>Ga0065711_1002135_pt1 | contig 39259 bp, 19 predicted proteins | sample Hoacrofraction12_FD_59098 | JGI IMG/M metagenome (GOLD analysis project Ga0065711, IMG submission 59098) | Hoatzin crop microbial communities from Cojedes, Venezuela - Epithelial fraction 12 v2 (version 2) | ecosystem: Host-associated > Birds > Digestive system > Esophagus > Crop | place...
GAGACTCCACAACATCCCTGGGCAGCCTGTTCCAGTGCTCCGTCACCCTCAGAGGGAAGAAGTTCCTCCTCATGTTCAGACGGAACTTCCTGTGCCTCAGTTTGTGCCCAGAAAGTCAAAAGGAGCTTGATCATTGCTGTCACCGGGAGCGGGGTTAGTTAAACAGAAAGCACTTTTTTACCGGTATCACCTTCATACGTATAGGTCTGACATACACAATTACTTGAAGCTGACAAAGAGCTCGTATAATTGAGGTATTTGTCTAATAAGCCTCATTTACTTGGAAATGTTCACAGGGCTGTAACCCCGCGCAGCGTGGCACATGCTTCGTGGCACGTGAGGCTGGAGTGCCTGTTTCCCCTTCGTGCCGATAAGTACAGTGTTATTTTTAAAAAAACTATGGAAATCTCAAAAATGTCTGGGGCAGTTGTGTTTCTTTAGAAATACCGTAGTACAATTTGTTATTAAAGTTCATTACTGTTTTATTTTATTACTCATTTTATGAGTATATTCACTGGTCGTGACAGATTCAAAAACAGTCTGATGCTTGAAAGTGTCAGTAAATAGCAACAGTTATGTGGTGCCTATGTTTGAATAACAGTGTGTTTATTTAAATGTTCTCTCGGTAGTCAGCTGCAGACTTCTAAATGATCATCCTGGAGGTTGTCTCTCCAGTCAGAGATACAAAATGTATTTGATCCACTTGCAATATATTGGATTTTTCTTTATAATCTCATTAAAAACTGTGCAGTGAACACAAAACCATAATTTACCTGGTGTTGTAGTTTCATTAAACTTCAAAAGGGTGCTTGATGGAGTAGAATAATCCTGTTGTGCATCCTTCATTGAACATCCTTCAGAATAAGTTTATTCATTTAATTAGAAGGTTTCTCAAAGTGAAGATTGCACTGGTTTTACTAGTCTGACCGCATTTGCATTTGTTATCCAAAGCACCCTCTGTTTCACTGTACTTATGATAAGTGTGTTCGCACACATGCTGCAAAATATCTCCACAAATTGGTACTTATTTCAAAATTGTGTTAGTACTAATTCAAAGGTGAAGGAACACAGAAGCTCCATTACACTTTAAAGTGGAATTTTCCCTTCAAATCTATGGATTAGTCAGGGCAAACAATGAAATGTTTAACTCAACATTAAATGGGATTATTAAATATCTTTTCAAAGCAGAAAATCACATGCATTATTCTTTTCCCAGTACAAAAGGACAGTGAATGAGTTTCTCTCTTCATTCAGTATAAAACAATGAGTAATACCGTGGGCATACTTCAGCCCCAGAGGACTCTGCTGAATCACACACGCTGAAAACTCTCTGGATCATTTTAATGCGAAGGTGACATTCTCTGTGATTAAAACACGGGATTGCTGTAATGATGGTGAGGGTCGTAAAAGTTGGGAGGATGCAAACTGGGATACAGTCAAGTGGGATGTTGTGGCTAGGGCAGATTTTAACTCCCCGTCTCCGTCCTGTCTGCACACGGGCAGTTTTGGGAAGATGCTTCGCAGCTCAGCACCCCTAACACACAGCTGGAAGAGTAAAGCTGTTTCATTTCCATTTTTCTCTTTTATGGGTCTGGCTTTTGGGAGTGTGACCTTTCTCACATCTAGATCGATACGTCTGTAACCATTAATTCTAGGGAAACCAGGACTTGTTTGTAACGCTAGAGATTAGGGTATAACACATGGCCGAGCCTCTCCCTGCCGAAGAATGGATAGGTGGCTAACTAGGCAGTTCTCTTCTTAATTAATGACCCTGGCTTCCCCAGGAAAGGGCTGCGCTCCAGCTAGAGAGGCACGGAGATGGATAGCTCTTCTGTATCCAAAACAGCATGAAGGCACTGGAGCTGGAATACCTAGCCCAAAAAGTAATGCCTCACCTTACAGCAAATTTTTTTTCTTCCATATCTCACTCCCTCTCATGCCTGTATTGGGTTAGGTACCAAATAAATGGCAAGTATTTTCTAGAATTAGGTATCTTTTCTCATGTGAGTAACAGTCGTGATAAACATCAATAGGTAGCAAAAACATTGCCGAGCCCCAGATTTCTGGCAGTCAGGATTCCTAGCCCCAGGTAAGCATAGAAAGCTTTTGGCCAACTGTGCAAAACTTCTTCTTAAGGAAAAAAATATCAGATGGAAATTATGCCAGCTTAACAGAAATTTTCTTTCTATGGGCAACTGAAAGGATCTTTGGAAGTAAGGTTGTTAGTTAATGAGATCATTTGAATAGTCTTTGTAAGCGGCTGGCAATCCCCGGAGGACGGAGCGGTACCAGTCTTTCACCTTTTGGCCCATCTCACATTGAGCAATGACAAGGTTGCCTGAAATGTATTCTTCGGAGATTGCTTTAGAGAAAATGAAGTGAAAGGCACTGCCTAGATTTTTGTACTGCGTTTGCTAAGCGATACCTCTCAGGAAAACCTTTCCTTTGCCCACGGCTGGAGCTGGGGCCGTCCGCACAGGACACGACGGCCTTTGATTGCAAATAGTCTCTCTCCTGGCTTCAAAATTCTGTGCTCTTTGTGCTGAACTCTTCCTGGGTAGGAAAGTATGGAGAAGTCTTTCTTGTGTTGCACCAAGTCTGTTGTGAGTGGGTTAAAATGTTTATTGTGAGTTGAGCCAGCAGAGTGCTTGGAACTAATTAGGGCCTTGGCTGGGGGGTTATTGCGGGGCCACAGGGGTGAGCAGTAAGAGATAACGAAGATGCCCAGTTGTGTTCAGGTGCTTGCTTCTTTTGTTACTGTAATTGCTACTGGGAGGCAGGTTAGTATTTAAAATAAGCTGATACTTTTGTTACACAAATCCATATTAACCCCACAGAATGACCACATAACTTGAGGGGATGACTTAGTCGTTAGTGAGGGCAGTGGCCGAGTCCCATCACCTTTTGAGCAGCTCTTAACAGTCACAACAATAAAACTGTATTTAACCTTAACCAGATTTTTCTGCCGACCAGAGCACACAGGTGAATGACCTAACTGCTTCTATAGAAAGGAACCAGATGGAAAAAGATAACTGAGTCTGTGTACAAAATATTTCGAACATGGGAGATGCTGCTCAGTATTTTCAGCTATTTTTTACTACCTTTTCAAAAATGTATCTTTTCATTGGATGAAAGAAATTTTAATTGACTGATTTTTGTTCTGAATTTTTCAGGGCAGGAAATAAATCTTTACTTCCTTCAGCAGTTGTTTTCAGTCATCTCTGTCCTGCCGCTGTTCAGTGTCCTGGGTAGCCTGTGATCCTGTGATCTCCACTTCATGTTTGTCAGAGGATTTCTCTCACTTAGCTTTGAGCTATCCCTGCATAAGGCCGTTGCAAATTAAACGAGAGCAGGTCCAAAGTCATGCCAAAACCTCAGTCCTTGAGCTCAGAACAAGTTTTGGATTGAGTCAGCGTACGTCGCGGTTCAGCAAGCCGGTGTTTTTCTGGGGTGGCTGCCACCATGTGCTTCAGCGGCGAAGCATTCACTTGCAAGGTAGTGTGGGTGTAAACCCGTCTCCGCTAAGTCAGTGGCAAAATTCCCATCAGCTGCCAGGAGATGAGGGTGTCTTCGCAAGTCTCTGGGCTCGGTGCGATATTTCATCTGTCTGGCACGCTATGCCAGTGCTTTGCTTTTCTCATGTTTCCTGGAGATTATTCAATACGACAACTATTGGTCTATATTAAACCTTACTCTTCATTTTTTCATGTTTCACTTCCCTGGTGCTTCCATCTACCCATTTACTTAAAAAAAAAAAAAAAATTACCGTGAAGACAAAGTAAGTCTGTAGTCCCTTTGGATTTGAAGTAAAACTTCAACATATAAATTGAAGGGCAGGGGCTTGAAGCTGTATCTGAAAGAAGCCAAGGTGAAATCAGCTTTCAGAGGAATGAGAAATGGCACAATTCCTCGCAGTGTCATGTTAACTCTGAAGCATAGTGGTGGTTCAAAGGGCATTAACGCTCTCAGTGTCGCTGTTGTTCTTTCTCTGCTGTGCAGGTGAAAACGCGACAAGCTGCGCATGTTTCTGCAAGTGGTCACGAATGAAGCCTGAATGGCTAATGTATCTTCTGAAGTACTGATAGGAAAGCTTTTCTTTGAAGGGTTTTTTATGTGTTGTTTTCCTGTATTTTTATCAGCTCTATTTCTTAACCAAATCTGCTCTGTTCTTACAACCTGGTTTTGTTTGTCCCTGCATGCTCGAGGTAGGATGCTGATGACACATGAAGAGTAAATGTATAGCTGATTTCATCAACAATTACTTATATTTTCTGCATGTAATGTTTTATCTCGCCCTGTTCATCATCCGCTTGATAAAAAGTACCTAAATACTTTCCACATGCAACACATACCAAATCACTGCTGACTAGACACCGAGCTAAGATGTTCCGCGTTATGGCCTTGACTGGTGGAGTGGGATTTCCATCTCCCCCAGTGGGGACTGGCTGAAGTGGGGCGGTTGGAGGTGCTAAGCCTGAAGCAGCTGGGGTGAACCTGTCCCAGAGCTATCTGCATACAGCCTCGGAGGGAAACAAATCTAAGCTTGGTTTAAATGGATTAGTCAAACTTCACTAAATGCTTGTGTCGACATTCTCATTTGGAATTAAAGCGGTCTTAATTCAGTTTCATTCACTTAGAAAATTGATTAACTGTATGGACAGAGCATTGCAAGCAATAATATTGCCACGGCTTAATGAGTTACCATTCGTCAGCTGACCGTCAATAACTCCTTGTCTATAAGCTGCTGTCCCCCCACAGTTTGCCTGGTCGCTGTGAGGGCTTGACAGCCTACACACGCTCGGGGCGAGCAGCTAAGCTGACAGGCAGTAATCTTTTCATCTCGATTGCCTTGAAATCATACCCCGTCCTTCTGCAGTTTAGACAAGCCCTAAATTTGTTGAGTGCTTAGTACGGACTTTTGTGCAAGCAGCCCTCATTCATGTTCAGGGCCACCACCAGGAACCACGACGTTTCAGGCGAACAGCATCGCTTATGAGAGATGGAAAAAACCCCGTTTCTGTGCCGATTTATGGGTGAAGCCTACACAAGCTACACTGCAGGACGGGGGGCAGCGAGGAGGGCCTATTGGCATGTCATTTCTTCACAGTACTACTCGATGGAAAGCCAGCGCGCGCTCGTACCATCTCTGGACAGTCTATACTGTCCCTAGGCAGTCGGTATAGAGGCACCCCCAGAGGCAGCAATCTCGCTTTGCCAACAAGGTACGCGCTGTAGGCTGATTTACCCTGCTGAGCATCACCAGAAATGAGCTCAGGCTGTGCTTTGTGTCGCTGCCCTGGATGCATGGGAGCTGGTGGCAAGCTCGTCGAGCAATTAGAATCATAGAATCATTATGGTTGGAAAAGACCTCTAAGATCAGCAAGTCCAACCATCCACCCAACACCCCCACGCCTGCTAAACCATGTCCTGAAGTGCCACGTCTACACGTTCTTTGAACCCCTCCAGCGATGGGGACTCCACCACTGCCCTGGGCAGGCAGGGAGCGAGCGAGAACTGCTCACTCCCTGGAGCGCAGAGCAGATGCACCTCATGCAGTGCTGAACTCAATGCAAGCAACCAAGGTAGATACAATTGCAGTTTTGTTTTTTCCATCATTATTTCCAATAAGCGTTCCTGTAATTTAAAAACTCTACAAAGTTGACTGTACAATGAAACAACTGCTCTTGAATTATACAGTTTAAATTAATTATGAGCCCCAGTGAGGGAAGAGAGATGAACAAGTGAAAAGCAAGCACTCTGCAGGGCTTTTCAATTTATTGTAAAGTTTGGAAAATTGGGCCCACTGTGTCTATTACCCACTTTATAACAGTCATAACTAGATTGGTTTGTTTGTTACACTGCTGGATACTCTCATGGATCTTAAAGCCTTGCCAATTGTTTTATTTATTGGTAATTTTGTTGCATGCCCCGGTAAAAGGAAATAATTGGACTTTGTGTATAGTGCCAAAATATGTTTTCCCGAATGACTATTTTTAGCAGCCAGCACAGCTAAGTAAACCCATGGTCCACATACCACAGAGACATTTAAGACTGGTATTGGTTATTTGTTTCCTGCATTATCTTCAGGGTTAAATCAACTAAAGCACAACTGGGTTTCAAATTTGGAAGCAGCTTTTCACTATTTTCTTTGTACTCGTATTGAGATAGGCCCCTTGGATGGAGTTTTCTCCTCCTCACTGTCACCCAGACTCACCCAATACCCACCTATTCTTGGCAGAGGCCCTCTGATAGAGGTGCAAGTGAGGTCTTTGGGAAGGCAGTGTGGGGTTTGGAGGTACATGTTTGAACTACACTAGGCTGCCCAGTGAAAAGGTGCTTGGTCCATCTCTGTAGGGATGGACCTCTCTTTTCACTTCCCGTGGTGATGTCCAGGTTCAGACATCTTGCAGAGATGTGATTTTCAGAGATTGCTAATATCTAATGTACATGAGCAAGGCCCTCTGAAGTCACTGAACTAAAATGATGTCTCTGAGCACAAGCACTCTGACTCCTCTTGTTGCTCTTTCCCAGAATTTTTGGAAACAAGACGAATAAACCAATTCAGGAAATGTGTATTCTGAAGAAAAAAGGGGTATTCCTTGATCAGCAAGAAGCAGGCATGCAAAATTGTGTTCACACATGCAAAAGGCCCTCAATACAGAGAAGGACCTAAAGACCAAGGATAATACGGTTCGGAGTAGCTGGCGTGGTGGAGCCTTAGGAGACGTGAAAGGCGCATGAGGAGAGCAGGGGGTTCTAAGCAGAGAAGCAACACCGTAGGTCATGGGAGAAGCAAGGACACCGGTGTTTTAGTTAGATAAAAATGATGGAATTAGTTGCTGCTTATGAAAGCCATCACAGGCTGTTTTTTTAAATTCATTCAGCTCTCCTTTTATCAAGTGAAAGCCTGCTTCTGGTTAGGCTGCATGAAATTTACCATTTTAAATGAGAACATTCCTGTAAATCCCCTTTCTCCCACCCTTCTCTCTCCCCTAGAACTCACCAAACATCAAAACACAACCAAAGGGGGAAAAATTAATCTAAAAAAAGAAGTCTGCTAATCTGTTCATTTATCGCCATTGTGGGGTCTTTGCCATTATCGGTGGCAGGCATATAATTGTGGAACTTTTTACAGGTCCCATCTGGCTCCCCAATACATTTATTCTAATTGTGAAAAAGCAGGGATATTCTTGCCACTCATTAGTATAAGCTTACTTGCCTTAGTTCCTTTCTCATAACAACATAGGTCAAAGAGGAGACACCTTAATGAGAATCTCGGTCACATAAACAGGAAATATGGTTCATTTTCTTATCTTCATTTGCAACTCAAAACTTCATGCCCAAAATGAAAATACTAATTTTCTTTAGTTCTTTTTTTTTTGCTTTGTCTTTCTCTTGGGCCTTTATATATCAAGTAGGGCAATTATACCATGTATTTTCATCATAAGTATTAATATTCCCATTTATGAATTAATTTACCAGCATAGAAGCAAGGAACTAAAGGACAAAATAATTTTAATTCCTTGGTTTTATCTCTGGAAACAGTTGTTTTCGCTTCTTCAACCCGCAAATTAAATGGAAAGGAAGAATTACATAGCGTCGAAGCTATTTAAAGTTGAGATGATCAAAAGGAAAAGAGCAGGGCACTTTAGCTTTCTGTCAACACGTATTTTATATGCATCGCCTTCATATGGTCATACGGGGGCCAAAGATAACAATTAGCCATATTTTCCCTGTATGCTGGGAAGGCAGAAAAGGTGACGCTGCTCCAAGCTCGGCATTTTATTTCTTGCGCACTGAAAAGCACGCACAATTTGGAGGTTCGCATTCATTGCGCTACACCCCTGCTAAGCTGTGCGTATAGGAAAAATAAAAATAAAATGAAAGAATCCCCGTTTTATTTCACTTATGATGCAATTCAACGCGCATTTCTTGGCTGGCGAGTGGCGCTGGGACAGAGTGACCTGTTGTATCAGCTGAGGACTGGGTAAGCGCATTCAAGTCGAAGCTGGAAGGCTTGGCCAGGGTTAGCTTGGGGGGTGCACGGCTCCTCACCCCACGTGGCGTGGCTGTTGGAGCCTGGCTCCTCAATACTACCCGGAGTTTAAATGAAGCACTGCTCTCTCTCAGATTCATCCACAGACTAATCCCCAGTCCACGCGTAGCGTTGTTTTTAATTGCACATTGCCCTAAGCAGCAGCCTGAGCCGGTGAAGCTCGCAAGCTGCTTGCACAATCCTTTCCTTCAGCTCAGGTGGTATTTCCGTAGGAGGGCTGCGCTCCTCCAGCGAAGCAAACACAAGGGAGTTCTTTAACAAAAAGTAACTCTCCTGTGAGGACATGCCAGAAGATGTTGCTCATTGTGCAAAAAAGTTTACTGCAACTATTTTCTGATGCTTCTTATGCTCTTGTTCATCCTGGGATGTGAAACAAAGTAATATATGTCAAGTTGCTCCATATTTATTACTCCATGTAGAATGTCTGTATTTTTCTGGGAAAAAATGCTGAAGGTGGGAGAATTTAATCCACTAGCATCTGGGGAATCTGAAGTTTCACAAGCAGGATTGCAGACATACTCCTCCCTTGTGTTGCATTTCCGTTTAATTGATTGAGAATACGTTAAACACAGCGTCTTCGTTCCAGAAAGCGCAGCTGAGGAAGATCAGGCGTGCAATTTAAGGCACTTTCTGAAGCGAGCAACTCAAGTGATGGGTTTGCAAATGGCGAAACCAGCACTGCAGCTGTGAACACCCTAGCTTCGGAAAATCCGGGCTGGATCCAAAAGTTACAGTTAGAGCTGATCTCTTCACAACAGATACGTTTACAGATGCATCTGTTGTAGGTTGTGGAATACAAAGTACCTAACTCCATAAAACTGTCTTTTCCTCATTATATGCATTGGCTTGGGAGTAACTACGAAACTGAGTAGGTCTGTGTGTGCCACATTTCTTTCAGTTTGTCAGGATGAAACCAACTCATGTTTTTAAACGTATATTTTCTGCGTATCTCATATACACCACGTGTGCTATGAAAAGTCAAACCTGAAGGTGGGCTGTGGTTCAATACAGAAGAATGTAAAATTTTGCACTAGAAGTATTCACTTTTCTTCCTTTCTGATGAAAAAAAAGTCTTTGAATGCTTGCATTTGGATATTGAAAACAAATGTCTTACCAATCAACTTGCAATTTAATTGAGTTGAAATTAAATGCTAAATGCAACAGCTATAGATTTTTAATATGCTCCTTCAAATCACTGCCCTTTAGCGTAAAAGTAGGTTACTGTCACTTTTGGGAATGGGATCATCCCATGAAATCAAGTGGCAAAACCTCACCAAAGTCACTTTTTCTGTGGCATTTAATTGAAGAGCCAAGTACACCATCACTACGTGCATTTTCATAAAGCTACTCGAGGGATGATATGTGAAAATAATTTATGTCTGCTTTATGCAAGGTCATTAGCGCTTATACAGAACACCAATAATGACACTAAACCTTCTCATATACTTACTGTGTTTGCATAATATGGTATTTTTGGTGAAAAAAAAGAATTTAATGGCAAAGGCCATGTCTTTTGAAATAGAGTATTTAAAGGCTGCTGGTGTTTCGATGGAATTATTTTTTTGTGGGATGTTTAGTTTGTAAGTGAATTGCATTAAAATAGACTCATGAGTGAAATTTCTGTACAATTTTAAGCAAATTTTAGCTTTAGAAAAAAACAGCTGTAGCCATTAAGTGAAACAGCTGTGTATCGTAAGAATCAGCTTTGCTCCATGAGGATGACTTTTGTGTTTGTGTGTTCTTTGCTTTTGGACTCTATGTTCTTTATGGATGATTAGAGCATGCAGCTGAAATACAGACTTTATCATGCATACCTTTACAAACACAGAATAAGAACCAGACTTTGCTCAGCAAGATTACAGTCTAGGCAGATGAATGGGGTGGAATCTTAAAATAAAGGCAGAATGATGTCATCCTAAAACACGATGAAGAAGTAGAACTGATACAGGGCTTGGTACAAAAGCATTAATTTGTCAAACAGAAATTTTAAGTTTACATAGTTCAATTTTAAAACCCCCAGGAGCTTTAAATTCTCTTTTTGCACATGGCCATCACTGCCCCGGGCAGTTCAGCAGTTCCCTTCTACCTAAGCCAAGCTGCAAAAGCAAAACGATCCTTGGTTGCGTCGCCTAACCTGAGCAGTTCGGTCCGTTAGATAGGCTCCTTCCACCCCAATCCCTACTGACAGCATTGGGTGCTGTAGAAAAAGTAGCTGAATTGGTTTATTTTTAAAATATTGCAGCTAATACTTGCATAATGATCTAGTCTTCAGAGTACTCCGCAAGAAACCTACGTGCAGTGCTCTCCTCAGATGCACACTGTCCACAAACTAGGGTAATGCCTTATCCTTCTCCACAGGAAAAGGGAATGAAAATGCCTTTTCTGTCTGTCCTGCTGAACTTGTGACTCTCGCCGGGCCAGATTCTTCCCAGCTGGGTCCTCTCGGATATCTCTCATAATTACACTCCTCATCACTTGTACTTATTTTTTTAACAAGAAAGGTAGTGTGATGCCACGTGTGGTACGCTGAAGCTCTTTGGGGAGCACGCACCGCCTGTGCGTAGAGCATCTTCTTCAGTCAAATCCCCCTTAGACCGTCTCGCTCGCTCGGACCCATGCGCGTGGTGGAAGATCCTTCTCCCGCATCATCTTGTGTTAGCCCATCAGAAACGCCAGTTACAGACTGTCTGTGATGGGCATTCACTGGGACCATCCTACCCGTGTTGTACTGGCCACAAAGAGACCTGATCTGCTACTTAGACCTACACAACGTAGGTAATAGTACCGCTGTTAATATGCAAGGCTCTGTGTCTTCTTATCCATTATCTCAGCCTTTTTCTTACAAGCATGCACATCCTTCACTACGTGGCAGCTGTATCCGCTCTTCCTCAAGACTATCCATATTCACTGATTAAGATAAAATTTTGTGGACAAAAGCGGCAAAGCAGTATCTCTCATGCTGTTTATTGTTAAGGGGATATTTAATAGCTTTTAAATTCATTTAAGAAAATGGGAGCGGTGAGTCACATGTAATTATTCCCAGATAGATCATTAATTACTCGATAAAGTTTCTGCATAATGCTCCCTTTTGCTTTTTTTGCCATAATGATGGGTGATTTCTCATTTATCTCAGTTTGCTTGTCAGTTTTTCCAGTTCCCTTTCATCCCCTATCTGTGGTATGTATGTAAATATTACAGATTGAGATTGATAAAGGTTTCAAAAAAAAGGCTGTTACTTTATTGGATTACAGAAGAGTTTATGAGAAACTCATTTGATTATTATGTTAGAATGGTATCATTTGCACAATACAAGTATGGCTGGTTTGGTACCTAAATGGTGACTGCATTTTTCATGGGCTTGTAATTCAGCTTAAGAAATTTGAAATTGAGAATGCCAAACGAAGATACCAATACAAAAATTACATTTGAAACTAAAATTGGTGTTAAAAAAAAAGTTCACCAGGTTACCCTAGGCTTTCCTCCATTTAATCACAACTTTAGATGAAGTCCTCAGAACCTGAAACACGCGTTAACAAGAAAGAGTGAGGCTGCAGGTGCATTTGGCCTATATGTTCTGTAAGAACAATCAGCATACAGGCTCTAGCAAATTAATGAGATGGATGTGCCAACATAAATTGAGATCTAGATGGATGTCTTTTTTCTCCTTTGTCTCCTTTGAGACACAACCTTCAGAGTTCAGAAAGAAGGAGAAACACGAGAGGCTGAAACTCAAGGAAAAGTCATTAGTGCTCCTGCTTTTTTATCATTTGTTCATTTTACTGTTGGACTGGTTGGGCTATCCCATGGCAACGTGTTTCTTTCTGTTGGGACTGGTTGGGATATCCCATGGCAATGTGTTTCTTTGGTGTTGCTTAATCTACCACCTGCTGTATCTTCAACCGCCCCTCCCCAGGTAAGTCAGAGAGCACAGCAGGGAGCAGGCACACCGCAGGACCGCTTTCTCGGAGGTTCCATTTGATGCCAGGTATCCCCTGGCTGCGTTGCCTTTGGAATTCAAACGGAATCAGAATGACTGTGCTACTGTCCTCCAGACACCAGACTGACACGAGTAGGTGTGTACATTTTATACACGATAAAAATAGCGTCAGGTCATGGGACAGCTGACGATTTCATGGTTCTTTGCAACCAGCACGTAACATCTTACTCCCTGCACTCTGATATGCCCGCAATCAAAGTGTCTGACTAGGCACAGCTCCCCAGCAACACCTATAGAAAATCTGAAACAGAATAGTGATAACCTGCTCCGCAGCAGCTGGCGAACTCTGGGGATAAATTTCTCCCCCTCCATAAACACTTGGACGTTGATAAGCGCAGGCTGTCTGCGTTCCCTGATACACCCAGTGCTGTCGTGAGGTCATTACTACGTTATGATCACCCTGCCAGCTAAAACACGCCTAGCTGAAACGTTTTAGATTAGCTTTACTGTTCCACATTATACTCTTTATTTCTCTGTAAATAAACAAAACCAGAAGAGGTACCATGGGGAAGTGCAGAGAGCTGAACTCGAACATCGTGACTATGTTTGAGTCCTAACTGCTGCCAGTATCCCAAAGACTGCGCACGCCGCCCCGGGGCAGCTGATCGTTCCAGCCGTACCGGGAGGGATGCGTGGCTGATTCAGCGACCATCTCAAAGTGCCTTTCCTCCAGGCAGGGTCATCTGCTGTCGTGTGAACCGGTCACACCGCAGTCACGGCCACGGCAGTGCTGCCCTACAGCTGCTGCCCGTTACTCTGCAGTCAGCTTAGCGCACAGCTTATGGGGTGTCCGTCAGTAGCAAGTCTTAAAACTGTCTGCAAAAGCTAAACAAAGCTTAACAAAGTTAAACATTTGAAAAGATGCCCAGTCATTGTCACCGCTAACCAAGCTCAGCTGTCTGTCCAAGCCTCAGGCATCTTGGGACCGAACTGAAAGTCCAAGCAGACGCGACTCCGCGTTGCAGCACCTTCCAGCCAGAGAGATTGAACAATGCACGCGATTACAGGCTCGGGACAAGGCACAACGATGAATTCTTGAGTCTTGGTGGTAGCACCTTTACAAACTTCATTTAAACGGAGCTGTCTGCTTCTCACTGCTTGTTTTCAATGCCTGAATTATTGAGCAGATGCCATGATAGTGTGGGATTGCCCATAATGAAGATTCAGAAATTCAGATGCAAAGTCCGTTCTTCCTGCAGCACGGCTGTACGCATAACTGATTTATTTACATAGCTCGTATAAATGGAATACAGGATCAGCCTTGGATAATGAACCTAGAAATACTTGTTTGCATCACCGATGTTCAAAACCTGAGGACCATAGGCAGTGAAGTGGGAATTAGTTCAGACCACCAACCGAATCCTAAATTTATATTCTAGCCTGGGGAGTTAATGCAAATACACCTCACCAGGCTATCAAAGACTAACACATATTTCACATTTTCTGGTCAAGATAGTATGATTTCAAAAAATAATGAAAACGGAATCTGTCTCATCAGGGTTTGATGGAGCAAGATGCCAGCTCTGGGAAGCGGTCTGCTTAGGCTGGGGCACTGGTGATGTTAGCCCTGCCCTACGCAAATTACATTTGTATCACTCACAGGGACAGTCTCTGATGTGGTCATAAAATGAGCTAAGTGGAAGCATCTGAATTTCTGCACTCTTTGATGCTTTCTTCAGGTTCTCATGGGACACGTGTGCTCCCCAGAGCCTGATGCGAAGGCGTTTGAAGTCTACAGAAATCCTTCTACTGACTTCGCCCAGCTTTGGACTTGGCTTCTAAGGCTGTGGGTGTGGAACTGTGCTTCCTCTCTGCACCAATGTCATCAGCTTCCCCTGCCTTTTCAGGACAAGCTCTTGTTTTTAGAGACCCACGGTACAATGTGAAACAGCCACAACCAGAACAAACTTCCTCCCCCCCGTTACTTCCGTACAACTTGGAAACCTGTTGCTTTGGAGCAATGGGCTGATGCTTTGGTTTTTAGCCTCTTGGCTATGTTTTAAGGATACTGATTGCTGTAGGATCATAACGGCGTTCCCCAGATCCTGATCCAGGCCCACCCAGCCCCTTCCCACCAGTGACGCCCAGTCAGCTGGAACAAATTTCAGCAACCGCTGACCTGGGATATATCACACCAGTAGCCTCGAGATAAAACACCTTTTCCAGTTCCCAGCGCACAATCAATCCCTGGTTTTAATACTCATATTTAACATGTGAGACTTCACAGCTGATCAGCAGAACTCGCTTGTGAGGGGAGCAGAACTTCCCAAAATCATATTTATGGAAGTCTAATAACAGCTGCCTGGCGCACTAAATGTTAGGGGGTACACAGCTTCCTCTGCATGGGAAAAGTGGTTTATATGTTTCGTGTTAGTGACTGCAATCCAGTTAGTAACAATTTACACCACATTTCACTTTAAATGTTCTAAATATGCTATATTTTTTTAAAACATACTTTGGAAATATTGTAGGGTCCAAACATTTTATTGTAATAATTAATCTGTCAGTTTACTGGTTTAGGGCTAATCCAGTACATGTGGAAGTTAATGTAAATACTTAAATTTATTTCAGTGAGGCAAATATTTCACTTTGAGGTCTGCTGTATTAGCATCCAATTTAGGACAAATCCAATCCATTTAGGACAAAACATATTTTTAGATTAAATCTATATGAATCTTTTACTTTTTATGTTAACTATTAAAATTCTAATTCTCGGGAGCTAGATGTGACTACCACATTACACTTTATTAATTACAGTACCTTGATTTGCATTACTGGTGTTTTGTATATCGATGCCATTATTCCAGCACTGGTTCTACGTGCCCACCAGCTTGCTGTTGGGTGTGCTACAGCTTGCCCCTGGAGCAGCAGAGGGGTGTGTAATGGCAAGGCGGTTGGTGGGACAGCATCCCCTGGGAGCACGGGGTACTTGCTTCAGGATTCAGGTTCATGTTTCTGCCTTGTGCAGCTTTCCGTTCTACCTGTTCTTCATATTATTTCTCTCCACGCTAAGGATGTTTATTATAGGATGGGATAAGGAGGACAGAAAATAACCTTACGGTGACCAGCAGCAGTAAAATGGAATTACTCATTTCCTTTGCGGCACAGCATTAAGAGCTCCCATCAGGCAGCCCCCTCCTGATGGCGAGGACTCTAATTGCGTGTATTTGCATGGGGTTGCGCTCGTACGTGTGCAAGGTCTGATGGAAGTAAACAAGCCAGAACTGTAATCAAGTGGTGTACAAGTATAAATCAGTTAATCAGTTCATAACTGCAATTTTAACCTTAAGGTCTTTGGTTTAATAATGCTGAACTTTGAATTCAAGCCGTACGTGTACATCTTCATTTCTGCTCCTGGAGCCGTAGGTATGGGTGCTGTAACTTTAGGGGACTGAGAATCGTCTGGAGTATCTTATAGCTCATTTCACAGCTTGCTGCCTTTATACCTGAAGATTCATCTTTGGGGTGGGTTTTTTTTGCCCTTTCCATTCACTTAAGAAAAATTTCTTTTAATAAAAAAAAAAAAGGGCCTTGAATGGTTATACCCCATGCTGATTGCTTTTGCTTAATGGCCTCTTTTCTGAGGCTTAAAAAAACCACAACTTTGAACATAATAATGGCATTTTCTATATGCTTGGGACTGGAAGAAAATTATAGGCCTGAGCCATTTTAATGTAGCCATCTTTTCTTCTGATTCATTTCTGAGAAAAGAAGCAAGGGACTATATTTACCACTGTCAATAACATTTGATTTATTATTTATCTGTCATGGTATGTGGTGACTTAAATTTACATTCCAGTTTTAACAGGAGGAGTTTTGTGATAGAAATCATTTTTCACTGTAATACTAACAGTTGATGTGTTGGAAAACCTCCCTGTGTTGTGTAACACTTTCTAAATAGCTGAATACTGTTTGATAAATATTTGTTAAATCCTTTCATTCTATTTTTGGTTTTGCTTCATTAGTCGCTCAGGATCAGGTTCATTGCTTGTTTCTCTTTCAGTGCCTAGAAGAGGTGGTAGTAGGAAATGAAAGAAAAGGCTACTTTACGTTTGGAACCTACATGTAGAGGCAGAGGTTATGTTTTGGTTTTGGAACTTTCTGGCCCACACTCCCCAATACCAGGCAAGCTGAGCCTGGCGTAAGTCCAAAGAGGGCAGAGCACATACGGGTTACAGCTACCTGGAACGTTCTCTTGCCTCGCAGAGCAATCTTGCTGACAGTATAAAACAAGGCAGTGCCCACGAGCTGCTTTCACACCACCTGAATGCACCCTCAGACTCATCCTTCGGTCTAGATCAGCTCAAAATAATTTTACCTTTTAGCACTTTATAAATAAGTAGATAGCTGTAGGGATCCGCAGGCTAAATGTGTCTGTCTAATAACTAGCCAGGGTAATTTTTAAAGAAATGCTGTGATTTGATTTAGCAATAAGTGAACCTTTCAAAATAGGTGTCTCGTACGCAGAATGGGTTGCCTAGTTCAGATGTTTGCGGGAAGGTCAGGCTTTGAACAAAGACGGGAGGAAAACAGGTGAAAGAACTTCAGAGAATTTTCAAAATTAATTTATAAATTTGCATAAAATGTTGACTGTTTTTGTCCTGAAAGAGGAAAAGGAGAGGCTCTCCTGGAGGTCTGAAGGAGCAGAGGGAGCTAGAAATGCACTGAATTCAGGCAGAGGATGAGGGTGCAGAGCCCGTGAGGAGAACCTGGGATGCAGGCTGGCCGCAGAGGAAGCGTTGCTCCTCTGTTGGAGGAGGATGCAGGAGGTGACCTGTTATTCATCTCCAGCCCTCAGGCCGCCGGCGCTACCACTAAATTAGACCTTTTAGAACAAATGAGTTCAGTGTTAGATACTAGCTGGGGATTTTTTGCTGGGCTTTGTAAATTTTCCAGTATTGAAACTCCTCCAAATCTCAGTATTTACAACCTACTAATAATGCCACAATATATGTATTTTTATTAGACTTTCTATTGAACACTAGTCTAATACCTTTGCTGTCTTTATTTATGACGAGATTGTTTCCAGCTACTGTTAATTTATTTTACACAGCCCATGATGTAATCGTTAAGCCGTTGTAATGAAGATTGAAGGTTTAATAATGCCAAGTGTTACAAATTTCTATTTAATCATTCCTAAATCGATTAGTTACTTTCACCCAAATGCCGTGCCATTGAAACAGAGAGAGCTAAAGACACACACCGCTGTGGCCAGTGTTTGATGGATGTTATTTTGGTGCAGTGGTAATTGAGTTATTGAATTTACTCATCTTCCAAATGGTGTTTGCATTGTCTCAGCCATATGTGTTTAGGGCCAGGGGAAGGTCATTAGGAGCTTCAGACCAGGGGCATGTTTGGGTTAAAGTGATTTTGAACAGCCAGTGTTGAGGTTAGTCAATTAAAAGAAATAGCACAGAGAGATGCTACAGAAGGGCATGTTATAGGCTGGTCACTAGGGAGGTCCCAAAGGCCTGTTTAAAATAGTCTAAAGATTCTGTAAGTAAATGTCTGCTCCTAGCCCCAGGCTCTTTAGCCACTGACAAATTGCTGTGCAAGATGCCCTTCATTTCAAACAGGTTTCAGCTGTAAACAAATTTCACACTTTTATGGCTACATATAGGACGAGCCTATAAAGGCCAAGGTAAAATATTAAACAATAATACCTTCTGTAGATATAAGCACAGCCTTAAATGAACTTCCTTAAGGGAAGATCCGGGCTGCGGGTGAGACACAGGAGCCGTGGGCAGGCTGCCCGGGGCAGACCCTGCAGCCCTGTGCGCGGAGCCAGCGGCCATCCCGGGCTGGGTCCGTGGCTCATCCGCAGCCCGCGCCGCTCGGCCCCGCTGAGCCCTGCCTCAGGATCAGCTCCACGTGATTAGATGGCCCCTCTCCTGGGTGACCAAGTGTCGGTGCCAGTACAGTCCAAATACCCACCCCACAACAGCTGTCTGCATTTGGAATTAAGAACAAAGGACTTCTGTCATTTTTTAGGTGTTTACGAATAATTAGACTGCTGGAACCAGATAAGAGCGAGAAGCAGCAGAAGCAGCCCTACACATTTCTGTTCTTACATTAATTGTGAAGATTTTCAGGGGACTGATGTCCTCTACTACTCCAAACTGAGTCATGGGGAAGAGCAAAGTCTCTCTTGAAGTGAAAAATGGGCCCACTTTATTTTTACTACTTGGCTAGATGCTGTGTATAGAGACCATTTTTTAGTTCCAAAGCGCTGGGGAGAGGCTCATGTTCTCTAATATTTCTGTTGTGCAATTCTTTAAAAACCTGTTGTTTTATAAGTGCATTGCTTTGCATTTGCTTTCTGTCCTCTAACCACTATTTAAATCAGAAGTAATAATTTCTAATCCTGTAAAATGCCCAAAGCTTAAATCGATAAAAATTTGATGAATACATAACCTGGGGACATTCTGTTTGGCTGATAAATGATAATTCTGGGAGTGCCTGGCAGCTTTTGTGGTTAAACCTTTGCTTTTATACAATTAAATGGCCAACTCCTTCAAACACTGGACGCACTCTTAATGATAACTGCCCAAGGAGTCAGAGAGCTTACTGGGGACAAGCGAAGCAAAGCCCTTTCTCTTGGTGCCTGGGAAGCCAGCGTGGTTGGGCTCTGCGTGCCAGTTCCCTGGGGGCTCAGGACACTCTGCCCAGGTCCCATGCAACGTTTTGGGTGACTGCAGACAGTATCCCCTCTGCCAAGGGCACTGCCCTGGGCCGTCGAGTCTCCGGCTGGGCCAGGCGAGCCTTCCCGTGGCACAGGGAACACACACAGCAGGCCAGGACACATCCATACCCGGTGCTACCATAGTGACAGTGTGATCCTCCGCAGTCATTCGTGGCCAGTTTACACCGTTTTATGAGATCTGAGCCCAGTAAAGGGACTACACGATCGCTGTAATGATACACAGACCGCAGGATTGCCTGCTGGGAGCCTGACGCGTTACCTGCGAATGTATCTCCATCACGCGCTAATGCAAAAACCCCATCGCCCGTCCCTCCACGGTCCATCCCCTCCAGCCCTCCCTATAATTTTCCTCACACCCTGCAAAGCCACCCTAAAATATACACATACGGGCAGTTTCCTCCTCCTCAATCTACCCCGTTCCAGAAACTGCACCTCCAGGAAATCAAACCTGCGTTGTGTATCGTACGGTGGCGAGGGCAGAGGTGTCACTGCACGCAGAATGGGATTCTGTCCTGTAGTTTGTAGCTGCCGGGTCCTTTTCAGCCTCTGCTCCACCATATGCCAAATTTGTAAAATCTTGTTCACATTTTTTTTTCCCTCCCTTCACCAGAGAGCAGCTCTTTAGGGGAGAAACAGGGAGCTGACAATTACACCGCTTCCCGCTGTGAATAAACTGCAGGACATCCCTAGCCATCAGGCTTTACAGGGAGGCTTAAGAAGTATCTTGAGCCTTTCTTCCCTGTGCTGATGAAGTTACAAAGCGAGGCGCAAGCAGTTTGGCTGTAAGATTAGAAATCAGCCAGGAGAAATGATCCTGCTTTAACGTGCTGTGGTGCCTTCATGTTGACTCCTGCGCCGCTCAGGCAGAAATGATGGGAAAACAGTGGGGCAAAATGAAACACTAATTATTTTTATCTTTAATGATCACTGGCAAAATAAACAGAGCCCTTAGAGATTCTGGCATATATGAGATTGCGTGTATTTATTTTCTGTATTATTCTAGCCACAGTGTCACCCAGCACCACATCTCACATGACAAGGAGCAATTAAAGGAAAATGTGTCCAGGCTATGCCCCTGCCAAACTGAATCATGACCCTTCTTTTGGCAGCCTCGTGCATGAATCCCCTTCCTTGGGGAACACCAGGCAGTAGCTGATTTGCCAGCTGACATGATACATACGGTTTTTTGTGCATGTATGTCATGTTAGTGACGTTACGCACTCACTGAAAGCAGAGCTTACATCTCAGCATAATGCGCTATTTTTAATGCTGCTGAGATATTCAGAGATTAACAGTAAGGTCCAAGGAGAGAGGCAGTGTCTCTTCATGGGGTGTTTGCTTTGTTCCAAGTCAAAATTCACAGCCATTTGATTTTGAAGTAGACGGTACAATATATGCCGATATAAGTGTATCAAATTGCCTAGTCTGAATATAAACAGCTGTGGGTGTAGTAGCTGAGAGCACCTGGGGAGTTGTATACTACAGACAGAGGATCTTCTGAACAATTTATTCAATTAAAGTGTGAAATGTGTCTAAAAGAGTTATTTGAAGGGCTTTTGTTCTCCCGCACAATTTCTGCCTCCCGCTCCCTTCTTCCTTTTGTACCGAAGTCCCAGAGCACCGCTCAGAAAGGGAATAATGAAGTAAGAAGTATCTAGGAAGGACACGCAGCTACACAGCAAAGCAAGCTTAGCAACATCACTTCCAGTATTTCTAGTTTGTAGAGGAGATTTGAATAACTGTCCTGTACATTTAACATAAAGCTATTCATTAGAATTCAACTTGTTTCTATTCCCTCCATAGCAGATATTTGCTTTATTTCAAATAAAGACATCTCACTAGCTAAAGGAACATTGCAATGACTTATGGACTGAACCACAATAAACATAGCAAGAAACTTTATACAGAATCACACATAATCTGTGTGAATGTGTATTTAATTTATCTACATCTAGCTACAGCTCAGCTTCTTCCAACTGCTCAATCAGCTTGACAGTAGCATTCATATAATGCCTGAACTGGGGTTTTGTTGCCTTGGCATGGAAGCTTACTGCCATTTTAGGCACTGTGGAGTGTCTGGACTGGCCTCCAGACACTGATTCAGAGGGCTGCAGGTCCTCTGAAGTGCTGCATCCCATCTGCCAGGCATGGAGGTGTCTTAAGACATCCTAGCCGGCACTGGATATCTACATTTAAGCAAATGAACCCTGCCCTTACAGACTAACAGTGAAGTTGCTGATTTTACTTATGTTCTAGGGAAAACACAGAACATGCTATTTGCTTGTGAAAGTCCCCAAGGCACAGAAGTGAAGGCAAGGGAACAAAACCCCCCTGATTTCCATCTTGAACACATAGCTCCACTGACGCTCCAAGTCCGTTGGTTCTGCAGACCAACCACGCGACCCTTTCCCTGCCAACCAGCAGTCGCAAACCCAAGGAGAAATACTGCCTGCACGGCCGGTTTCCATCAGAGGGTCCATGGTGTCTCCACCTCAGGCTGCATAAATCTGATGTCTAAAAAATTCACTAAGGCCCACTGTTTCTCTGCATCTGAAGATGCCCTCAATCCCAGCACAGAGTGAGAGGCCTTGCACTTGCACTAAACCGGGCAGGTTTTCTGCACATATTACCGTCCAGTTCAAATACTTAATGCTAGGAGAAACTTCCCATTTCTTGGCAAGAGAAAGCAGCTGTTGTTAATCCAGGTTTGCCAAGACAGACTACATATTCACAAATCACTCAGAACCCTCTCCTCATACCGAGTCTACTGAAAAAGGACCAGAACAAAACCTCTGGCAGAGCCGGAGTCGCTCCACGAGCAGTAGCCCACGCTCTCATCGGAGAGCCCAGCACACAGAGAGCGCTGCTAAGAACTGTAAGGACTTAGATTTGGGGGATCCTGTCCTCAGTCCTTCATTTCCAGTATGTCCGTTATATCAGCGGAAGATCAGGCTGCGAACCTCTGCCCTACTTATGGACCATCCCAGATCACGGCTCTGTTCTGCCTTTACAAAACGGCGCCTTCCAAAAACAGTGTTCTTCTAGGTGTCCTATTTCTCTCCTTGCTAAAGGATAACCAGAGCATGGAATTACACAAGCACCACCATTAAATACAGATTCACATTTTGAAAAACACAGGGGTAAACTTTTTCATACGAGAGAGGAATCGTAATATCAAATTTATGTGATTCTGTGATTCTATGATTGGTCATTGCAGTCTAAAGTCCAGTATAATTCCCTTAATACAATCCACCCATTTTTAAATGAAATGTAGTTGGTGTCAATCAATAAGAAAGATCCAGTAGTTAGCTGGGATCATTCTGTGTGTGTGAAAACTTCTACTAGTGACTAAGCATAATGTTTACCATTAAAAAAATCCCAAGCCCAAGTACTTCAGTACTCAGAAGTATCATTAGTATGTGGAAAATTTAGCACTTGTCCCAGAGTAGCCTTTTGCCCAGCTAATACAGTGCCTGGGTCTGAGTCTGTGTGTGGTGACAGCGTGAGGCAACGTTAATTCTACCAGAATCCTAACACCCAAAGTGAAAGTAGAGAGCAGACGCAACGGATAATAAATCCCAGAAGGTAAAACACGAGCCAGGTGCTATATTCATGAGACCCAGACTCCTTACCATTTCCAGAAAATAGAGAAATGAGAAAAACCTCTAGAATTTCTGCTTTGCCAGGATCGTATTTTTCATCTGCAGCAGTCAGTAACTGCCTGGTGCTATACACTCCTCGCAGAGCGAGGGAGAGGAGGAACTGGTTTGTGCTCTGGAAACCAGGCTTCTCCTGGCTCCAGCTACTGGCTTCTCCTGGTTTCCAGAGGCAGGAATAGCTGCACCGCGCGTTCACTCCTCCAGCTGCCGCTTATACGAGGAAGGCTTTCCCATAGCTGCTTTTTTGCTCTGATGATGCGTATTTTCCATGTCTCCACAAATATTTCTACAACTGCTCATCGCCTTTCCGCGGCGTCGATGCCTCAACAGCGACACGATCCCTGCTCATCTAACAAGGCTCACCAGCACGGCGGAAGCACTGGGGGCCAGCAGACCTGGGGAGGGCTACCGGGTTATTTCAGGGTTGTGACACTTGATGGGGAGGGGTAGGAATGTTTTCTCTTTGCAGTAGAAGTTCGTCTCTGCAGTTGCTGATGGTATAGCTCAGGACTTTCCGGGATAAACTTCTCAAAATCGAACAGATTTTCAGAGCCAGCATGTAATTCAAAGACATTTAGTACAAGCAGTTGTTCAATTTATCATCTTGAAGTCCCAACATTTTTAATAAAATTAACAAATAGGCACCTCATGGCAATCAGAGTGAAATTACTTTTTTTTGTAATTAGACTTCAGACAATGTTATATTATGTAGTTAGGGGAACAGAACTTTGTCTCAAATTTCAAAGTGGTGAATCTCAGTTTAATTCTGCTAATAGCAATTAACACAGATGGCTAAAAAGAGTAATTATCTGCTTTGGCTTTCTGCCACCTGCCACAAATGAACTGTTTTCTTTAATTGCTCAGAATTACTCTTAATCACACAAAACAGATACTTAAATCCTAGTCACATATTGCAACTCAAGAGCAAGATTTGAACCCAAAGCACACGACTTAAGAAATCCCCGCCCCGACCAGGGTACAGTGCTGGCTCTGCGCTGTGGCGGAGCAAAAGATTAATCCTGTCACCTCCAGGTAGGAGCAAAGTCTGCCGGCTGATCACACAACTCCTGCACTCCGATCCCAGTAATTACCAGAGCAACCACAAGGCTGTATGGGCAATAGCAGAGAAAAAATCCACACAACTTCTGCCCACTGACACGCTTTCTCTAACAAATGGCCATTTTAAAAAGCCACACAAACAGATTTATCTTAAAAATTACTTACTGAAGAACTTAAAGATGTAACATTAACTATACCTGACTGATGAGTCAATGCTTTTTTAAATTCCTGGAGATATTTTAACAGAGATAATAATCCCATTTCCATTGGGGCATTATTTTGAATTAAATTGATGTTAGGTATTTCAAAATCCCAACATGACACTTTTGGAAGTTTCTGGCTATGTTATATTTTATAGCTGCAGTTCTTGCCCCACCATTCAGAGGTGATGTGTTTGCTGGAAGAACAGTAGGTCTTCCCTTATTTGTTTACTGCTGTTCTTGATGTCTGAACTAACAAAAGAACAAATTCCGATTCTGCAGAAGAACCGAGAAGTCATCTCCCTCATTCTGCCTACTGACAGTGAAACTCCTCTTTAAGCTGAATCCCCACATTAGACTGGAAAAGCACTAATGCAATTCCGGAGTTTTAGATAGATCTCTGTGCTTAAGAGAAGCACCACACTTACTGTTCCATGAATTACAAAGCCATTAGCATCACCATTTCTCCCAAACTTGTTAGAGAAAGTTCGCAACAAAATTTATACAAAAGGTGCATGAACTACACAAGGCAAATTAGGGTGGAAACCTCCCAGTAAGAACTCTTCTATGTTTAAACAAAAACCAAAATTAAGAGCAAACGTTTTCACTTCTCAGTGGAAGATCACCTACAATACAGTATGTATTACATGTTTTTGAGAACACATACTATTTTTCAAAAATTACTCCATTATTTTCAAATTAGATAAACTCATGAATAGTGCTGTTTAGCATCTTTTTGTTGTTACAGCTTCGTATCTTTACATGAGCAAGCGGCAGAGGGAAGGGAAATCATTTAGAAGCACAGACCTGGACAGCAGCCTTAATAAGAAGCTTGGATGTGTCCACCAAGCCAAGGATAAGCAAAGACCTAAACTGTGAAATTAGCACTGACCGAGAAACTCCACAGAAAAACAGTTCTGAACGGGATCTTTATGGAAATTCATTACCTACGGCACTAATGTTGTATGCCAGGGCTTTGCACTCTGCTCCAGCTTAGTGTGAGTTTCTGTTTGATGAATCCCTCGCACCAGTCTGACTGTGGCTTCCAAGGGAGCCTCAGCTGGGCAAAACGTCTGCGAGGAGGTGCGAGAAAGCACGGGGCTGACGGCATCATTGCCCCGGTGTATTTATAACCACAGCAGGGAACGTCAGTCTAATAACAGTATTTACCTTTGTTACTTGGTAAATACCAAACTGTTATTGGGCAATTATGGTAAAGGTCAAGATCCGCTTTCTTTTTTTTTCCCCTTTAAGAAACATGCTTACTCTGTGTTTAGCTTCAGTTAAAAAGTGCTTTTCATAAAGCATTTAAATGTATCAGAGCTTATGACGCTGGCTTAATTTAATGGTAAAAGATAAGAATTTTTCCGTGGCGCTTGCTCAGGTATCCTTATTATCCTCCAGCTTTCAGATGGGTTTGGTACAACAATAACAATAAAGGTTCATAAAATGCAGTTATTTGTGTATGAATATTGTCCGAGTGACAATAGGTTGTTATGAGCGGCCAGCGGACGCTCTCTGCTGCGGTGCCGTCGCTGGGAGCGCGCGCCGCTGCAGGAAATGAAACCGATTTCCCAAGGAGGGGAGATCAAATCCGTTTGGAATTCTAATGGACTAAATAGGGTAACGTGTTTGGTTTGGTAACCACAGAGTTTAATCAAGTATTTTCAAATTTTTAAAGAGGAAACGGCCTTTGCTCCAAAGGATATCCACGTTTGCAGTGCATAAATCAGATCCCGAGTCCCAGGATCCTGATCTCCTGATCCTCACCATGCAATTAACTCTTTTACTGATGAACCGCCCGGCCATTCTGCTGGCGTAAGGTGATTTGACGCGGCGGCGCCGCGCACTCTCCCCTGGTCTCGCCCTGCATTCCTCGCCCTTTCCCAACGCACGGCCGTGTTTGGTGGAAGCCCATCCTGCACGGTCCTGTGCCCCGCTGCCCAGCCAGGGCTGCTGGCGAGGGGGACGGGAGGGCTGGCGTTCAGAGCGCCGAGCACAGCGTGGGGTTGATTTAACACCGTGCAAATGTCAGATTTTAGACAGGATAGCGTGTAGCTATGACAGCTGTCTTTTAAATTATGCAGAAGAACAAGCGGAGGACAAATACAACAGAGCAGTGCTTGTTAACGGGATCTACTGAGTACAGCAACGTTTGTCCCTTCAGAACACCCACAGCACCATTTTGCAATAAAATCAGGTAAAACTGTAGGTGCATATGTATTTTCTGACATGCCTGCTAGACATCATGATAGAAATACATATTGCCAACATAAAATATGCACACGCACTCACACACCTGTATCGCTCTTCTGAGATCACTGATAACTTATCCGTTGCCAAAATGAGACGGAAAATTTACAAAACACGTATCGTTAATATACCCACTCACGGACTACTTTTGAAAAATGCGATTCATAAATTATACATTAAGTTAGCAACCAGACACGCACGCACCGACAGGATATTATTACGACGAAGGCGGCGATCTTTTCCAAATGTAGGGGACACATTAACGCGCTGTTGAATGACAAGGGGAACCGGGAGCCTTTCAGCAGAGCTTATCGGAGACTCTTCTGGAAGCTCAAAAGAGGGGTGCTGGGAGTCCCGTTCTCTCCCAAGGTTCAGATGCCTCTGAACGTAATCTGGGTACAAATCCCCCCACTTACAAGCAGAGGGTCCCCACAGACTATTGGCCTTGCTACCGCCTGCACAAGAAGCATTTTCAGTATTAAAGCTTGAATTTAGGAAAGCCTTATTATCCAAACTTGGGCGGGTTTTTCTCTTTCTAATTCAAAATAAAATTAAATTAATGTTAGAGTAAGGAAGAAAATAGGAGTGCAGAGACAGAAAATGTTTGAAACGCTCTCAAGTCAACACTGCAACTAAATGGAAAACATTTGAAACGTAAATGTTGCTGTGCAAGTTATGGGAAAGGTTTTCTGAAGCATGCATTAATTAAGGAAGACATGCTAGAATCCGGAGAGCGTTCATGACTACACCTGCGAGACTGTATGCACAAATACTGGGAAATACTGCAAGAGGTGAAGGTGTCCTCCTCTCCTTTACAGCAGATTTCAAGTAGGGGGTGTTCTCCTTCAACACTCTCAGATGAAGACTCGCAGTAAAACTGCACGTGAACCAGGACCACTCTCCTAAAACGCTTGACCGAGATGCCAAAGGAGCCAGCAAACTACTGGAGAAAAACAAGCCCGCCCTGAATCCAGCATTGCTGTGATTCCAGATTCTCGTTTCTTAATGACAGACCAATCTATGTAGATAGCTTCACACAGACAGCTTTCACAATAAAAATTAACAGATGCTTGAATAGATTTAATATAAATGATAGCAGGGAAACAGATACACATTAATATCCCCCCAAAATCTCGATAATTTTATGATTTTTTAAAAAATGGGAAACGCATTAAAAAACTGTGCCCGTGGGTAGAAGTATTTGAGCTAATAAAACTGTATTTTGCATTGTAACTTTCTTTTATAGGGTTTTTTTTTCATTGGCATTTGTTTTTTATTCATTTGCTTCTTTAGTACTGTCTTCTGTGGTATCATGCCACCATGACCAAAGTGACAGACTTTTGTCTCTGCTGGATTAATCAGTGTGTTCTTTGATCCATAACACATGCTCCTAGTAGACATTTAGCATCAACATATTCAAGATTTGTGGTCTGGCAGTTCACTGCCTGATGTTAACCTAGCTGATAGACAATTTAGAGTATTCAATTTTTTTTTTCTTTTTATTGAGCCTGTCTTTTATCCATGATAGAGGTTAAACAACAGAATCAAATGTGTGATGTTAAATATTTGGGTTGATATCTTTGCTTGGAGATGCATTTTTTTTCTGGGTGAGCAAGCACCGAGAGGCTTCCCCTACAAATCCCAGATCGTAGGCACAGCACGGACATTTTTATGCACGTCTTGGGTGCGGGGTTTGTGTGTTCTCAGAACAGGGCACAAGCTCCACGCCAGGAGGTCCAGGACCTCGCCAGGCTGCCGCTGCTCCAGGGGCACAGCCGGGCACCACGGCCGATGGGGAAGCCCCAGGGGCAGTTAGCGAAGTTACTAAACCTGCTGTGACTTAGGTTTTGAGGACTTTGTGGGCAGAACCCGCCGTCTGCCGGGACGGTCCCGGCAGCCGTGGGGGATGCAGGAGAGCTGCAGTGGGTCACGGCATCGGGAGGAGCCGGGCTCCTTCCTTCCCAGGGAGCACCCGCTCCTCGCCTGCCCACTCCAGGGCAAAGGGACCTACACAGGGCTGTGACAGCGGGTGGCTGACACGAAGTTTTATTTCCTCCAGGTGCTGCGTGAAATTGTTAGAAAGTTGTATCAAAGGAAACCAATAAAGGGCAGGGTAAAGAGCAGAAGGAGTACAGAATCATAGACAGTTGGAAAAGACCTCCAAGATCATTAAGTCAAGACCTCTAAGATCATCAAGTAGGGTGGTAACCCAAGATATTTTTCCTTTAGTATATCAATTAAATAAAGGATATCCATTGATGAGATTCAAACTATTTAATTATTTTTCATTGAGAGGTATGGCACATGATTTATGGCTCAGCTACTCCTTTACTGATCGCGCTGCTATAAAGTGCTGCATAATATATTGCTTTCTACTATGTCATGCACAGATAGAAATGGCAAGTGTAAAATGGGATTAACTGCCCTCAAAATAGTCTGGGCTTGAAATTACTTATACAAGGCCGGTGTCAAAACTCCCTTTAACTTCTGAAGGTTCTGAATTATCTCTTCCTCCCCATCTTCTGTGGCACACAGGCACATCCCTGTCCGTGGCAGACCTCTACACTGCCCCAAAATAGTACGTAGGGGGGCAGAGGAGAGAGGATCTATGTTTTTGAAAGCATTGCCCTGCCTTGAAGAATTAAACAGAAAATGAATAGAGAAGCCAAATGTCAGCTGCTCCCTTAGACTTCAAGGTTCAGGAAACTCTGCTTAGTGGGAGTGGGAGAAGACTGGCAGGCTGAAATGTAAGAGAATAATTACATTATAAGGAGATTATAGAAGATTATTTTTCTGTGGGCCCCAGATTTCTACAAAAACAATCCTGAATTGCATCCTACAAGGCAAAATGAATTTGCCCATTCCTCTAAACGACAGGATATTATTAACTGCATATTCATTTGGTGTGCGCAAAATTAAAAATGGGCTCATATTACAAAACGTTACATGCATCTTTCTTTCATTTGACAACATGGAGCTCAACGTGATTAACAATGTGGCAGCTCACAGCAAGAAGAAAAATAATTGTTTTTTCAATATACAACCCCCATAATAATTCAGAAATCAATATGCATCCTCAGAGAGTTTCCCCCAGCAGAGGTGTGTAGGAAGCAGGGTGGCCTGCCTTCATTTCCTTGTGAACGTGAAGCTGTGGCAGCCCTGGCTAGCCGGGCTTTTTTTTTTTTTAATGTTTAACTATAACCACTGGGACTGGAGCCATAGCTTCCAGTGGCCTAGTATGAATATTAATAAGACACTGGGCCATGGAGTTCCTTGCTGACTTTGACAGTTTAAAGGATCAGTTAGTTAATTAGAAGATGACATGGCACATCGCATCCCTTGGCTCCATCCTGCCTTCTGTCTCCTCTTTTCATTTTCTTTTTTGACATGTTAGATTACATCATTACTTGTAGTTTCACTTGTTAGCCACGCCATGAAATGAGAATATTTTAAGCTGTAATTATTGTGATTTCTCTCCTCTGCTAAGAACATGAAGCTCAAAGAAAGCATACAGAAACTTGAATTTCAAAGACTTAGGAATACATGCTAGGTAGTTTATAACCTTCTAACTACAGCCAGCAAATAGAAAAAGCATTTAAGTAGCAAAGAAAATTGTGTTGATCGTCATACTGACAACCAAACTAGTATTTTAAGTAGGTGCCCCATTGTCTGTGATTTATTTGTGAGCTATTTAATTCTTTCGTAGGCGTATTTCTCAGAAATCCAGAGTCTCTTCCCCCCAGCCATGAACTGATTGTGCCTCTAGACATGGACATGCAATTCAGTACATTCATTGCACTGTTCTATCCTAAAAAAAGTATGACTTTTCCATCATCATCGTAGTCAGAACGGACAAAAATAATCTGAACAGAAAGCACGGTACTATGTAGCAGCCCTCTCATTTGGGGGAGCAACAAAAGATAACAGAGATGCACCGTAGATAATAAATTTCATTGAAATATTACCATATTTTCCAACTACACCTGATACCCCAAAATAGACAAGCCACTACCTGAAACATACAAATAAAAAATTAACCTGCAAAGCTGCAATCATATCATAAAAAATTTGCGAGTTTTACATCCCAGTGTCTTACTGCCATGAGCCATCAGGGCAAATATTCTGGACACGTAATAAGATTTTGGAAGAACCACAACCACTTATTTTGTGTATGACTAGATAATCTCATTAATTAATATTCATCTTCTAACTTACACTGTCCGTAAAATTCTCATCAAGGACATTGGGCTATTTCTGCAGAGCAATGCGGAGAAGCCCGTGTGCCTCGTGCTTTCTCGGTGGGCTTCCCAGCCTGCAGGCAGAGGGGTCTGCAGGAAAATGGGAATGCAATTCGCAGTGCGGAAAGCCTGCAGTGCTGGGGCTTCACTGGAAGCGCCCAGATTAGTGGGTGAACATCTGCTCCAATAGGAACGGTCATTTCTGGGTTATTATTGGTATTCATCGCTGTGTCTGATTGCCCGTGTGCTTTCACATTTCTTTTATCAAACATTTATATTTTGTGTATTCATTCAATACTACTTAATCAATACTGGTTATCAAAATGTGTATTTTGAGGGAAGAAACTGCCGAGGACATATAACTACACAATAACTCCATGCAGTTAGCCAATATCATAACCTCTGTAGGTAATTTATTTTTTTCATTAAGTTAAACATGTAACCTCCCATTGATTCACAGGGCTTCACGAAAATACAGCGCTAGTAACAGGTGGAAATCGCTTCCATTGCTGTTTAAGATAGAGCTAGCTTATGTTACCTGTAGAAGGAACAAGGTCGGGAGTTGCATGCTCTCCAGCAGTGGACTTTACTCATGGACCTAGAATTCCTTGTTCAAGGTAAGCCAAGTTAGGCATGAAAAGTGTCCTTCTGGTGTCAGAGAAGGGATTAACGCCTTAGAGTGTCTTTTAGCAAATCAATGTCATTGTAATAGTACCAATTTCTTAATAAAACAAGAAATGAACCAGCATCACTGCAATTTCATAGGCTGGTAAAATTATATTGTAAAGAGGATAATTGGAAACCTAAATGATTCGAGGGCTGGAGCACCTCTCCTATGAGAAAAGGCTGAGAGAGCTGGGGCTGTTCAGCCTGGAGAAGAGCAGGCTCCAGGGAGACCTTAGAGCAGCCTTTCGGTACATAAAGTGGGCTTGTAAGGAAGATGGGGACATACGTTTTAGCAGGCCCTGTTGTGATAGGACAAGGAGTAATGGTTTTAAACTAAAAGAGAGTAAACTTAGACTAAATATAAAGAAGAAATTTTCTTATGATAAGGGTGGTGAAACTCTGGCACAGGTTGCGCAGAGAGGTGGTCGATGCCCCCTCCCTGGAAACGTTTAAGGCCAGGTTGGACGGGGCTCTGAGCAACCTGATCTGGGTGAAGGTGTCCCTGCTCAGTGCAGGGGGGTTGGGCTAGATGGCCTTCAAAGGTCCCTTCCAACCCAAAGCATTCTATGATTCTATGATTGTTGGTGTATTTCATACACTAAACAATAGAAAGCCAGGCACTAGAGCACTTGGTAGGACCTCAGCCATCTTCTATATTCTTCCATACTTTCAAGATTATGTCTTGGTTGGCGCGGGGAGAGCACAGTGAAGTTCACAGCACAGGCAAGGCCTGACTCTGGGACTGCAAACCCGTCAGAGTCCCCGTGTGCCTCTTACTCTTTTCTCTCACCCCACACGTCTAATCTAGTTTGACTGTACGTTTGCTGAAGCAGAGACGGCGGCTGCTCCACGTGTGCGGTACGCAGCAGAGTCCCGCGGTCACTGCCAGCCCCTCTGCATGCCCACACTGCCATTAATCGCACAGACCAGTTCTGGAGCTAATGCCAGTCTCCTTCAGTGGAAACACAACTTCAAAGACAGAAGTGAACACTTACATTTGCTTTGTTCCTAAAAGCCTGAAATCCCATTTCATTCAAGGTCTGGTCATCTTCTGGGTCTTTTCTGCATAGGAGCTCTAGTCGAGAATTAGAAATCACATTCCTCATTGTCCACCTGAACCTAGAAATGAACACAAAGGCAAACATATACACAACTTTTTTCATTTTGACTGCTATTTGCCATTAATACTTAATATTCCCACATATCCTTTCATCAGATGGTTAATATAAAACCCAACGAACCATAGATGGCATTCCTGTTTTGCTCTGTTTCAAATTAAGTGTGGAGCAGTAAAAACTGAGAAATGAAAGGTAATATGTTTTCAAATAGAAATGGCTTGAAATTCATAATGTGAATACAGTAGCTAAAATACGAAAGTAAGTGAAGACTGTGATCCTTAGCAGGTCTTGGCAGTTTCTGGCCATATATTATAAAGCATTATTCAGCTGACCCTAAGGGGAGTTCATCTGGAGACATTAAGGTCAAAGGGTCGCAGCATTTGGACACAGTCAAATGGATTTTACACCTTTGTATCTTTCTGACATTACTGTTTTGCTTCAGCAAACTGCCTAATATCAGATATATCCTACTGGGCACCTTTCTAAATCACTTCAATTTTCTTTGTCCCTGGGCTACAGTTATATGATCAGATTCCAAAGCTATCACAGACCATGATATACTGTTTTACTTGCTCGTTTGTATTAGAATGAACTTTATTAGCTTTTGGGCACGTGTCTATCAGTTTTAAAGATTAAGTATTATGTCAATAGTTTTTATGCAGCATTCAAGTATACTGAATCATTTTGCTTGCTCTGAGATTATTAAAAGTGTATTACCGCTTTTACAGAAAACATTTTTATTTTACAATGAACCATCACTCACAGCACTCTGTGCTTACCAATGCTATCCCTCTAAAGCGATATTTCACAGTAAAATCAAATTGGGGTAGATGCTCTGTAAGTAATTTTAGATCTGAGAGCACCTGAACCTTATAAACACAAGTGTGTAACTAACATTTGACTCCACACTCCTATGCTTTCATTATCCACTTTCTTCCTTTAAATATTCTTAATTTTCTATTTTATATTCTTGTAACTGCTAACAATAACCACAGCACTTTTACTGTGTAGAAACTGATGATTTGTGCAGGCTTAAATTTGTCCTTCTTCTTAAACAGAAACTATCTAGTTACACAACCCACAAAAAATTACGGAGATGAGCTTGGCTGTTCCAGTATGAAACGCAGGAAATCATAGATGCTTTTTTGCGAGGAGGCTGAGGTTTCATGACAACCTGGAAGAAGCTTTTAGAGCACAAATCCAGCCTATAATCAGATTTTCTCATTTCCTTGCCAGTCTTCTGTACTTTTGTTTTTGTGGTTCATAGTGGCTGATTACATTGTGTCGTGAATGGGAAAACGGACGAGGGCAGCGCGTCGGGGATGGGAGCTGAAGAACAACTCTTTAAAGCAGGATCTGCCTCCAGGTCCCTCACTTGGGCGTTGCTAGGCTTGCAGCGTCACAGCTGGCGAGTTCGGAGGCGGTTTATGGTTAGGTGAAGGAGCACTCCTTTTTTGATCAGTTCTTTCTCTGTCCTCAGTAGCTAAAACCCTGTTTCACCCGCTTCCATCACGGTGTCATCACTGTAAAGCTAGCGTGTACGTCCTCTGGTTCATGGGATTGCCTTTGGTCTTAATCTTTGACCAAGACCTCTTGGCCCTGCTGCTAGAGACACCCAAAGAGGCAGCCCACAGTACGAGGAGTTTCGTAGTCCATAGGTCAGCTCTTAGCATCTGAATTTTCCCCATCAGAAGGTCTCAGGGGCATATTAAACAGTTGTTTACCCTGTTCTGACCTCATCATCTCTGCTTCATGAAAGACTGAATGAACACAACAGCTTTCTCACATCTACTGGCCTTGCAGTGCTTACAGTGATGCTGCTCTAATGTTCCTACAATATTACTGTCTGTCTCAAGTGGCATAAATTAAAGAGATATCGGACTCCTTAAAGAGCTCAGAGGGAAGAACAGTTCCTCCAGTGGTTGAATAATAAGCATCATTTCATTTAAGTTACTTCTGAGAACTGGAACTCTTTCAGAGATGCTAAGTGGAGCAAATAAGGATCTCAAGACTTCAACATTAACTGATGGGAATAAAGCCAACGTTTTACATTTGCTTTCACATCCTCTCTTGTGGTATGTTTTAGTTTAAATATTTTGGCTCCAGTCTCGAAGCTTCCAATGCATAGGCAGATTGCTATGCCCATATGCAAAAAAGATGTAGAATTGAGATCTTTTTGCTGCTACGTTTAGAGTATGTATTTGTTGTGCCTGCACAATGCCATAGAAAATCCCAGTTCACTTTCACATATTCGACAAAGGACTTTTTAAAAGGGTATTTTTTAAAGTAGATCTACACTAATTAAATGTATTATTAAGAATCCAACACTTCACAGCTATCGGTGGATTGTAGTATTGAAAATCTGCAAATAAACACCAGGGAATAGAACTCAGTCTGAACCCAGTCTCAACAACGAGGCACTCAAGCTTTAATAGAGTTAACCCAATGGCTACAATTAAAAAGCATCCTAACACACTCTGAAAAATTCCAGATACTTACTTTAAGCTACAGTTGTGTAGCACAAGCAGTGTTCTTTCGCACCGCTCTATGTAATGATAATCTGTACAGTTTCCTGACTTCTGTTTATACCACACACCAAAGCGAGAATTATTTATAAAGTCACAGCTGTTCTCTTTCCCAGCCTTTGTTTCTCGCAAGTCTTAAATATTTGTAAAAACAAGAAAAGTAATTAAAGTATTGATACATTAAGCAAACATTTCCCCAGTCACACAGCTTAAACAGAAAAGATTTGTTTAAACAGAACTTGCTAAGTATATGTACGAAAATACAATGTTGAAGAGTTACTACATACTAGGAAAGCCAACTTGCATTTAAAGAAACAAAATAAACCATGCTTAAGCGTTACTAATATTGCAGTCAGCCACTCCAGCACCAGGATCTCCCAGAACCGAGCGCAACGGGTTGGTGTTTGCCCAGATCTGTGAAGTAGCTGTGTGCCATCTGCTCCTCACACAAAGGACGCGAGTTTATTCTTGCTGGTGGGAACTCCTGTCCAAGAGCCAGCACTTGGCAGCTAAGTCCTTACCCTTCAAAAAGCTGGCAGAGAGCACTTTGTAGCCTTTGAGTTCCCTAATAATGTTCCCCTCCAGGGTGCAGGTCCCTCACGAGTGCTTTATTCCCCTCTTTATTCTGACTCACCATCCCGTGCAGACAGGCAGGACACCTCGAGCGCGTCGGTCTCCTGGGGATTCCTCTTACCTGCCAACAGCTGACAGGCTTCATCGTAAAACAAATCAAACATTTAAATAGCAAAATTTAGACTGGGCTTGTAGTTGCAAGCTGAGAGGTCGTAGGTTGCAGCTAAGGCAAATACAAAAAGCAAAACCAGCCCGTGGTCCTCACCAGAACCCCCAGTCTGCCCAGGACATCCAGCTTGCCGGAGCCGAGAGCAGCTCCCTGCCCTTCGTGGTGGGCCCATGCAGCCTGGCTGCTCTCCACCTTCCATCCCGGGGGAATTAGCTTTTGGACACAACAGCGAATGTCCGACAGTCGGAGCCAAGTGTCTTAGTAAAAGGGATCTCGCAGCCTTGGTCACATGTAATCAGTCAGAGAGCAAGTAATCGAGATAAACGCTAACGAAAGCTCTTGCTGGCACCTCGCGTATTCAGAGGCTGTTCACTATTGTTCCTAGCCAGGTGGCTCGCTAGCTTCCCAGCCAGCCTGGGCTGCTCAGACTCAGCTGGGACCACTATAACATTCACATTACACGCGACATAAGCCATCCACTACGCGTTCGTTTTGTTAAGCTCGTTATCTGTGGCACACTGGCGAGACCACACATGACACTTTGTTAACGCAGATGACAGATCCCGTAACGAGCTGCCTTATCGGGACGAACCAAGGGAAGCCAGTTTACCTCCACCACGCACGGAACACACAGACCAGGGTTCCTGCCACACGCTGGCCCTCCCTCGGTACGTAGGTTGTAAAAAGTGAGTGTCACCACACAATTAACACGCAGCCAAGCCCGGGCAGCTCAGGTGGCTCTTCCTGACACTGCAGGTCCAGCAGCGAGAAGCACCAAGAAGGCCACTCTGTTCTTGGTGTCAGTCTCCCAACCTCGCAAAGAGCGATTAGACAGAGGAACTGGCCTCGTCAGACCTTCTGGCATCACCCACTGAACCCGTTTATGGTGGCAGAAGTCGCGTAAGAACTACACTGAGAACTTGCAGCAACGTTTTACTCAGAACATGCAAACGCAACAGCTTAAAAGCTGACCCAATTCAGCAGCTGTCACAGGGACAGCACAAATCATCCCTTTACCAAACTTCAAATTTCTGTTTCCAATCATGTTGATACTAAAACTTCCTCAGAGAAAACGTATCCAGAATTTCTTAACATGGGCAAACAATGTATTTTTTTTCTGCAGCCTTACTCCTGGAAATGACTAAAACGCTTTGGCTGAAGTGTACCACTGAAAGGAAAAATTGGACTTGGACAATGCCCAGAACACAAGTTTACAGCCCAAATATTTAAAGTTTGGCAAAGTACTGTAAAAACCAGTCTACATTAACCTGAGGCAGCGCTACCATTTCTGCCTACGAGACGAACAGAGAAATATGAGTTACATTTCTATAATGGAAACCATCTCTGTTGAGACGAGCGCTGGCCTGACGGTCAGGCTGGCTTATTTAGCAGAGCAACAGGGCAACAAAGCCAACTGCGCCGCGAAGCCAGGCTGTTCGCTGCTGAGCAACCTGCCTGGGCCTCGTCCGCCGAAGAATCCGAAACCTCCCATTTGTGGGATCCCTCCGCTCTGACATCAAACCAACAGTCAGGCTTCTGCTGGACTTCGTCTCCTAGCCTGATCTACAGGTTATCTTTTTGAATCAGATGAAGGATTATCTCCCGTAGTCTATCGTGTTACTATAGGAAAATAACAACTGGGTGCATTTCCATTAAAACTGGAAAGGAAATATTCCGCGTTTCTGGTTTATTTCTCATCAGATCCAGCTGCATGCTATTTCTAAAAAAAAATCCCAACTGAACCCAGCCACCTGAACTGAGCCACAATATTTAAATAGCAACTAGTGTTGAAGAAAAACTTAATTGCATGGGGCAAAAAAAAAAAATCATAGGCAACATTTTTGGAAGTTTTACCTTAAGTTGCTTAATCGAATTATAAAACCAAAAATTATCTAATCAAAGCCATAAACTTCTTTACAGTTTCACTAGGGCCTCTCTTTTTTTGCTTAATTCACTTATCATCATCATCTTTTCTGCTTTTAGGGAACACTAAACTTTCCAGTTGTTCACAATCAACAGCTGCTGGCTGTCAACCAGCTTCGGAAAAGCCTGTAGTATGTGGTTTTCCAGGGATAGCCTGAATCGTTCTTCAGCTCCGAGAGCCAGCAGTAAGATCCAGGCTCCCTCTGTCTTGCTCCAGCCTCGCCAGTCCTACCACCGTCGCGGTGGTTATCTCCTCGGCAGGGAAGCATCGCCGTCACAGCGCAGGGGTGGAGTCCCTACCTGCTTTAGGTGTTACAGAGGTTCGGCAGGGCTTGCTTTCTGGCTTTCTTTTCCTGTACGTAGGTAGATTTTGCTACCAAAACACATCTCAGAGGTAAGGGACCCTCCTCTTGTCACAGTCTCTATTTAGTAAAGTTTAGTACTAAAACGCAGGCTCGGCATGAACTGCATTTCAGCAGCTGATCATTTTAATGCCAGTTAGGAGTTGGTACATTTGTAGCCATAGCTGGGTACCCTCAAGGCACCTACATTCCGAGTTTGGCCATAAAAGCTGCAGATGATCCTTGCACAACATTTCCATTGTCATCCCCAGAAACCTGCGAAGCAAATCGTCAGAAAGCAGCCAGACCGCAGCGCGAGATCCAGGCCCTCCGCCACGCAACGCCTGCACTGGCGTTACGCTCTTGGTCTCGGTCCGAGCCGCTCTGTCGTCATCTTTTCTTTACAGCAGAATGAATTGAAAGAAGTGTTATAAAAATGCATACTTCCTGAACGCTTGGGCTGTTGAAAACAGGACGGTCAGTCCAAAGCCGTAACACAAGGCAGGGTTTCCTGCAGACTGGAAAATATCCGTACAGCTTATGACCTGTGAGTACTTTTCTAGTTCATCGGGCAGTTCACTGATGTTTTATCCTTTACATCTATGGCACAGGTTCAGTGTGGATCTCGAATACTGAATAGTCATAAATGCCATACTTATTTTATTGCCTGTCTTTTTATAATCCGGTAAAGTTTTATTTTTAATATAACAGTACGTGAACCAGTCATTTACACTCTTCAAATGCAATGGGAGTCAGTAGCATAGATGGCCATTTGTCAGTTGGTACAAATATTAATCTAAAGCTAATCTATAAATATTAATCCAAGACACTCTTTTTTTTTTTTCCCTAAATCCACATACATTCACATTTATCTCTTCTGCTCTGGAGCCAAGTCGTCAGGCTGCACGTAGGCTTTCAGGGATTGAGATGGCCTTTCTGTGTCGCGTTTGTTCACTCGCCTCCTGCTATAAAACTGCGGCTCTCGGATGCCGCCACAGTGCGAGAGGAAAATAAATGCTGCTAAGCAGATTCAACTTTGCCACAGCCACTGCCGAGTTTGGTGCCTTTGCACTCATTTCGTTGTGACTCACATTCAAACTGTACTTCTAGCCTGCTTAAATATGTTCAGAATTATCCTGAGGGACCACAGTAAAACGTAGTCATGTTTATTTGTAATTGCTACAAAATGGTTTACAAAATTGTTAGTGGCTTTTATTATGCCTGCTACTGAAGCACTTGCCTGTTAATTAGAGAAATTTCAGCTGTCATAGCTGGCAATTACAGCTTCTGTATCCCCGTCTGTTATGAATAGTCAATGAGAGCTGATTAATATGCATGAGCAGCAGTATATAGGGCGTGCGTGGCGCGGCGGGCAGAGGGAGCGCTGCGTGCTGCCGGGGAGGAGGGAGCCGGGGCGAAGCGAGCACCGTCGCTCCGCAGCCCCCTGTGCCAGCCCCCCGCGACCCGCTCGGGCCAGCCGCCTCGCCCGGGGCGTCCGAGGACACCTGCACGCATGCACGCTGCTCACCAGCGGCTGCTGGGCTGCGCTGGCCGATCCGGGAGGTCATTTCTGCCGCCGACTCAAACATGGGATGCAGCCTGTGCACTCTCCAGAAGCAAGAAGAGCAGTACAAGTTACTGTACGAAGTTTGTCAGGTAAAGAATGAGATTTCATTTCTAAAAGCAAGCGTTCTCTTTTAGGCTAGCGGCTACTGTTAAGGACAGGGAAGATGGAATGCCAAAAGCTGCTTATACTCGTGGAGATGAAAGGGGGGGGGG
>Ga0065711_1006111_pt1 | contig 39257 bp, 22 predicted proteins | sample Hoacrofraction12_FD_59098 | JGI IMG/M metagenome (GOLD analysis project Ga0065711, IMG submission 59098) | Hoatzin crop microbial communities from Cojedes, Venezuela - Epithelial fraction 12 v2 (version 2) | ecosystem: Host-associated > Birds > Digestive system > Esophagus > Crop | place...
TGGACAAGATCCTGTGCAGCCTGCTGTAGGTGACCCTGCTTCGGCAGGGGGGTTGGACTGGATGACCCACAGAGGTCCCTTCCAACCCCTACTATTCTGTGATTCTGTGATTCTATGTAGCCATCATAGTGCAGTAGCTTTCGTGAAGGGAGTTGTGATGATCTGAGGTCCCCTGGCCCAGTTTTCGCCTACACACACTGCCACAGCTGACGATAGGCAGCATTCCTGCAGGCAATTACAGCAGAAAAGACAGGATAGATGTGAAGGATTAACTGTTCTCACTCAACCTTTGACGTGTTCCCTCTGGATCACAGCTTTTGGCACATCTGTGCTTCTGTGAGCAATGGTGAAAGTACTCTGCGAATGTGATATCCATCGCAAGCTGTGCCTGTGATCACACACCCATAAACACAAGCACACTCACCAGTTCAGGGTGATTTTCTCTGTAAACAGCAGCAAGTTTCCAGTGGGGTCTCAAGGGCCACATTGCCACTCCTTGCCTTTAGCCACCGGGTGAAGCACGATGTTACTACATCAGTGTTTCGTAGACCCCACTCTGTTTTACTCACAAGGACTCATACCTCAGCTAATCTTTTTCAGCATTCCTGGGCTGCAGATTCTTCCATGCATAAAGAATTTTTTTTGCTCCAGTGTCTGCTGTATCTCTGAGACTAAAAGTATGAATGGTTCTCATCAGTCTAAAAATACAGGTGGTAAAAACCTTCAAGTTCTCATAAATAAGTTATTTCTTTGTGTTATCACTATTCCGCTCATTGTTTTCACCTTTAAAATTTTATTGTTGCAAAAGCAAATATATGCTTCTCTGAGCTGGACGTATTTGTTCTAGAGTAATTCAGAACCTTACCGTAGATATTCCTTGGCTTAGTGACCTGATACAGTGAAATTGCTGTGAATCTGCGAGAGTGATATCAAAACTGCATGATTCCTGTTAATGGACTCATGGAATGACACCACTCTTCCCCCCCTAGCTCAGTAAGAAATTGTCAGATGGAAGCAGAGAAGTCTAGAAAACATCCTGCTTTCTCAGTAAGGAGAGAAGCAGAGCGTGGAAGTGGTTTGGGTGCTGAGCTGGCGAGACTGGGACGGGAAGAGAAAGAAATTCTTCCGATAGCTCTTGATGTTCTTGGAAAATGAGAGCCTTGGGGAACTGTGGGTTTGAGGACTTCCCTAGAGAAAATAATGTGTCTTTCTTCAAGAGGAAGCTTAGTCACCCTTTTTGGAATAGCACATTTGCCCTGAAATTTGCCAGATTAGCTTTCTTCGTCAACCATTTCATTGGATATGACATCCATGTGAGGAAAAGAGGGGGACACTGCATAGGCAATGGCAGGCCCAACATCACCAAACAGCCTTGAGCAGTCTGGAACAGAAAAACTGGCAAGGATGTGGGACAGCTTGGCTGTCATAGCAAGACTTTCATAGTTATGAGAAAACCTGACAGAGATAGAGGAGCATGGAGTAAATGTTGAGTGGGCAGGCTGCAGGAATCGGATCACAGACAAATATATCTAAGATTTCAAGGAGGCTAGACAAGAACCTGGAGGTGTAATTGCCCTGTCAGGGACAACGCCTGTATAAAAACTCTGTTCTGTGCATGGCCAAACATGGAAGAGTCACAGGAAGAGTCATCCAGTCCCAGTGTCCAAATATAATGTCAAACATGAGCAGAGGCAATGCACTTCAACGCCCAGCTATGTCGCATAAAGTAGATGTGCCTGCCAGCAGCAAGGAGCATGGATGAGGGAATGGCTGTCTCTCTGCATTGAATACAAAGGGAGCTACAGAATTAATTTAGATTATACAGTGAGCTCTTGACAGCTAAAGATGAATAGGTTGAATCCCACCTGTGAATGCCTACATGGAGAAGAGAAATATGAAAATGGACTCTTTAACATAGCTGATAACGATATAATGAGATCCAGTGGTTGAAAGTGGAAGCTGGGTAAGTTCAGACTAGAAATAAGGAATGTTTTCTAACCACAGAGGTAATTAACTATTGGAAACATTTATCCAGGCTTGTGGTTGATTCTTCCATCACTGGCAATTTCCAAATCAAGATTGGACAGTTTTTCGGAAACAAATGTTCTTTGCTTCAAGCAAGAGTGAATGCAGGAAGTTCTCTTGCTTGTACCTGATACAGATGAGGCCAGAAGTTACTGCAAGGTAGGTGGAACAGGCCTGAAGGCTCAGGTAGAAGTGTGTATGTTACAGAGATACTGTTTTTCTGCATATGTTATTGCCATTACATCTTTGCAACGCCAGGAATCAGCTCTACTGTATATCCCATCATATCCAGACAAAACTCACTTAGGGCAATTTCCTTCAGGGCTTGTGTCAGAATGTTGCTGAAATATGATATTAGCTTTAGCTTCAGTTTCTAATGGCAGCTTAAGTGCTCCAAACACCAGCTTAGTTTCACTTTAATTGTATAATGATGATCTCCTTATGAACATGCCTTGCAATCATTTTCTTGCATAACAGAGGAACATAATGGTGTCTGATGGCCCAGACTCAGTGTTTTCTTTGCGTTCCCATATTGCAGGAGGAGTCTAGGGGGACCTGCAGATGGGAATGTATTCAGANCAGTTTTNCTTCTTATTTTAGTATTTCATGTTTCATTAAGAATATCAAAGAATTCTTAAGAACAAGGTCATCATAATAGGTCCCCTCACATACAACTGCTGATTTTTAACCCCAGCATTTCCAGATGTGTGCTGAAAGACATTGCACAAAAAAAAGCAACTGTCAAAGTAAGGCTTGTTTTAGATGGTATTTGTAAGGGATGAGAATCAAAAACCTTAGAGCATAACAGCAAAAACAAACCACAAAGTCTTAAATCCTGTTTCTAGTTACTTATTGAAAGGTAGTTCCTCGCAGCTTGCAGCAAATCATATGGCTAAATCAGTAACTGCTGTTACTGATAGGCATTCTTTCACTACAACACATTCCCTTTGTTAGCTAACATTCAGCTCACTACAAGGTCTGCATCTCAATTCAAGATTTAAATTGACAACAGAGTTTACAATGCAAAATAAAATTTATTAGCAGAGTTATGATGGCTGTGATGATCCAAAAACACAAACAATGTTTATAGAGAGTGTTCACATCTTTTGTTGAGACAATTTCCATTTGGAAAGACTTCTTTGGCTTAAAAGTCCTGCTTTTGGTCTGAGAATAGAATGAGGTTTAGTTACTTTTAGGGTACTTCACTTGTGTACTGTAACAGCTGAACTTGGATCATACTTTATTGAGCACATCACCTACACACACGAAAACCACGGTCATGTTTATTCATTTTCTCCTACTGCCACAGCTTTGGAAGTATCAGCCAACAAACTTTCATACTTTGAAATGGGGACTGGTGAGCCTACAGCCACTGCTCAAATTCTGCTGCTACTTCTATGGCAAAGTGTCCCTGAAAAGTTGGACAAAGCTCAGAGCCTGTTTAGCTGGAAACTACCAACTACCCTATGCTTTACTGAGCAGAGAGCTGCTATTCCAAGAAGCACCTGAAAAATCCCCAGTTTTTAAAGTAAATAAACCAAAACAGCTATATCAATAAGTGGAGTTAATTATTAAAGCCAAGTAGCACCAGTGAGCTTAAAGAATAACAGTTACTCCAGGAAAAGAGGCTTTGCTGTGCTTGAATGGACACAGTCTATAAGCAGCAGGACATCCAAGAGTGGTTTTGTGCTATGCTTCACTCTGCCTCCGAGATCTCTGGACTTCTTCACGAAGTTCATTGTTTATATGGCTCCACATAATAGTACAGTATGTGAGTATTTCCAGTACCACAGCTAAGACCTAGCTCCTGAAACAACTAAATGTGTGTCACTTTATGCAACAAGATTCATTGACCTGGATCTGCAGAATGAGAGGACGCATCCAATCCATCCCGTCAGAAACCTTGCCTTATCCTGTCAGCGCACATGGGCTGCAGGCAGCGGCTGTTTGTAGCAAACTTAAGCAACTTCCTCATGTTTTTGTATTCCTGTATCACTTACAACACATTTAGCTGAATCTTGGATCAATTAAGTCTAAGGGAATTCTTCCAGAAACAATATTGCTCTTCTCCTGCTGTGAGTGATTCCTGAGAACAAAGCAATCGGAAAGACTGAAACCTCAGGCATGGAGAGATTAGTCAGGGATTGGTGCCACAGCCAGGACAAGTGTTTAGTCACCCTGGCACAGCCCTGCTGAGCCCCTGACCAATAAGTTCCAGCCTTGCTTGTTGTCTTCACTGAGGAGGACAGAAATATATGAGGAACTTTAGTTCTGTGGTAGACATCTGAGTCAAGCACTTACCACACGGCTGTCACACCCACTGCTGTTTGGTTTACTCAAACTTAATAACTCTTTAGGATATTGCGTGGATTACAGAAATGTTGTAACTTCAGATGGGCTGGCAAAGCAGCATATAGCTATAAAGCAGTGGACTGTAATTCTTCAGTGGGCATGGTGGTCTCTTCAACCTTCCCTTCACGCTGTAGGTTTGTGGGTCTCTGCCCACAGAAATGATGCTGATGGAATATGCCATCATCCCTGGCCAGGTCTATATAATAATTTCCTTTCTCGTTAGAAAGATTGACTAGTAAAGGATTTACTTTCTACTTGAAATAACCATTCTGGCTTGCCTCTTTCTCCTAAGCTCGGGAAAATTCATGAGGGTTTTATCAGGCTATTATGCCATTTACCAAATTGCCAAGCCTTTTTTACCTGAAAAAGTCGAAATGTGAATGCTGTGAAGTTACATTCTCTTAGTAGATCAGTCTGATTTGATTTTATTTGAACTTTCAGCAATGTGCAACTTCTTCCTGCCCCTTTCCCTGCACACCTGCATCAAGGGATGATGCAACCAGTGCAGATATGGCTTACAGAGAGCCTGGAAGGTCCTCAAGCTGCCCTTGGTTCATGAACATTATTCTCAACAAATTCAGAAGTCTGCTTTGGTAATTTCATTTAAGAAAAGGCAGGAAGGAGTCACTCTGGGTGCCCTTAACAGAAATATCTCAAGGGAAAAAGAACCTGTATTTTGGTTGCTAGTCTTCATACTGTGTGTGTAAGTATGCATGTATGTTTGCATGTATGTAAATATGTAACTATCTATCTTTCTATCTGTCTTTCTAATATATCGTATATATCCCAAAATATATCACCATAGGTTTTTTTTATTATATTAGGATAACACTGAGTAGAAGACAGATGCTCTACAGAAACTACAACCTGAAAAAAGCAAGAAAGATAAAGTAGAAGGAAGCATGGTTACCTCTACTGAAATAAAGCATAGAAAGGTGGCCCACCTATTTCCAAGTCATCCACAAGAACTGCCTGACTTAGATGCTTCAGTGATTGCAACGCTTAAACTCAAAACAGGAATGAGTTTCTGAGCACGTAGGGAACCATCTCCCTGCTCATTATACTGCCAGTGAAGACAGGTAGTAGGGGATATGAGCAACGGGTAACGTCACTCGCCAAAACAAGAATAAAGAAATGAACACTGAGTTCTGTGTCTTCACCAAAACCCTGACTTCGTGCCTTGGAGCTTATTATTTCTGTGGCTGCTGAGTCTGTGAGTTTGGCAGAGAAAGGAAAACAAAAAGCAAGTCGAGTGATCCAACTCTGGCAGGCTGTCAGGGAGGCGTCATGTGCATGGGCTAGGAGATCTTTCATACAGACATCAACGTACAAGCAGTTTTCAGGCGGGCTCCTCCAGCCTGACAGAGTGGTTTTAACCAAACAGGAGCTGATCAGAAGGCAGAACACAGAGATCTCTGAACTGCCAGTCACTGGCAGCCTCATTAGCAATGTCTCATGAAGGTCCACGAAGTTAATGAAGGGGCTGGAGCATCTCTCATACAAGGAAAGGTTGAGAGAGCTGGGACTGCTCTGCCCACAGGAGAGAAGGCTTGAGGGGTCTTATCCATATGCATAAATGGTGGAGTGAAGAAAACATGACCAGGCTGTCCCCAGTGGTGCCCAGTGACAGGACAGGAGGCACTGGGCACAAACCAAAATACAAAAACTCCTCTAGATAACAAATGTTTTTGCTATGAAGGTGGTTGAAAACTGGCACAGGTTGCACAGAGAGCTTATGGTGTCTCCAACGTTGGAGATATTCAAAATCCGACCAGACACAGCCCTGATAAACCTGCTGTAGCTGACCCTGCTCTGAGCAGGGGTCCCTGCCAACCTCAGCTATTATGCCATGATCCCATGAAATGGACCCAGAGCCTAGCTTGTTCAGCTCATACATTGCTCTCACCCCTCCACAGAAGGGAGAGTCCCCCCCTTTCCGTGGGAGACAGCGGAGTGCTGCCATGTTGGGGTACCTGCCACAGGGTCTGCCTGCTCCTCCACCTCCCTCCAGGCAGAAGCCCAGCTTGCCTTCCAGGCTGTCCATGCAATGCAGCAGCCACAACGTGCTTCCTCCAGTGTTACCTCACCCGTAAGCTAAGCAAACAGGCAAATGAACCAGCTGCCCAAACGGCCAAGATGAAGGTTTCCCCCATAGCAGTGTCGGCTAAGTGGAATGGAGAGGAAAAAGGGGCCTCCCATCCCTCTTGCTGTGCTTTTGAACTCCAGAGCAGCCCAAAGAAGGCAGTAAGAAGTGCAGAAGTGATGTCACAGTTTCACTCCTGCTTACAGCATTGCTGCTGTTGCCTTTTATTAGCTCTTCTGAAATACAAACAATTTAAATAAGGCAGAAAGAAGAAGGGACATTGCCCTTGGTCAGCTAACTAATGATGTTTTGAAGGCACTGAAGACTTTATCAAAAAGTGGCAAGGACACAGAAGGAAGGAAGTGCCCTTCCAGAGGTGTTACAAATGGCCTCACAGACATACAAATGTGTGTGCTTTGGATTGGTAAAAAGCAATTTGATAGAAACAGCTGCTCATCAATGGGGGCGTGCTGCAAAAAGTGTCTTGTTTCATTTTCCTAAAATGTTGATTTGATGCAATTTGCTGGCTTTCCTGCTTTGCAATTTTCCATTCTGCATCTTGTTTAGCTAGGGGGGATTAATGGGAACTGCCTGTAGTCAGCTAAACTGCCTTTCTGGCAGAGTCTCATGAGGAAGCTGTGGAGATCAGTAAACAGAGCTGAAAGCGCGGGTGGCCGTGAGCTGCCTTTTTTTCCTCTGCGTGTGTAAAGGAAGTAAGAAGTGCAGCAGTCAGCCCTGTCAGACAGGGGAGATATTTCACAGGAAATAACAGATGGCTTTGAGCTCATATTTCTCTTGCAGAAAACTGCGCCCAGGTATCTTGAATAATGGGTGCTTCAGACTAATTTGTCTCTTTCACATTGAGGTATACCTCATGCATAAAAGCATAAAACACAGGCTGAAAAAGCATAGGCCTTGCTTGTTTGCATAATTAAATATGCTTCTTATTTTGGAGGACAGTGGATGATAGGAAGTTCAAGGTATCTGAAACAACAGTACGGATTTCTTTCAACCATAATATGTGATGGGAGATTGTCGGCATAATCAGGAGTGAAGGGACCCATTTCTGTGGGTTCATCTGGAAGGATATAAAGCAGCAGAGTCCTTAAAGGCCTTCAATGCCAGGGTGATACTTTTCACTACCATGAAAGATGCTTGCTCAGCATTGTTCTCATGTTGGTCACCCCTGTGTACTACCTCTTGCACCCAGAGACTCCTCTGCAGGAGGCACGTCTGCAGGCATGTCTCCTGCTGTAGTCTGCCAGGAGAGCTTCCACAGAGGGATGACACGGCAGCAAAGCCTTTGCTGGTGACACTTGGGAAGAGCAGACTATTGGCAAAATAGACAGGAAGAGAGTGCAATCACAGCTTGTCTGCTCCATACAGCTGCAGCCTCCCGAGACGCTGGCAGTGCCTGTAAGCTGAGGAAGAGGAGCTTTGTCTCTGCAGGGACGGTGAGCCTAGTGTCTCAGGATCTGAGCTGCATGAGGTCAAAACCTGACTCCAGAGACAACCATGTTGCTAGAGAGGACTTTCTATTTTGGGTAATGTGCGTCAGAACAAGACTTGTGCATGATGAGCAAGAGGAGCTCAGCATGTGAATCGCCATCAGTAACCGTAGCATGCGGCCAAGCCCAAGCATCTGAGGTCCATCCTGGCTGAGTTATCACACATTTTGGGACAGTCAGGAGCAGGTGCACATTGCTGGGAACACTGGGATGGTCATTTCCCCACCCACGACCTTAATGCCTGCCTGGTGACCTGCCATTACACCCTCCCAGTGACAGATGTGGTGATGCACCCCGAGAAGACCTCATCATGGTGGTCCAGCCCTGCCAACCCTCCAGCCCTGCCACTCACACTGGGTTGCTTTTGCCACCTCAGAATTCATCATATAGGACAGAGGGCTGAAAGCCTAAATAGCTCACACCATGTGATGAGGACAGTCAGGATGTCCCAGCTACTGCAGCTTAGCTAAGGACTGATGTTCAAACCCACGGCAGACCCAGGAGCTGAAAGCCTCAGCTGGGAAGGAGGCAGCAGGGGAGGGTGGCAGCTGAGATGTACCACCCTGTCTCTCCATTGCCTGTCTTACTCAGGGCTATACACACTGATCCTGTTTTGAGAGCTCCACTTTTGCGCATCGCAGATTGCAGAGGTGCAGCAGCCAGGAGAAAAGCAGCTCTCCATCATTTTCTGCTGACAGCTAATATCAGATGACTTTCAGTTATTCATTCTCCTGCTCTCTGCTCTGCTGGATACTTACTCACACTGTGTTGTCTTCTCCTTGGGGTTCTTCCGCAGATGTAACTGAAGTGGTTTGCAAATGCAGGCATCGGAGAAGAGCACAACACGGTCCTGCATGAACTGCTGCTCCAGCACTATTACCCTTGTCAGATCTCTCTGATTTGGTTGTAGGAACCACCATCAACTGTCTGCCTATTCTTAAAGAGTGTTTCTCTTTTGATTGATTTAAGAGTCGCCTCATACATGTTCTGTATTTTGATGGAGGTTGTATTTATTTTTTTAAAAATTGCTTTGATTCAATGATTTTATCAAATGCTGTGGGAACCCACCAATTCATTTATGACTCCCTTGATTTTAAACCTGATTATTTTAGTCTTTTCACTCACTTCTGTCTCTTACCTTATGGCTTTAAAGAGTAGTATCCCACTAAGGTCCATTTTCCTACATATTTGACTCTATCACCCTCCCAAAGTATTTTTCATCCTGACTTGCTCCCACTTTCTTCTTCTTTCATCTCTTCTTCTACATTTTTCCAGGAAGAATTTATCCTTAGGTCCATGTTAAAATGGAGGGATTAAATAGGGCTTTGTAAGGGTCTGTCTTGAATCATGTCTATTCAGTATTTTCATTAACCTAAAGATGAGGGACTAGAAAGGCCACACAGTAAATTTGGAGATCAAAGTGATGGCAAGTATTTTGGAGGAAAGAGTTCAAGTTCAAAATTACCTTAAAAAATTGAAGAAAATGTCTGAAAAGAAAAATCCAGATGGTATTCAGCAGGTACAAAAGGTACTGTACTCAGGCTAGAATAATCAACTATATGATTATACAGCAGCAGAAAATTGGTAGGTAGCAGTTTTGGAGAGGAACATATGCGTGTAATGGTGGATCACAAGCTGACCATGAGTAAAGAACATTATGTTGTTACAAAAAAGGTTGGCACGATACTGAAATCACCTGAGATGAATATAGTTTGCATGAAATAATCCTCTGAAGCTCTTTGATAAGGCATCAGCTGAAATACTTGGGCATTATATTTTAAGAAATCCTAGAGAAGAACCCAGGGAAATACACTAAATACTCTTCAAACACTGCTGAAAAGAAGATGAGAGTATCTGTGCTCGTTCATTTGGGAAAGAATGAGGAATTTCAACATTAGTTCTGAGAAAAACATGTTAATGAAGAGGAAGGTGAACCACTGCAGCAGAAGGTCTTGGAAGGTCCTGGAGAATCTGCTGCTGGGGATCTTTAAGAATGGGTCAGGCATGCATTTGTGAGAAATGACCCTTGTGGAGTCCTGGCTAGACGAGAGGGGACATAGCTTGGTGCGTTGAGCAACCCAGGTTCCGATCCAGAAGTGAGCCTTGGGAGCGGCTGACGCGGAACCCTGCTGAGAAGGTAGAGCGACGAGCTCGGGACACTGGAGCAGGGGGAACGTCACCGTTTCCTGCCACACTGTCACTTCCTTCCTGCCACGTTGTTGTTTCCTGCCACAGCACTGTTTTCACTTTGAGATGCAGCTCTACACCAATCACAATGAGTTGCAGTAGTTTTGCCTATATATGGATTAGGGGTTTAACCATTCAGATGCTGTAATAGTTTTGCTATATAAACCTTGTTTTTGCTGACTAATAAAGGTGAACGATCATACTCATATTGGGGTCACATCGTTACAATGGATCCGTAACCCACTCCAACAGACCCTGACAGGGGGGATGCCACTATGGGCAAAGGAATAGCCTTCTTGATTTCTTGAGGCCCCTTCCAGCTCGCAGGTCTGCTTCCTGCCCAGACATGAACCAGCATCCTCTGCTGTTGCCTCTATCCTGCGTGTCTCCCGCAGTCTGACCTCAGCCCAGACTCACCCATTCTTTTGCAGGAACACGTTTGCCAGCTTCTAGCAGATCGCTGACATCTACCTTCATTTTCTTCCTTTTCTTTTTCTCTTGTCCCTTTCCCTATTGTCTTTTCCCCATTCTTTCTACCTGTACTTTCCCTCTTCCCACTGGCTGCAATCCTTCAACCTGCACTGGACACAATACCCAGCCTTGCCCCTCTCTGCAGACAGATCAGCCAGGGGATGGTGAATGTCACCTTTCATGGTAAAGTTTGCACCAAGTAGATGTGTGAGAAGTCTTCACTCCCAGGTCTCTGTACCACTGCTCCAGACTGTTTGCCTGTTCACCCCTCCTTTGGTTAGACTTGTTTGAGAATTGGTAGCTCTTTTTCCCAGCTCCTGAGGACATTTCTGTGCTTGTTCTTGGAGACGGCTTTGCTTCTGCAGCCTTTGAGCTTGGTGATCAGGCCAAACGGACTGAGTGTTTCAACCCAATCTCTGCTCTGTTTGTCTCATCTTTTAGGATTTGGTCTGTGCTCTTTTTTTTTTTACGCTTCCCACATACGTCTCCAACCCAGCCCAAACCCAAAAGACTTCAATTCTAAGAAGTGTTTTTGAGCACACAATGCTGAAGGACTGGGTTTAAAATTAAGCCAAATGAGCAAACATGGCCATAAAAGGAGAGCACAGTGGGCCAAGATCATGTGTAGACTTGCAAATCCTCCCTGGGATTTCGATTCCAGTAACAAACCCATCCAAGATTTGCTCTTGGAGTTTACACTCTCCTTTGAAAACAAGCCTATGGAGAGCGTGATGCAGCAGTTACCATAGCAGCCAGCACAAGAAGAGTCCATTAAGTGATCACAGTCCTGTCTTAAAGTGAATTACCAGGCTGCAGGTGAACTTTTGCACCTCCAAAAATGTCTCTTGGGGAAAATATGTTGTCGTGCACGGTGGAACACGAGAATGCTGATAGGTTGTACTGACTTGCTGCTGCATTGTTATCTCTAATTATGTCTGCACTGATTTTTAAAAAAGTACTGCACACTCTTTTCCTTTTTCCTGTCAGGTGGTTTTGGTGATTTTTTTCTTTTTTTTTTTCTTTAATGGCGAGACAGAGTACCCCAGTCAATAACTACTAATGAAATGCGCTTCAGGCCTCCCTGCATTCTGCCACAATTAGATTGTCAGCCATCCCAGGAGAGATGCTATTATCTATGTGGGTGTGGAAAATGATCTATCACTGTTAATCATTTCTATTTTAGTAGCAGGTAGCACTCCAAACATATCAACACCTCATTATGATGACTGTTTTTCACACTTGGGAAGTTGACGGTCCTCTTGTATGCTCAGGACATAAGAAACATATAAATGGAGCTGGGAGGTGGAAAGAGGATGGATCCTGGTGGGATCCTAGGGGCACAGGAAAACACACTATCCCCTCACAAACACAGCTCCTTAGATAGCCAGAGACATGGCCGTACTGCCAGTACGTGGTAAGGAGGAGCTGGTCCTGCTTGTCCTGCACAAAAACTCCTGATCCAGACCTTGCATAATCTCTCCTCTTTGTTTCTGTACCATACAGCTCTGTCTTACTCATAATAGTGAGTGCTGACGGATGCGCAAGCACCTTTCTCAAAAGTAAAGTTCAGCTGCAGATATTGGCATCTTGACCCACAAAGGATGACTTCGGGCTTGCAGTAGCAGAAGACCCAGGTTAAAACAGCACAGTGGTTATTTAACCCAACCTTGATGCTCTTCCAGAAAGTCACTTAAAGCCTTTAAACCCCTCCGCACAGTGGCTACCATAAAAGTCACATAAAGAGGTATTAAAAACTTCCTGTGAAGGAAGGTAATGAGAAAACTAAAATGTCTGAGAAAAACAAAATAAACAAACAAATGAACAAACACCAACCTTCCAGAGAACTCGAACTGAGCTTGGCCTCTGTAAGGTACCATTTGCTTCCTGTTTGCTGCCAAAGTACAATGAAGTTTATATTTGGCCCCCATCTTTCAGTGTCTGGGTCTAAAAATATAACAATGAACTTGTGACACAAAGGCCCTGTCTCCTGGAAAAGCAGAATTTAGATCTAGCTGCAAAACACAAATTCTCCTCTCTTTGAGACAGAACTGATTTTGAGTAGGTGGATGGCTTTTTTTTGTTTGTTTGTTCTTTTTTTGTCTTTCTATTTTTAGGTTGCCAGACTTGGGAGGATTTCATTAGGATTAGGCCAGACTTACACAGCTATTTGTTTCAAATGATCATGACTATAACCATTTTAAGACACTTGTCACCATGGTTACCTCGATGCGGTTTTCCAAGGTGTCTGAGCCAAGATAGGGACGATAGGGAACATGGGGATAACTGGGTGGGAACATACATGGATGTCTAATCCATAAATCTTTTTATTTCCTTGAAAGCGTTGAGTATTAGCTCCTTGGATAAGTAAAGTATGTGAAGGCTTACATTTAGTCCGTGCTTAAATGCCACCAAGCTCACTACCTGATGATCTTCAGACAGCTCTTGCTTTCAAACAAGAAAAACCTCGGACGACAGTGTGGGAAATGTGGTGGGGTGGAGGCAAAAAGAAGATTTGGGAGACAATTCAATGCATTAATTTTAATTCCATCTGAAAATTAACTCTTAAACCTAGTGCTACTTCTTACTGAGCTTTGATTCCTCCTGTGAAACCCATCACTCATGTCTAGCGGGAGTTAGACCTGAAGTATTCTCAGTTTCTCAACAACAGACTGATTAATGCTGATATTTGTATGACTCTGGTTCACTTGTTTCATCTTCTCTTTCCAAAGTTCACTGCTTTGTTCTCTTCCTGTTTTTTCTGGAAGCATTTGTTCTTCTCTCTTTCCCTGTTGAAGTTCATTTTTTCTGTTATTCCTAAAGCAGTTTTACTCTTAGTGGTTATAGGAATAGTTGGATGTGGTCTTGCTGATTCAGTGAAGCCCCTCAGAAAATGGGGGGATAGGCTGGTTATTTTCTTACTGTATTTGTCCAAGAACCAGAGTCTCTTTCAAGCCTCATGGGTCCCCTTGGAGATGCCTGGGCATGGGCCCTCCTTTTGCATGCACAGAACTAGCTCCACACCAGCCAGTCCTCCTAAAAAGAGATCTTGGGTGATTCCCCAGCCCATCATACAAGAAGCTGTAAGAGATGATAGAGCATTTCCAGCTGGGAGGCACAAGGGCTTCTGTATGAGGCTGCTGCCAAAGGGTCACACCATGGAAACATAAAGGGCCCTCACCTGTGAAAGGACACATTCTCTTACCCACTCTGTCCCCTTCTGTCCAGCAGATCCATAGATCTCCCAGGGTAGCCACCTGGCTCTAGGTCTTGTCTGCAGCCCTTCTTGGCTCTGGAAGACTCCTGAGTACACAACTATTGAGGGCCTGGGACAGAGCAGCGGCGAGGTTGTGTGGTATGGCTGGATGTGAAAGAGGCTGCATGGTATGGCTGAATAGCAAAGAAGATACATGGTATGACTGGGTAGTAAAAAGGTGGTAAGAATTAGAGAAGCCAATAACAGCAGCAGAACATCGGTAGGGATTTTTGCATGGTGCTTATGTGCAGTACGGCTGATGTTAGTCATTGCTTACCCCAGCAGTTGCAAAATGTTCCCATCATGCTAGTACATCTTACTGAGATGAAAGCTTAAGGTCTGAAAAAAATTCTGCCAAAGCCAGCATTTGTGTGAGAGACAGAAATGTGAATATCAGAGGGAATTATTTTAATCAGTTCTATGTTTCAAAACTAGCTGATTCCCAGAGCCAATTTCTCAGAATAACCTGGAGCCAGCGTGGGTACTCCAGTACTTCTGAGATGGTGATGACTTGACTTGCTTCAGTATGTCCCAGTAGCAGTGTGAAGGGCATAGTCTAAGTCATCACTATTTCAACACTCATATGCATCCAGCCTAGCCTAGTCTCAAGGACTTTTTCAAGCACTGATTAAACAAAGATCCTTTTTGTCCTGGAAGGTCACAATAATACAATAACACCTAAATAGGTCTAAATATTCTCTGAGTTAGTTGCCACTGACCTGCCAGTACCTTGTGCTTCCCACTGGCAAAGCTAAGAGTCAGGAGCCCATCAAGGACAGGGTGCCGAGGGCTTGGCCCCTCTCACCTCCCTTGGATTAGTGGCTACGTGTGGCAGAGCAGAGCTGGCCAGAAAAGGTGAAATGCAGTTTGTACCAGGAATGAGCATGCAGTAGGAGCCCCTGCGCAGGGCTGTCTTGGTGCCACGCTAGCATGATGCTCTGGGATGTGGGTAACTGCATTTGGGGCTGGGGCCATGAGAGCAGTTGAGGAGCACTGGGCAGAGACTGATGGGAAAGGTGGCCTTTGGTGTGATTAAACTGGGACAGTCACCAGCTGTACTGCTGTGACACAGCTCCCAAATACTTGCAGGCTTACAAAATCAGAGTTACTTCCCTGCCCTGAACTGCTACGCAATCTCTGCGTTAGTTTCCTTGTAGATCTTTAAAAAGCAGTGAACTCATGGTAATTACAAACCTGTTGTCTTGAGCACCGGCACATCACTTTTTCTCTTTTCTTCTTCTTGCAGAAAGTCTTGCCATTCTCCATCTCAGAAACCCCAAAAGCTCTTTAAAACAAAAAACCCAACCGTCTGTAAAATGCAGTATGTGACGGGAGTGCAAGAGCAACTGGATTTGCTTGTAAATAAAATACCGATCCAAAAATTCAGTAGATGTTGTATATTTGTGTAGAGGGGTCTTGCAGCATGTTTGGACAGCTGCTGCTATTAAAACTTTCACCAAGTGATTTTTTAAAAAACACCTTCTAACTGTGGATTTCATAAATATATAAGGAGATTTACAAGTACTTCTATGCCAAACTGAAACCTACTTGGATCTACCTTTAGAGTTACTTTCAAGATATTCTAAATGTTAGAGTTGCATGTTCGTTTTTACCCTGTATATCTTCCTCTATATAATATAGGCAGTAAATATATTAGTAGTATACAGTCTATGCTTGCATAGATGTATAATCAAGAATCCTGTTTCAGGGGTTTTTTTTTTCTATCTTGGAGACAATATTGAATAAAACATTTCACTTATTCATTTTTTTTTAGAATTCATTATAAAATTACAAATCTCAGAACTGCAAAGAAAAGTGATGAATATTTGCAGCCAAACTGGCCACAGGGTGAACTTAATTCCTTGTTGCTGAACAGCACCAGGTAGATTTGGGACGTATTCATGGCTAAGAAAGATCTTTTCAAGATATGCCCCACTTGTGCAACATGAAATGTAGACTTAATTCCATTGGAAGCCCAGGGGCCTCTGCACTGGTGGTGGAGGCAGAGGGTGCAGGAAGACATGCCCCCAGGCTTTTTTCCATTGTGTCACTCAAGCAATTCCCTAAGGGAACAAAGTTTATTCTTACATTTTCCAAATGCTAATAATATTGCTCTTTCTGTTTTCCTGCAGAGTCTTCTGTCACCAGTTGCAGTGCCAGAATATAGGGCAGGGACCCGGAGTGGGAGGAGGTGTGACTGTAGCTAGGGGCATTCGAAAACGTATTGCTTTAACTCTTTACATGCTGAAAAAAAGAATTTACAGCATTCGGGGTTTGACTCTAACAGATGAGGCTGCATCTCTTCATATTGCAAGGATTTTTCTCCTAAATCCAACTTCAATATTTATTTGCAGTAAATGTTTTTTTTTCTTTTTTTTCTGGGTAGAGCTATAGTCCAACAATTCCCTCTCACAGGAAAGTAACGCAGAAGCTCCAAAAGAATCCTATCTGCAAGCAGAGTCTGAGATTTTTTAACCCTGCATAGTGTCCAGGGGTGGGAATGTTGCCATTGTACCATCTGGTATCCAACGCTGGCATGCTATTCCCAGCCAGGGACATTGTAAGATCTTTGCTGATCATGCTTTGGAGATCAGCATTTTTTATTACATATTTTCTGCCAAAGACTGTTGTGTTCAATCAGTCTGAGCACAGGACTGGGTACCATGCAGTCCATGCAAGGGCCCTCTCAGGGATCTGGCACTTGTCTCTGATCAAGCTATTTGCTCAGTCTCCGCAATTTCGTCAGATGTGGAAATGTGTTTATAGTGTTTGCTAACAGCTATCAGTCCTCTCTGAAGGGGCTGAGATGTTTTGTTCACCCTCCTATGTGGAAAATGCTGTGAACAGGAGGATAAATGGCTGGAACTCTTTTCTGAAAGTGTACAATAAAGGTGATTTAGATCTGAATCTGGGGAGAAACTTCTTTTGGCAGTAAGTATTCCACTTGCTTAATCTATGAATAGCTATTTAGATAGCAAAATACTCTTCATAAGTTATACCCCTGATCTGGTCTGAGTGAGAAACAAAATGTGGTCTTCAGAACAGAAGAGAATAAAATAAAATGTTCCCTTGATGGAGCTGACACGACCTTGGCCCCAGATGAGGTTTTCTGCTTTATGACCCACCAAACTATGTTACCATGTGGTCAAAATTACATTAAACATTTCTACAGTCCTGGTGCATACAGTAAGACGTTCGTCTTCCAAGGGAAGTAGCTCATCCTTCGGAGATGTTTGTATTGCTGTCACCATGGCAACCAGAAAAGATCAAAGTCAGAACCCGAATAGAAACCCCAGTGTTAGCTGAGGTATGGATGGGCAGTTAGACTGTAAAACCATGCACGGGTTTCTAAAGGAAATGGCTGTTCTGTATTAAACAAACCTAGCAGAATTCCTAGTTCCATAGCCTAAAAATAACACTCCCGGCTTCATTAAGTGCAACGGTTTTTATAAACCCCCATTAAAGCAAGCATCAGAAATAATTTTCAGCTGAACAGATAAGCCTATATTTTCCACAGAATAGGACAGAAGTCTGGTTATTAAAAAGTAGCTAGAAAAGCTACAGATTTCTCACAGCAATATTCCATTTAGGCATGGTTTGGCTTCAGATTTGAACTGTGTCTAAATGTCTAAAATTAAACTTTGGCTCAAAAAGGTGCCTCCTCACTTGTTCTTGGATTCCACCACAGATGAGTATGGAAGAAATGGTAATTTGAAGACAGTTCTCAAACCCAGTTGCAAACACCAGGACAGACAAATTTTACCTTTTTTTCCTTTTTTTACTTGAGGTAAGAAGATTTGCTTAAATCATGGTAAAATATTGCTTCATCATAAAGGGAAGGCTACATAGAACACACTTCTTTACTATTAAACTGAATAAATTGAATATTCTATAAACAGAATAAATTGAGCAAGATTATTCCAGGTTCTCCTCTTTACTTACTTATCTTAGGCTAATAAAGAGAGTTCTTTTTCCCTTGGTGGATTTAGGGATTAGATAAATAAAGCTAAACACCACTGAGTCAGATGAGGACTCGCTTGTTAAACATTAACAAGCACCCAGCCTTTTCAAGTGTCTGCTTACCGATATCCCTGTGGCAGGCTTCATGGTTTGCTGTTGCACGGTTTTTTGCACGCTACGTTAAGCAAGCAAGGCTGTGCGCGATTACCAGGGCAATACTCCTTTGGCTCTGCGGGAGTCAACCTTTCTCTCTAGCAAAGGCAGGCTGCTGGTTTCACGGTCTCTCCGTCTCTCGCAGCCTTCCTGGTCCTTTGCCTTCAGGTGCTCCACAGGCTCCTGTCTGCCACAGTTGATCGTTCAGCTCATTCAGCTGACCATCAGACTCTAAAGGGCAGTTTATTTCCTGTGCTCTGCAGATGACAGCCAGGACAGTTTTTTAATGAAAATGAAGTACACGCAGACCTGTATTTACTCTCCCAGCAAGGCGCTCGGGTAAATCTGAGGTTCATTAGGGAACTCTATGGAGGCAAAATAGAAGCTCGGCACTCCTGTGGCTGCAGTTGCCTCCATAGCACTAATATTATCCCATCTGAGTGATGAAAGGGAAAAGTAGAAGGAATAAGAGAAAGATCCAAGGAATAGTGAGACTGTAACCACACCTCCTTCACTGACAATATCCTTCCCACTGGTTTGTTTGCTGCCTACAGGTCCGGTGGTGGGTATGGAGGAGAGATGGTCCAAGTGGCTATGCAAAACTGCATCACTACAAAATCTGCAATGGAAGAGGAGAAAAAACAGGGGGTAATGACACATACTGCCTTGGTTACAGGGTGGTCCTATGGTCAGGGTGCATCCAGCCTGCCTTTTGTGAGCTTGGCTTGGCTTGCAAGGCTTGCAGAAATCTCTGGCATTTGTAAAAATGAAAGTATGCTGCAGGATGTGTCTGGTCAGACAAGTGAAGATGGTCGCTTGCTCTGTCTGCCCAAACTAGCCCATGCAAGTCTGCTCCAGGGTGATGGACATTTACATACATATTAATGTGATGGTAAGCTCACAAGAAGCACTAGTCCATCCACTCTGGATTATGAAAACAGCCAATACTCAAGTATCTTCATGATTTTTGTAGACGTAATTTGGGACAGTACCAGTTCTTAAGGATCTTTTATCTATAATCCTCATTCTTCACACAGATACCTTCTGGTACCTTCCATGAATGAGAAATACTTCCCCCCCTGCCAAATGTATCCACCACAGTGGGCAGGAAGAGTCACCCAGTCTCCCACTTACCTTTAATGCTGGTTTACACCACATGAGATGGCAATACCTACCACATAACCTGGTGGAGCCTGCGCCCGATGCTGTGCCCAGCACAGAGGACATGGGCCTATTGTAGCTCCTAGGTCGGGGTGGGCTGGTTTCAAACACAAGGTGTTATCGAGGGCCTCGATAACTCAAAACTCGCATAGTCTTGCCTTAGCCCTAACACCTAGGGCCAACTTCACGTCCACACATGCACAGATCTAGTAACTGGTCACAGACAAAAGGCTTCATTTGAAAACCAAATAATGTTATTCTTCTGGTTACTCCCCCATGGACTGTTTTTGTGGGTGTCCTCTTGCAGTATAGAAGCTTTGGTCTCCATACACAACCCATAAAAACAGAGACAGTAAAAGTGAAACAAATTATGTCAGAATAACTGAAAGCTTAATGGGAGCACAAATGAGGCAAAAGTCACCATATTTGCACTTATTTTCACTAGTTTTCAGATTTAAAGGAGATCCAGCAAAATGTAATTTGATAGTAAGCCCAGCTAGGTATCCAAGGAGAGTGAAAATCCCCTCAAACTGGATGAAACTTGACACTGCCAGAATACTGCTGAATCCCCCTCAGTGTATTTCCAAATCACATTCCTCCAATACTCTGCTGAGTGCTGCCCAAAGAATCAACAGTAAATCAAGTAACCTGCAATACACATTTTTTTTTATAATGCATCTATAAATTTCATGGAACTATGGATTTCTTCTTATGAAATTTAATTTGAGTCACCTAGGGAAACATTTCCATATTGAAAGGAACTCCTGGCTTTCATTGTACTTGTACTTTGCTTTTACTGAATTGCAAATACTTTGATTTAAAGGGACATAGCCAAGGTAAAGCCTGCCTGCACGAAAGCCATTGGGCCCATTTCCACTTGGCAGCAAAAAACAGGCAGCTGCTGAGCTGAGCAATCTCATCTCCACCAGCCGCTTGCGATGGGCAGAACGAATGTGGGCTTATGAATGATGCTGGTTTTTCTGCCTGCTGGATTGCTGTGTCACGGGGAGGACAAGGCAAGAGCCTGGCCATCACTTCCAGTGAGGCTGACTCATGGACAGAGCTGCTGCCGACCTCCCTCCAGTCCAAGGAGCACCCAGCATCAATCTCTGCATTCCAACCCTGGGTTTCTGTGAATGGGGCTTTCCGAAAACATGTGGATCTGAGTAAAATAACAGGTGCACAGCATAAATTGGGTAAAACCTTCACAGCACCAAAACTGATTGGAAATAGCTTTTCTTTTTTATTTTTTTCTTTAAAAAGACTAATCCAGACAATTTCTGGATTCCCCAGGCATCTTCTGACAAGCTCTACTCCTATGGTGTTTTGTAACACGCACAATCTGAGGTGCAAATGAGTCAAATTTTGCTGATAGTAAAACAGAGAGAGGAGTGCAGTGCAGCATCTTTCAGTTTCTGGGTCATAAACTAATATCACACGATCTTCAAAAGGTAGTTAAGAAGCGTAGCTGTACTGCCCACGGACTCCAGTTCAGTATGCATAAACGCATCACAAAATGTTAAGAGGGCAAAAAAATTAGGAATTACTGAAGACATCAGAGCTGGAGAATGAATAGAGAATACAAAGCATGAAGTGAGACTGAGGCTTCTATTTAAAAGCCAATGAAAGGAAATTAATTCAGAAAAAAAGCCTCAGTTATGCTTGGATATCAATACAGTTTTCTTTAAAGAAAGGACATGGTACTGTTAGGTGCTCAAACAAACCAAAGACATAGGTGGTAACTAAACTAACAGGAAAGTACATCAGAAGTTTGTAAACGCAAGAAGAATAAAATGAAGAAGACACAGTGGTTAGAAAACTTTTGTATTTGATTTAAATGGCCAAGCTGACCTCTTGCTGTGTCTGTCTTTATGGTGGTAGNTCCTGTCCCTCCACACAGACATGNGTCGTATCTCACAGCTTTCTGAGAGCAAAGGTAACGTGCCATGAGTTCTNCGAAGCACCCANCAAGGCCTGGGGTTGCTGCTGCTTTTGCACACCCNTGGCGAAGACTTCACTGAGGTTGTCACTCTGTNTGGTACCTCCTCCACGAGCAGGGCACAGAGCTGCTGTTTCACGGAATGGCATTTAAATATCACTATGCCCAGGGGTAAACTGAGGGACCTCTGGGGAACACACTGACCTGAGCTGGTTTTCCAGCTCTGAGAAGCGTAGGCATTGAATCCAGTGACACGACTGAAGCAGAGCCCACAGGAACCTGAGGCAAAGAATAGAGAGAGTGGAGCAGAGCTATGACATGGGCTGGGCAGGAGACCTCCGCTTCTGTCACTGCACAGAGACCAAACCAGCCGCACTCAGTTGCTCGCAGATGCACGAGCAGAGCCAGGAAAATCGATACAATCCTGGCAGGCTCTTGCAGAGAAACCTGTTTGAATCCCCTGCACCACACTTTTCTACATGAAGCTCTACGGAACAGGGCATCAGCAGGAAACGTATTAGAAAGAAAAAGGCTAAAGCAATACAGCAATCCCCTTCATTGAGTTTTCCAGGAACTGTTTAGGGACCAGTCTCCTAAGATTTCTGGGTGAGTTTGCTGGTGTCACAATAGTGTCATGAGCAAGAGAGTTGCCTCTGGCCTTTTATCCTCCTCTTATCACGTGTACCCACCCAATTCAAATTAAGTTCCCACTGCCATGCTCTCTGGTTTCCCACACTCTCCCACACTTTTGGTATCTTTACTGTTGCCCATTTTTTCAGCATTATTTAGTGGTTTTGTGGCAACTGTCTACACTGATAAGTTTTATCTCAAGAAATAGGCAAGCTGCCTTCATGAACATCCTAGAAATTACTTTATATATCGTCAGCGATAAACATCCTGCAGTCTGGGAACACCCAGCCCAGAAAATGTCTAGAGATCCCTTCCAGCGCTGCATATCCTGTTTCCATGAAATAATGGCATGCATCCACATACCTGAAAATATGTCCAGCTACCCATATGGGGTTTTTTTATTTTTGAAAGACAGACTTGAATGTTTTTATTCTATGCACTGTTTGCATTTCCAATATCTTATTATTACTTTTTAAAAATCTAGTTTAAAAAGGAGAAATATGGTTCCTATGAAGCAGACAGGGGATTGCCAGTACAACCGCGGTTTGGCGCAGTTTTGGATATTTGCAATTATTTGCTAAGTAAAAGGATTTTACTGATATGTGATACATTAAATATCCCCTTAAGAAACCTTTAATCAAGGAAATGCATTGTTTCAGGGTGGAATTAGTTTGTGGGCTGAATCATTCTATATGTTAACTAGAGTTTAAAGTGTCAAAGGTCTGAAATACACGGGGCATCATTTACAACTGGTAAAGCTGGCTTATAGCTTGCTCTGGGTCATAAATTATCTTTCTACCCACCTACCATCTGCACATCTATTGCTTGCATACCGGTTAAACATTATTTGAAAGCATTGCAGCAGAAATAAAACCAGCAATGGGTGAAATGAGATGAATTTAAATTGGCTTCTCAGTTCTAAATCTTAATAGGAGTTTAAAAAGATTTTAGCAAATGACTTGTTATAACCTTATTGCTCAGTCTTCTACAGAACACCATGTTTTCTCACAGGAGTGGGAATCACAGGTCATCTTCAAATGCAGGGAACCACTTAGCTAATTTGGTGCCTTTTCACTTCTGACTGAATATTTATATCTTCATCAGAACAGGTACCTGAAAAACGTCTTCGTGCTGAATGTGTTCATTAACATAATGCAAACGTAGGCACCTGGGCCATGACAGAGGTGCTGGTCCCTTCTGCAAATCACTTCTAAAGTCCCTGGGAACCTGGAGTTATGAAGAGGTCAGGATCAAACCATAAACTCCCCAGTAGTTTCCTTTATTGTACAGGAAGTCTGCTTCTAAACCATATGAAAACAAGCCCCAAGGCTATTTGTTTTCCTTGCTTTCCTCTCCAGAGCGTAAGTGGTTTCTGTGCATGAGTTCCTGACTGCTTTGGATGCAGGGGCATTATGAGTGTTTACAAGTGGACTGTTTCCCTCAGCCACTTGTATTTTTTAGCACGCATGCAACAGCACCCAGTAGAACTCCCAGATTTTTGTATTGCAGTAAGATCCACATGCAGCTGATTTCAGAGAAGCCCTGTATGTCTTTCCATCTTGCAGCTCTCCAAGGATGGCAATGGAGGCAGCTCTCCCAGTGTTTAAAGAACTGACAAGAACAAGGTGCTAGGCAATGTTTCTCTCAGGTCTGACACTATTGCCTTTCCAAAAGGCAGATTTCAGGCAGCTGTGCCTCTGCAGGCACTTTCTGTGTGCAATGATCTGCATGCACATTTTCTGTTAATGGCACAGTGTGATTGCAGACAATTTGTGAAGTGTCTGCTTCCCTGCAGACAGGCTGGTCAGTTGCTAAGTGTTCCCCCTTGTAGCACGTGAAGCGTTGTCTCAGAGGACCATTCAGGTTGGAAGGAACTTCAAGAGATCCTCAAAGCAGGGCCAGCAGTAAATTCAGACCAGAAATTAAACAACTGGATTCTTCTGCCAGCCATCATGAGACCAGACCCCTCTGGGGCTTCCTGCCACGGAGAGGGACAGCTCTGCGGGTGCTTGTGAGAAAGAGGAGGTGGGAAGGAGATATCGTCCATTTTAGGAACAGAGATAAGAAACAGTTGAACCCAAAAGCCTGTAAGGGAGGAAGGAAAGGAACAGAGAAGTTAATCTTGGGCATTTGAGATAAGAGACATGGTTTCAGAAAACACAATTTTTATTTAACCTTCAGAGCCTTAAGGCTGGGAACAAAATGTGAAATATGGCCTAACTCTTCTGACTTTTTATTTCATACTGCCATTTGCACTTAGACCAAATGAGTGAAGAAAAGCTGTACTAGTGCTTGGATAGCCTTGCACCTCTGCCCAGGATTGGTACAAATGGAAATCACACCAGGTACAAGAAAGAAGAGGAGCCAGCTCACCGTTAGTCAATTCTGCATGATACAAACCAGTCTTGAGGGAAATCCCCCACACAGACAGGTTAAGCCTGGCTGAGGATCAAATGCATCTTTAGCCACCACCAAAAAAACCCAAAAAGACTGCATCTTTCCATGGGCTCCTTTCTTCAGGCAGAAATTGCTAACTGCTCTGTTTGACCTCCACAGTCATTAGATTTTACTTTACTCAGGCCTGATCTGCCAGGATGTCAGCTGAGTTGACGTTCTCAGGATAATCACAAATTCCAAAAATACGTTGTTTTGAAAGGTCTGAAGCACTTGCAGAAATACAGCTTGCCACTTGCACCTGCCCAGCTCCAGTTTAGGGACATCATTAAAATAATTACACCCCCTTTAAGACACTCTTTTATGCAAGTGTAGGAGTATGTAATATCTTCAAAGAGCAAGAACTTTTTACTGTCCAGTCTCTTTGAGTGATGCATCATTAGATTTGCCTGTCTTAGGTTAGGCCTCCAATGCAGATCTCATACAATGATTTGCAATTAGTAATGTCCCAAATTAATGTCCCCATACCTTTTTGAGCTAGACAGTAAAGATGAGGAATTGGCACCAGAGGTTCACTTCATCACCTCACTAACTCCTGTTTGGTCCCATTTCAGTGGGAGTTGTACCTGTCTAAAGATCTGAGCCAAGGACCTTCAAGGCCAGGTCTTCAAAGCTCACTGGCACAGGCATGACTTCATGGGATGCTAAAATGTTACTGCACTGGTAAGGAACTTTGAAGGGATTTAAAGTGGGATTTGGGTATCTTTGAGGATCCCCTCTGCTCCTCGCATCCCTATAGAGTCTGCTGTAGAGCAGACTGGAAGCAGCGAAGGGCCTTGAACTATACCTGTTCCCATCACTTCTGTAACAAGACAACCCTCTCCCTTCCTGTTGTTTATAGCCCCATATGGTTTGCTGCAGTAGCTCTCCCCTTTGGTTACGTGGGTGATTAGCAGTACATACAAACAAAGGCACATTTTTAAAATGCAGTGACTTTTGTTCTAGTCAAATAAAAATCCAGAGTTTAGGTTGCAAACTTTACCCCAAACATAAGTTGCTGGTAATTTTTGGCCATCTTCATCACCAGCAGGCAGAGTGCCACCAGAACTGTCTGTTCTGCACAATTAAGTTCTTTACTTTATAGAGACTGACAAAGACTTTTGTGAACTGCCAGAATAATAACTCCTGGGAGAATGGAAATAAGGACATGGAAACACTGGTACAGCATTTGAGAAGTCTCTAGCTGTGAGTTACTTTTGGGTGAATGGATGGATAGTTAAATCAATAGGCACATAAACAACAACAGACAGAGGAGATACATAGTTCACTGAAGTTTACAGTTCTCTGGAAAAGTAAGTCTTGCATAACAGCTCTGGGTTTGCACACAGCAGCCCGCTGCATTGTTGTTTCCTATGCTTCGTAGCAGATGTATCAATCCTGAACACAGCAGAGCTTTGCAGTGTGTGAGCCACAAACTCAGCCTACCATCCTACCCAGCTTCTTCATTTGATGGGGCAGCTGCCCAGCTGATTGTTGGCAACCATTCCCTGTTGGTTGCAGCTAAAATGTTAATAATGACAAAGGCTTTCCAGATGAATTTGGGAGCATTTTCTGTTTTGAGATGTGCAGAACTTCTCTGTAATGATTCCTCTGAGGAAAAGGAGGGTCTTACAGCTAAAGCATCAGTTCTGAAACCTCAATAGACCTGTATACTGTTCCTTGTCACCCTGTGCCAAGGGGATTATGCATTTTCCCCACTGCACCGAGATATTTTGTAATTTAATTCTTTCTTCTTTGGCAATCCCACTGCAAATGGACAGAGCCTCACAAGGGACGGCATGCTGATTTGCAACACCCTGAAGGTTGCTCCTGTGTACTTAGGTGCTTCCTCCTACTGCAGTATCCATCTGTAATTTCCAACTTTCATTCCACCTCAAACACATTTGCTAAGTAGCTAAAAATTATCCACATTGATTTATATAAGGTAGACCAGCCATGAAGGAACAAGGAACTCTACAAGGTCACTCAGAATGCTTTTTACTCAGCCAGAAAGAAAACCTTGATTTCTCGGTCTCTGTTTAAATTGGCCAAGGGGAAGCGTGGGGGATACAGTGGGATCATGTTCCCTTGGAAGCGCAGATGAGAGACTTTTTCAAACTGTGCCAGAGCCTGTGTCCAGCCCACACACCCACTGGGGACACCAGACCCTGGAGGGGGCGGGTGGCACATGCCCGTGTCTTGTTTCAGCACAGAGTGGGAGCACACACCTTGGAAATACTGTCGGGTACCCCAGTATAGATACAGGTTGAATTCCTTACCCACACCATCCCTCCTAGCTCATGTTCATTTCTGTCAGGAGCAACATCCCAAACTCCACAGGACTATATTTTTTTCTAGTTTAATTTTCTATTAAACAAAAGATACGCTGTAGTGTTTGTCTGATTCCTACAGCTACAGACCCGTGGGTTAATGTATAACCAGTATATTCCTGAAATATTTAAGTTGCTGTTTCCCTTCACTTTGCCAAGGTAATGAGGTGTTTGATGAAGGGAGTTCAGCTGCAGACCTGCAAATGTACATTCTGTAGGCTAGAGAGAAACCACAACAGGCTTTTGCGTTTAATACTCTGACAAATTGGGCACTGCTGCACCTTACATCAGGCAGTGACACAATGCAGCCTTGTTAATCCAAATAGAAAGTGCTCCTTCAGTAATGGAGTCCAGGTCTGTTTCAGCAAAATTAGATTTGCATCACTAATTCAAAACACCATAAAAATCCAAAGGATGCTCTGAAAGTAGAGGTTATCTGCTCATCTGTTCAGACAAGTGAAGCACAAAGCCGCAACAATGTGAGGAGGTAATGGAACAAGTTGATGCCAGAATAGACCGCTGGTATAGTTAGATTAAAAGAGCATATCTGGTGATGATTGTCTTCTGTCTTTTTTTTCTGAGAAACACATCAAGAAGTGTATTAAAACAGCTCAGAATCACTGATGGGTTTTGTTATCTACTGCCTGGTCTCGGACTGCTGATAACTTCAAGATCATCCTTCTTTTTCAAGACTTTGAACAATGTAATTAAGGTTTCTTGGAAATAAATCAATACTTTATATCACTTCTGAATAGCCTGCTGGCCAGACAATCTGCCTTTCTTATTGAGACATGGCTGGGAGTCACTGGTGTCAGAGTTTAAGCTCTCACCTTTTTGCTTCTGTGTTTTCTTTGCAGGGGAGATTTTCTTGTTGCAGTTCAAACCTTTCTTTCACGGGCCACAGCTGCTGAACTGCAGCACACACGAACTCAGCACTCAGCTCCAGAGGGCTGATGTGATCGTCTGTGATTTCATTAACCCTTGATGCAGGTCTGGGTGAAACGTGGGCTGCGGCAGATTGATGGCGGTTTTCAACTGTCATCTTCAAGAGAAGCTCATCACGCTTTGCGTCTCTTTCATCTTTTATTCCCCAGTAGTATATACAGAAAATGAGAATGCTGTAGACTCTCAAATAGTGTTACTCATTCAGGAGGGGAAAGGTGCTCTGTGGGGTGTCGAGGGGGTACTACCCCAAGGCAATTATGCCTCTGCTTTTAGCTGCCCCTGGTAACACCTCTCTTTCAGGCACCAGGATGGGAAATCATTTCAGTAAAGATTATTTGCCTTTTTTTTTAAGGTGTTTAATTCAGATCCTGGCAAAGCTTAGGTAAATTCTCTGGAGGCTTGAAACTGTTTAGTCTGGATTTTAAGGGAAGCGAAATAGCACTTTTGAGCAGTTAGGTCATAGGTAAGCTGTAGGACTCTTAGTTTTGCTTTGAAATGATGCTGAAATAGGAGGATTTACTAAAGCCTCCGAAGTCTGGAGGCTTGGTTAAAAAAATAAGAAACCACAGAGTCCTTGATACTGAGCTAATTCATCTGTCTATGCTGCTTGACCCTTTTCTCTGCAGCGAGGGACAAAAGGGGCCAAAACCATGATGCATTCTGTTTGAAGTTTCCTTGGAAAGAATCCCTGGTAAAGACCACCCACCAAACAGAGGCTGCATCTTTGTGCCCTATGTGCAGACAAAACCCAGCTCCAAGCTCCTCCAAGCTTAGCTCCATCCCACACTGGCACTTGGACATCTCAGCCTCTGGATGCACTAGCACCCAAGGAGTTCCTTCTGGGAGCAGCAGGAGCCTCTCTGCCTCTTCATATTCTTGATCTGGAGAAATCCCATGGGGATTTTCCCACTATCAACTGATGATGCTGTTGGCAAGGGCTCCTTCTGCAGTGCTGTGGCGAGGAGGTAGAGGAGGATTGTATTAAAGAGGTTGCATTATGTTTGCAGATATAAAGAGAAAGAAAGGGTTTGTTCACATACTGAACATCAGAGTTAAACATCCAGTGTAATGAAATCCTCTGGCTGCTCTTTGCCAGCCCAAACTGAGCTGTTTCATCTGGGACAGACTGCATATGCAATGTGTCTTCAGGCAGAATGGGGGAAAAATAATCATCCTGATGACATAATGGAGGAAAATATGGGTTACAAGCCTGGACAGTCATTGTTGCCAGACAGAGGTTGCCCATAATCTTTCTTGGCCCCATTCACCAGAGTGCTTCAGAGAACCAGTTCCCTCTCCCCGGTACACCCAGGGAACAGGGCTAAAACATGTACATACTTAGGATTAAACAATCTGTCCTGTCATATTGCTTGGTCCTAAGAAGACACTCTTTGAAGGAGGAAGCCTGATGAAGTTCTGGTGTAATTTACGAGGTGGGGATGCACTAGGCTCCTAATGCTGTTCTCGTCCTTGCATGATTTACCAACTTACCTCTAGTTCAATTGCCTAAATCTGGTATGTCATTTAAAGCCTCAATGGCTGTGCAGAGTGAGCGGCCTCCAGAAGGCATGCTCCCTGTCATCTCCCACCACTGACCACAGCAGGGACTGTGTGCCACTTCACCCACCTTCCATGTCCCACTGTGGTGTAGGGCTTGGACACAGAAATCTGCACGTGGGTCTTTCCTCACCCTCATCGTTTTCTGTGGCACACGTGTAGTAGGTAGAAGTACCTGACTGTTTTAAAGCCCTGATGGTGAAAGATGAAATGTACTCTTGCTGCTGCAGCACCTAGCAGTGAATGTAACAGCTCAGCACAGAGAGGTCTCCCAGTCTCCTGAAAAACACGTCTCTTCTCTTGTGGCAAAGGGGATTTGAAGAGCTGGTGAGCATGAACTGAAATTTTTCTGTTAAATACAGCATGAAAGTCTTTCTTTAGAAGATAAATGGATAAAAACAGTGCATGAAATTGAAGTTGATAATTAGCGAGTCGGGCCTAGCGAGGAGCTCATAACTGCTTTGACCGTCAGGCTTTGTTGAAGGGCTGAGAGGGGAAGCACATCTCCCCAGCTGTGCAGTACAACAGAGCCCATGTGGTTTTACCTGAGGAAACGGCAATGCAGCGAGCTAAGTCCTGGAGAAAAAAATAAAATTACAGATCAAAGGTAATGTACAGAAGAGATTGGTCCTAAGCTGCCTGCCAGAAAATTAACGTGAAGAGCTAATTCCCTCAGATGTGCTCATAGACTTGTCAGCAGAGCCCCAGCATGTCACCCAGCCATCTTTTGGAGTTGCCATCAGTGGGGTGAGGTTTCCCAAGTCTTTCTGGGTTGGAAAGACAGCACTGGTCTGTCACGATCTTAATTTCACAGCCCTAGAAGCATAGATACCTCTCTAAAGAACTATTACTTCCCTATGTTGTGGCCCTGGCCCACAGCCCCTGTAGTCAGTGGAAAGTCTTCTACAGGACTTTTACTCTGTCTTCTGATGAGAGACGGGAACCCTGAATGGAGAAAGGTCTTTGCAGTATAATTCAAAGATTGACAGGATTTAGGATTAAGAGGAACCATTAGATCTTATAGCTGGGCCACGTTTGCACCATATACACCATTTCTCCCACATACGCTGGCACCAGGGTCAGGGACCTGCACTTCTCTCAAGTATCTCTTCCCATCTCGTGTCGCAACTAGATGGAAGCACCTTTTACTGACTCCATGTAATTGCACACTCTAGTGCAGTCACCTCCCAGTCCTTTCTTTGCTAAACTGTCAACCTCTTATTTGCAGGCATTTTTCCCAGACCTTGAGTAATTTTTTATTGCTTTTCTTTATTGTCTCCTCCCTTATGACATCCACACTGAAGTTCTGACTAGCAGCACGAGATATACTTTCACAGGGGTCAATCATGTTCCTTACTCATCACCCGCTTGTTTATACAAGCAAGAATTACGTTTTTAGCTCTCCTTACCACACACTTGCAATGAGAGCTAGTCACTTCTTCCACCAAGTTTCTTAGGTGGGGCTTGTGTTTCTTGTAGCTAAATTTTGCCAGGTTTTACTCTTGGCTTCTATTCTAATACTGTTTGTTTTAAGAAGCCTGGTGTACCAGGAGAGCCAGATCTATGCAGATAAATCTCCTGTAATTTACCTACACGCCAAACTTTGTGCCAGCCAGTAATTTCATCTGTAGTGATTTCATAGCTATTTCTGGCCTGATCTCGAAAGTGCCAGCTGAAGGTCTAAAACCTGAAAACATCCTTTGTCTTTGTCTTCTGTGAAGTTATTCAGGAACAGCTGACACAAGTTCACACACTAACCTTTGGCAGCAATGGATTTAGGATGGTTTTATGACCACATATCATCAAGTCAACAGTCTGCAAAGCCAGCCAAGGTTGATTTTTCTTTCCTCCTGTGTCATATCAGGATATGGTGAGTGAGAGAGAGAAAAGGAGAAGGGCAAAAGCCTGAGTGGGAACCAGCCAAGCCCACTGCCACTAGCATGCCTCGGGTGCACTGAAATTTGCACACACACGCACCTCTGTAATGCAATGAGTAGGAGACGCAGGGACACTTTCAGAATAACTTTCACTGCATTTACAGATAAGAAGTATCACTCCACAGCTATCACTGACCCAGTCAAGTCACTGTTGGTATCTGGGACATGAAATCACGCACAAAGCAGAGGTGGGACAAAGGTGGCAGACTATTGCCAGGTAGTGCTGGCAGGACTCACTGGGACGTGTGTGTGAAGGAGAGAATTTGAGTCATGTGAAGGAAACCATGAGCGAAACCACCATTAGCTGAACAAACAAATCTAATGTGCTTTAAAGCATCCTGGTCACCTGTTCGAACTCAGCTAAAAAAAAATCCTAGTTGTAGCTAATTGAGATATTGCACCTAAAATTTCACTGATGTATTTTAGAATAGCATACTTGCTTTCCTATTTTTGTTGGACATACTGATGTTTTAAAGATGACATTTGTGTTTTTCATAGCTTCTTCAGTGGCTTCTCTTCACCTGTTTTTTGTCTCAGCCATTCACTTTAAAGAAGCTCTCATCTGACAGCAGAAACTCTTGTTATTAGAACTGAAATATTCTTGAATCACATCCCATTTTATTAAGATACTCTGATTCCCTTCTGCATTGGCAAAAAATATTTAAATCACCAGCCACTTCAGACAGAGTGCCTCCCTTATAATGTCTTTACTTTCAATACAGTTTTGTCTTATCTTTAGCCAGTTCTCTATAACATTTCCTCTGCTAATTCCCTAATCCAGTTGACCTAATAATTGCTCGTGTAACCACCTCTCAAATGTTCCACAAGTTTAGGTAGGTATGATTTTCTTAATTTCCTTTGTCTCAGAAAATAAATTATACTATCAAGGAAAGGTCGATCTAGTCTGGTGTGATGTACTTCTCTCATTTACATGTTATCCACATTCTTTTATTTCATTCAAGGATCTGTGGTTGATTGAGATCAGATGAACAAGCCTATGATTTCCCACGTCACATTTTTCACATTTCTAAAACATGGATATTACCTTTGCTGTTCTCTGTTTCTGTAATATCACCCCTTTTACTGAAAAACTTTGCTACCAAACCTGGTGTCCTTTGCCAATTCTTTCCAACTCCTGTGATGGAGGTTATCTGTTCATTGTTTCATAAACACCTGAGCTCCATACAGATAACCTTGTTTGCCTTAACCACTACCTTTCTTCTCATGATCTTGGAAACAGAGGCAACACATTCACTTAGGTTTTGGAAACAAAGTTATAATATCTTTAATGTTCACCCTATAATGCTCAACTTCCTTACTTCTTCATTTTTTTACAAAACCAGTGACTATTTCATCATTTTCTCACAAACTGTGAAGCCTGTAGTTCACCTGGAGCTTGCAAAATCTTGCTTTTACCTCTCTAACTTTTAAGAGAGTTTCCTTGCTTCATTTTCCCATTTTTCTTTCTCTGTTTCCTGTTTCTTCCTAAGATTGTTTATCCCTGGGTTATTCATCCTTTTATGTTTGCAGTCCTTTCCTACTTGTTCTTCTCTCTTCTTTCTTGGAATAGAAGTGTAAGATATTTTCCGTAGTTGATAAAAATTCACACACATACACACACACATCTGAATGGTGAGATCAGCTGTCTTTGCTAATTAGTTCCTTCAATTCATTAAAGCTTCCTCTTTTGAAATAAAACAACACAATAATCTTGCTCACCAGCCTACCTTTGTCTATACTGCCTTTTAACTGAGATGTATCTATCTATATGTATCACTCTACAAATATTTGCCATGACCAGCTGTTTTATAACAACCCAAGATCCTGCACGACAGCTCCATTCCTGCTTTCTTCTCTGTCTACCTCCCCTCCTCATCCACTCCCCCTTAAAAATACCATCTCACTGGAAGCATCTGATTTCAACAGCAGAGATTCCTTACTCAATTAATGGATGCTCTGAACCGCCCCCTCAAACCCTCCTTCCTAAGCCAAGCATGTACACTGACATTCAGCCCCAGGCACAGGTTATTTAGGTGTCTTCAACACGCACACACACATGGGAGCTGAGTGTCAGAGCTCCTGCCATCACCAATAAAACAGCTCCTGTTTCTCGTTAATACAGTCAGTGGAGTTCGCAGAGCTATTTGGAGGACAGGTGTAGGTGCCTAGTGTCAATGACCAGAATAGCTCTGCACCCTTTTGCTCCAATTCTGTTACTGGAGTGTAGGCATTCAGGGTCACTGAGATGCCCCTGAGGATACCACCTACTTTTGAGATGCTTTTGAGATGTGGTTCTCTTGTATGTCCTGTGCCATGTATGCAGTCTCAGCACAGATGTCTTAGATGGCCTCTGGCAACACAAATAATATCAGACACCTACACTTCAGCAACTGAATCAAGCTCCAGACTTCCATTAAATATATAGGGAGCTTTTTCACCTTGTTCTCATGAAGACGCCTACATTCGTATGCCTAAATTTTTATGTCCAGAGTCTGGAGAAGACTCCCACCTCCAATTAAGAAGCCTGAATTCAGAAGATGTTATAATTCCTGACTGGATAGAAACAATTCAGAGAGAAACTTTGCTAAACAATGCAGAGCAGTATTCTAAGTGCAACATATAATAATTTCTAGCGAAGGCACACATATTTTACCTGCTGAGTACTCTGGCTTCCTTGGGTTATGATCAAGAACAAACAGAGACATTCCCTTGTTACTTGCCTCTCCTGTCTTAAATGTGGGACTAGAGTATTATCAGAGGGAAAATTCTATATGAAACCAGTATTAGAGGTTCATTACTGTAATATTAGGTTATTAAGAGCACATTGATAGCTAGGAATAAAAAATCAAATGAAAATCACAATAGTATAGAAAGGCGTGCTGGCCTGCCTGGTCAATTGTGTGTTAGCTTTTGAGAAGAGGTATAGAAAGATCATCTGAGACCTGATGATGCACCTTTGTGCAAGCCCCAGGTGTTCTGGCCTCATCCCATGGTAGGATTTTGTGTTCTGCTTCCAAGGAATACTACAGCACGTAGCTGATCTTGCGTTGACTCCAACCGGCCCTGATAGGATGTTCCCAGTCTACACTAAAGCAAGAGATTCCTCCAGATAGCCTGACACAGAAAAAGCAGAAGGATAAGGTGAGTGGCCTTTTCTCCCTCTTTCCCCACAACTTTTGTCACTGAATTTAGCCGAAGATAGATGTTGTTTGGTAAAGACAACTAGTGTGCTAAGTGTCACAAAGATTTTAGCCTGTGGTAGACCTTGTGTGAAACAAGAAGTTATGCCAGTTCATGAAACTGAACATCCTTCTTACCAGGAGATTTGGGATTGTCATAGTCCACCCAAGGAGGAAAAGAGCTTAAACACCCTCAGGTGCCCTGTAGTGGAATTCTTCTGATCTGTGCAGACAGAGGGAAAAGAAGGCTTGTGGAATTCTGAAGAACGGGTGGTTCAAAACAACTTGTGCACCGAAACAGGTCTGGGATATTCCTAAAAGTGATCTTTTCTGCGTAAGAAAATTCCTCTCACTTACCTTCACCTGTTCTTTCTGATAAGAAGAAATTTAAATAAAGAGATGAAAAGACAAGACTGGAAGTGTCTTTCCTACACGTAATTTTGAGCAGACTGCAAGAGGAAAGCAAGGCAAAGGAAGATACAGCAATGGAAACAGCAATGATGTCAGTGGTAGGACGAATACTCAGTCAAGAGATGAAGAGTACAAGTCTTTATGAGAACGATGGGTAAAGCATTTAGTGAAATGAGACTGATGAGTCCTGCTAGGATACTGGGTATGATGGTGAGACATTCTTTTATAAGAAGGGTCTAGAAGAGTTTAGCTAGTTCAGTGTGAAGTCTTGAAAAGGTATATAACTCATTTCCACGTATTTCAAGCCAATGAGGAGGTGGAGGGGGCAAACGTGAAAGAGAGAGAGAAAGAAAGGAACTACTATGGAGAATCCTGGCATAAGAGTAAGTAGGTCAACACACTGCAGACCGGAAATTAAAGAGATATCCTTGCTCATTGCAGCTGTGAAGGTATTCAGATGAGAATGGTGGACTCCAAAAAGACTCTACTGACTTTGAAAAACAGAGTTTTGACCAGCTCAGGAAAGGGAGTGTAGGATCTGATGGCAGAAGACTCACCTTTGCCAACCACTGATTTACTTTAGGTGCATTTTAGAAGCCCCCGCATCAGTTCCCAGTCTGGACAACATGAAGCTGAAACAAAGCTTTTTCTCTTGCCTGCTTTGCACAGAGACACAGTGCAGAGTCTGACCAGGCTGGCAACTAGCAGTGCTGCTGGCACCTTCCCTCTCACTGACAGAGCAAAAAAAAATAATGATCAGCATAACTGACAACACATCAGGCCACGGACTAGTGTTTATTTGCTTTTTCCATTTACAGTACTCAATAAGGAATGTTAATGGAAAGTTGTTTAAGCTCAACAGGCAAAAGCTAAACTCATGAATAAGAGGTCTTGGAACATTTCTGTTTGAAATTTCCTTCTTGTTCCTCTCACCCCCTCCACCCCTCCCCTTCTTTCCTATTAAACTGAAGTCAATTTCCCTAATAAAGTCCAAGGCTTTTAAATCCTGCCTAATGTTCACGATTGCTATCTTTCCCTGAATAAACAAAATACTTTATACCTTCTCCTGGCGGCACAGACTTCTCTTATTTGCAGGGGAGAGTGGTAGCAACATTTTAAACACTATTTTGTGCACAAAGGCCAATGAAAGCTGAAAACTATGAGAACTGGGCTGCTTGATCCTGATTCTTTGTCAGAAACCAGGGTGGTAATGAAACCTGACATATTGTGCCGCTTTCCTTGATCAGCTCCTGATTGCAGGGCTGCGCAAAGAGGAACCCAAAAAAGGCGAAACGGGACCTGTCCATAAACCCACGGACTGATCCTGCAAAATCTCAGGTAGCAACTAGGTGCTTTATACAGAATCGGGCCCTAAGTGCTACTGCTAGTAACAGAGAGATAACCCAGTCAGATAGACAGCCAGAAGCCATGGGCAATGCAGCAAACCTCTCCCACGAGTAGCAATGGGAATGTAACTCTGACAGATACAACACCCACAAAGCGCTGCTGAGAACGACTGCTGTTTCTCATCATGTATAGCCCTGACACCAAACTCTCCCCTAGAGGTGAACCCCCTTTTCACGATCCACTGGAAGACTTTCTAGAGGGAGAGTATGCTACCCTGGGTTGTCATCTGGGGTGACTTAGCCAAACCAAAATCCTGTTTTTGAACCTGCAGCAGCCCTGGGTTGGCTCCCTCCCTGATACACATGCCTGCAGCCCATTGAAGAAAACAGAAAACTACAAGAGAGCCACAGTTCCTCATTGAAATGTCTCCTTTGGCCTGTTAAATCAAAACAAAACAGAGCAAAAAAATGCACACTGAGATGCAGGAGTTTAATGTGCCCTTCTAGCCACACATGTTTCCAATGTATTTTATAACGGCCACAACAAAAGGCAATTACTCCGTGTAGGCAGGCATGCTTCTGGATGGCTCAGTAAAAGTCCAGACAGGGCTGTGCAGACCTGGGCTGAGGCGAGGCCCTCTCTCCCCCTTCCCATTTGCACAGTCGCTGTCTGTCACCAGGCCTTGTCACTGAGACGGGGCTGGCATGGGCAGGGGGGTGAAGACGGCAAGGCTGGGAGGTCATGGAGAGCAGATCATGTAGCTGCTCGCTTTCCCGTCTGGCATCTTCACCGAGTCATGGCTGCTGTCGGTGAACTTGCGCTCTGCAGAGGCATGGCAAAGAGCAAGAGTAAAGAGAACTTCTGTTTATGTGTGAGGTGCCAGGGCTCAGCTGCATTATGGGGTCAGCCCAATGACTACAGTCTTCTTTCTCTTCTCAAAGTCAGGGAATGACCGTCTGCAGCAGAAACAAGGACTACACTTAAGTCTCTTGGGCATCAGCAACTGCTCTGACACAGTCTCACCTTGATTTTCCAGTAAACTGAGCCTATGAGCCTACCCAGGTCCTGACCACTGCAGTAAAGCCATATATTTGTCCAGAGAAGTGGGAATGATAACAGGTTTGATAAGTAATCCAGGGAGAGCCTGTGAAATCCCCTGTCCATGGCTGAAGAAAGGAAAGGACTTCCCTCCTCCTCTCCCCCACATATTTTTTGTTTACTTCTAAGCAAAGTGTAGCTTAACTCATATTAAGGGAACACAATCAGCAGCAAATCTTATGGTAGCTGCACATAATACTACATCACACTTGAAATGTCAGACTGTGAGATAGTTACACAACCCTGTTTTCTAGAAAAATCAGATGCAAAGCCAGGTCATGCTGACTCTCCAAGTGTTCATGAGTGCTAAGAAGTGATGATGTGCATTCATGAAGAACATCCCACTTACAACTCTCATAAAAACCCAACTTTTCAATGGTCTGAAGATCAAAAACCCTGGAGCCCCAGGATAAAAACTGTATTCAGCCAATGTCCACGTGGGCAGTACTTCAAACAGATTCCTAAGGCCTGCTTGTTGAAATTAGTCCTGCAGTACAGGACCTCCCTAGGACATGGCTTATCTTCTTGATTCTACTTGAAGACTTGGGCACTGCCTTTTATTTCAATATTTAGGTGCTGCTTTAACCTACATACCTCCTGAGAAATTTTTTAGTCAACAAAATCTCTCACATCTTCCTGCTAACCAGACATTGAAAATCCAGTTATAGCCAGATGTTCAACTCCTAACAAGAGCTGTGCCTTCAAGTGTAACTTGGCGTTACACAGTTGCTGTGCACCTCCGTCTCTTTAAAAATTCATTTAGGTGCATCATTCAGCATCTGAATTCCAGTCAGTTCTGAATAATAATAATCATTCATTTCATCAATTTCTGCTATGTTCTTACCAGGGTAAATAATAAGGCAGCTCTTTGTGAATTCAGACCAAGACTCCAGCCCTAATGGTGACTGAAATCTCCCATGGGGGTGTCAAGAAGTTAGAGACAACAGCACACCAGTTATGAATCCCTGCACTTCATCTACTGCTGGCAAAAGAAAAGGTTAATTATCTAAAAATAAAGCAACTGTATGCTGGTGCAGGAGGGTGGACTGGGAGGAGGGCTGTGGAACAAACAAGATAAGGTTGTGATGCACAACATCAGAAGACTGAGGCTGAATAAGGAACTGTCCAGTATAACCTGTCACCCATGGGCAAATCAAATTGCACAGCTGAAAACTCTCTACCAGAATAAATGTACTACGTCATGTCTTTTAATAAACATTTTCTGGTTCTGACATTGAAACCAACAGGTGCCCAGAAGCTGCAGACACTCTCACACCCGCTTAGTTACTCCAAGGCTGTACGTGTTCAAATGACTTACCACACCACAGTGAGCCTGAGACTGAGGACTGAGATCACAGCTGAAGTTCCTCCATGTTTCTGCTGCCTTTTAAGAGGACAAGGTCAGTTACTTTTTGCAGATGTGGATTTGAAACCTCATCTCCAAAGTGCTGTCGCGTTTATGGTTTTGCTCTCCGTTAACATCCATGAATTACAAACGGTCTAGGGAGTTGACACCCAAAAGTTTAGGGGATGAGGTTCACCACCGCGGACACATAGGTAGGCAGCTGGCACCTTTCAGTGTTTGTGAGGACCACTGTACTAGAGAAAAACTCAGTAACTGTCAGTGGTTCTGCTGTGGGAATCCAAACAAGCAAGATAAGAAGAGCAGGATAGAAACTACGCTCCTCCATTTTGCCCTCCTCATTTTGAAGGCCTGCCAGGCATCCAAGGACCTCACAAGTAGGCTCCAGATACATGTTTACGGCAAAGACAACAGAGCAGCAACTCCTCCAGTCTGGGATAACAGCTAAAAGAGTACAAGGCATATGGAGTCAATCCCACTGAGTGAAAAGAAAAATCACCAAGAAGACCAACAGGACCTTAACAGAGTCTTTAATATAGACCTTAAGTACAGATTAGAGCCTGGAATATGCATTTCCTAATGCTATTTTTTCTAAAAGTAATTCATCCCGTTAAGCCAAAATTTTGAGGGTCCATTAATACTTTGAGTTTTACAGCAGCTGAAATCATCAAAGGCCATTTCAGGTGTTCCCTGTTTTCTATGCAACCCTCTCTGAGAAAGGAAGGGAAAAATACCATCTCTGAATAAAGGACCTGAGGCACTAAGATGCTAAAATTACTCAGTAAATTGTACATCACCTATCCATGGGGTTGGCGAATTTCTCACCTCCTGTCTCTAAGCAGGTCCCTTAATCACATAACAATTCATCTGGGTTAAAGAAGCTGCATTATAAAAAGCAAAAGAATCCAAAACGACTCATGGTTAAACAAGGAGCT
>Ga0065711_1002023_pt1 | contig 39252 bp, 21 predicted proteins | sample Hoacrofraction12_FD_59098 | JGI IMG/M metagenome (GOLD analysis project Ga0065711, IMG submission 59098) | Hoatzin crop microbial communities from Cojedes, Venezuela - Epithelial fraction 12 v2 (version 2) | ecosystem: Host-associated > Birds > Digestive system > Esophagus > Crop | place...
GAGATATTCAAGACCCGCCTGGACGCGGTCCTGTGCAGCCTGCTGTAGGTGACCCTGCTTCAGCAGGGGGGTTGGACTAGATGACCCACAGAGGTCCCTTCCAACCCCGAGCATTCTGGGATTCTTGGATTCTGTGACCCAACCAGACAAGACTTGCTTGCAGAACATGCCCAGCACACACAGTAGAATAAATTCCCGTTTACTTTTTGCAGCCATTGCAGTAAGTTACAGAGCAGTGCTCAAAGTGTTTTCATTGCTGTTGTTAATTACAGAGATGCAGCTTTTTATCATTAGTTCAGACGTTTGGCTTTTTTAGAAACAATACTTCTCAATTAGACAACAAATCTCAGAAACGTGAATGAGGAGGCACCAGAACTTTGACTCTGAAACTGAGATTTTACTTCACCGCAGATTGACTTGCATTGAGAGCTATTTGTTTGAAAATCTTTGGCCCCGCATGGCAGCGACTCTCCTTCTCCGCACTGCTCCTCCCGAGGTGTAAGACTCGCTCCGTACCCGGAAACCCAAACAAGTTCATGTTTGCAAAACACGAAACAACTCACCCAACTGGAAAGCACACGTGCCTCACGTCAAGAAACAAGGAATGGTCAAAAGCCATTCACGTGCAACCCATATATAAAGTACATACAGCGTGTAACGCTTCTCCCACTTCACCCTGAGTGCCCAAATCTCGTCACTGCGTTTCACACCCCGCCAAGCTATTTCCAGGGCTCTCCACCTTTTGTCCAGGCTATTTTAGGATCACCCCTCTAAAACAACTTCTTCCTAACCATCCAGCTTACATCCTTCCCTCTTCCTCCCTGGAAGTCTTCTATCTAATCCTGCCCCTGGCTTCCCATCACACCAGGCAGCAGTGACAGCCGAGAGCAGATTTAACCTGAGACAAATGGTTTGCACCCAAAATTGGATGAGAAGTTCTGCATGGGAGATACTCTTTATCACGATCCAGGTTTCTTGCACAGACCCAGCATCCGGGGAGGGTGCCACAAAAAAATTCCACGGGTGACTGTGATGCCACCACAATGGAAAGGTGCCCAGCGGGGTGTCTGCGAGCCCACAGGGGCTGCATCGTGTCCCCAGGACAGGGCAGTGCTTGTGGCAGGCACGGGCTGCTCCTAGGAAGCGAGGTCACCCCTTCTGGATAAAAATTCCTGTTTTTCCCTATGCACAGATTATCACAAATGCTCATAAGGGATGAGAAATAAAAAAACCCACATCACACTGGAAAAGATTTTATTCCAGCAGCAAAGTTTTGCAATGACATATTAAAAGGGGGGGGGGATCTGTGCTACTTTGTTCTGGCAAACCACATTCTTTCAGCTTCAACATTAGTTGTAATTCCCGAAGTACCTCCTTCCACTGAGAAGTGAACGCTTTGGAAGTCTGCGAGCAACGAAAGGGAGTGCCAAAAAATTTAATCAAGTCTATTTTACAACAGGAAGCGGTATGCTGGGTTAGAAGAGACTTATTTCCAATGCTTTTGCAAGCTTATTTGAGCTCCTGAGAGGAGCCCTATTAACAGAGAGAGGCCAGGCTTCAAATAACCCTGCAACTGCTTCGGGGCAGATAGGGAAGGAACAAATTCACAGCTCTCAGATTTATTTGAGCGGGCCAATTTTAGCAGCAAAGGCTATTCGCCTTCGAAAGACTGCTTGGTTTTGAGTCTTTTCCAGGATTATTCCTAATACTAAAAACAGTAGCTAATTCATCAGCTTCTTCCTCCTTACCAAGGGGGAGCAACTCCTGTCATTCAGCATCCTCAAATCTTGTGATTTGACCACGAAGCTCACAAAGCCAGACACACGTATTCGAGATGAGAAACTCAGCTCTCTACTAACAGCAGAAAAGAAACCCTAACCTTCGTCAGAGCACGGGGAAAGTCTGAAAGCATGGTCTGACAACACTGTAGAAAACCTTAATAAAGGGAAAAAAGAGCCTGAACTTGTACACAGAAACGCACCCCCACATACATGACTTCTTGTGACTTTCGGACAGATTCCAAGCTGTGGGAGGCCCGAGGAAGAAGGGAAAAGGGGTGAATCTTGCCCAGGGGTGTTCCTCACTGTGAGGTTCGTGATGCGCCCCGCACGCGGCTGCTCCTCACCGCTGTGCTCAGCGACTGCAGGAGACCAAGCCAGCCGACCCCCCATCCCCTCCCAGCGAGGCCATCAGCCCTGAGTGTCGCTTGCGGCCACTCTCGAAAAGGACATTTTTGTCTTTTGAGGGCCACCGCCCGCGGGGACAGGAGGTTTATTTAGCTATTTAACATCGGCTGCTTTGTTCTTGGCCATGACAACGGGCTGCGCATACAGTAAATCCCGGGGGTGAACTGCTTTCAGCTCTGACTATGGGCTTGCTGAACCGTGCTTCCTCTGCATGCTGCGACAGGTTTCCAACCATAATAACCCCGCACAAAGCACCGTCTCTCTTGCTCAACAGTTTCCGTCCGTCACACCAAACCCTTCCTCTCCCACTGCCTAAACACATCTTTGATATTCCTGACGTTTGGCCAGAATAAAGGACTCACCCTCCCGAAAGCAAGCAAACCGTGGCAGTACACATTCAGTTTTACAGTTCCCCATGAGCACAAACACTTCCCATCCGAGCTCCACGGTGACAGGGCTGAAGTTATTTTTGCCCAGGCAAGTGCTTTGCTTTGAATTCAAGCACTTTGCTCACGGATGCTCAGCATTCGCAGGCGGAGGCAGATCACCAGCAAAACAAGAGCAACTACCAACTTGCTGCGGCTGGCACCAACCCAGGTGGAGAAAATCACCCCTGCCCAGGTGACAACCGCCCGTGAGACGATACCCCCACCGACACTGCACGCCATCAAACCCCATCGCCCCAGTGAATTTGTCAGGACTCTTCAACAAAACAGTTTGCAAAGGCGGGTGTTGGGCAATGCCAGACACACATGTGCCTGTCTGTAGTATGCCTGCCCCTCTCCTTGGAAGCTCACACTATAAACCAGCTTCTAATTACATTCTCACTTTCTGTTTTTACCACAGCGAGCTTAGACAAGGCCAAAACAGAGAGGAATTAGGAAACACGCATGGCAGTAACCATAAACATTTCCTAACTTTCACTCGGTTTTGCAACACAAAGAAGACAGACATGCTCTCCTAAGAGGGCCAATGGCTTAGTGCTTGCAGATGATTTCGACTTCCCAACCAACGCTTTGCACACAGTGAAGTTTCTGGATTTAACACAGGTTTTGCAGCCTGCTGTAACCACTCTGCCAGCTACAAATGTATGAGCATCCCTCCCTCAGGCTACAACGGGGGCTGTAACCCCAGCCTTGGGTGGGCAGGACAGTGCCCAGCAGCAGCCCCAAAAGCGAACATAATCTTAATGGAGGAGAGTGGATGGGACTCTGCATTCTTCATCTATTCACGTCATCAGCTTTTCCCAGCAGCCAAAATGCGTCAGGATTTGCCCCAAGCTGCAACTTTACTAGATGTTTTCAGATGTAACGCATTTGAAATCCAACATGGGACATGACAATAGAGGGAAAAAATACATACCAATTTAGTTTTTTTAATTAAAAAACAAGTGGAGACTGCAAGCTCTCACCCTCCACCCTGTGTTGGGATACCACCCTGCAACGTTACGTTTCTGCCTAAGGATGTCCCTGGGACCCTGCACATCACCATCCCACCATGACAACAGCGAGGGTTTTTCATTGATTTCTCCTCACAGTCGGCTAACGAAGGAGCTTCCTGCAGCCCTGACCCAGCCTCTGCGCAGGGACTGATGCTGTCACCCCAAATACAGCCCATCGCCCTGACCCAGCCTCCAAGCCGGGATGGATGCTGCCACCGGAAATGTGACCGCGGGCCAGGTCAAGACTGAATCTGTCCACGTAGAAGGAGGTTAAGGGCACCATCGCCGCACACTGCCCCGGCTGAGAGCAGCCCCTGGTTCCAACACTGGGCACCCCCCTGCTGACGGCAGCACGGTCCCACAGGAAGTGCACGTCAGGGAGAGGATCCCACCTCGCCATCCCGAATTACAGTGCCCATTGGCGCTGCTGCCCGGCAGCTCCTGGCTTGCAGAACCGCTCGGTGCTGTGGCCCCGGGAGCCGGCAGCCTCCAGCCTCTGGAGGCGAGAACACCCCGGGGAGCAAAGCAGAGCCCGTGCCCCAGCGAAGAGCCGTGCTGGGTGGCAAGGAGGTGCAGCACCAGCCCTGCTTGCCTTGCATGGTGTGGGAGAGAAGACAGCCATGGGCACGCCTTACCCCCTGGCTGCCAGCCCCTGGGGTGACGAAGCGTCCGCTGACTGCCGGGCACTGCCAGCACATGAGAAAGCCAGAGACAGGGGAATTAAGCCCCGACTGTTCTGCACTGTGGCTGCAGTTCCCAATACATCACACCATTGACTCGATTTCCAGAGCAACACAAAATATGGAACCATTGTCCTCTTTGCCCCCGCCCCCCTTTTTTTTCATTTTATTTTTAGGATCCACCCAGAAATCCCCAGCTCTGGCATGAGACAGACCAGCACGACGTGACAAGAAATCCCCTGTAAGCCTTTTGATGACTTTCATCTATTATTCACTTACCGCAAATCCTTGCCATTAACAAACTGCACTAAGGGAATCTGAACTTTCAAAGCCACAAATCTCCTAATAACTATGGCCAGTTTATACATGCTTCAGGATTAGCCATGTCATCTGGTTAGAAACTCAAAGCTGCTCTTAATTATTGGATTGAACCTGCCTGCAAACAGCAAAGAGATTGATAATGCTACCACTGATTTCAGCGGTGCAGGAGCATTCATTACATGATGTCCTCCTCCCGGACACATCAAGCCCAGTGCCACAAATTTATGCTGTGCTACTGTGTCAAAGACCCAGAAACCTCCCTCGAGCACACTAACACCAACCCTAGCAGACGGCATTGGAGTAAACTTGACTGCAAGAACACTCAGGCTTCACACTGGCTCCCAGCGTGCAAACCGAAGGCAGCTTTGCAACTACCTGCTCTGTAAATTTAGAGTGCCTTTAGTTGCTTTGAAAAATAAGAGCTTATTTAGTCAGTACATCGGCTTCTTCAAAGAGCCTTCAAACTAATTAGCCATACCGAGTTCCTATTAAAACACAGAGCTTACATGCAATACTCTTGACGATAACAGAGCTGACTCTGTGGTACCAAAGCTATAGAATTAGCAGAAACTTCATCAGATGCGTTTTCCTATAGGCTCCAAATTATATTTCAGACCGAGTATTTTCTTTTCCTGCGGTGGATGTGGGAATTCACTTACTTCATTTGTAAGTTCAAAGCAGTAATAATTTTTAGCCGATTTTGTGCAGATCAAGAGTTTGAATATTGAACAGTGAGAGATAGCGTGAGGAGGTGAAAGGCAGACACACAAGACACCGAAAAGAAAAACAAAAGCTGCAGTAAAAAGATAAGTATAAAAAAACTGTTGCTGTATTACAGATGAGCCGTACAGCTGTTCCCGATCAACTTTTACAGGACAGGGGGTGGGGGGGCAGGGTGTGTGCTTAATTCAATGCAAAGGGCACGCTAGCCAGAGGCAAACCCTCCCTCCTAGATGCAGACAGGCTGTCAAGCAAAACAAAGTTTACAACCCCCCCAAGATACGCAAAGCCCAGGGAAGCAGACTGCAAGGCTCACAAATTTTAATTCCAAGAGCTTCTGCCCATCCCTGCTTCTTACAGAGAGGGTTTATTTGTCAGATAAGCCTTTGCTATTTAAAAAAAAAAAAATCAAAGGCAACAGCACCACAGGAAAAGAAATTTCCCTTCCCCTTCTGACTTCCATTCATCTGCTTTACGCACAGGCTTACTTACAGCGGAGACCAGCAGGTACGCATCCGAGGGCTCAGCGCCGCTGCCGCTCCCTCCAAACCAGCTCCCTCTCCCTCTCCTCCTCTTCCACCGCCTGCCCCACCCACAGCACCCCAGCTCTTTCATGAGCATTTCCAGCTCACTTCCCTCCCCAAGGGAATTGCCATCTCTTGCTCCAAAGGTGTTACAAACCACGTTTCTGAATTTCAGAGCAGAACCTGGCAGCGACTGCAGGAAAAAAAGATGCAAGTCCCGACAGAGGGGGGGGGGACTAAAAATTCACATTACTAATCATCACAACTACTTCGTTATTATCTTATAACATGTCATATAGTTAATTTCCTTCCCCTTCCCTTCCCAAACTTTCACTGAAGGTATCGACTGGACTTGTCAGCATGTTCTCACATAAGGCCGAATTCAATTAAATGAAACACAACCAACAAGATAGCAGGTATTGTATGTCTGCTTAAAAATAACAAGTAGCAACACGCGCAGGCAGTCAGTATAACCCAAAAGCAGGATGCTCCACAACGTATTTTGTAACTGCCATCTGCACAGAAAAAGCCAGAAGCAGACCTTAGCCAGCAACTGTCTGCGAGCAGCAGAACAGCAGCAGAGCACAACTACTGAATCTTATTTTGTGCGCTGGATCAGGGTTTAATCTAAGCAGCAGCCACACAAATCCAGAGGGGCTCTATTACAAAACAGTGCAGTGACTCATCCCATGGAGGGAAGCATAAATTCAGATTCTGGGCATCTATATATTCCTTAAGAAAGCCTTCTGTTTAGCGACAAGAATGTCTTTGTTGGACAAGCAGGGGGCTGGATCACATCCCTGTGGCAGGACAATTCTGCTCTTCTAGCAACACAGAAGGGCATTAGACAGCCCACATGCAATGCCAGAGAAATATTAGCTGTACACGCCTATGCCGAGCAACTCTGCCATGGGCACTTTAACGTAGTGCTATTTTCAGTCTTCCCAAAACAGCTACTGCAACCCTACAGTAGCCCTAAGGCTGTCCCAATCCACCCAAATCTCCAAAATCTAAAAATCTCGACAACCCCTCACTCTCCCCGGAAATCCATGGGCGCTTTGCCAGCTGCCCCGCAAGACCGGGATTTCCTTCCCGCAGTGCGGCTGATGGCTCAGAGCCACAGCTGCTCCTTCACAGCCCTTCGGGGAGCCTTGCCAAGAAGAGCACAGGGTCTTCTTTCGGACACGTGCCACCGTTCACCGGGAGGCACAAGACTGTCCTCGCCGCCAGCCAGGACGAGACTCCTCAACCCTGCCACCCGGCACAGCAATGACCGCCCCAGGGACTTCCAGCTTCCACTTATTTCTTGCTAAATACCAACCTTCTGCAGCGAGGAGGTTTTATTCCTCCTCTCCACCCTCCACAAAAAAAACAAAAAGACAAAACCAACAAACCAAAAATTAAAGCAATTAGCATAATAGCAACTTTTTTGAAGACAGAAATATCCTCCCCCTCCCCCCCTCCCCCCGAGGCCCTTGCATTCAAAGATAGAGCCAATTTGCGGATCCTGTTTGCTGGCATTTACTCAGATGAGAAGCATCAAAACACATGGCCTCCATTTGCTGTGCCCGTGGAAGTCGCACGCAGCAGATAATCTCAACAAATTGCCAACGAGCACAACAATAACAGACACTTCAGCAGCCACACGCACCCCGAAACAAAAGACCCACATCCATCCTAATCACCATCGTGCCCTGTTTCCATGACAATGACGACACCCGTTTCCCCCCTCATTATGCATTAGGACTGAAGTATTAAAAACAAAAACAGAAAAACACCAAAACCACAGGACAGGCACCTGTTGATCCTCTCCTTTTTATCTGGTGCTATCTTGACACCGAGGCACTATTAACAGCTTCATCCATTATATGCAAAACCTTAAAATTAGCCTGCTACAGCCTTTACTCTGAAATATGTTAGCGCTTACTCTCCATGAACAGTTCTTCTTTGGCTGGGATATTTGCTCTCACACCAACCTAATACAGAAACACATACACATACAGATACAATGCATAAACCCTCCTCATACGGACGCCATACAAGTACCATATGTTTTATGCATCAGACCAGGATGAAGTCATAAACATGACTGAGATACTACAGCGCTCACACATATGTAACATATATTAGAAGAAAACTCTATGTAATCTTAATGGACAAAACTCTGCGATGGGACTGTTTTTGGTTACCCAACAGTTCGGGTGCCAACGCAAAGACTGAAGTCTGGAAATGCTTAACAGAACAGCTGTTGAATCTAAGATACTAGAGGATGTAAGACTCGGCATTTAATGCAGGGCAACAATACAGATATTAATAAAAGTTACAGGACAGTTAAAAATCCACCAAAATGGTTATCAGACTTGATTAAATCTGTTGTATCCTACTGGATTTTGCACCTATCCTTTACATACATAAAACACATATGCTCCATGCAGTAAAACACGAAGCCTTTTATCACCTCGATGGGACTGAGCCAGTACCAGATTTGTCATCTCATCGTGTTGTTTGCAAACTCCTGGTTCATTTGACCAAGCACAATCGCCCTGCTAATGCAGTTGCTGCATTTTTCATGCACGACACTACATGTTCCCAAAAACAGAGCTGGACCTGAGCTGCCTCTGTCACCAGAAGGCTAGAGGGGACAATGGGCAGCACTCTCCTCACAAAGACCTCCTTGTACTGACTCTGACTAAAGCCCCTCACTTTGGGGAAGTTTTTGGCAAGGACCCTGTAGAAACTTGCTGGTAAACAGCAGAGGAAGATGTTGTCAGCTCTCCAGACGTTCCTGCCCCTTGAAAATCCCAACATACATTTCAGTTTAGAGGTTACCCTTCCTCTCCAAACCTTCTTCCCCTCAATGCCCCCAGCATTTTCACATTTTTCGCAAGGGAAGAGAGGCACAGGTTCTTCTTTCTTCCTCTCTTTCTCCTGTGTACATAAGCAGACGTCAGGGAAGCAAGGCAGCTCCTTGTTCAAGGGAGGAGAACACAAAGCCAAAGCATGAAGCCAACTATTTGATCAATACTCTCTGATTTAGTTAGCTCTGGACCATGCTCAAAGCTGATGCCTTAGAATAGCCGCCATAGGCAAAATTCAGTTCACATGAGGGATTACTTTCACCACCTGAGAATAAAAAAGACAAACCCTGGAGGGACCCAGGACAAATTTACCACCTAGAGAGACCTGACTTCAGCAAAGCAACAGTCATCTGAGTTACCTAATAGATGAACTCCTATAAAGGAAACAGTTATCACACCAAATTTATTGACATATTTTGTGCCACTTCAGTTTCATGTTTCAACTTAATTAACACATCCTTGTTTTCCTTCTGTACCCTCCTAAGCCAGTTCTTTGGATAGGAGGGCAGAGATGGGGCCTCAGCAGTACTGCCCAGCAGCCCTCAGCATAAACTTCCAGCTCTCTCTGAAATGGGTCACAAAAGCCATGTGCTGCACCTAAAAGCTGGTTACATCCCCCAATTTATTAAATTTTATCTAAAATTGATATCGCTAAGCATATATATGAAACAGAGCTGTTAACAGAACACACTAATATCTCACTAATATCTACCATATTTTAAGGTCTATTTAGCCTTGCCAATATACATATATTAATCCTAATGTACTGGATCTGGACCAGAAGCTAAAAGCCAGGACATGAGGGTTGAAGTAGCAGTCTGGATACAAGTACAAACTTGGCAGTTTAAACTCCTGTATAATCATAATTACTCAAACTCAATGAAGGGAAGGTAAACCCTAAATCCCTATTAGATTTACTGACTTCATAATTTACTCAGTTTACTAATTTCTCTAGTACATTCACTGACCCATTCACAAAGAATTGGAAAAGGAGGCCCTCAACCTATGGAAAGGACGACTGCAGTTGAACGCTTGCTCTATGTGATTGATGACACCTCCTGCAGGGGTCAGCCACCCCTGCAGACTCGTCTGCCAGACCTCGCATTTCACCCCCAAACGAAGCCTGCAGTGGAAACTCACTCGATGGAAGTTAGGAGCTAGGAAGGGTCTCCTTGCTCATCCCATCGTACCCTGTTGCACACTACTCAATGCCTGCTAACACATCCTTGGCACTCACATCACAGAGGTTTCTCACTGCTGGTCCAAAAAATGCATGACAGAGAGCATTTAAGGAGTTCAATGTGAAATAAATTAATCCAAATCACAACCTCACAGCACTCACAGTGAATTAATCTCTTACACCAAGCAGCGCACGGAGGATGCAGTTGGAAAACTAGAACCCCTCCGGGCACTTGCTGCTGAGTGCCCACCTGCAGACCTGAAGGGCAAGCCCAGCTTTTGGACATGCTCCATCCCACAGCAGCTAGAACCGTGCACACCCTGCATCCCTGAAATTCAACTCCCACTTCCAGCTCTGACACTGTCTGAGGAGCATCAGGAGCAGGACCTGCAGCTCCCAGGGCTGCCCCTTAATCCCCTCGCGGGAGAGCAAGCAAAGTGTGAGTATGGCATCATGAAGAGCTCTGGTCTCAAAGGGCCACTGCAGAGATGTAACACAAAAAATTTAGGGACATCTGCAGCTCCGATGGGGTCCAGACTGCCAGCTCTGCTCTTGAGTGAGCAGTGGAAAAAAACCTGGGTCCTGCATGCTACCTGAAGTGTTACTGGAAGTATCTGCCAGTTTTACTCAGACCAACTTTTCTAGCGTTTGGGAAATTAGAAGCTCTTAAGCATCTCTGGATCATCTGACCAGGCCTGATGTAGGTAGGCTGTGGATCAACTGGGCTCTGCCCTTACCAAAGCCAGCATCAATGGCAGGAGAGCTCTGCAAAGCAGCCAACACCAAGCACCGACGCCAGGCAGGAGAACCACCATGCCCACTGCTGCCTAAACCTGCCTGTACGAGAGGAGACTAGGAAAGAATCAATCACCTTTTATTTCCAGGCTCACATATTATCTTTACTTCCAAGCAGGTGGTAAGGTCAAACTATGACGTGGCAAAAGACTGTCAGAGGAAAGAAAAATAAAAAAGAGAGTGAAAACCTCCCTGGTAATCGAATGAAGGTAATAAAAACAAGACTTGATTCATAAAGCGAGAAATGTGACCATCGAGGGGAGGGAAATTGCAGCAGCCTCTAAAGTCCAGAGAACGTGGGAAAACCCAACTATTTCAAACTCGCCTAGCACATAACAATTGCTTTTCTTCTGCTTTAAAAGCAGCATTGCTTTCACCACCAACGTGACCAGCAGTTACAAAAGCAGAAATCTCAACAACAAAATGCTGAACTATGCCATGTCAAAAGGCTGCTGTCCCACGCCAGCGATGTTCAGAGTCGGTCCGTGCTGCCAGTTCCCATCCACAGCCACCGCTTGACGGACAGGACAAAAGCCATGCTCCTACCATGTACGCGGAGACACAACAGCGCTCATAAAAACCACTGTAAAGCTTTTTGGTGAGATTTCTGGTCTGGGATCCGGTCTGATCAGCCCTTTAAAGTCAGGCTTTAACCAGCTGCGCAGTTTGTTGGCATACCACCATTTTAGTATTAACCCTTTAGACTATTTGTCCAAGCACCCCCAAGCAGAGGGGTGCTGACCCCACGCTCTGCCCCACACGTGTACACAACAGCAAAATGTTTTTGCTACAAGGTGTCATGCCTGCATGGGAATCAGCAGAAACTGCCCTCGCTTCATCTGTTGGTGCTTTTTGTGGGTCTGTTTTTACTTGGCCTCTTCACAGCCTTGTGAGTGGCCTAGAAAAGCCGCCTGACCATAGCAGCTGGGCACGATGAGTCAGGGCACATGAATGTCTTTTAACCCCTTTCCACCTGCCCACCGGGAGTATTGGCTGCCCAGCTAAATGCAACCAGGATTAGCTCTCCTCTCTGGAGGAAAACTCGGGCATTCCCAGCAAGGTCAAACCTTCCCAATTCCCAACACCCCCGACCAGGTTTGGAAAAAAAAAAAAAGGAAAAAAGTAAAGAATAAAACTAAAGACAGACAAGCCCCAAACACAACTATCTAAAATGACCAATAAAGAAATGCACACATCAGAGCACCAAACGTGTTGTGATAGCACGGCACATACGCAGTACGATATCAATCGAGCACACACCAGAGCCTTAGCCAGCTTTACGCTTTGCAGAGCCCACAACTTTTGAATTCAATAAAATAATAAGCACCCTGACATTAATGCAGACGCTAAATAAAGCCAAGCACAGTTGTGCTCCTTTGATCAGTCTTTTCATAAAGGCAGTATAAATAGTATTGCTGCTTTTCCATATCTTAAGAGGCTTTTACTTTTGGAAAGTGTTACAGGGACATACCAGGAAAATAAGTAGTGTTTTGTTTCTTTTGCCTTTTGGGCTTTTTATGTTGTTGTTGTTTCTCAAACTGTGGAGAGAAAAGTTAAACAATTGACTCCCAATGATCCAAACAATGTGTTTACATAAGGGTTTACTAAATGAAAAGGCAAGTTACTCCATATTCAGATATTCTGCACCCCTGCCAAGTGTCTCAACAGACTAATGACCTCAGAGATACAGACTTGTGCTATAATGTTTCTGTCCAAAGCATCTGAATTTTAAAATCCAAATACAAAGGAAAAAAGACACAGCCGGCTGCACAGCAGCGATCCCTGGTCTGAAGCAAAGCGCAGGGTTTGGGTTTGATCAGGTCAACACTGCTGCTTCCTTGCCAGCAGCATGAAGGCAGGTATCGACTGAGCCGTTCCTGTATCCTCAAGGATTGGAGCAACCTGCACTGTTACCTGGTCCATGTGAACTCAGAGACCATCCCAGAGGTCCCTGCGGCTGTCAGCCGGGCAGGACTCCCACGCTCGCCTGGTCCCCTGGCTGCGCTCAGCAAAGCCTCCCGAAACTCCCAGCGACTCCAGATTCTTCAGAAATACTCGGTGATGCTGCCTGGCTTAGGTCCTCCAGCCATGCCGCTCTCTTTCCACAGAGTCTTTCCACCAGTTTTCACGACCCTCCAGTAATTCAGTTAGCATTGGGAAAAAAATTTAGCAAAGCGTCAGCTTCTAGTTTTGCACCTCCAAACCAGGCGTGCACGTGTGTGTGTGTTTCACACCAGGGGTTATCACTTGGCCTCGCGCGTGCTACGCAGCACTCCGACCCAGCTTTATCTCATTAAACCCATTTCTGCCAATTAGCGAAAAACATTTCCTTCTGTAACAAGTAATACTTACAGCCGTTACCCTTCCAGTTCACAGTGCTCTACAGGCATCCTTAAATCCTTACGTCCCAAGGCACATGTGCTCCTGAAAGAAGCTGTTTTCACGAAGGCGGTATTTTAAAATCCTACCATAAACAGACATCAAATTTAATCACAAAATGGAAATGTTTTACAGTTGCCATGACTCAGCTCTTATCAGGGAGTATCGGAGCCTCTGACATTGCTCCATGTTTTGATCCAAGTCAAACACAGGCTACTCAGCCAGAGGGACCCAAAGGAGCACAACAGTAAAAAACCTTCAGATGCCTCAATACCATTGATTTTTAGAAAGTCAGGCCCCAAATGATCCTGGGTAAATCACACAAAAAGGCCTCAAAAGGGCAAGGAAACAAATCTGGGTTTACCTGTCTCACCTGAGCGCCCTGCTGCTTGGCTAGCACCTTACAGCACACCAAGTTCAATGCACGGGAGCACAGAAAGGGTCCGAAATGAGCATCTCAGTCCCTTCCTGACCCGATGGATTAAGGCACCATCGGGGTAATACAGAGAGAAGCATGTTATTTTCCCTCATTCTTCAAACGTCTCTGAGTTTCCATATTCTCCCCTCATTTTCTCACTTCTACCCCCCAGCCACGAGTCCCCTGTCCCCAGCACCCACCCTAAGGCAGCTTGGCCTTCCCTCCAGCTGCAAAAAATACCTCCAAGGCTCCACAACGGTGGAAGGAGAGACCTTTTTGCGTAAAGCATGAGGGTCCAAAACACAATTAATGACAAAAAAACCCAGCCCACAAAGTGCATAAAGTCCTTGGTCCCAGACTAAGCCCGAAGGGGCTACGCTGATGCAGGGGCTCCTGAGAGCAGCCCCACGCCACGGCAACTCAGCTACCAGCTTAGCTCTGAAAACCTCTCTCAGGAGCAAAATCTCAAGATAAGCACAGCCCTGAGCGCTGCCTGCCATGCCTTTCGGGAGCAAGCTTCACCCCGTATTTGTGGGGAACCATCCTTTCACAACCCAAGTCCCAAGAGCCTTTTTTTTTCCTCAAGAGTGACTTTTCCATTGTCAGTCCTCTAACAATCCAACTCTTTTCTCTATTATTTTTTACAAAAGCTTTATAATCCTCTGCTTTTTCACCTGAGTGGAAACCACTATGTGACAGCTTTAAAACTTTTCTTTTCTTTAAACCCAGCACTCCCTCCTCAGCTGTAATCCTCCTTTTGGAAAGATCGGTTTTCACATCCCTGCCTCAAGGCAGCAACATCACCGCAGCGATTACAGACCCCAAAATCCAATCAAACACCCTCAGCTTTTAGCTCAATGGCCATGACTTTAATTGCATGACAATAACAACAAGAAAATTAAGCGACAATTTGAAGTTATAAACTGCTCCCAACCCGCGTCATTCCCAGGCTCAGCCTGCTTCATCTGCGGCTCCAGGGTCCTTTGAACTCTGGGGATGGCACATCTGAAAGCACGAAAGTGGCTTTGACATCGGTGTCCCATTTTTAAACTCTCCCAGGCACATGGGCTTCTGAGACCTTTTGGACTTTTGATCATCCTACGGCTTGGTCTGGCTTTTGCTCCTCCCTCCAATTTTATCCACAACAGCAAACGTTCAGTAACTACTGGGATGTGCTCAAATGCTTGCCTTTTCTTTGCAGCATGACATGTATAACTGAAGTGGTAGAATTTTAGTTCTAAAAATCAAAATTAATTTTTACCTCTAATTCTGTAAAATCAGAACTCAAGAATTATTTATGTAGGAATAAAAAGGGAATAAGTGACCAGTGCCTGAATTAAAGAAAAGTTAGGTTAGTCTTCTCTTCAATGAAAATCAGGGAAGGATATTCAGTGATTATATAGTCAACACATTTTTGCAGTGGATGAAAAACACCCTGCCTCATTTTTTTAAAAAACTGCAGTGAAGTCATAGAAAACTGCCACCATCCAGAACAAATCAATGACACACCCTGAATTCAGGCAAATCCACGAGCAGAGCTTTGGTCAGATGTAGGGAAAGCTGCAAAGTTCAGCTCAGGATCCCATTAGTCCCAGTTATGCTTCGGGTCTGCCTTTCTCCCGCAGAAAACACAGAGGAAAAAGGCCCTGTGGAGTTCCTTGTCTTCTCCTTACTCCATGGTACAGTCCAGCCCCAGAAATCTTCATTTCTGTATCCCAAATAATCCTTTATAGGTGCAGTGTCATTTTGAGGCACACATGGTACAGCTGTGCTGCACAACTGCAGGAGCACACACACAGACAAGGCTTTCCCAGGTGCCTTTTCCCCCGTATTCTTGAACAACCAAGCACTAGGGCTTGCCTTGACTGGAGGACCACAGTACCGCCAAGCTGCACTCCCAACCTGCAAAACCCCTGAAATCACCATAGGTGGGAAGCAAAAACTAATCCCCAGCATCAAATCCCTTAAAGCTGTGGTCTGGCAGAGATTTTTTTTTTTTTTCCCTGAGCTACCAGTTTGAGCTGAGGTTCTTCCTCACAGAAAATGGTTAACAAGCAGATAGGGAGAAGACAGCATGCCTTTAAAAACAAAGAAAAAAAAAACCTGGAAAGGAACAGCATGAGATACCGACGCAGTTGTTTGAAAGCTCTTTCCCAACACACATAACAAGGGAGCCAACTCTTACTTAAACAGCACTGCCCATTTGGAACAATGTCCTAAAAACTGGGGGATTTTTTGGCTCTCTTATTTGTACTTTTCTCCTTGCTCTAAACTCTCTTTTTTTTCCCTTTACTAGACAAGAAGTCTCACACTGTACCACTGACCCGACCTCATTTTTAACTATATGGCAGGCAGCCTCATCCCTTGTTGAATCTCTTCCAGATGCGATAGCAGACGATACCAGCACCACTCCCTATACACACCCCCTCTCTAGCAATTTGTTGTGCTAATTAAAAATCTGTCTTCAGAACAGACAGTGATCAATAAGACCTAATAAATATACACAAACCCCACATATCACAGCTGTTGCTGTATTGATGTGGCAAAAGGGCTCCTGATGACACAGGTGGGAGGTGGGAACACCACGATACAAGATGCACCTATGTTGCAGGCTGAAATGTTCAGTCTGGCTTTGTACACTCCAACCGTAAGCATACAGACTTGCCCACAGCGTAACTTACTCTGCTCTTTCAGGCCACCACTTAGCAAGAAAGAAAATCTAGTGTTAGATCCCAGAAAATGGGGTTAAAATTGCACCAAACGTGATGCAAAGGGCCAAGCTTCTGCAGCTCCTGCTAGGTTAACATATCCCGCCCCCTCTGCAAAAAAAAAAAAGCTGAGGGGTTAGCTACATACTGAGAGGCATAAGGCCATGATGCCATGTATCATCTGTCCTTCTTCATACGGTATGAATCCAGTGTAAATTACATGAACTGGCTAGTTTAACAAATGTCCATGCCTGATCTGCATCAAACTGGAAGTGCGAGCTGATCCAGGCATGCACAGATCCAGTATTACTGACCAGCAATATCTGCCCACAGACAGGTCTCCCACAGCCTTAATGTGGAGACACACACACCTGCCAAAGCATTTTTGCATCACAAATAACAGTAACTCCAGATGAGGTCTCCAGATGCTCCAGGATCGACACAAATGCCAAAGGTTACACCTAACAATCCAACGCAAGACAAAGAACCACCGCTGCTCAAAAAATGTGCTCTCCTGACAGCACTCTCTTTTGTACAGACATGGAAAAATCCTACCGACATCATTCATTCATGGCCTCGGTCTGACCCGAGCAAAGAGCTCGAGTAAGAACGAAGGAATCTCAGTCTTCATTTTCAAGTGCTAGAAAGCAATCCAAATATTGCATGAGGTTTTTTTTACACACCTCCGTTTAAGTAGTTTCTTGTGTACAGCTTTGCCCCTCTCACACAGCAAATTCAGCTGAAGATGAAACTGGTAAAGAACCATTTGACTCTCGTTCCAAAAGCAACTGCCATAAGGAGATGCTAGAGGTATGGAAAAGGAAACAGTTCAGAAGTCCTCACTCTTCCTCGTTTCTGTTTCAGACTTCAAGTCAAATATTCAAATGGGAAGAGATGTCTGTAATTTCTTTAGCCATGAAGTGAAGGATTATTTGTAGCACCTTCAAATTTTGTTTTGATATATCAAAGTCATCAAGCATCACCGTGTAAAGCCCCACACGGCTGCAAGTGCTTCAGCCCAGCTCCTTGTCATGCCATCCCCTACACCTACTCTCAGCAACTGCAAAACATCCTTCAGGTAAGACGCAACGGCTGACTTAAAAGCTTCCACCATCAAACAAAGGACATGTAATGAATACAGAAGCGAGGAACCAATTAGTATTGCTGAAGAGATGTTGCCATTTCACTCCTGAAACCTCCAGCTTTTTATTTGATTGTCAAATTTTGTCTAGGCAGCTTCAGTCAAAACATCTTTGTGCTTGTACTCTAAATATCAAGTACATGTAACTAAATCTAACACTTAAAAAAAACCGCCCTACACTTTGAGCTAAAAGTATAATGACAATGTATCTGGCATTTAAATAAAATAACTATTAGCATAGGAAACACCCAGCATAAAAGTATCCAGGTCAAGAAAAGACAGATGAATACAGAGAAGCAGCATGGGATTAGGTTTAATGCCATGTTTACCAGGTATCCACTGTGTTGAGAAATGCAGAGAACTTCCTCTTGCAGGCCAAGCTCAGCTACAGGATTAAAAATGCAGACTATGAGTAAAAAGAGATTTAATTATCTGGCTTAATTGGACAAGGAGAAAAAACAGCTCCAGTATAAGCTGTGTGCTTTGAGAAGGCAGCAGACTACTTTAGCAACAGCTAGGACATCTACAGAGCTGTTAACGGTTGAAGGGTTTTTCATATTTCCCATTTAAGGTGCAGGTATCTATTCGTTAAATAGAGCAATGGAAACGGGCACTGGAATTTAAAACATTTTACTTGAGATTAATTGGATTAAACTATACCAAGCCTGCAGATTAGCATGAATTAGCCTCTACTGTCAGCAAGTCCTGGCAACATTCCGACTCACCATTAGTGAACAACTCCATAAAATTTCAAGTCATGTTCACAATTATTAACCAAATCACATACACAATTGGCACCGGCAGACACAAACCAATCACACAAAAATTATCCTCCTCAAAGCAGGCATTATGCCCAACCCTACCACTGACTCATGAAATGCCCTGCAGCAGGTCATTTGATGTCTTTGTGCCTCAATAAAACGAGAAAAATACTTTCTCGCCTTCATACTAATTGCCACTTAAGATCTATAGATGAGAAACACTATGGAAGTGATTACTAATAAATCACATCATGATATTCACAGGTCAAAATTCACTTTGCTCATCACTCAGCAGTGAATAAGAGCAGTTTGCTCTTAAATTTAATCCAATTTGTTGTGGCTATTTTCACAACAGCCACACTTACTTTCACGGTCATGCAGGGTTTCTGTGATGTCCTTCTCACCAGTGCACACCCTTCAACCAAGCCCGTGCCTTGGGCCCTCCACAGGGACGTAATTCACAGCCCAGGCTGCTCCAAGTTTCACCGGTCCCTCCACTGGAAAGCAATGCTAGCACATACGCTACACATACATCGGCTCCCTGATGACGCTGGAGCCACGAGGAGATGAGAAACAAACAAGTATTTCACCAACGAACTGGGCTTGGCTTTTGCCCCTTATTAATCCACATGCTAAACTGTATTACCTCACGCTCAGCACACCCCCAAGCGCCACACAGGTCACCAGCATTATCCCCATTGTGCCATGGAGAAACTTGCGATGGGATTAAAGCACCTGCCTGTGGCCTGACAGCAAATCCATGGCAGCACCGAGAGCAGAAGTAGGATTAGGACAATCTCAATCAGTGCCACTGCAGTGCTGTGCCTACAAGCTTTTGCACTCCCATCCACGTGCCAGGACCAGGGCACATGCAGCCACTCTGTCAGCAAACCAGTTAAGTGATGCAACTAAAAATCACATCCTGCCCAAGGATATGGTAGAATCCCCATCGCTGGAGGTTTTGGGGATGTGATTGGGCAAGGTAATACATATTCTCATGTAGGCTCCCCTTCCTATGAAAGGTTGGACCAGATGATCTTTCAAGGTCCCTTTCAACTTTGACTATCCTATAAAAAAACCAACCTGCGAGTGTAGTGTGGAGGATTTGTTTTCAAGGGCATTGCACCCTTGACCTGTTTGACCACGTGCCCACACAAACACTGGCAGTAGCACAAGGGTGGTGTGAGAAAGCATGGCCACATCCAAAGGGAAGGGAGAAGAAATATGACATTCGGTTTTCCCTCTGAAAGGGTTCTCTGGAGGCTTCAGGAGACACACCAAGTGCTAATCCATTACTGACTGTCTGCAGGAAACTACTAAGTGTGCAAACAGGCCTGAATATGCTTTCGCCAAACAAGTGTTCTCCCACTTGTTGTGCTTGCGAAGATGAATCACTGTCTCCTGCAAGCTGTAATTTACTGGGAGGACATCAACTAGCTCTTTGTGGTAGGCAGGTGAAACCAATGCCTCCCCACTTAATTGCCTGTTTTTCTTCAAACTCAAACCTGGTTGACTAGTAGGATCTCACAAGGATTACCAAATCCAAAAGACAGATTTAGTAACACATGTTACCCGGCTAAGACATCACCCAGTAGAAAACAAGACAACTTTAGAGGAGTTGCTTAAATTCAAAAGCTTTGGTGTGCTCCATTTCCTAACTGATCCAAATGACCCAATTCCCAAGAAATGAGATCTTGTCTTTGCCACGAAAACGTTTATTGCCAAAGGTCTCAACGTGAGCTGAGGAGGCATGAGTCAGATCAGATGCACCAAAGGAACATCAAAGGCAAATTAATAGGATGCATCTAGCTTCCCTCCCATAACAAAAGCAAAATCTACACTATGAAACAGAAAACATTTGGATTCAGGCTTCAACAATGTCCTCCCAAGCAATTGTCCTTGAGGAAGAGCCCCAAGCACAGAGCTACTACACAGAAAGCCAGGCATGACCTCCTCCAAACCTTTTTTTTTTTTAATTAGAGAGCAGCCACAGGAGCTCACCTGCACACAGCCTCTGTTGCGCATACATGCATGACTGGTCGGCACACCCAGAGATAACCTCTCTGATCAGACCTGCAGGGAATTAGGTCTAAGAACATGCAGTTCGTGAATTACAACAGCGGGTCCAGGCATGAGATCAGCACCGAGCGTCCCAACCCAACCACGAGGGCACCGGCACGGAGCATGTACCGCAAAGCAGCTGAGACGCCCTGGAAAACACAGAATGAATCCACGCTACATGGATGAATTATACTGTAAAGGATGCTTGGTGCTAGGACAGGACAGAGCTCCGTGCTGGCAGAGAATATAAGCACTTTCTGGTGCTTATGCATGTTTTAGTGTGACTCTCGCTCAAAGTAAGCACCTTCAGAGGCAGGGGAGCAGGGGACACTGTGCCTTATTTCCTAGGTTGTAAAGGAGATCAAAAGCACTTCCTTAGCTTAATTTCTACATCTCATTAATCCGCCATGAACGATCAGGTACTGTGATGCTGAGAGCCACACAGATGCGTATCTGAGCTGATTACGGTGTCTGAACTAAGGGAGAACAAAATCCCACCCCAAAGCTTGGACTAAGTGATTACATGTTTCAAACGTCATTCAAGGAGGTCTACAGCTTCTTTTTATACACAAGGTCAGACTAAATGGAAACAACTGCCCTTCAGACCTGATAATCTCTCTTCTTGCATACCCTGTAATTTCTATCCATTTCTCCTTACAATTTTCCTCTGTTTCTGTCACTGGTTCAGACGTCAGAAATAATCAGGATATTTAGGACAATTCAGCTGAGATCAGCTAATTCTTTGTATCCTCTAGGCCAGAGGAATCACTAAGGACTTGAAAATTCAGAGATGTCATTTGTCAAAGGCACTTTGACTGTATTTATTGTACTGATACAATGAGCTTATCGGGTGTTTCCCGACGGAGAGGCTATCAATGGAGATCCATTTTCCTGTTACAACACAATGTCATTTACTGTAAGTATATAGACTGTGTCACATTATCACACATCTACCAAAGCAAATTAAGCGCACGAAGGAGAGAGAAGGCATGAATTCTCCAAACGCAGTACTGTCCAGACAGTAGGAAACACTGAAAATAATGTCTCATGTATTTGGAGCTGAGCTGTTCTGAACAAATTAGCATTCAGCCCGTGAGGACGCACGGAAGGAAACTTTGCAAAGTGCCAAAAACGACTTGTCTGAAAAGAATTCAGTAAATAGATTCCAGTGTCTGACAAGCATAAGCTGTACCGAGTATTATCAGGGAGAGTAACACCTCTTAATCATGTGGACTGCTTTCTAAAATGGCAGCTCCTACCAGCTGAAGTCCAAGAAAGGTCATCCGAAGGGTCCCAACCAGGCGAGACAGGAAAGCTCACGGTGACAGATGTTGCCAAACCAGACTACACAGAAGTCGTTGCCTGAACCTTACCAATGTGTTATTTATTTTCACAGACTCGTTCCAGATTGTATTTCTGGCACAAGGGGTAAGATCAACAGCATTTCTTTCAAGAAATGAAGCTAATTAGGATAATTAACACAATTCCTAAATATACAAACCATGCAGATAACGAGTCTCATTTGAATTTTGCTTTTCCAGTGAAAAGCAACAGATTGATCTGACCAGTTTCATGGGACTTTTGCCTTGCCAAAAAAGACAAACACTCTCCTTTTAGCTAAGGATCGATAACCAGGCCAACAGACTTCTCCAGTGCTTTGAGGACAATTTAGGCCTTGCTTTGGCTTATTGCTTGACTTCTGCTACTTCTGCCAAGCAGCTGGCAGCTGGACGAGAACTTGATCCCCCATCACTCTCACTGTCAGCATGATCCTCACCATGTACTCGCCCCAGGTCCCGCAGAAACACAGGTTCCAAACCCTGCACAAGGGAGCAATGCAATAGGACCTTGGTCCAAAATTTTGGATTAAGACTGAATTAGCACCTCAACCATGAGGTCTCTCAGAGCATCAGACTTTAAAAGATCAGGAGATACTACATAACCATACTCTCCATTGCCATGCGGGAAAAAAACATGAATAATGGAGTACTTCATTTCTTTGAATGGGGGAAAAAAAGATCTGGGAAAATAATTTAGTATTTATGATCAGTAGTGGCTGGAATTTAATCAGTTTTGGTGTGGACCAACAACCAAATAAATGCTGTGCAGGTAGGGTCTCTCTCCTGCTGTCAACACGTAGCAAGATAGGAGAGCAGCCAAAAAGTCACAACACAGATTGTATGATTTCTGATCCCAATGATTCACCTTAACTAGAATCTGTTACTGGAGACACATAGCAGACCTCACAGACTCCCCTCAGGAGCTATTTACCAAAACTTCCCCTGCCAGCACACACACACATGTACATTTTTGGAGCATTCTCTCATGAGTATTTGCTAAGTGACCCAACACCCTTGCTATTAAGGTGTCTAAAAATTATCTTCTGGCCATCGCCCCATGGAGCTCTCGCCAGCCACCCGTCACAGTCACACAGCTCACGCCTAACTGCTCCTGGCCATCAATGCAATTTCTTCTGCAAGTCACCCACAGCATACAGGTTTTCAATGCCCAGAGGAGAAAGCAGAAGGGGGGGGCACACCTGTGTTACCACTGCTCTGTTCCAGCTGAAGCAATCCCTCCCTCTGCAAATTTAAAAGATTTACAGCACTGAGAGGAATCTCACATCCTGCATCGTCAGGCAGAAACTGCTCTGAACCCCCTGACCACCAGGAAGATATCCAAAAGCTTCATCTGCTAACAGATTTTGGCATTTGATGGGAGGCAGAAAATGGCATGCTCCTACAGTCTCCTTTCTCTCCTCTCAATACTTTTTTAAAATGCATCCATACAGTTAAACTAATATGGATGCTGTTTTAAACTGGTTTTAAAATGCTTTCAATGCACACGGAAAGAAGAATCTATCATGTGGAATCCCTGCCATTTAAAAGATATTTTGAACAGAACACTGTAGACTGTAACGGTCTTTATTATTCAGACAGTAACTCTGTGCAGAGGTCCCAGAGAGGCAAGTGATGCCTGTCGAGTTCACATCTGGTCATGCACATGGGTCTGATCTTTGCGCACAAGTCCATGACCACATCTACAAAGCAGGTACCTATTCACGCATACCTGCTGCAGCACATGCTGGCAAGTGACAGAAGGCATGCCGGCATTAAACGCACTGCTCACACTTAGCAGCTGTCATAATAGATCTTTAATGACTTAGAAGAGGCCATGTATTTTCCTCAGTTTACATCCTTAATACGAAAATGCACTGAGATGCAATTGTTTTGAATGGGGATTCCTAGAGCTGGTTGCCACAGTCTAGGTTTGGAGCCACAGCCTTCGATTCTTAGGCTCCATACAGCTAAAAAAACAGTCCCTAACGCACTTCCATTCCCCAGGCACAAGGTTACCCCTTCCATCTTTTCCCCTTGCTAACGGATAAAAGGACTTTCGTACCTGCAGAGTCTGAACCCACACTTAGTCCTGCCTGAAGGAGCCGGGTTGAGTGGAGGAGCAGACCAAAGCTCAGCATCATCGCCAGCCTGGGTACCAGACACCACAGGACCACGGTGTGCAAATGTGCGTAAATAACTCTCAGTCAGCAGCCTTGCCTTCAAAGACCAGATGGAGTAAGCCCTATTTAAGGCCCAAGCAGCCTTTATTCATTTTCCTTCCTTTCACCAGTGAGGGCACGGACCAGCCCATCCTTGTGATCTTTTTTCATTCCCCTCTTCTCTCAATGTATAAAATGGCTTTCATAATTTTTCCTTCTATGCACTATTCCACCCATTCAAAGTCCTCCTCTCAGCTCATTTCTCACACGATGCCCAGAGGTTATAAATCTACAGTGCTCTCTCAAAGACTACATTTTCACAAACAACCACATCCCAGTCATTTCCTCTCTGGAGTTCTCTGGCGCATCCTGTTTATTCTGTATCTATCTTGTTTAGATTGCAAACTCTTCAGAATAAGGACTTTCTGCATTTTGTGTCCTATACTGCTGGAAACATATGGCTGATTCATAGCTTTTCAGCCCAGAAGAGACCAGTGCAATTATCTAGTCTGACCTTTTGCCTATCACACAACAAATTTCATGAAGTGACTTCTGCATTAAGCTCCTGGTAATCCTCACAGAGGTACACTGCTAACAGATGATGATGACCACATCCTCTTTTATTTTGCATTTTCCCTAGTTTAGCTGCACATTTAATGTTTCTGTCCTTCACATTCAAATCCTTCCAATGCTTTCAGCCATTAGCCCATCTTCAAATTTTAGGGGACATTCTAAAATACACACATACCTTATTTCTACGACATCTGCACTAAAACAGTTGTCGTTAATTACTTATTATACTTTGCATTTGCCCAGTTTATATTTTATGTACTTGTGCTGAGATTAGGTTTGCTCAAGAACATAGAACTAGAATACAAACCACAGATTTACAATCCTGCTTTTAAGACAGTACGTCTGTAAAAGATTAGAGAACTGAAATGATCTGAGAACAAAGCAAAAGGAGAGAATGTACTGATGGCATTGTTGGCATGCAAGGTATTTTTGTGTTAAAAAACGTATACACAAAAAACCTTTCACACACTCAAAACCTTTCATACACTCCGAATACCTGAACTAACTTTAATGTACAACGTGCTATAAAATAATCCTATTCCAAGTTAAAAAGGAAAAGAAGAGATTAAATCCCTTTGAGCCAAGTATTAAAAGCATTCTTAAAGCAAACAGACACAAGAAGAATTTTCACAAAAAAATTGTTTTTCATCTGTCCAAAAAATGTACTGGCTTCAGCTAGAAGTCAATCAATCAATACCCAAAGAATAAAAAAAAAAAAAGCTCTATCCAGTTATAAATATTTTTTTAACTAGAATCATCTGGTGTTGGAGCACCACTGAGCTAACCTCACAAGCATCTGTCAGCTGGTGATGGCCATGGTACTATCAGGAGAAGAAAACAGCAACTCTTTGCTCATTTACTGAGCGGCAATCACAGAGACTAGAAATGACCCACCACAAATCACACAGCAAGTGGCACAGTCTGGACAGGAAAAAACCCACCAAAACAAATGTACAAGGAAACCTTAGTGCCTGCCCTCCCAGCGCATCCAGAGCTCTCGGAGGCTGCAAGCTACCAAAAGGCTGCAAGTAAGAGGTGCAATGAATTTACTCCATCACCCTAGGTGGTTATCCACCAAACTCAGATTTAATTATTTCTTCTGAAAAAAATTATATTATCCTGCTCATAGTTGAAGTTTCTATGAACGTGACATCGTACAAGTCATTATACAAGAACAACAAAAGTGCTTCCCCAATTTTCTTTTAATTGCCATGACAACTCTGTTTATTTGGATTTAAACATCATCCTGGGATGTTTGTAAGGCAAACAGTGCAATGTAGCGAGGCAGAACAGGAAAGGGAGACACAGTGAGACACTCATTTGGCTAACTCTTGTCCATACCAAGTAACGCAAAAACCCAGAGTCAACAGCTGTAATGAAAAATACAGGGGTATCAAGAATCAAACCAAACCAAACATTTCTTGCCATTTGCATTTTTTAGCTGGAGTGGCAATCCTCTTGCAATCCCAGCGGCTCGGGAGCCGGGCAGAGCTCTACCAACCCGCCCAGCTGCGCCTCTGCATCCCCACCTGCCTTCGAGAGTGGGATTTTAATTTGAGTCATCACCCACTCTGCACGTGGGCTTCCAGGGCTCACTGAAGGCACGCTGATTAACTGAAGATCTACTGCACTTACCATAACAATTGTGCTTCCAGTTGTGCTCATAAATATCAATTACTGAACAGCTTCACAGGACACCGGGGGTACTTGCAGTGTATTTAAAAGCACGGTTTCCCTGCAAGGTTAGGCTAAAAATGATGCAAGCAACACCCAGCTCACCGTGAAAATCTGCCCCAGCTTATAACCGTTACTACCTGAGCCGACTGGAGCTCAGGATGCTGCATCTGTGGGTTCTGTTACATGCTGGATAGACACTCACCTCGCAGCAGCACCACTCTGTAATTTCACAAAATGTCTACAAGCACATGCAAACTCTAGCAAGCGCAAGTTAAAGTGCACAAAGACTCGGTGTCCTCACTGTCATCCCGTGCCGCTGGAGTTTGTTGGATCCTGAGGGAGCGGACAAGCACGTTCATGCCACCCCATCGCACCTTCACTGCCCCCACCACCCGACCTCATGAGACTGATGCTAACCCACGTCGCCACGTTTCCCAGACCCAATGCAGATGCAGGCGTGGGATCCCAAGCCCATCAGGGGTGTCAGAACTGCCAAATGCCACCAGATTTAAGATTCAGTAAAGCAGAAAAATAAATTTAAAAGTATCCTAATTTACAGTCCTGCCACAGTTAAGATGAAGAGCAATTGTTTGCAGACACAATAGGCAATTGTTGAAAGAAATGAAGAGAAGATCCTGCAGCCCATCTCGGAGACTACCCAGCAGCTTGGAAAATGGTCTGCGGCTTCATTCATCAGGAATTTCTGTTGCCCAGCTGGCAACAAGAAGACCCCGGCTGGCAGACCCAGAAATCGGATAGCTTCACCCCTGAAAAATGACCAATTTAACCACAGATTTTCCAAAATTACCATTACAAGGAGACCACTTTCAGTTAAACAATCTGCAGGCAAACAGAGTTTTGCTCTGTTTTGTTTTCTTCAGAGTGGCACAGAGAATTGATGGAGCAAAGATTCACTAATTACCTAATTGCCCGAGGTACGCTGCCTCCTCCTGCACCAGGAGCTGGCTACGACCCCAGCTTCAGCTTCTCCAGGCTGTCAATGGAGAATGTCCATCCTGCCCACGCTGGTGATTTTTACTGCCTTGGAAGAGCTGAATAACTATTTTGCAAGCACCACCGATCACACACACCGCATGGGGAATACGGCAGAGGTATGGTGGGGTCCAGCCTGCAGTGAACACACTCTCGTACAGCCTCTGTATTAGGATTCAGACATGCAGAGTTCAGACGCCTCCACATAAACCCCACAGATGCTATCCCCCCAAAAAATAAGAACGAAAAGTGTCTTTTCAAGGGATCCTCCCACCCTCAGTGCCGCAGCAAGAACTCTGGGTAGTCTCCAAGCAAGCCACCAAACACGGGAAGCCAGAACATACAATTTCAGCAGCCCATGGGGACAGAGAGCCACCATTACTCTAAGCAGATCAGACACCAGGGGAGAGCTTCCCCCAGTCTACCCATGGGCATGAAATCCATCATCACAACTACTATGACTTGCTTGCTTAACTACCCACACAGAACCAGTTTTGTTAGGACTTCATGGAGAGAGGAGTCATACAGGTCAAAGGCAAACATCTGAAAACAGCAGCAGGGTGGGGATTATTTCTTATTATTATTGTGGAACTGAAGAGCTGCAGCAGCCTTTTTGATGCACGAAAAGTAAGTTTTCCTCAGAAAGCAATATGCTTCAAAGGGTCTGCACAACTAACACAATATCTCTACATGCATAAAAAGTATCGTTAGCTTCCAATGGGATTTTTTTAGGGATAGGTCAGACTTGATCTTATCAATAAAATCCAGCAGTCCTTTCTAAGGGAGAAACCACCTCTAGCCACACCTGTGAAAACAAACGCATAGAGGCTAGACCTGCATGGAAAGCCACTTCTCCAACGAACCACCTCCAAAATTCTGAACACAGTGTATTTCATTTTAGCAGCATCTCTGCAGAAAAGGGTTAGTTAATCTCACATTTAACCCTCTGTGCCAACATTTGTATAGTTTCTGTTGCCGCGCTGGAATCTGCACATAATGTGATCTGGCTCAGAGCTCGCGGTGCTCCCGGGATCAATTACCATTTCATACACCAGCATTTCATTACTGAGCCGCGAATGTCCTCCAGCCAATCACACACTCAGCTCTGTGCTTCAAGAGTCTAATCTTCGAAAATTAGGTATTTGGCAAGACTTACTGTAAGAAAGGAAAATTGCCGGACTCATACTGTTTTGAATACATCCAGCTTCATTCACAAACACTGCCACTGCAGTGGCCACTAGTCGTTTTCAGTGATGTGATTAAAAAGAAAGAGTGATGGTAATTGCGCAGTGGAAACATGCTCTCATCTGTAACTTCTCTTTGAAAATAATGAGCTCTCTTCCTTGTTACACTCACTGCAATATATCTTCAGAAAAGTCTTAGAGAGATTAATGCTCAATTGCTGTAAATGAGCTTAGCTTTATTTATTCTAGGAGAGGATCTGGCCCCAAAGTCCCAATAAGCCACTGCTCCACCATCTGTATTAAAGGAAAATCCTATATGGGAGCTAAGACAGGACTTTGGCCCTGCGTCTCGCCTGTAAATTCAGCGACGGAGATTTGGCATGTTTTATATCAACAAGCCATGCCTAAGTGTGTATTTTCAATGAGGCTAAGATACAAGACAGCAAACACTATAAATCTTTGCACGATAAGACAAATCCGATGTTTCCGCTGCTCATCTTCAGCGTTGCCACCCTTTCCCTGTGTGCTGCAACGGGATCGTTAACCTAACCCCAGCTCAGCCTAAGCGACATGGGAAACTCATCTGCGGAGCCATGTAAACGTTTGAAATGTCTGACCCCTGAGGAGCAGCTCCGTAGCGGAGACTCTGTGGAACGGAGGCACCGCACATGCGGGGAGACCACCCAGGTCCCTTCAGGACTGGTGGCACCGGGAAGGGAACCAGGTCACGAGGAGAAAGACCTCGGGGAGAAAGTGAGCGTGCTCCTAAAAACCACCGTGATTCCAGTCGTCTGTTTTGAAACTGCAAGTGCTGTAAAGTGACAACACGCGAGCCACAACCACATGTTAGGGAGTTTGTTTTAAATCACGGGGTCAAAATAAGAATCCATTATGACTCTGTTTAACATTCCCGGGCTGGTATGCAACTATGCAACCCACGCAACACCACAGCTGTGGTAGTGAGGTCTTGAAAATCTGTTGCAATGGATAGGAGAAAGCACCAGAACCAAAAACAAGGACAGTGCCAGATGTCTCACACAGAGTGGTGCAATCATCGCCACCCAGCCTTTCCTCTCTCCATCGCCGTTTACACCCCAGCTGCATCCAGGCGGCAGGACAAAAACTGGCTCGCTGCTTGGGAAGGATTTTTTTGCACAAGCTTCACGGTTCAGCAGATCTAAGTCGGTGGCTCAAAGCCTCTTACGCTGGCCACTCAAAGTACAAGCGTTACCTTAAATAACCCTTCCTGAGAACTGGGGCTTTCCACACCTTTATGGAAAGTAATTGGACTTCAAGGAGAAACTGTTTTAACTATGTGATAAAACCGCTCTACCATGAGACTTAAATGCATCAGCTTCTATGGATCCAAGGGCCATTAAAATAAAAGAGAAAACCATACACTGAAAGACTGATACGCAAATGGCTAAATGGTAATTAGCCAATAATACAGCTTTTCCGTGACTTTAGCAGCGACTCTGTGAACTCAACACCGGCATCCCGATGAGCAAAGATGTGCAGATCAGCAGCAGGGAGCAGATGCCAGGCATTTGGCAGGAAAAGAAAAAAAATCCTACCTTTAGATGACTCTTCAACAGAAAAAAAGTAGCTCAATACCGACTCCTCGTCCACATATTAATCTGAGGACAAAACTCTAAATTGTCTTTTCAAGTATGCACACACAGAGCAAATTGTCACGTGGATTTTTGTGGCTGGACAGCAAACGCTGCTCGTTTTCAAACCAGCACAGTCTGGACTCTCACTGAACATCTCGCAGACACCACTGAGTTTCTAATCCCCCACTGAGACATCAGGAATCACTTGTTTGCTCATTTTGCCTGCTAGAATTCTCCAGGTGAGCTTTAAAGCTACTGAACAAAGGAAATACAGCAGTTAAGAGGGGATTTGGAGTACTTCACCTCCCTCAAGCATTGATTTTAGTCCATGTTATGCAAGTACAGCCTTCTCTCTCTGATCTACATATGTGTGTTCATGTAAAGTGTAAGCTAATGCCCTAGATCTGTCGTGTTCTCCACTAATAATTCAGATTATTGGTCATTTTAAGCATATGCAATGTATGCTTCAAAATTTAGCCTCTCCTTTTTTTTTTTTTTTTCCAATGACCCACTTTGTGTATTTGCTGGTTTTAGCAAGGGCTACACTCCTTGCTGAAAGTTCTGGGAGACCACGGTACTCCTCTCTGACCAGGAACTGGCCTTGTAGGAGGCCCTGGTCTTTTGGCACTAGCCAGAAAGGAGGACACAGACGAAGGGTATCAAGACCATGTCTAACAGATAACACACACAGATAAGCAAGCGACACAGTGACAATACTGTTTCAGGAATGCCTCCAATGCTTAGAGCTGACAGAATTGATAGTTTTCAGCTCTGGTCATTCCTACAGCTAGTAACAGTATAAATTAAAAATGCCATACTCAATTTGCATTCAAATCACTGGTTTCATGTAACTATAATTTTTTTGTAATTTTTCTTTTTTTTTTTCAAGATGAACAAAAACCTTCTCCGGGAACTGTTACGTGTCAATAATAACAGACCAGAGTACAAAGCCATTTTTCACCCTCCAAGAGGAAATATTTAACACCACAGCTCTGGTCTCTGACATATGTATGCTTTTGCCAACACCCTGCACATGCAGCGCTTGCCCCATGTGGATAACCCACCAGCCCAGCTCCATGATCCATCCTGTTTACTATTTAGGACAGGCAATAGAGCCAAATCAAGCTTCACCTTCCGAAAGCCAGAAGAAGAGCAGCTTGTGCAGATGTTGAAATTCTGGTGAGAAAGACAAACTATAAACAGATTTCCTAAAAGATCTGCCTTGGGACAGTCTTATCTAGAAATTCCGCTAATTCCCTTGATAGGAAAAGTAGGGAAGCACAAATGCAGTCTGCAGACAACAGATAGCTGGGAAAGTCTGTCAACTCAGAGGATGGGCAGAAGTTTATTCTGAACATTTGAGGACTAAAACAACTGACAGGAGGTACAGCTTGTAATAAAGCCAAGTGCAGTCATGCACTTTGGGATTAAGGAAATATGTTCCGCAGCTTGGGAGCTCAACAGTTGGAAGTGATATAGAAAGAAAGACTTTGGTGGTTTAGTGGCTCATGGCAAGAGTGTAAAAAAGCCAGATGTTGCCCGAGGTCTCAGTGAGGAACGGGAAAACATACAAGACACCAGTAAGGTCTCCGCTGGAACAATGTGCAATTTCAGGTTACTGAGTTCAAGAAAGGTTAAGTGAAACTGGAATAGTGCAAGAAAAGGTCAGCAGGATGACCCCTCTCACGAGACAAAAAGATGTTGGCTTTGCTACTGGAGCAGAACAAGGCTCTCTTTGGAGGGGAAAAGGAAAGATACAGCAGTATGAACCAGCCACAAAGAGGTTTAGGCTGGAACTTAAAAGGAGGGTTATAACCACCAAAATAACACCATGCAAGCAGAGCTTGCCAAAACTAAAAATTAGGCAGGAGGCTGATTGTTCAGTGAATGAAAATCTACAGCACGGTTGCCTGAGATAGCCCAAAACAGGGCCAACCATGCGGAAGGTGCAAAGCTGGTCCTGATAACACATCTCCTCACCATATACAGCCCAGGGAGCCCACCAATCAAGCTGCAGGCGCTGCACCGCTACCCCAGAACCTCCCAGACCTTCCCTCACCTGCCACCAGGTCTTCTGCTGTCACCAGAGGGAGATGGTGTGTAAGCGCAGGGAGAGCCCAGACACACGCTACTGACACACAGTAAAAGCTACTTTGGACATGGATAGGCTTCCTGAGTCACTACATAGTGAAAAGAGGATGACTTTTCCCCTGCAAACTTGAGGTTACGCCCGAATCAAGTCCCAGGAAGATGATGAAGGGAGGCTGGTGAAGAGCACTACTGTTCATTCAAAATGGCTGGGGGTAGGAGAGAACACTACTAAAATGTTGATGACTCGGAGGGAAGAGATGAGATAGTTACGGCTGAAGGCTTTAGAAACCATCACTGTGATAGCAAGCAATTCGCTATAATGGCTGAATTCCCCCACTATTCCCCAACATTGCCCAATAAAATTAACAGTGCAGGCAGGTTCAAACAAGGGCAGTTCACAATCTTGCTACTCCAAATTAATCTCTGTTTCAAAGGAAAAACATGAAGTTAAAAATGTGATGGGGGGAGAGAAGGAAAACATAGAGGCTAATTAATGTCAATCACTATAAAAACCCATGACTGATGCTTTTGACACGACCCTTCCAGACAGTGTTTCTGCTGACAGTCCAGCAAGCGTGAGACGAGTGCGAGAGTCCCTCATCAGAAGTGGGATTAGGCAGAGGGTGCCTGGAAATCCACACTACACCAAACCATCTCACTCGGACATTTATATACAAACACCTTTTCCAGATATTGCAGCAGAGACCTATAGATGTTTATGCCTTCTGTACCACCTCAACAGCAAAGGCTTAAAACGCCCGTGTAGCAGCATAGATAGAAGCTAAACTCCAAATGACTTCCACGCAGAACTGCTACTAATACAGTATACAAGCAAGGAAGGAGGACTATCCCATGTGCTTTTCTTCCACGAATCCACCATCCCACCACCACCTTGGATTCAGAAAAGCCACAAAAAGCACTACTAGCTTGTTCCAGTTCCCCCCTCCCCAATTATTTTGCCCACAGAGGAGCTTCATGTGTACTTTTTTTTACGGTTGCTGTACTCCACTCAAGCTTCAAACCTTGCAACAAAATGTACATTATTTTTATGGCATTAGGTGAGACTTAAACTCTTTAGCCATGAGAAGAAAAGGAGCCATTAGTCAAAAGTTTACAGAAACAAAAATGCTCAGTTTCCCTCTATTCCTGACCATGATCTGTTGCTTTCACTTTGCTGCAACTTTGGGACTAGTCCACCTGACATCCCCTTCGTTAGGCAGAATTCAGAAAGTCTTCACCACAACACCAAAGACAATGATGACCTACTCTAAACCAAACACTGGCAGGGGGCTTTGCTAAGCAATGGGATCGCATAGTGGAAACTGCTCTTATATTGCAGCTTTTGAGATCTGAATTAAATTATAAGCAGTTTTATTAAGTGTTGTTAAAACTACCAGCACGTGTCCCCATGTCCCCCAAGTGCTCTCTCACAATTCACCTGCAGTGCAAACAACTGCCTTTGGCTGACTTCGTGTTTGTTTTTAAAGGGCAGCTGAACTCACGGCAGAGAATTTAAAACGTATTTTTCCCTGTTCCTCCAGGAGTGCCCTGGCTGCTCAAACCAGCTGCTGCGCTTTGCAGGCAGCTGGACTCTCTTAAATTTAAGTTTTAATGGCAAAACTAACTTTTCAGCCATGAACCAGATTCCAGTTCAGCTCTCTGCATCCCAAACAGCTGTTTCCGGAAGGCTGCTCAAGTACCACGGCTGAGTGGCGGCTTCTTCAGAAGGTTCTTCCCTGGAGGATAACTTCAGAAACCATCCTGGCAGGTCTGAACTTCTGCTTTAGAAGCTGCACTGGAAGGCGCTTCATGGTTTTTAAGTGAAAGCAACACTTTAAAAGGATTGCAGCAGCTGGACATGAGAAGACACTGACCCTATCTGCCTTTATCCAAAGTTTGTAATGGAGCCTACAGCTAGGAAAGAACAGGCACATTCCTGTAGACGGGTGTAAATCACAAATAATTTTGTTGAAGTCCAGCTGGAGAGAGTGGCCTGAAGAGAGGTTTCCTTCTAAAGCCCCATAACTTCTGTGCTCCTTTGAAAGAGCCCAGCAACACCTCAAGCAGCCAGAAGATGCTGCTGCATGGACACACACGTGCTTTCTCTACAAGACGCAACCTACGTACCTTGGCTCACTTCCCCTTCCACCAGGCACTCTGCAGGGTTTTTCTTTTGCTGCCTCTCACAGACGCGTCCACTTCCCTAGAGAAGCATCCCATCCACAAGCCCTTTCTCACTCTTTCCTCCCTACTCTGCTACTCAGACACCAGTGCAGGGAGTTCAACAGGACAGCATGGTCTTAAGCTGTCAAGACCTTTTGCATCACTGTCGGTCTTGGTTCCTACTTTTTTACTTTTTCAACCTTATTTCACGAACAATGTGAAAAAGCTGAGGTGACTTCACACAGAAAGCATTTCTACATCCTTCGCAGCCTTCTTCCCAGGAGATCTACAAGAAATAACTTCCCTTTGCTGAAGAAAGCAGCTTTCCCCAATTTCTTATCAGTTGGCTCATCATCAACCAAGCAATGGAGAATTTACACCGGAGATGCCACTTAGTCAACAAACAAATCTGTCCTGTACTCAGACGCAAAAAGGCATGAGTATCATCTCAGCTAATCTTACTTATCCCTAGGTCACCAGTCAAGACCCACGGAATCAAGAAGTCACTTTCCATAAATATTTTCACATTAAAGAATCTGGGAAAGAGCCAGAAACTTCAGCCAGTCACATGAATATCCAGTACAAGTCTATCAGTCCCCTATGGTTATCCTGCCTCTGGAAGCTGGCCTCTTAGCAAGTCATTTACATCTCACACTCATTCATATTTTAAACAGCTCTTTTAAAAGTGGTTTCCTACATGTCAGTGCGTTTAAGGATCTCCATAACTTTTTGCTTTGGCTGCTGCATCCTCCCCCCCTCTGCTCTTTCAGCTTTGACCTAAAAGAGCACAAGAGCTATTAACTGGATCAGTCCACCTCGCAAAACATCCTGTCCTCCACAGAGGAAGGTCAGTGTTCAAAGTCATAAGACAAAGCTCTTTTGCCTGGTGTCATTACTCCCTCCTCAGACAGCGAGATCATCTGTGAACAACCAGCACAGAAGTTCGACCCCACCAAGGCATTCCTGACCATCCTGGATTACAGACAAGAACTTGAAAATGTGTTTCCTTCCTGTTCAGCAGGGTGAGATTCCTGCTCCTCTCTGCAGCTCCTGTGTCAGCAACATCGACGCTGCCCTGCTGCTCTCCCGGCTCACCAGCAGCTGCAGGGATTTACGGGTACATTCCCTGTCTATTTTGTGCATACTCGCAGTAGTACTTGGAAGCCACACCACAGTTCCTTGAGGCAAAAGGTCAAATTCTGCAATTTATCGCAAATCTTCAGCTCCATCAGAATTCGTCTGGAGCCAAGAGTTTCTCCAAGCTGTAGGATGTGCTTGAGATGCTGTAGGACAAACCAAGTGAACTACGCCAATGTGAATCTAAATCTCCAGAAAGCAACACTGGCAGCTACGCAAACAGCCTTCCCTTTCCAGTGCTCAACTTATGTTTCAGATTTACATTTGATTTACATAAAACTAGACTTAGTCCGTCACCCACTGTCAGGAGGAGAGCTGTATATGAACTATTAAAACATGGCATGGGTATGACATGCCCGAAAGCTGGCATGCCTGGGTCAGCGCACGCCAGCACAGGGCTAAGTGAACACATCCATGCTGCGTCCCATGCAGGTCTAGGAGCACCAAAGCCACGTTCTCCTAATGCGCTAGGGACCTATTTGACCTGAGCTTGCCCTGCACTGAGACAACCCACAGTGCTACAACCACCTTCCCACAACCAGATGCCCTGGAGATGGACCTCTGGGACACCAGACGGACCGTGGCTGGTTCCTGAAGCCAAAGCATTTCCACGCACCCTATTTCTCTACAGGTCTGAAAAATGGACCAGGACTTGTGCCAGCTTTCGGCTCAAGTGACTTCAATCACTGATCACTATCAACATCCAGGGCGCACTCTACATAAACGGCAACATTTTTCCAGAATCCTGGGTTAAGCTCTCGCTCATTACTACATTTTGGCCTACAATAATGGAATTCCACTGTGTATTTTAACTGAATGTATTATTCCTCATTAGCAGTCTCAGGCTGTTACAAGTCTTTAGCCTGGCAAAACACGGAGCGCATTCGCTTCAGAAGTGACGGCATTCCTACGACGAGCAAAATGTTTCCCGTCCGTCAGGCTTCACTACGAGCTGAAGCTCTCCGATGGAGCGACCGCTACCACGGGGCAAGGTGTGGAGAAGGAGGAGGAAGAACAGGGAAGAAGAAGAGTGACAGGACTCTGAAGAAAATGTGTCTCCGCCTACAGTGAATGAAAGCACATGTGCACGAGGTTTATGTGAAGTCAGGGCATACTCAGATAACTCAGCCTCCACTGGAGTCCTTGCTTTTTCACGAGGCTGGCTATAGGCAGCTCCTCAGTTAAACCCCGTGAAGCGTTCTTCAAGGGCTGCTGCCTTTCTGCTGTCCTTCACGAACACGCAGTACCCACAAAAGCATCCACTTCTACCCACACGTGTCAAATGGGCTACCACCTCAAGTTCTCTGCAATCACAGCTCTACCAGGACTGTGGACTGTACCTTAAATTAACTAGAGAGTTAAATTAACTGTAGAGAGAACACAGCTTGACTGTTGCACCCCAGGGCTAGAAGGAGGGAGGAGGAAAAAATCCAACACCCAAACCAGCCAACAACTCTTTACGCCAAACGAGCAATTTTATTAAGGAAATAACATCTGAACAAGACACGCCGCACACACACGTCCTGCAGCTGGAGTCTCTTCTAGCTGATGCATCTCTCAGTGATACACAAGTCAGAAAATAATTCAGCTCAGCCTTGGAGGGCTGGTGGTGGAGGCTCCGTGGTCGCAGCACACACAAAGCACGGCAAAAAGCTAGGCGCAAGCTTCAGAAGGTACACAGAGCAAATCTGCTGAGAAGCACCTTTTTTTCCCTCTGCAGCAGGCTCTGTGGACATAACACGCTTTCAGAAACGCAGCAATGTTCAGCCTCAAGGGAGAGGTTCTGGATGACCGGAGAGAAGCCCCGGGCCACCGCAGCCTGCCAGAAGCTGTCCTCATCCCAGGGCTCCCCTGCTGCCAGACTGCATGTGCAAGAAGGAACATCTCTGCGTGCAAACAGGGGACGCTCTGCACTAGCGCAGAAAAAAGCAGTGTCCACAGGGAAGGCTATACCCACTTCAACTGAGAGGGCCACACAAAGGTAGCACCCACACCACACCACACTGTCTTTGTCAGTTCTTATCCTAAGCCCGCATCATTTACCGTACCGTAAACAACAATAATGAAGCTTTAAATGGCACTGACATAAGGAGGCCTGTTTGTCATTTGATGGAATACATAGGACATCTATACAGAAACAAAAGAGATCTTTGCAATTTCACATACCTGCCGGCTGCGGAGAGTTACACTTACTGCTCTGCCCCCCCCCACAAGCATCTCAGGGAGTGATGATCAGTGTCAGAACAAAGTCTGCCACCTTCTCCTTTCAGTTCGGGGTACGGTGTGTAGACACAGAGGTCTGGCTGTCACGGGCAGGACAGGTACCTTGGTTCTATAGTCTGGTTAAGGCTCTTTTCCTCCTGTCTTTTGCACTTGAAGAAAGTTGTTCTCCGCTAAAGACAGGGCATAGAGAAGATCCTCTACAAAGAAAGGATCCTGCCATCTCACTGTGCTTGCCGAACAGGATTCCCTCTGCTCACACTCAAAGTCCACGCATAGTCATACTTCTGCTAAATCACAGCAAGCTTCTTCCTTACTTCCACAGGTTTTTCTATTTCAAGCGGATTAATAATTCGCAGGCAACACACTTTCCTGACCATGCAGAAAAATCATGACATAAAAGATATACCATTAACACATTTCCACCAAAAGATCACGCAGAGAGATATATCAGGCGAGATGACTAACCCTTCCAGCACATCCACGCGAGGAATGAAATACTAAATTATGACTTTCTAAATACCATGATAATACTTAGTCATTACGTCAAAAATCTTTCCAAGACATAGGAAAAAGTAACATAAGAGACATGCTCTCCTCCCCTGAAAAAAGTGAGGACCTAATTCCCACTCCAGTTGGAAGCTGGAGGTACCCTGCTGTAACAGGTCCCGAGATCCCAGTTCAAGGCCAAGAAGAAGCCTTCACCACCCTTCTCTCCCACCTTTTACCAATACCACTCAGAGGCTTCCCGTCTCTCCATACCCCCTCCATGAAGGGGGATCCTCTTTTTGAGCCAGGAGATGGAGCCAAAGAGACACTCCCTACTGTGGAGAAAGGGTGAGGTGGGGGGGAAGAAACTGGGGTACAGGACCTCAATTTCTGCTGCCAAGGCTGCTACTATCAGCCAGTATGAAATGGCAATCAACAACAATGCTTTAGAATGCTGCGTAACTCACAAAACAGCTCTAGAAAAGTTAAGACACCACCCACCTGAGACAGCAAACACCACTTACTCTTCTTATTCAACAAACTGAGAATATTTTGGAATTAAAAATTTAGGACGCATACACGTTTCTAACATTCTAACGATGACCGGAGGTGTCAGGCATCAAAAGTACCATGAGGAGAGAGAGATGAATTAACCTTTTTCATAAGAACTGCTGCTGTTCCAGACATTAATGCATGGTATTTCTGAACAGCACCGGGTCCAGTTCAGCTTGTGGACGCATTCATAAAACCTAGAGTTTTGTGAGCCGAACGGCACACGCAGAGAGCGCACTGTTGTGCAACACAATACTTAAGGCGCTTCCCATCTGCACTCCATTTCAAAGCATATTTTACTCGTTAGCTTCATTTAGAAGGTCCCCCAGTACCGCTGCAAGAGAGGACCCTGCCAAAACGCAGCGCTGAGCAGAAGCATTGAATTTGTATCGGGATGAAGTATGTACGAAGTTAAGGATTAAGTACGCCTATGCCCTACATGTGCAAAACGCACTAGACACCAACAGACTTATGTTTGCATGGGGATTAGGAGATATTTAGTCAACATCATGGCTGTGGCACTTGAACGCCACCAAAATCTCTCCTGACCGAAAGCCAGAAATCATGGTAGATTTAGGAAGTGATAATTCAGCCTCTATTTTTTGCATGCAGTTGGAAGACAATCTATTTTCTTTATTAAAAGCCTTCGGTACACGCAAGCTCGCCAAGCGAAGCTCCTCCGCAAGGCTTTCAGCAGCGCTTTCATGTTAAACACCGGGGATTCGCCTGTCCCGCGGGAAAGCGTTTTGTGACCGAGTTCCGAGGGCTCCCCCCGAGCGAACCGCTCGCTGGCTTCAGGCGGGGGCCGCTTCCCGCGGGGAAGCGCACCCTCACGCCGGACCGCAACCGAAGTTTCTGCCCCGCCCCGAGCCAAAAGCCCCCAGCCCG
>Ga0065711_1002785_pt1 | contig 39251 bp, 29 predicted proteins | sample Hoacrofraction12_FD_59098 | JGI IMG/M metagenome (GOLD analysis project Ga0065711, IMG submission 59098) | Hoatzin crop microbial communities from Cojedes, Venezuela - Epithelial fraction 12 v2 (version 2) | ecosystem: Host-associated > Birds > Digestive system > Esophagus > Crop | place...
AGCTGGGCTTTGGCCTCTTTCCTGGCTTGTGTTTGCTCCTTTCAGGTCCTGGTTGGACCCGATTCCCCGCAGGGAGCAGCAGGTGCCGGGGAGCAGCCTGAGCCCCAGCTCTGCGCGGCCGTCCGCAGACCGCGCCGAACACCCACTGCTGCCCCAGCCTGCCTCTGCCCTCACCCTTGGAGGGTCAGACCAGGCCTGGCTGTCTGGCAGGGCCCCAGGGAGAGAGACAAGCAAGCAGCTCTCCCCTTCCTGCAGACACACATCACCCCAGGAACGGGGCAGGATGCTCACCAGCCTGCTAGCCAGTGCCAAACCTACCCAGAATGAATGAAGAAGAGATCACCACTGAAAAACACCAGCAAGCATGAAAGAGTTTTTGTTCTAGACAGACTCAAAAGATCCAGTACTTTTTTCCCCTACATTAAACCAAACCAAGGTGTTGTCTGTACTCCCTTTCTTGTCCTAATCCAAATTTAATTCCCTTTGACGGGAAAGGGTGAAAAAAATCCATATCCTATATGTGGTCTGTCCAAACACAGAAATAAACCTCGACTCAAAGAGAGAAGCTGTCGAAACACAGTGAGCAGCTGTATAGCTTTGCCACACTGCCTAGCACACTCCCCATGCAGCCATCCTTAGCTAGCAGGGAGAAAAAAAAAATATAAATCAAGGCCCTTTCATTCCTTGTTTCTCATTCTGCCAAATTCCCTTTTCCAGTAGCTCATCTGCATGCATTCTGGTCACAGAGATCACAATCTTTTTTTTTTTTTCCTTTAAAAAAGGCTTTACAATAACTAAGAATTTCAACAACATCGTGATCAGTTACAAGTCCTTCCTTGATGAACAGGACAAGTGTGTGCATGCACAGGTGTGTCAGAGGAGGGCACGTCCCCAGCCATCCCTGGGAGCGTGCCATTGCTCTGAGTGCACAGCCACCGAGTGCTACTACGGTACACCGGCAAAAGAGGAAAGGGCACTACGCAGAAATAGCTTATCGGCTGAGTCTCTGTACAGGAAGGGCTGCAAGCACGGCCTGCCGACGGCCCACAGCTGGAGTCTGCATAGATCCCCGTTCGCAATACAGCTGCCAGGAGAATCTGTAAGCAGGAGCTGAAAGGGACCGACATCTCTGCCACACACTGCAAGGAAAAGAGGCGGCTAAAGTGTCAAACAGCTGCAGAAACCAAACCCACAGAAGAGCTATTGAAAGATCAACCAGAAAACAGTTTGAAGCCTTGTCAGAAGAGTTCAATCACCACGGAGCAGGTAAGGTCGGCTGCTGTGGCTAACGCAGCAGCAAACGCCCATTCTACCTTTGAAGGCAGAGACAGTGGCTTCTCCCCAGCCCTGAAAGGAATCAGCTCAGCCATAGACCCCTGGTGACACGGCAAGAAAGGCCAACCAATACCATCTCCCTTACTGGCCCAGGCCAAGAGAAGCAATTGTTTATCGCCACCACAACGGAGAGACCACTTTAGTCAACTGCATCCTGCTCTGGCCCAGGGGAGGGCTGTCAGATAACCAGATTCTTTTCACAGTCCAAGAAGGGCAGTTCCCTTCCTGAGCCAAAAAAAAAGAGGCTTAGTATTCCAAGCTCCAGCAGCGCCTATTTGCTGAATCAGTCCAGCAAACAGGGATTACGCTCCTGGAACAGCAAGTAGAAGCCTCCTCCAGGTAAAATCTGGAACCTCTAAAGTGCTCCTGCTAATGCTCATAGGTGAACACTGCCCTTCCATGCCCAGCAGTGGAAGGGCGCAATGCAGTTAGTGGTATTACAAGCACTAGCATTTAACCGTTTGTCAACTCCCATCTGGGTTGCGGTAGTTTTCTGAAATGCACTTTTGGGAGATATTTCCTATGAGAAGAGGATGTCTGGGGATTTGAGGGCAGGGAGGTGAAGTGCACACCACAGCATACCTTGTTCAGTAAAACCGTTGCCTCGGAGGGTGATGTTTGCTTGCAGAGTCAATGGAATAAAGCATCCTGCAAGTGGCCATTTCACCGCGTCACCAACACACAGCTCTCGGTTTGGTTAGAACAGTTTCCCCCTCCCCCAGTGGTCTGAAGAGTTCACAGTGGTATAACCCAACGTTTTGGGGAGAAAGAAGCTGAGAAGTCCCCTATTGCAAGTGAATGGGTGGAGTGAGGGATGCAGATGAGCAACATCCTCTAGGACTAGGGACAAGCCCAACAGACACCTTGTGTCTCACCAGAAACGGGGGGAAGGCAGGCACTGGAATAACCGGGAAGCGGAGAAGGGTGATGCCAACACGGGGAAAGTGCATGATCTGGAGTGGTATCAGAGTAGTTCTGCAGTGCAAATGTACGGGGAGGGGCGTGAAGAAATCCCTTCTGGAATGCTGCATGAAGAGAGGTAAAGGTTGGCATCCATGTGGCAGCGGACCGGGTAGGGGACCTGTTTCCAGCAGCTCTACCCTGTTCTTCACATTTAGTGGGTTTCAATCACCACTGGCTCGTAAACTCCAGATGAGACCCTGGGGAAGCAGAGGGGAAGAAGATGAGAAAGCCAGATTTTCCTCAGTCACTTAGAGCAAGCAAGCTCTTCTCCAGAGCACTCTCCACTCACAAACATCGCCTTCTAACCCCACACAAAATACTGAAAATAACGAGCTAGTCTGGCAAGAAGTCAACCCTTATAACACAAAACAGACAGCTACGTGGCAAGCTACCACTAGAGCACTTGAAAGAGCTGAATTCTTCTAAAGGACAGAGGAAAAGGGGGAGCATCCTGCGCAAAGAGCTCGTGTTTCTGGCTTTGCTTTGCTCCCGGTTTTGTCACCAACTTGACACATCTGCGCATTACCATTATTGCCTTTTTTTTTTAACCTCAAAAGGCACTATAAAGGCTCAAATGCAACTAACCAAGACACTGTATTAAGAGCTATTGTGGCAAGAAAAAGTTTTATTTGTTCAGAAGACTTCCATAATAGAACAAGGCCTTGACGACGATGGAGGAGGCGGGGAAAAGGGACAATCAAGCAGGCTGCTGCAGTTTTGCTGCAGGCCAGCAGGAGGCAAAGCTCCCTGCCTTCAGTAGGGCGCAGGAGCAAGCAGGAACCAGCCTTGACCATTTTGTCCTTTTATTCTTTACTTCTGTTCTTGGATCTAACAACTAGGATCACATTATCCCTCTGAGCTCCTGCTGAGAACCGCACTTGTACTCCAGTGCAGCTGTAGCCTGTCACCAGAGGGATCCCAGGGGTGTTACTGTGCGAATAAAGCCACCACGTAGCACATGATGTTTAGAAATCTCTCCTGTAGCAAAAGGTGAAAGTTTCCTGGGTACAAAGAGCTAACTAATCTCTCCAGAACACCTCTGTCCACCAGCCTTTCAGGAAGCCTACCTGTTTCCCAGCTGAATACCACTCAGCGTAGTTGTTCCGTCTCTGCTCACAAACAACCTCAGGTTACTGTCTGCAGATAGAAAAGGAAGTAAGACATCAAAATCCAGAACTACCGATGGTTGCCAGGTGCTCTCCTCTCAGCCACATTACACAACAATCAGCACGGGAACAAGCCTGTTTCTGGGAATTCATGTGCACACTTTCTGGGGATCCCACAGTCACAGAGCCCCTGGGAACTCCCCTTCTTGCTCTGAAAGGGAGCCTCGTGTCCAAATCAACCACAGCATTACGCTTTGGAAGAGTAAATGCCGAGAAACGCAGTAAATTCAGCGATACTCCTCCAGCTGCTTCTTTTAAGGCAACTCCATTGATGCATGCTCTTGGTCAGCTTAAACGCGTCTGAACAGAGGAGACGTGGGGCCTCATGCCACTTTTGTAGGCTCACTGGAGGAGAAGCGCAGCCTGTTCTGCTGGTGAGAGGTGGCTACGTTCAGTCTAGTTTTAACCCATGCTGAGCGAGATGTAAATCCCCATGTGAGAAGAACGTTGCCATATGCGACGATTTAAGGTGACTAACTACAGAAGTACCAATAACAACCTCAGCTCAGGTTTAAAACTTACTGAAAAATCTCGACTAGATGAAAAAGACTGATTTCTAGGCTAAATCGGAAAATTAAAACAAATGCAGTCATACTATTAGTTTTCTCTTAACAGATGCTGTGACTGCAATGGAGAAAACCCCCTCTTACGCTCTCAGACAGACCTGATCACCAGCACACTGTGACCTGTCTTTCTTAAAAACTTCTTGCAGAGATGTGCTGTCTCCCCTCCAGCTGTGCTCTGCTATTTTAATAAACACCCTTGGGCTGACCCTGGACCAAGGCCACTGGAGCAGTGCAGACAGCTGATGTAACCGATTTCCCTGCACTGAAGAATTGGTATTTTTTTCCCCATTCATCCTCTGTGTTTGAGCTGCTGTTCAACCTCTGCTGTAGTGTGCAGAACAGCAGTAAGCACTATTTGCTAACGGATGTGCAGCTCTCAAATCCACATGGTTTGTTTACCTACCATAGAAACACCCAGCAAGCACTGAAAGCACATTGCTGTCAAAAGGAGAAGGGAGTCCATGGCAGATCAGATCTCACTGTAAAAGCCTGGCAGCCTTGCCAAAGGAACAGCCAAGACATCCCCTTTGAGACTCCTCCTCTCACCTTCAGTATTGCTGACATCTGTGAAGTCCTGACTCTGCATTATTTTCTCCACTATATCATCAGCATCGATCCTGGTGTCATCCACTCGGGTTGGGTGACTCTCCACTGAATCCTTTTTCCTCCTGGGGAGAGAAAATAAAAGGAAAATTACTCAGCTTTTCAAGGCGCAGACTTTCATATACTCTCCTGCTTCTCTTGGCAATAGCTGCCTCCTCAGCAGCTACAATCCAATCTACCGCTGCATGGAGACAAAGGAGTAGATTCTGTCTCGCCTTCCCAGGGAGGCACTTTGCTCCACAGTTACTTACCGGGAGGGTCTATCCAGCAGAAGGGCTGGTCTCGGGGGGCGAGGCGGCTTCTCTAGTTTGTGGTCCCGCTCTCCCTCAGGACACTCCACCGTCATACTCAGCCCTCCAGACGCACTGCTGCTGGTGGAGGTATTGCGGCGATGGGTCAAGTCAGACATACTAGAGGAACGGGAGTGCTCCGTGCTGTAACCTGAAAACACACAGAGTGATTACAAACCACATCTTCTCCCCTTCCTGGCAGCACAGTTCACAGGCAGGACAGCTTCAGGCCAGCATTTCTGATCCCGCACACAGAGATTTAGACACACATCTGTGAGCATATCTGCAGAGACTGAACAGGTGACTGATATTACAGAGCAGGGTGAGAGAGACGGCTGCAAACCACTCTCACAAGAGCTCGTTGCAGGAAAGAAAAAGGGATGGGGCCAGTGCTGACAGAGCTGTGTGGATCAACAGTTACCAGAGATCTTGGACTGCTGGCTGGCGTAGCTGGAGTTCCGCGAGTGCCCTGAGTGGAAGACTTCCTCCGGGCTGGACAGGTTCTGATCTGGTTCCTCTGGGACACCTGCCAAGGAACAACAGGGCACTCCACTTACACCGTAACCAAGACAGCACGTTGCCCACTGGTCCCTTGGACCTTGGAGGCTGAGCTTGGGAGGCAAGATCAAGGAAAGGGCAAGTCTGTTGGCAGAGCCCTGCTGCACAGGCTAGCACAGAGCTTAGGAGCAGCTGGGGAGTAGGGAAGACAACAATGAGCTTCTCTGTCAAGCTTATGACTAATTCCAGCATCCAGCACCTGAACTGACAAGCATCTGTAGGGGCTTGAAGGATCTAAGAGGACAGGTAGTATCTGAAGCTATCCATAGTTAAAAGCATTAAGCTAAGACGAAGAAAGCATCGAATGGCCACTGGCAGTAAAGTATTAAAACCTCTGCTTGGGCGCTTCTCCTGTTACTACCGTTCCTCTTCTATTAGTTGTGAGAGACCCCATGCTATTTAAATCACATGCGAATTTCATACAGAAGCCTCAGCACAACCTCTGCTCCTTTCCTACTGGCCCCACTTGTCTCCTTTGCAACAAGCTTATCCAAAAGTGCATGAGTGTAACACGTTAGCCAGCTTTTTAAGAAGAGCACTTGCACACTGTGCTAAGTCACTGAGGTGATGAGACTGGAGTGCTATTTTGGTGCAGTGTATCTGCCTGTACATTTGGAGTGTGCTGGGAAGCAAAAAGGCTATGGGAAAATGCAGTGCCCTTGAAAATGGGCTCACACACAGCCCAAGAACTCTGCATCAGCAGCTGGAACAAGGCCATTAGACCTCAAACCAACCTCTAAAACCTTCAGAGGAACTTTTCTAGAAGATATGTCTGAGCAACAGAACAGCTGAGTGGAGAACAATATTGTCATTGAACACAATGGTAAGCAGGGATGAGTGCAATACATGAATTATTAAATCCCCAGCAAAAAGAACAAATTGCTTTATCTCTACTAACAGAAACACCTGAGAAAGATTCATGCTTCCTCTCCTCAGTTGCACTTAATAGGTGGTTTTGTTTTTCTCAGTTTTCTTAATGTTCAGAGGGGTGTGGATGGCTGCAGGAACACATGAAAAATTAAAGAATTTCTGTGCTTGCAACTGCTGGGAAAAACAAAAGAGCGTCCGGGCAGAGCCAAGCGTTGCATGGCTCCAGGACGGGCATTCATACCCGAGCTGAGAATGGCAGTTCTTGGCTTGGTCTGACGCAGAGAGCCAATTGTGGCTGAACTGCTGCTGCTGCTGCTGCTTGTGGTTCCCTCGCCCTTACAGGTCAGCTGCAGGGTAGAGTCCTGTCCCGGTATGGTGATGGATTTGGCGGTGGAAGGAGGCCTGTAATCAGAAGTGAAAGGGGTTACAAACTGCCGGGCACGGACCGGAATCACCCCACTGCAGCGGCAATTGCCACTCTGCTCTGCCAAGGGGGTCCCCCTGCCTGGTACTACCCTTTGTGGGTGGGGGGTGAAGACGGCAGCCCTCTGACTGTGGGCACAGCGTGACTCACGTTTTGGTTTCCTACACACAAGACTTGGATCTTCCCTACCTCGTACTGCATCTGGACTGCATTACTAGGAAGAGCAAGTTTTTTTGGCAAATTAAGGCAAAAAGGGACCGTTCAATCATTCACACAGGACAACAGGCTCAGAGCCTGCGCTGTCCTCCAGAAGACCATCCACAGCTGCCCTTTTGCCCCAGCTCATGTCCAGTGGCCAGCTGGCTTTACAAACAGGAGCCGGTTTGCTGTTGCCCAGCTCTCAGTTCCAGCACCATTTTGTTACACCTTTCTGGCTCAGGTCAAAAAGAAACCTTTTATCCCAACAACCCTGTCTCCCTATGAGACTACTTTTACAACGATCAAATAACCTTTCCATTTTTTAACTGACGATTAAACTCCTTTTCAGTGAGACTAAACTGTTTTTACAGCTGTCAAAATTATTTTTCTGGTTATTCTGCATGCTCCCAACATCCCTTTGTAAATGCTGACTGCAGGGCAGAGTGGCGAGTGCCTGGACCCCCTCCCTTCCTCCAGAAGCGTTTTTGGGTGGAAGCCACGGCATGCGCAGCGTGGCAAAGTGAATATTCCTGTTGAAGCCCTAACCTCCCTGTAGCCCAAAGTCTGAACTGGAACTAATGGATCATATTTTTATGCTTTTTNNTNNNTNNTATNNNGCTTTTTAAGTGAGGAGTGAGAAAGAAAAGCTTTTATTTGTCTCACTTGGAGCTCTGACGGAAGATGCTACATGAGAGGGCCTTTGCAGTATTTTGGGAGAAAGAATAAAGCGCTGAGAATATTTTATATGGGCAACCAAACAGCTATAAAGGTTTCAGGAAGCCCACAGCATGCCTTCACCAGGAAAAAACCCTCCCTAATCATGTTATCAGTGATTTACATGCACGCAGGTACTTTGAGGACTTTGCTTTGCAGGTTAATAAGGCCTTTACAGCCTTAATCAAGCAAACTGTTCCTGCCGCGGCTGTCGGAGCAGCCCGTGGGTCTGTCAGCTCAGGCAAACAGCCTGCTCTGCCCTCCTGCACGACACCCAGGAGAAGGTTCCTCTGAGCGCTACAGAAAGTCAGCGCTTGGAAGTGATTTCCCACCACAGTTTAATTCCTCCCTAATCCCCAAATGAGGGCCATTTCTCAAAAGCTCTACTGATCAAGGACTATTGTACAGGAAAGCTTCCATTTTTAGACATTTGCACATCATCAACGTATTTAGAAAAAAATGGGAATGACTGCAAAAATCCTTTAAGACAATTAGGAGGTTTGACATTCAGACTGACCCTACTTACATTAAATGGATATATGCATATCCAATTCTGTATAATCTTCAGGCACTCTAACAGTGGAACTAATTTCACAGTGAAGGAGCAACAGGTATTTTTGTCAGACATATTATTGCCAAACATCCTAGTACCCTAGACTTAAAACATCTGTTACTGTTACAAAGTCATGATTTAAGATGTCCAAAAACTTTTTTATTGCATTTCCTTCGAAGTAGAAATTTTTTAGAATCAGATGACACTGCACTTGGGGTTTGAAAGCCTCGGAAAATGCTGAAATGCTATGCAAAGCCATTCACAAAATAAACCCACCAGAAATTATGCATCATTTTATAACAAGAATGCAAGCTAATTTATACACTTTAAGATAGCTCCTAAAATTAAACCTTTTAGCCCAGAATACCACTGCTACAGGAGATTGCCTCAAGGTAAAGCTTTCTTCTCTCATCCTGGGGAGTCAACACAAACTATTCCCGCCAGCCCATGGCAGTCCTGCTGCGCAGACGCACCCCGTACAGCAGACTACGGGAGGCTGGCTTGGACTGCACGGTCTTGCAACGCTGTACTGCAGTACAAGGCAGAGGTTGCCACAAGATTTGCTAGCTGATCCCCCAACAATTCTTTCAGCAACAAAACTGCTTCATAACTTAACTGTACTTATTCTTTCCTGTTAAGCTGCATTACTTACAAAAAAAAAAAGTACATGATTGCAACTTCTCTGCTAATTAATACAAATTGTGAGCCTGGGTCCCTGTAGAAGAAAAGGAGACTTAAAATGTTTCAGCCTTGCAGTTTTTTTGTTGCTGTTTCAATTCAAGATTTTTATCTGTATGGTATGTGCTGAAGCCTGTCCATTTCCAAGACTGTTTTCTTCACTGACCTTTCCCTTCTCAGAGGTCAGTGAAACCAGCCCCACAGCTATGAGAAATTCTGTCCTTCATGCAAGACATCAAGTTTGTCATCAGCGTCCCTTGGTTTCCAAAATCTGACACTAGCAGAAAAAATATTGCGCACAACCGATTACCAAGCTGGCAGAACCAGAGCAGAGAACAAACCAATTAACAGCACAGGCTGGCTACGCCATTCTGGCTGATTCAACAATCCAGACCATCAGCTTTTTCAAGCTTTCCTCTGTACTTCCCAATATCAAGGGCATCTTTTCCCCCTCCCCATCAATTTTATTCTGCAGAGAACTGTGAAAGAACCAGGTGTCCTGGTCTCCCCAGGACAGGGAGAGCACCCAGAAACTCACGTTTTGAAGCAGGGGTCCCCCGAGAGCAGGGACATTCCAATCGTGACCTGGAGAGGGGGGACAAGGCACATCGTTAGCCATGCTGCGGCGAGCTCCTCACTTCACAACAGCCAGGAGGTCAAGGGCTAGGTGTGAAGATCAGCAAGGCCTAGTTCCTTTCCAAAGGAAATCAGCTTCAGGGATTTAGCAAGGTATTTGCCTCCCTGCCCCAAATTACTGGCATCAGTGGCTCAGCAGGACACTGGCCTGGTCATGTTGACAATACACTTAGAACTTCCCCCCCTCCCGTTCGTGTTTTCTTTGATGATAAATAATGTTACTGAGGGTCATCACTTGGCCAAAGGGATGCCAAGATATCAAAGGGCAACTCTGAAGATGGGAAGCTTCCCAAGTCAGACTAGCAGCACGACAGCAAAATCCTGTCTCTGTAGCTGACATGACCGTCTCTCAGGTCTAGCACTGCACTCTGGCTGTGATCTTTCCAAATTCAGTAGCAGGATTTCCACTGTAGCAGCACCAGCTGCCGTACCTTTAGGATGGAGTTGTCCTGTCGGGTGTTCTTCGTATCATAACCTTCCAGCAAGCAGCAACGGACAGTGGATCCAGAGCCCGCAAATTCTGCCAGATTTAGATCAGCAAAGCCCAGCTGTAGCCAGAAAACAATGGAGGGGAAGGGGAGAGAACAAAAATCACTCCATAGTGTCACGCAGACCAAAGGAAGAGAGCGTGTCTGCGAGCGAGGGCAGGAACAGGAGCCGGTACACACACAGTCGCGGCTGTGAAGATCCCCCGCTCTCGAGGATGGGCAAGGTGACATTCCTAATGCCAAGCCAGGGGACATGTGGAGGCCTTCAGGAAGCCAGCCCCGCGTGGAGGAAGGACATACAGCAGTGGTGCTGGTCAGGACAGTGTTAACCAGCCTGTAGCCATTGCATAACCAAGGACATGGAAGGCACTAGGTCAACGATGTGGAAAAAACAGAATCACACATACACAAACATAATAAGGCACTCTTTGTATCGGGCCATCCCAGAATGCAGCGGAGCATGTGAACCAGGAGATGAAAGGATATTGTTACAGAGGAAAGTGACACTGTCCCGAAAAACAGCCCCGAGACTTTCGGCACAGCAAGCTGGCAGCCCGGAGCCACGCAGCAGTGCATGAGGCTCACCCAGCAGATGCAGCTGCTGGGCAGGGGAACTCCTGGAGCAAAGGTTCCTCAACGTCGCTAAGGTTTAACTCGCGAGTGGCATGTTTGACCAGCAGAATGCAAGAGAAATATGTGGAGAGACTTAGTTGCAAGCTCTCTAAACCTTCTCTAACAAAGGAGAAGCAAACAGGGAAGGTGACAGGCAAGTTCAAAGAGAGTACTGATGCCTCTAGAGTAAAATGAAGAGTACTTTTGTTTTTCTGCTCTGATTTCTGGTGTATTCATACAGTGTTTCAAAGAAAAAGTTACAGCTTCTTTTACACAGAGCTTTAGCAATATAAGTCAGTTGTGTCTCATCTAATCTGATCAGGAAGATATGCTGTACCCCATATTTGGCCAAACCATGCGAGCATGGAAAGTTTGTGTCACTTCAACACACAGATCAGCTTCCAGGAGAACATGGAGAAAAGGTGGAGAAGCAGCAGCTCAGACCTAGCTGTTGTTCTGTGCACTGCAGTACGCTTCTCCTGCCCTGGTGTTGACAGTCAGATGATATGGCTGAACCAGGAACCTCACACAGAAGCACCATCTTAAGGAAATGTGGTGCTCTGTCAACTGTGGAAGCCAACAGGGAGTTACAGCACAAACCACAGGCACTGCCATACCAACCCTAGCTCCCACTGTTCCAAATCAGAAGTCTAAACCACAGCCTGCACACGATGTATGATTCAGGGGAAGACAGCAGCAAGATTAGCATAGCTGCTTCCTCCATCCCTTTCTCAAAGGGGAAGAAGAGCCGATGGCAAAGGAGAAAAAAAGTGTGGGATAGAGCAGGAACCTTTCTTCAGAAAAAAAAAAAAAGGAAGGAAAGAAAGAACCTTTTTTCCTTTTTTTCTCCCTTCTTAAGAATTCCCTTAACTCCAGTGTTTCTCCAGCCCTTGCTGTAGATGTTCCTCTGTCTCTTCTAGCCAAGGACTGTGCTGCTTGCTAAATATTCACCGATAAGGAAAAACACAGTGAATTTTTATCTCTCAGAGATAAGCAGGACAAGAGAAAGCCACAGAGGGAGCCGCAATCCATCACTGTGACAAAACTGGAGGACAGAGGAGAAGTGGCATGACCACACCACAGAATGACATGGCACAGGAGTGGCCCAGACCCAGATCCTTCTTCCTCCACCACAGCACTACCTTCTCTGAGCAGATCGACTTTGGAGGACAGTGTGGGAGAACCCTTCAGCAACCCATACGGTCAGAAGCTCTTCTCAGGAAGCAGACTCCCAGTATATAGAGGAAGGATCCCTTAACAAAAGGATGTTTTCAGATGTAACCTTTCAGAATAGTTTCCTCAGTTTTCCAGCCAGCTGATGGTGTTTCTTCCAGCTTGGGGAAAGGGTTTCCGCTTTATCGGTCCTTCCTGTTGGCTTCTGCTCTATAACCCCTAACACTGAAGTGACATTAACGTCAAACCAAAAGGTGTGCGAGTCAATGGAAACTCTGGTCTTGAGCACAAACAGCTCCATCGCTCTCATTCCCCGCTGAAGGGGGACCAGGTAAAGAGGGCATTCACAAGTTGCATTTTCTTCTACATCTGCTGCCACAATTGGAGGAGTTTTCAGCTGAACGAGTATAGTTTAAAAAGGTGAGGACTCATTGTTTAGCATGGGAAAACAGCTGCATGAACACACACTACAGACTTCTGCTAGAAACGTTACGAATCCCAAGTCAGTCAGTTCTGCCACAAAGACAAGCCTGGAACAAGCCTGGTCCAGAGGGCAAGACTGCAAGGCTTCATCACCCTGTCTGGTGTGACATCCCTCGTCTCTGTGCTGCCAAACTGCTTGGGTCATCTTCTGTTGAATTCTAGAAGAACACGTCCGTCTTCTTCACAGAAGACCAAACAAGATATCAGCCCAAGAGATCACAAGTACTTGAGATTTGGTCTCCAGTTGCGGGCTGGAGCAACTAGGTCTCTTTCAAAGTGTCACTAAACGGAAGTGGAGACTAAGAGGGAAGTAGGTTAGAACATGGCCTGAAAAGAGCCCAGGTTAACTCCACCATGGAGACATGCCTTCAGGCTTCCTTTAATTCTGCATTTCCAAATACGGTGGGAAGCCTGAGGATGGACACTGGGAAGAACAGGCTGATGCATTTAGTTTGTCTCAGAGGCATGTCTCTTCCCCCAGCTATGCTGCTCTCCCTGGACAGGCAGCTCTGCAGAATGGAGGAATAACCCCCCCCTCCCAGTGCAAATTTAGTGAAAGATAAACTGATGCCCTTAGAGACTGTGTCCTAATTAGCACCAAAAAAGGAACGGTGTCGGCAGCAACATTGCCCTCTATCCTACAGCACAGAGACAGTTCACCCTTCAAAGCCTGTTGCCTCCGTGGTCTCAGAAAGGATATTGATTAGCAGAAATTCTTACAAGATAGTGCGTGACCCAAACATCTGTTTATTAGAAACTAGCAGCAGTGACTCATTTTCAAACAAACATGGTTTTGGGCTCTGCACGAGCTCAGCTTCTAAGCCAACATTGTCTCTTGATCTAGCACAAAAAGGAGAAGGGGGTGGCCCATTGTCTCTGCCACAGCACAGGCAAGAAAGTGGCGGGGAACAACCCAAAACATCCCTGCTGACCAGTTTGTGTTTTGCCTCAATGTCTCTTGTGCTTAGGAAGGCGGTGATTTCTGCTGTGGGCTTCTGCCCGCACTCGCGAGGCAGCGAGGTGCCTGCCCCAGCCACAGTTAGCTGCTGTGTTCCGGAGAACAGAACAGGAGTCTGTGTTTCTTTATTAGCAAGACATTGCCAGAAGCCAGAGAGTTCACATCTGACTCAGAACTTCCCCAAAGTCTGAGGACACGCAGATCATCTTCCCAACCCCCTTCTCAAATCCACAGCCAGTGCAATCTGGATCCTGTCCCAGCAAGTCCATTTTTTCAGGAAATCACTTAACTCAGGCTTAAGCTAAGAACTAATGATTGTCTGTCCAGATTGCTTCATGCAGCAGCCACTGGTTTCTACTGGGTGTCAAGCACTAACAGAAGACAAGACTGTCATCACTCTGCCACATTTGCCCTTTATGTGCTCTTACCTTTGAGTAGGTTTTTCCGCCCTTCAGCTCCTATAATGGGAGACAAAACAAACAGGAAAAGCAGATATTACATGTGCTGGGGAAATAAGGGGAAAGTCATTACTCAATCCTGGAATTTGCTCTCAGGATTTCACAAATCTCTGTCTCTCCAGGCTTACCACCACCCTGGTCGCTCCCACCCTCTGCCAAGCACCCTCGCTGGAGAGACAGACGATGTTCAACTCGCTTCCTGGCCCGAACAACCTTTCCTTCCCACCGCTGTCCATGTAATTCTTCTTGCTGCCAAAAAAGCAGCTAATAACCAACACCAGTACGCTGGTGATTCTATCTGCCAGAAGCAGAAGCTAAGATGCTCACCTTACGGACAGATACTCGGCAGATGCAGGGGTCCAGGAGTCCTGTGGCTGGGTTGGCACTCATTTTACACACAAAGGTGAATTTCTTTTTCCAGCGGACACAGTTTTCCTGAACTTCCTCTCTATGAGAATGCAAAAAAAATTACAGTCTTCAAATCAAGGTATAAAGCCATATAAATCCCGACTATTAAGTATCTTTTTTAATGCCTGGCTGCCTGGCCTGCAAAGATCCTTTGCAACACAGTTTGGTCCACAGCACCTGAAACTGCACCATACCAAGGTGTTATGTTAGCATCAAGCTTCTCACTAGTCAATACAGGCAAAACCCACCCAGGTTACAGGGAAGACCAATCATTCCATCAACAGAGTTTGCCTTTAAAACCCTCACAAGCTCTCCAACATTTCCTGCTTAGCCGGTTTAGCTCATTCACCATCCGGCCGGGACAGATCCAACCTTCGTAACCGAACTGGGCTGAAGGTTCGCAAGCTCAGCTTCCTACAGTGTGCCTGTTTTGGACAGCTTCTGTACAGCAAACGCACTACGTGTCCTGGACAGCTCGTCCTTCCCAGGCAGCCATCCTGCTTCTTCTGCTGGGACTAAGCCAGTGAGGACGGCCAGCTCAAGGGAGGACAAAAATCACATGGAAATGCTCCTGGGTGCAGACGGACAGGACCACGGCAAGCAAACACTGTGCTTCAAATCATGGGGGGGGGTTTCAAACTGCAAGGCAGTCTCGGGCAGGGAGGAGGTGGTTTTGCTTGCACAGCTTCTGAGCAGCCTGCCCTCATCTCCAGGGCGAGCAGAGAAGCACACGGCTCTGCCGTAGCTCGAGCCCACAGGAGGAAGAGAAGAAGCCTTCCCGAGTTTGGAAATCGCTTCAGGTATAGCTCTGGCTTCTGCAGAGCCCTTGGAGGAAGCTGGATTTCACCCTCCAAAGGAGGCTGGTCCAAAGGAGCCTGGAAACGAGGTGTGTGGGTCCTTCCACAGGGCTCTGGTTCCCTCTGAGCCTCTGCAGGACCTGATCCGTTTATGGCTCAGAGCGTGGCCCTCAGCCAATTAAGTTCTCAAAGTAATGAGGCCTGGGGGGGAGGGTGAAGGAAGGGAAGGCACTTTTGACAGCTATGAGCTAGCAAGTTTGCATCTCGATCTTATCTCTCCTCTTAGCACAGGACAAAGGGGCAAGGGCACCTGATAAACTGTTTGCGTTAGCAGGCAAAGGGAGGCTTCTCACCGCCTGACCCGGGCACGGTGCGAGCCAGAGAGCTCGGTGGCAAAGGGGAGAACGATCGGTCTTGGCATTGCCTCAACTCTCCTGCAAAGCCCAGCAAGCCTTCTGTAACCGCGAGGCAAGCCCAACGGGACAGACACCAGGGACTGGATCCCGGCCCAGGAGGTCCCCGCTGCTCCTCTGAGCTCTTCTGCGGGACCCGAATGGGCTGGCCAGGGCAAACACAGAGAGCAGAAAAGGGGTAGCTGACAAATCACTGAAACCTGTAATCCTCTGTAATGCAGATAAGGGCTGATCATCCCTGTTTAAAACGTGGGAAAACAGAAGGCAGCAATTCCTTCAAGGCAGTGAACTTCAGCTCCTTCCACACAGAAGTACGGCTAGCTATTGAAGTCACTGAAAAATGAGACATCTAAGTGCCGACAATACCTTTGAATCTGGGATTAATTCAAGATGAAATCTGTTTCTTATTGCTCCCCTCAACTCACTGCAGCTCCTTCAGGCAGAAGAAACACTTCCAGAGGGATTAAAAAGGCTTTGCCTATCATAAAATATTCACCGAGCCAGTCAAATTAGGCAAGTTAAATTTCAGATGAGAGGTGCCTTAAACCTGACTTAACAGTAGGTATCTTGAATGATCCAAAGGAAGGAAAACTCATACAGATGCAAAACGGAATTCAACAGAATAGAAAAACGCTTGCAAACACACGTGCTTCAGAAATGCAAGGAAGGTACATAGGGAAAACAGCAAATAATTTAGCAGCATGAGCTGTCTTTAAAAATGAACCACTAATTTCTAGAGAGCAAGGCTAATGCTAGTTTTGCTAACGACATCAGAGCTTCAAGCTGAATCCTGGAAGGCAGCTACAAGGGAACGATCTTCAGATCAGGCAGGTACAACAGCCACTGCTGCAAACCTTGTTCACAAACGTGGCTCAAAGCTCTAACTCCTGTCACAAGCCCATATTTCAGTGACTAAGCTCCCGCACGCCTATCGCATGTGCCTGGCTCCCCGCAGCCGCTTCGTCAGTAGGATCAGCAAGAGCTGCCCTAGCACGCGAGTCTCCTTACTCGGGAGATCTTGCTCGTGTTACAATGCAGCTATGATTAAGCATCTGCTGGATGCTGCTAAGTCCAATGAAGGATAATTGCTTCAAACGGTTGCAAAAAGTACTGATTAGTAATAGAGCTCCTTCATAGCTAATTTGCTGTTAGCATAAGCTCTGCTAACAGACATTCTGCTTCTTATTAAGGGTGTATGTTGGCTTTCCAAAACTGCTGTAGATACCACACGGTGCAAGGGATTAGAGAAAGGATTTGGGGGGGTTATGTTACCCACAGCACCGCAAACACAAATCCGAGCTGCAGGTGCATGCGTAGCTTGGGGCTTTTTATGTCTTCAGAATAGTCTGCACAGGGTGGAAAGGAATTTATAAGATAAAATTCAGAGCTGCTTTCCAGTCACAAGTTTCACAACCATTCAACAATGACTTTCAACTTTCTTTTTCACTTTGAAGAGTGGCTTTTAAGGGTGGGGGCTGCGTCTGTATCGTTACACAAGCAAGCGACAGCACTATTGTTTCAAGCCAAACTCTAAAAAAAATCAGTTCCACATTTGCAGAAGATGGCATGTGGGGAAGTGATGGACTTTGTCTATTCACCTCCCACCAAGTCATCATTAGGCTGGTAATTGAGAGCACTAAAACAGGGGAAAAATGTGGACTCAGATGAGGAGCAGTTTTGTATTTAGCCCTAGAATATCCTCTGATGTACAATTAGAAACCATCACACAGAAACCAAAAACACACAAGCAGTGTGGCGAGGGCTGCACCAAGAGAGGCGTTTCCTTCCATCCTAATCACAAGGCACCTAAAAGCAAAGCAGAAACTAACAGCTTAAAACCAGAAGTGTCTAATTTTAAGTTTTACTCTGTATTTGGAGCACCAGAAATAGATCAGGCCAATGCCTGGTACTAGGTGCCAATTCAACGTGTCTTCAGAAGTTTAAATTTAAAAAAAGCCGTCTGTACCATTTTGCAGAAAGGCTCCCAGAAGGTTGAATCCCTGCCAAGCTAAGCTTTGCCCTCTTCTGACTCAAGACTTATTCAAAGCTGTGTAATTACTCTTCCAGACCTAAATATACCTCCTCAGAATAAACCGATGCAACCCTGCGGCAGCTTTTGTGAAAAGCAGAGTTCCAGAAAGAGCTTCTCGGGGTCTTCCAAGCCCAGAGTTCCTTGCCTACCTCCAGCTCCTTCACCAGCCAGAAGCGACAGTTTACAGCGTCCCTTGCCAGCGTCCTACCCCTTGAGTGAAGATTTACTAGAAAAAAAGATCAGTTAGAAGTGGTTTCACCACAACATGGTACGAATCCAAGTAACAGGAACGATGCACAGCAGCGACCCACTGGTTCATCTACTTTTACAGAAGTAGCAGCGTGCTCAGTGAAGCCACCAAGGCCTCTCTCGGTTCAGATCTCACGCACAGCCTTACTGCAGCTCTGGAGACAGGTCGGGGAACACACGATTAACAGATTTTAGAGAAGAGATGTTTACCAACTGAGATTTCAGTGCCACGGACAGAGTAGCACTGTTACAGAAAGCCACGAAGCTCACTATGAATGCAAGTTAGCTAAAGCAAACACTTCTAGAAAAAGGCCACGTATACGACCCGTGCTATCTTGGGCTACTGTGGGCCTCTGTCCACATGAAAACCTAGCTAACAAAACACCACAACAGAGATTAAAACTTCTATTTACAGACTCAAAGCCGCGTTGCGCCCAACTGGGTACCATGCTTCAAACACACAACCCGCTGAAACAGTTCTGCCTTTCTGGAACATTTAGAAAAGCAGATGCTTCACTCTTACTGTATGGCTGTAGTCACACATGAGAGTTAAAAGCACAAAACACCATGAAAAGGCCACAGGCTTAGCAGGAGGGCAACGACAACAAAAAATAGCTTTCTAATGCCAAACATTTCAGTAGAGCAATCTATCTCAGTCTGATGTTTCATGCATGGGAGCAGATGTGGGAAAACTTCAAGCTAAATGAGACTGTATATAGATAAGTGCACACAAAAAGCTTCTTATTCAGATCTCTTCCTCCTCATCTACACAAAGCAGGAGGGTGAGCTTTCCCGTTTCTGATGCCCGGTCCACGTGCTCACTGTCCCCCCTCTTGCAGATGTGGATCTGTGTCAGACTCTTCAAGCGGAACGAATCCTCCTGCCTGCTGGCAGCAGACGGTACCAAGCATCCTCCTCGCTGGCTCACCACTGAGCACAACATCACTGAAGCAGCATCTCGATCTGATAAGGCACAGGAAAGATAACACTGTTTTAAACAGGCCAAGGAGCCAAGTGTCAGCTCAGGTTCATTTAAGTGCGACGGATTGAAAAGCAGCCCTCGAAGAGGCCCTGACACACTCCAGCAGTGGGTCTTTTGGGGAGGAAGGTAACACACAACCTCAGCAACGCAGGTACAATCCCCTCAATCACAGAGGGAGGAAAAGGAAAAAAACCCAAAAAAACGTTATTTCAGCAGACTGCATCTGAAGGGTGTCTTCTACAGCATTTCTTTACACAGCTCTGCTTTGAGCTGCAGAGACTCACCATTAAGACAGTCTCACCTATTCCCCAGCACTTCTGAAGGCTTCGTTAGAGCAGGATCACTGACACTCCCTTAGCTTGGCAAAGGCTGGAACAATCCTGTGTTATGCTCCAGAGAAGACAGTTACTACTTTAACCAGGCTATCTAGGGCAAAGCTGTAGGAGAGACCTTTGATAAGGGCAAGGAAGAGTCCCTGAAAACCCATTTTAAAACTGGCAATCTAAGCTGCCCAGGTCAGTAACCAGTACTCACACCTCTCTGCTCACAGCATGCCAGAATTGACACCATCCTACAGATGCAGCAGGTCCTGCCACAAGCAGAGGGCCTAACCACTGCCTATAAAGCACAGAAAATACAAAAGTGGGTGAACATGTATAAATAATAGAAAGCGAGCCTTCATTTAGCCATTAGGTAGTTTAGATGTATGATCCAGAACCTGCTGGTATCCCCAAATGATGGGCTCAGGACAGGGCACTTCACTGCAGCACACATATTGTTAAAGCAAACTGCAGCTCTAAGGCTTCGCCATCCAGATGCCTGGCAAGGAAAAGGAGAGAAATCAACAGCAAACAGACACACTACCGTCAGACAGCACATTGAACAGCGGTGTGGGAATGTATCACATCAGTACAGGTTTGGGGCTGCTGTCTTTTTTATCCTGTAATCAAGCTCATGTGGGCCAAACACAGGTAGAAAGCAGAAGCAAACACGATGCAGCAATCGGTGCTGGGAAGCTGAGTGGATATATATCCCAAGAATGCAAGGTGACACACCATATTCCTTGGGGAACACCACACAGGACCATAAAAACCAACTGGATACACAATGCATGGAAATCCAAGACAGTTTAACCTGGAGGTGTACAAGTGCTTTACGGCAAGTTACGTGCACGGAAGGGTTTTGCCTTCCCTGAGCAGAAGAACAGCAAGGGCTGCAAGTAGCTCCCAACAATAAAGTCACTCTGTTTTGCCTGGGCTTACATCACAGACCAGAACAACTGCCAACCCAAAGAGCTGGTCGTCTCCCCCACCACGAACAGCCCTGTATTCTCCAGCTGACAAGCGCTGGCTGTTGTGTAGTAGACATTAGCAGTTATGATGGAAAAGTGGCTCAGAGACAGATGATGCAGCCTGTGTTACTAAGAGAACTAAGCAAGCCTTTGTCATCTGAAACAAGTCTTATTTGGATGTTTCACTGCAAGTGTTTCAAAGAAGGGTTCAGCAGTAAGGTCATCGCATCCACCACCTACTCGCAAAACTGACTTCTCAGTTCCCAGCAAATCCATTCCAACGACCCGTGGTGGTGAAGGACAGCTACCCACATCTCCTCCCGGGTGCCAGCTTATACCGATCAATTTAGTTCTTCATTCACACCTGAGGGGAGATACATATGGGCTTTCTAAATGCCAAATTTGAACACCAGTGCTTTCAGAATGAAGCATTCGCACAACCCAGTATTTTTTGGGGGGGAATAAGGGAAGCTCCAACACTCTGAAGGGCTTCACCGCGCTTGCTCAGTTCTGCCTTGCAGCAGGAGATGGGCAAACATCCACTCCTGCTGTTCACGGGCACTCGGGGACGTGTGGGAAGAGCGAACGGGCAGGGAGCAGTAGGGGAAAGTCAGCTCGGGAAACCAGATTCCACTTACACAGTTAACAGCACGGCCTGCATAATCCGAGAGACAAATACAGGAAAAAGGATTAAGAGCAAGTGCACAGGAAAGAAAAAAGCCAACGGAAGAAGCTTCAGCCACAGCTGAGAAACCAGGGTAAGGAACAGTCAAGACCGTTTCACTGGGGGACAGGGCACGATGACGACAGCACCAAGTATGTGAGAGGCAGGCGAGGAAAGAACCAGAGCAAAACCAACACGGCGAACATGAAATAAAAACAGGATACAAAGAATGATTTAGAAATCCTCCTTAGGAATAAGCTGGTATCTAGCAGGCAAGTGATTGACCTTTTATGGCTTTAACCTCATTTCCAGAAGAAGCCTATTTCCATCGAAGCACAGCTTTTGACCTGCATATTACAGTTCCCGCCAAGGCCGTGATCAATCTTGATAAAGGTCCACCAGTACAAGCCAGGGAGTGACAATACCGACTGGAGAATGGGAGTGGCAGTCAATCACCAGTAGAAAACCCTCCAGCATCAGCATTCCTAGTTGTGCATTAACAGCTTCTTCAAAAGGCAGTAATTCAGTTATGTCTGGACTCTGGTGACACGCAGCCAGGCATGTGTCTTTTATAGGTGACAGACATGAAATCCTGCACCTTATGCAGGATGTCCCACAGGCAAGAGCGTGCCAGCGCATTCCATCTCAGGCACTCCAGATCACTGCCCTGGGCAGCCACACTCTTCAGTACATCCAGGGCTTTTAAAACCTAGCCCTGGGGGTTATTTTAGAGAAAAAAATAACAATACTTCCAACCATTCCTCGTATCTACATCCTAAAACCTTCAAGCTCCTCCTAACATCAGCTATGTTAAAAATACCATGAGAAATAATGGAGGTTATTTAAAAACAGCATGCAGCTGGTGATCGAGTGCTACAGCACAAGTTGCATAACGAAATAAAAATTGTGCCAAATGGAGAAAGAAAGTCACAGAATTATGACCGTTTAAAACTTGAGCTACAGAACAAGTCAGATGAGTTTTGGAAGGGTAAGTAAGGGTGGAGCAGGGAGAAGGCAGGGAGAAATCATTCTAACAGACTCATCCACAGAGCAGCAAGGGACACGTACATGGCACTTTACAGACAGGACAGAGCCAGCCTGCTTTGGGGTATTCATAATTTACATTCTGTCACCTCGAAGCAGAGGAGAAAAGCCAGACATCAGGAAAACAAGGACAAAAAGGGACTGTAACAGTAAGTGCTGTGCAGTGCACCTACTGTTACACACTGTGCTGAAGACAGCCCAACCCGAAGTCGCACAGATCCAAGGACTTCTTGCCACATCTACAGAGCACAAGCGCTTTTTGGTCAGAGGCCAGGGACGTGTGCCAGGAGCAAAAACATCACAAGCAAAGAACAACCAAACTCTTAAGTGTAAAGCAAGGAATAACTGGATAGATGACTCAGTTATTGAAACACAAGTCTGTAATAACGTGCGTATTGAATACTGAAAGACGCATTTGCTTTTTTTGAACTCTGATCATGCACTGAGTCACCGCGCCAACTCCTACTTCTATTGTTCTGATAGACTACGTTGGAGCTGGATTAGCCAAGAATGAACCACGTGCCAGGCTGCCAAGCCCACCACCAGTGCTTTCCTCTCACAAGCATCTGTGAGAATCTCAAGGATTTCAGTTATAGGAAAGGCAAGAACAGGTCTGCACGGCAGCTGTCCCTTGGGTCTGCCCAGGTCAGCCACGAGCTCCTGCACTCGGGCTGCTGTACGTTGGTGGGGCATTCTCCAGCCTGTCTCAGGTGCGTTGCTCCTCTTGCTCCCATGGTTGCCCTGTGCTGCACTAGACTGGGCTACCTTGCAGATCACACCCAGCACACTCTGAAGAACTTGTCTTAACTTTGGGCATAAATACCTTTCAGATCTATTTTCCACATCTATGACCACTGAACAATCAAATGTGCTCTATGTGTAAAACAGGCGTGGGAACAATGTAACTTAAGAAGCGCTCCTCAGCTCTTACCCATGCCTCTGGCCAAGCCAGCTGGAGTTACAGGGGATGAGCAAACCCAAGCTGAGAGCTCCATGTGACCAGGGGATGGAGGGCACTGAGGGAAGGGGTGTTCAGGCTCATTACCAAATCGATTACACAGTGAAAACGCAAAAATTGAAAGAGGAAAAACAAACCCCCCTGACTTTCCCAGGGCCCATTTACCCTTTGGACAAATCACAACTCAAATTTCTCCTGTGATTCTAACAGAGGAATTAAAGCTTCACAAGGTCACAAACACTTCAGAAAAACTCTGAAGTTTGTTCTGTACAGCTGCTTACCAGACTAAGGGAGGTTAACCCACTGTATTTCAGAGTCAATACGCATTGCTGTAACACACTGTAGCTTGGAAAGCCTTTTCATTTGTGGCAGACTGTAGATGTAAAAAGAAGATTCACTGATTATCTGCTGCTGATATATTTATAAACTTACTTCATCCCCTAAGTGTTAGCTGTCATTCTGAGAGATTCCAGATTTGCCTTTTGCTGACTAAATTTAAATTCCTAGTGAAGAAGGACAGCAATGTAAACTCCAGCAAGGAGAAGTCTGATAACATCCCTACCATGCAGGGTACAAGTGACGGCTGCAACTTCATGATTTGAGAAAGGTGTGTTTGTAAACAAGATGTTTTTATAAAGAAAAAAGAAAGCTACTTTTCAAAACAAAACAAAAAAAATCCCAGATGAGAAAAATCAAGACATGAGACAACTCCATATTCCAGGGCTTTGCTGGGATAGTAGATCTGGAAAATGAAAATCCTGAAACACAAGACTAGGAATAACATCCTCGACTCAAGTGATGTACACCGACACAAATCTTTCCACCGCACGGTGGATTTGTGGCACATGAAGACATACTGATGCCAGAATAGTTACATGACACTTTTTGCCAATATCAACCCTGTTTCAACCACGAGAGTTTGCCAATATAGCTGTACCAGAGAAGTCTTTATAGTGCAAATTAACCTGCCCATGAGGCCAAGTTAATTTCTGGAATAATTTCATTAATACCGTGTGATGTAACATCATTGCAGTTTGGCTCAAGTATGCTGAAGAGCCCTTCAGTAAATAAGCTGCCTGAAGTCAACCCTGGTGCTAAAAGTAGGTTTATTTACCCAAAAGGTAACTCCCTACCGTGCTCAGACACGTTCCCCTATGAGTCACTTCTACACTGCATGCATTTAGTCAAAACCAATACAACAGCCCAGGAGAAAGCCCTTTGCATGTTAACAGCAGCTTTTTCATTCCACGATGAATGCAGGTGGCTTATGATGGTTCCTTTCTAAGGGCACCCTTCCACAGTACAAACCAGGTCACGGGTTTTCAGGACAAGCTACAAACACACTCTCCCTGAACCTCCATCCCCTCCATCAATAACTATCACTGTTAGGGTTTATCAGCAAAAAGGCTACTTGGCAGAAGAGGTTTGCAAATCAGAATAGGCTGCTGAGTAAAGCCTGCTGCCCTCTGACTCGGGACCACACCGGTGGTGACGGCCTGGGATTTCTAGACACTGCCTGTCCCAACTCCAGAGCATGTCAGACCCAGTGTTCTGCTGGAGTGCCAAAGCTGGCAAGATGAGGGGAGAGCAAGGGGTCTGAGACACAGCAGTTAGAGCCGCTTTTGATCCTCTGGAGCCACAGCTCCAGACAAACGCAATTCTCAAGAAAGACCAGTATCTCATGATGTAACTTGTCCTGATCAGAGAAAAGTAATTTCATAAATTACATCTTGGTTAAAAGCGGAATATGGGAGAGCTTTGCATTTTGCAACAACAGTCGGTGCTGGTTAAGCCCCTGGGAGATGTCAGCATAGGCTCCCACCGCTCAGCTGCCAGGAGCAGGTTTCCGAGGATCAGAGTTTTTTACCTCCTCTGGCTGTCACTGTCAGCTGTATTCAGACACATTCCCTTGATTCTCCCCTACCAAGAGCAAATGACATTGGAGATGTGTATGCATCACTTCTGGAGGGAAGACAACATGCAGATTTGTACTGAGAGAACAGACGTACCTGCACGGAAAGTGGGAAAAGCCACTGCTATAAACTCAAATCAGAAATGGACCTTAAAGAGAACAGTGGCCAAACAGAGTATGATCAGATACCCCCAGTACAGCAGAAAAAGGCTATTCAACAAAGCAGAAAGGCAGCAAATGTAAGAAACAGTTACAGGAGACACACTCCTCCACAACACAGAATTTCCCCTGTGGCAAGGAGCACTGCAGGCTACTGAAGGCATGAGATGAGCAGCGCTGTACTTGAATGGAGTTCAACATTTATGCAGATGCAATTGCCTGGTGTTACCAAAGTATGAGATAAAACATAGCAGGCTGCTGAGAGCAGCCGGGAAGAAAGCTTTCCTACAGAGGGGTTACTGCATAATTAATCTGTAACAGAGGCAGGCAGACTAGCTCTGCACAGCCCTTATTGCCGAGTCTGGAGGCAGGACACGGCACCAGCTGGGGCTGACCTGGTACAGCAAGTCTATGTCAAAGCGTGAATGTTGAAACTATTGCTCTGTTCCAGGGCAACGGAGCATTAAGAGATCCAGAAAGACTGCTGAATTCTAAATGTCCTGGAGTCCTCCCTCATGTTCTGTGACACACAGGCACAGCCTGGGCGATGATGGGAAGAACAGGAAGTAGCAAGAGAAACAGAAGAAGTGTGATGAAAACATCACCAAACTGGCAACCTTCTCCCCAACCTATGCAAACACATACACGAACAAAAAATCCACTGAAAACCCTGACACCACACCCAACCTCACCTTTGCTGTTTCAAGCATGGATAAAGCCTGAAAGAGTCTGATACAAGGCTGGGGAAAAAAATGATTCTGTAAGCCTGAGTTATTCCAGACTAGCCTTTCCCTCCCCCTCTCCTGGCTATTTGCATTTTTGTTTTGATGAGCAATATTATCCCTCAAGGACTGGAAATAAAAGTGACTGGACATAGAACAAGGCAGTTGGAAAGCTTCGGCAGGGTTCGCTCTGGCCTCCCCGCTTCGTATGCCTCACGCTCACAACTTGCCTTTCGGGAGGAATGGAAACTCCAGTGGGAGCACAGGCAGGCATGTGCTGACCAGCCTTTCATGTGGCAGCTGGCTGAGGGAGCCTCTGTTGATCATTAACCTAATATCCATGAGTGAAACATCTTGCCGCAGTCATTTCATACACAGTTTTATTCTGGAAGCAAAAATGGAGGTATGTGACTGCCCCAAACTGAAACCCTGAGGCTACATCCCTTTCACGGGGTTTGCTGTTACAGGTTCCTTGCTTTGCTTTTCCATTGCAAAGCCAGACCGGAGCGTAATGCTTGGTCATTTCTCCAAGGCACTAAACAAGACCTCAAATTTCATTTTCTACATTTGCTACACTGAATGGCAAGCAGGAACTTGCATCCTTCAGACAAACACGCAGCTCTAGGAAGCTGCAATCCCAAGAGAGTTTTCTAGCTTTAGCTGTTTATTTCAGAGAGCACATTTCAGGCCAGTTACCAACCTCATGCAGGGGTGATGGTCTCTGTGGGCCTTTAAAGCTGCACTGCTAATCAGCGCTGCAGCTTTCTGGCCCTTCCAGGACAGTAAATCCTTCTTCCACTCTCTTCCCTCCTCCCATGGAAGCAACCTCAGTGCTTTCAGGCTCAACAGACTATGTTCATTTCTTATTTAGAACACAGCACACAGCCGTAAAAGTATTTTTATCTTTAGTCTCATATCCTACTACAACATGGAACCTCCTTCAAGGCCTCCTCTCACCAATGCAGTGTGATAAATTCAGCCAAAGTAAAGGCAATAACTCTGCCAGCTCAGCTACTTTCTATCCGCAGGGAAAGCATCCGTTATACAGACTGTATATGCTATTGCTTATCTAGAACATCCTGTCCCTTCGACGCTTGCCTCCTTCCAATCCTGTAGTCTCCATGTGCTTCCTCATCCCCATAATCCCATCCCATTTCCTTGATTTTTTCCTCATCTCAGCCTTATTGGTTGAGCTACACGGGAGACTCACGAGAAGCACATGAAAATGACTCCCATGAAGATCAGCAACTTTGAATCCTGCAGAACAATTCCCTTTCTTGCTCAGCAGATTAGAAATACACCAACAAGAAGGCTGTTCATCCAGTGAACACAGGCACAACTGTTTGTCTAGGGGAAAGCGCCTTTCAAACCCAGGCACTAAAATGAGATGCCGAGTCCCACTGTATGGTACCAGAGAGATCATGATGCCAAGTCTGAAGTTACGATAGCGATATGTATCATGTCTCCCAGCACGTGCATGAATGCATAATATGAATAAAATGCAAGAAAAAAAAAAGCGTCTCATCCTGCAGGGTAACCAGCTAGTACTGGAGCACGGTAACACATCCACCCACCTGAAATAATGCCCAAAATAATCACCTTTACAGCACGGATTACTGATATGAGGTCACAGGCCACTACAGAAGAAGCAAGCAGATCCAAATGTTGGTCCAGGGCAATCCTAAAGGCTTCTGGTTTATTATACAAGGAGCCACAGCTACAAAGTAATACCCAACGCATGTCAGAGCAGGCTGCAAGCCCAGCGCAGAGCCGGCAGCCCACAGAGGATGCAGAACGTATCCTGTTTGCAAAAGGGAGGCCGCACACAGAGCCACATCCGTCTGTCCTCGCACGGATGAGACCTTATGAAGCCAAGCTCAGGTGGATGCTGCAAGAGCTCACCACCCCACCCCGTCAGCCTTGCGAGCGTGCAGACTTGCCCTGGAGTGAGAGAGGGGTCTGATCTGCAGGAGACGCTGGGCTCTTTCCCGAAACACTACCAGATGTAACTTCCTGCAATAAAATAATAGTAAGAAATAAATCCGTACCTACCTCATTTATCTAGAAACTGGTACCAGAAGAACTTGCCATTGGCAACTTCTGGCCTATTAAAATACCAGCAACTGTGCAGTGAGACCACAGGCTCCGGAAGGCACGCATGAATTCCTCTGAAATACAGCTACAAAGCTAGAGTCAACACAGCTCAAGAGCACAAAGAGTAAACAGACTGGAAGCCATTTAGGTTTTCCCCTGTATTTCAGAAATAAATATGTGTTAAAGTGCAGGGGGGGCACCCTCTCCTACCTCCCCTCGTCCTCGGCCAGAGCTGATAGTACTGCCACCCTGCAAATCAAGAGGGCCCCAGGGCCCCAGTCTCAAACATTAGTTTCCCATAAGTAATTTTTTGAGCCAAGGGCTGCTTAAGTCACACAAATCAGGCCGTTACTGGGAGTTAGCTGTCAAAGCAATGCCAGTTCAGAATCGGCGGGGTAGGGAAGTCTGAAAGCTGGCTGTAGCCGAGCATATTTACTGATGCTGTACACACAGCGTATCGGTTACAGGGCTTTAGATTACAGCTTCTGGTCAACAAAGCAGCCCCAGCCTGAGCAACGGCAGGTGGAACAGGAGTCAGAGCGTTAGCAGAGACTGATCTTTACTCAACAGGATACAGCCCCCGTGGCAGGAAAGTTTTGACGTAATTCTGCCTGTCTTGTGACAGGCTCCAACGCGGTGACCATGTAACAGGAAGAGGCAAGTCCGGCACGAAGAAAATCAACCACCCAAAGCCTCTGCAGTCGGACCCTGCAGGTGTAGCAGCCAGAGCCCAGAAAAGGTGAAAGAAATGCTCTGCAAATTCAAAGTGCAGCTTAAGATCGTTTGTGCTGGGCACCATGTGGTGCTGTATCACTTCTGCACTTTGTCCAACACCATCAACTTGTCAGAGGTTCAACCTCATCCACTGCTTCTGCTCTCATGACTTTCACCTACCTCGAGCTACACTGCTGGAATGGAATCCCTTTTTTCTCATCTGTGTTGTGTAGTTTCTCTGTATTCGTTTCAGAATGCAAGCAGTGCAGGTACTACGCCTCAATATTATCTTGAACTAGGTTATGTTTTCTTGCAAATAATTTCTAGAGACTGTACTCAAATGCCTCCTCCATTAACACCCTCACAGCCCACTCCTGAGGCTGCAGCCAGGAAAGAAGCATGTTAGCATGTGAAGCTGCTCTGGAGCATTAAAACTCACTCTCTTGATCTGCATATAGCAACATATTTACACACAGGGAAGGTCTACGTCTTCAGACATGTTTGCAACAAAAGCACTTTTGAAATACCTTATCAGACCACATGGTCTAGCAAAGGACAGAGCCAAGCGTACTTTGTCCTAAAATATGGAACTGGGAGAACAGTTTCAAGCCACAGCCAAGTTCCTTCCTCTACTACAGCCTGGCAACCCTGCTCAAATCAAGAGGCAGAACTCAGCCTGTGGTCCTCTCCTTTCACTACAGCTAGTTTTCTTCCCCTCTTGGGGACACGGACTGTAAAAGAAACCATTTAAGTTTTTTAGTTTTAAAACCTTTGTTATAAGGCAGACAGTGGTAAAGATTTAGATCTCAACTTGGCTGAATCAGTCCTTTAGTCTCTGATTAACCAAAGAAATGAAGTGTCTTTTCTCACGAAGGAGCCATAATAGTGAACCCAGTCACCTGAAGGATCCTGTAACCTCAGGCACAGTGACCATCCACGTGGAGACAGTGAATTAGCCGATTTCCAACTCTCACCGCAGCTGCATTTTGGAGGTGGTATGACTTGCACCTCCCTTCACAGAGGTTTCTGAAACACCAGCCGTGCGTTAGCAGGGCAATGCTTCTCCCCCTTTATTTGTGTCCTACAGAAATGAAAAAGTTGTCTATACCACTAAAGCATAATGATGCTTTGCGTCCCACCAGCCGAGGAAACCTTTAGGTCTGTACCCACATAGGGATGACAAAGCCACACTTACACAAAAGCTGACCTCAGTTCCACAGGGAGCTACCGCGACGAGGTGCCTCCCCAGATACCAGCGTTTCCCTCGGCTTTCTGGATGCAGCTGTACACACACACAAAAAAATCATGCAGCGCAGGAAGTGGCCTTTCACTCTTACTCCATTAAAAATTGCAAGGCTAAGAACATTCTCGGTTCAGGCTTACAGCACCAAAATACTTTGAGGTTGGACCACCCTAACAAGGTCAGCTCTTCCCAGATCGAGCCTGCACGCAAACAGATGCTGGACTGCAGATGACCAGCTAAGTTCTCTGATTCAAACTGGTGCAGGAGCACCAGGATCAGAAAACTAAGCTGAAAATGCTGCATGTGCTTGGAAAAGCTTGGTCCCAAAGGAAACACAGTCTGAGGTGCCTCCAGCAGACAATGAGGAAGGTGGGAAATGCCCTCAAAGTTGCTCAACTCATGAAAAACAGTCTTTCTTCTAGAGTGAGCCAGGGGCTTTCAAAGCACAATCCTTTCTTTCAAATCCAGAAATACCAGAGTGAAACTGCTGGCACGCTAACAGAACAACGTAGGATGAAGTGTCAGGAGTCTGTGGATAACACCTGGCTTTCCACTTCCTTCACATCATGCACCGGCAGCGTCGCTGCCAACACGCAGCCAGAAATCAATCGACACCAAGGTAAAGAGCATCTGGCTGTCACTCAGCACTAACTGACACTGTAAGCAGAGAGGGGGGGAAATTTAATCAAGTCTTCCTCTTCTATGATACCCAAAGATGTACATGTACATGCTACATCAGCCTGTAGCTTTAGGCACCGATTTGGACATCCAGGCTCCTGCCTGTGCCAATGCACTGATCCAAAACCTCCCGATGAGCTTATCGTATCATCTCTCTAGGAACAAAGACACACACACACCCCCAAAAAGCTTCAAACTGGTACAAAACGCAGCAGCCCATCTGCTTCACAAAAATGGTTGCCATGAATACATCCCTACTGCTCTGTGCCTGCTATTTTTAAAGATACTTGGGAGGCAACTGAATTCACTGGCGGTTGTCCTATTTAAGTATCTAGATTAATACTATTCAAGGAATATACCAGTACTTCTCTGTGGGGAAATACAGCACTTGCCTGGCCCACACCTGGCTCAGATGCATTTTCGGCAGACTAACTTCTGTAATCCAACGGCAGGGCGATAAACCCACAGACAATGGACACTTTTCACGCAGAGCACTAAACTGAAACGGGCGAGTCTTATCCTCAGAAGCCCCACCAGAGCGTAAGGAGACTTTCCACAGGGAGGTGAAAGGACAAGCAAAAGGATATTTACAGCTGCAGCTTTAGTCACTGAAATACCCATGGTTTAATGCAAGGCAAGAGTGGAAAAAGGGTACCCGCCTGCAAGAAAAAAAACAAACAACAAACCAGAAGACCCAAGAGAGGCAGATTCCCAAAGCCAAATGTGCTGACAGGACCTGGATCTGTTCCAGAGTGCCTTGAATTCCTAAGAGCGTTAAGTCTTACTGCATTTCAGAGAGGTTCCCCTCCAGCCTGGCTGCTTTGTCGCAGCCCAGGCAGAGGTGTGCGCAGCTCACAGCCCGGGGTGCATCCCACCGGACACAGCACTGGGTACCTGCAACGCAGGCTGAAGTGGACTTGGGACCGGGATGGGCTGATGGGAGCTGGCAGTACAGCCACCCACTTCTGCTCCACTCACAGGTCAGATTAACCCGGTGCCACCCAGCAACTCATTGGATATATCATATCCCCACCTCTCACCACGGACATGCACAAGCTGCCAAGTAAGTTTGTTGTAAATAACCTGAAAAAACTGTCTCTGGAGATTCTTATATTCTCAAACAGCTCTTCTTTTCCCATCATAGGTCACTTAATTGAGAAAAAAGTAAATTGATTTAGTGCGTCCTATGAAGGGTTCCTATACCTACTTCTCCGCCCCATTTACAGACTCCAAACAACATGGGACACCTTGTTCAGGTTCTCTGACAACTCACAGGCAGAAAGAGCTACCAGTCTGCTCGGTCACAGCTGCATACCTCCTATTGCCACAGGCCGCAGAAGCAGCCCAAATCGATTGCAGAGCAAACACCGGACTTTTTCACATAAGCAGCTCACATAATAAGACCTGACAGACACTACAGCCTCAAACACAATCGTTTTTGGAAGTGGTTGACTTCAGAGAAACAGTCACAGATCCTAAATAACACACAGACTTCTAACTAAACACGGACACAGCATCTCCTTCCCTTTAATCTTTCCCCAGATCCAAAGAGTATCAGAAAGGTCATGGAAATGACTGGAGCAGCACAGCGCAGAGCCAAGGCAGGATCCGGGCGCCTCTCCACACGGTCACTCTCCTCCTCACCGTTCATGGAAATTCACCCCTCCTGATGTTTCCCTAACTGCAACGGAGGAAAATATTTGGAAAAGGTCAAATGACTCAATACCACCGAGACCTGTAACTTTTCAAGCAGGAACAGGTTTCCATGTGCTTTCAGTTAGAGTACAGACAGGTTAGGGGAAAGGCGGCAAACCCAACAGTCTACTTCCCCTTTGCTCGTTTATAAGTAATCAAGCCGGTTGAGAGTAATGCATGTGTTTGGTTTAAATTACAGATGATCTTGCTGCTGGAACACATCTGCAACACACCGCGCTGAGCAAACTGCTGAAGCCCAGCCAGCTCAGAAAACAACCCAATGCAACCCCAACGGCTGGCAGCATCTGCAAACCCCAGCGACAGCTCCTAGAAGCTGCTTTCCGGGACAACAAGAGGAGGGAGATCGACATTTCTCAGCACAAGCTTTTCCTGAGACACCCTCCAGTTCAAGTAATTTTATTATGACTCCAGGAGCAGAGGGGTTAATTTCTTTCCTAGTTCACATACTGTTTGAATTCCTTAGATAAGCTGCTTCCACCAAACCCAAGCATCCAGCCTCAGGGGAGAACACTCTAAGGAAAAGCTCTTTTGATAGATTTTCTTCAAAAAAGAAATTAATTCCAAGTCAATTTTTTGAGGTGTTCCACGCCCACGGTTTCTACAGACTTCAGATGAGGTTGCACCACGCCTCTGGAAGAAAAACCAAGCTTTGAGCAATGCCCTACCACTTCTGTTCGCAAGGCAGAAATGTTTTATGCTTGTCCAATAAAACCTTCTCCCCTGAAATGAGAAAGCTCTGTGTGCAACGCCACAAAGAGAAAAACCAGATCAAACCAGGCTTTAGCTCTGGGATAAAGTAGTTAACAGCTAGCATAAACTAATCCTGTACCTTTAAAACTGAGCAGTCACTCAGAAAAGCAAAAAAACAAGTTTTGAAAGCCACCGAAGGATTCCTTCACATCTTGAGGCAGAAAGCAAGCAAGTCTGGGCTGTTACGGAATTTGCGTTTGCATACTGCTGGTGATAATCTATGTGCATAGCTGGAAACAAAGCCAGTTTTTATTAGCAATTAGTAGCCGGAGAGGGGACAGACCTGCCTGAAGGAGTCAGGGAAACGCCAATACGTGATGGCAGAACAGCCTTGTAAGATGCGCAGCAGAATGATCCCAGTATGACGGATCACATAAAAAAAGAAAATACTGCAGCTACAAACTTCGAGATGCAATGGCATCAGTTCAAGGAGATAAACAGTGTCTTTAACACTGACAACTTTGACTCCAGGCAGCAGTTTTCCCTTGCACAGCAATTTGCAATGCAAAGCAAGCTACTTCTACGCTTAGCAAGAACAGTAATCCTGAAGGAAAGGGGGAGAGCAAAGTTGGGAAGAGTTGATTTGCTTAGATACAGTTTTCTACAGAGCTGAGTTTCAAGACAGGCAAGAAAGCAATGTAGCACAGGGTCTGAAATAGCATGTCATAACTTGGGCAAGGGGAGGGGGGGGGAAGTAAGAGCGGATTTCATCCACAAACCCCAGTCCCTTTCAGGGGAGCAACCTCCTGCTCCCTCTCCACATCTCTGAAAAATTCAATCCAGCTCTGATCAGCCAACACCACTCAGTTTCAGAGCTCTCCAGCTATGTCCTTCCCCAGCTCCGGAGAATGATGTGGCACATGGGGCCCTACAACAGAACTACGAAAATCCCATCAAGGGGTAGGCAAGTGGCAGCCATACACTAAACCGCTCAAGTGAAAATAACCAGGGAAAGAAGCACAGCCAGGAAGCAAGTCTGCAAGCAGCTTCTTACCTGGTAGATAAGCTAGCAAAGTCTCCTCCATCCAGCAGCCTGATTTTGCAGAACAGAACCCCATTCACAAAGGGGACAGCAGTCAGCTCTTCTAGAGTGAAATTTGTCTGAAACTTGAATTTCTTCTTCTTCATCAGGAAAGCCATGGGCAAATTCAGCGTGGAAAGGCCAGGAACTGCAAACAAGATCGGGGAGGAGCGGCTCAAAACACACACAGACAAGGAGAGGAACGGCACTCGTTCCAGAAGCACAAGCAGGGAGTAAATTCCAGTTCAGTTACAACGACGGCCCAGCTTCAAACACACAATTCTCTTCTCTTTGGTGGTCGGATCTGGCTGTGGGATCATCGCCACGGCAGGCTTCAGGTGAGGAGGAAGAGGTCAGATTAAACCTCTGCAACATCTCCAAGCGAAAAGGAAGGGAGAGAAGTCAGTCTCAGCTCCAGACCAGCAGGAGCTGTCCCACTTGGAGGCTGCAGTGCTCAGTCTTCAGCACAACCCCTCCAGAAAGGATCTCTTGTGGGAAGTCATCGCGTGTCTCCAAAGAAGCCTTAAGTCTGTGGGCAGCACATTCAGAGAGCATCCAGTTTCTATCTCCTCCTCCTGTGCAACTCCTTGATACAGGTCTTCGGGTCAGCCTTTGGGAGGGAAATGAGTAAATTAGTCCCAGCCAGTCTGGAGCTCCTCCTCTAAAACCTGTTTGGATGCGTAATATTCAGTCCAGACTCATACCAGTCTTAAGAGGTATGGCCCCAATTAGCCTGGCCCCAACATCCTCTTTCCCCTTTTTGCCTAGAGCAAGCTTCACTGTTGTCATCTCCTTCGTAATTTGTTTTGCAAAGCAGCTAATAAAAATCTGCTGTATTTTTACCCATCGTTTTTAGGAGGAGTTTACAGAGCAAGATTGGTCTAACATGTAGTCTAACACGAATAAGCAAAGCTGTCTCAAGAAATGCAAAAATCAGTTTCTTTTGTTTTTCCGACCAGCCCTAAGTGTTAGCACCTGTATCTTATAAATTGAGAATGCAGCACAGAGGAAAAAAAAAAATCAAGTCTGCTCCAGATTACACAGCGTAACAACCGAATCAGGTCATCTGGCTGTCCAATAGGCAGGCCCACCAAGCACGCTGCCCTCCCCCGGCACCAGGTCCACGCCAAGCCGTGCCCGCACAGCTCAGTTCTGGGGCTGGAGACGGTAATTTCATTACACATTTATGCAACACCTAAGCCAGGGAGGCCAAGAGCTGATTAGCATCTAAAAGGGACGACGTTATGAACACCGGGCAGTAAACAATCCTCACCGATACCAAGAATTAACGACTGCAAAACAACGCAGGCGACGCTCCTGCTACCCGCGCGGGTGCATGGTTAAAGCCCCTCTCCTGCTCGGGCGGCAGCGGGCGAATGCAGCCATCTCTGCCCGCTGCACCGGGGCCCGGGCACCTCCACGGAGGCACCGCCAGCCCCCTCCACCAGCTACGCCTGCCCCTGCACCGAGCTGACGCCAGGTCTCAGCCTGCCTTTCAGCCCCCTGGACCGTGGCACAGAGCTGACCTGCCTTTCATTCAGCCCCCGGACTGTGCACTGAGTTGATGCCAGCTCTCAGCCCATCTCCGGGCCCCGAGGGCCACGCACCAGGCTGCGGTAAGGTGGCAGCTCGGCCCCTGGCACCCTAGGCCATACACTAAGCCGTGGCCAGGTCTCAGCCCCCCTCCCGGCCCCAGGGGCCACGCCACCCGCTCTGGCCCGTGAACCGTGCACCGAGCTGCGGCCAGGTCTCAGCCCCCTCTCCCGGCCCCCCAGTCACAAGCCGACCTACAGGAGGTCTCAGCCCGCTTCCCGGCCCCTTCCACCGACCTGCGGCCCGGTCCCGGCCCGGTCCCGCTCGCTCCTCCTGCCCTCTCCCCGCACGGCCGCCTCAGCCACCGCTGCTCCCCGTCACAGCCGCCTCTGCTAGCGCTACGCCAACTGCGGCCGCTACGCCAACGGCGCAGGCAGCCACTAGCCAGAGCAACGCCACCGCCGGGCTTCGGGAATACCAATCCGACACTACGTACCCCTCCTCCCCGGGACGAGGGCGGCGCCGCCCGATTGGGCAAGCAGCAAGAAGGCGGCTCGAGCATGACGAGCCTTTGATTGGTTGCTCCGGCACGGGGCGCGGAAGAGAGCGCGGGGATTGGAGGCGGGGGCTGTCGGTTTGAGCAAGACCCGCCTCCTGGCTGAGGGGGTGGGAGGGAAGTGGGGGTACTGCAGCGGCTCCGCCGTCGCCTCAGCGGGGGTGGCGGTGGGAGCGCGGCCCAGCGTGGCTGCTCGGCCAGTCGTGTGGCCACCGCGCATGGGGGTCCCTCGGGCCTTCCCGCCCCCCAGGACGTCCCGTAGCCCCTCCGCAGGCCGAGCAGCCCCAAGCTGGCACTGAAGCGGGCTGGCTGAGGGGATGGCGGGCCTCGGCCCTCGGAGCTTGCAGTGGAGGGGTGCTAGCCTGGGCTGAGGGAATGGGAGAGGCAGCTCTGAAAGACGTGGTCTCCGTGCCGTCCTCAGCGCTGCCCCTCGACAGCCAGGACCCGTCGTCCTGTCCTTGTCATAGGGCCTGCCCTGCCCAAGCAGCTGCCGGCGCCATCCCTCGCGACGGGGCTGTGGCATGGCTGCGGGCACGCCACTCCTCGGGCCGGCCTGACGGGCAGCCCCTGGGCTGGAGGCCTTGGCACCGCACAGCCCCGCAGGCAGCGCGACGTGGGGCTGGGAGCTGGTTCCTCACCCTGCATGCGTGAGATGTGGCAACCGGTTAAAGCCATCTCTTCATCAAAATGGCTCCCCGTTGTTAGGCGCTGCTGCCGTGTCCTGTTGCTGGCATCTCTGGTTAGGCAGGATTCCATCGTTTCAGGGCAAGCAGAACAAAATGTCTCTCCTTGTCCTGAAGGAGTCTGCAATCACCAACATGATTTGCCTATTTTCTCAAGCTGGGGATGTGCCTAAGAACCTCTGTTGCAGAGAAGTTGAGGTTTATATGGGAGGGACTTTTCCCAAGGCTGATTTGCATGTCTGGCAAAGCTTGGATGAAAGACTGGGAGTTCTCTCTTTGCCAGGCTTTGATGCCCAGACTGTTTGCCTTTAGTCTGTGCCATCTTTGAAGAAAATACCAGAGCTATCAAATAATTCAACCACAATGTGAGTCTTTTAAAAAAAAAATCTGCTAGGAAAAGTACATGGCAACGTACTTGGAGAAAAGTTAAAAACTGGATTAAGCCAAAGGCATTGTTGTGATTCTTGCTTACCAGGTTAAGCAGATACGCAGACTTTGGGCTGGGAAAACATTTCATATTGGTACAGTGAAACCACTGCAGGAGATACCAGTCTTCCCATACAGCAGGGTTTGCGGAGGCTTTTAACCTTTTAAAGGTAGGGCTTGAATCGTTCCATCAGTGGATATCTGGTGTTTTCAAGGCCTCAAGACACTGCTAGACATGGGCTGGGTTTTTTTGCTTTCTGTTTCGCAGCTTATTGGGAAAGAGCTCAGCCTTCTAAATGCTTCATATTTGCCAAACTGGGATGCTCAAATGCTGGAAGCATCTGAAGAATCCAGACCAGTCCCTCACAATTCTCATTCCCTGAGCATACCGCTGACAGACATGTCGATCTTTCGCTTCCATCACTAGGTAAAGGACAACTGATCTCTCTGTTTGTGGTGTGGGAGGAGGCCATGTGTTATCTGGTATGATTCACTCTGACACATAACCTCCTTGGAGGACTTCTCTTGTTTATAGCAACAGCCCCAAAAGCTAAAGTTTACAGAGATTTTAATCCTTGCTGTTCTCACGCATATTTACTCTACAGTTTTATCAGAAACATTTCTTGAAAACCTCAGTGTTTTTATAATTAATTGAATAATGTGACTGATGTTAAAAATAAACGGATTTGGAAAGATGCCCAGTGAGCTGCTGAACGGTGTGTAATATAGCAACTGTAGCTGGATTCTCAGGGGTATGTATATTTTCCCAACAAATGCAGTCTCATGACTTAGAGATTAAATCTTTATTAGTTCCAAATTCACCCTGCTGATTTTTCTGTGATTATGCTGCATAATTGTTTCTGGACAAATTCACGTTTTTTAAAGGGACCGTACCCCTCCAAAAGTGTGCTTCTGCTGATCTCAGAGCGGGTGAGCTGGTCTGAGCCCCGCGGAGGCACCGCAGAGGGGATGTGGCCACAGGGTATCTCTGTCCATCCACCATCCCACTGGCTTTGTCATATTTTCCGATCCAGGTCCAAGCCGTTCACTAAGGGGCTGTGTGTGAACAGGGCGCTCTGATATATATTAAATCTGCTCACCCCAGACTCCAATGCCATTGATTTCTCCTCTATGACCTCGGCCCCGCTGCGCCCACCTCACCTCTGCTCTGTGAACATCAGCCACGTCCTTGCCCCATGCTCTCCCTGACCTAACCCTTTCCTGATGCCGCTCCCCAGTGCCGCCACCGCTTCCTCAACTTTTGCTGGCTCAGGGCATCGTCTTATCGGTCCGGGATAATTTATCAGTTTGGGCTCTGCAGTTAAGTCTGGGCCTCGCCTCTGCTGTCACCGGAGGTGTTTCTCGCTGGCCAGGGGCTGGGATCTCTACACTCTGCTCACGCTGGCACTGCAAGTGAGCAGGAAGAGAGATGGCTTTTCTGGCCTCCTCCTCCCTGTTTTCAGGACGGAGATAAAGCAGCAGGGAAGAAACAAGGCAAGATAAATTCAGAAGGGACAAAACTCAGTGAGGTGAAGCGAGATAGATTCTGTAATGCATTCGGTGATCCATCAAATCCTCTTATCCCAGGGGAATCCCAGAGACACGAGCAAACCATCAAGCCCTGTAAACTACATCATCAGCGTCTTCCTCTGGAAAACATCATCATGCTAATCTGTTTGTCCTAGCAGCCAAATGATTAAAGTTTGAAAACTAAATTATACACAGTGCTGCAACAGCGTAAACACAATAATGGCTCCCTGTTACACCTGTAACCTCTGTTATAATAGCTTTAATAAGCTTTCAGCCTCGTCATCCAAAAAGAAAAGATTATCACACGATGCTTTATGCTATAAATGTGTTCTTTGCACTGCTGGTGACCCAGCACCTGCAACGCACCCGCTCTGAGGGGCTGCCTGGGAGCTGGGGCCGGGCGCCGTCCCCAGGGCCGAGGGCAGACCCAGGCTGGGGAGCTCCTGGAACGGGGCTGGGGGTGCAGCCCCCCGGGCAGCGCAGCGCAGCGGCCTGAGCCTGTCTGGAGCGTGCGGGCGGCTGGAGGCCCTGTGGGGCCATGGGGACCTGTCCCCATTACACAGGATTATCCGATGGTGTGGAGTTATTCCAAGCTTGCGTCTTCTCAGCTTAATTTAATAACAGGCTGCGAGCTCTACTTTGATCTGTTCATGTTTTTCACTAGTTCCATATTTAACTGGACTCATCAAAGGCCAGGAACTGTTTCACTTTCTGTGCCAGGCTGGGTTTCCTGTTGGATGTGCAAAGGACACACCTGCGCGGTGGGTTTCTGGCCTGCCAGGACCGGATCCTGTTATCCACAGAGACAAAGGGAGCCCAGGAATCTGGAGCTGATGGATTCCTTTCCCCAAACATGTGGCCAGACCTGAAAATCCAGCTGCCTGGCTTTTTTTGTTTACTGGTTTCCATATGTGCTCCCAGTGTCCTGGGAATGTGCGGCACAACTCTCC
>Ga0065711_1003322_pt1 | contig 39251 bp, 20 predicted proteins | sample Hoacrofraction12_FD_59098 | JGI IMG/M metagenome (GOLD analysis project Ga0065711, IMG submission 59098) | Hoatzin crop microbial communities from Cojedes, Venezuela - Epithelial fraction 12 v2 (version 2) | ecosystem: Host-associated > Birds > Digestive system > Esophagus > Crop | place...
GGGGGGCAGAGAAGAGCCTTTAGTAAGTATTTCTTTTGATAAAAGATCATTTTATCACTGAAAACCCAATTTATGGGTGAATTAGGGAAAGCAGCTCTACTAGTGTTTTGAGTTTTCTTTTTTCTATACTGTTTTCAGAATCTCCTTAGAAGACTTGTGTGGTAAGTGGCTTCATCACCATGAAGCTAATATTTCTATTCTGCATCAGGAAAAGTCATGATCTCTCAAAAAATTCATTAGTGTGTTACTTCACATTAGCCAAGTGTCTAGTGGCTAAGTTCCTTATCTCAGATGCAAGTGCAAGAGTCTTAAGTGCCTGTCTGAAGTAGATTGATTTTGGGTGGCTTCCTTTTTTCATTTAGATGAGAAATTGTATCTTGGATTAATAAAGCTTTCCAGTGAAAGCTGTTTCAAGACATACTTACAAATTGATCCCATCTGGAGTACCGTGTCCAGCTCTGGGGCCCCCAGCATAAGAAGGACATGGACCTGTTGGAGAGGGTCTAGAGGAGGGCCACAAAAATGATCCTGGAGAACCTCTCCTATGAGTACAGGCTGAGAGAGTTGGGGCTGTCCAGCCTGGAGAAGAGAAGGCTGCAGGGAGACCTTGTAGCAGCCTTCCAGTACCTGAAGGGGGCCTATAGGAAAGATGGGGAACATATTTTCAGTAGGGCTTGTTGGGACAGGACAATGAGTAATGGCTTTAAAGTAAGGGAAGGTGGATTTAGACTTGATATAAGGAAGAAATTTTTTACTGTGGCGGTGGCGAAACACTGGGACAGATTTCCCAGAGAAGTAGTGGAGGCCCAATCCCTGGAAACATTCAAAGCCAGGTTGGACAGTGCTCTGAGCAACAAGGTCTAGTTGAAGATGTCCCTGTTCACTGCAGGAAGATTGGGCTAGATGGCCTCTAAAGGTCCCTTTCAACCCAAAGCATTCTATGATTCTATGATTCTAAACAATAACAACATAATTTTTTCCCCTCATACTAAGTGAGTAAGAATTATATCCTAGAAACAGATTATAAGCCTTCCAAATACATGGAAAGTTTATTACTGACTTCAATGAATTTGGAATCAAGTTCAGATACAACAAGATTCCTGGTGTTGTGAGCACCAGAATATATAAGCACCAGACGAAGAAAACATTACTCTCAAGCATATGAAAAACCACCAAATTTTCCTCTCAGCCGTGCCTACACAACCTCTATTAGACTGTTCAAACTATTGCAAAATTAATGCATCACTTCCAAAACAGCTACTTAAAACTGCTAAAAAAAATTCAGAACCCAAGAACAATTATGTTGATAAATGCACACCTTCATCTCACCAACACAGCATCATATCTAAAATATGCACGAACTGGCATTCATGTAGTGTCTTCTCTTCAACACCCTAAATAATTATTGGATTTGCCATTTTTTCTTCTCTTAGCCAAGCTCAGTGTCCTAAAAGGCATGGTGAACATCAATTACCTTGTTTTTAATCTTGTTTATAATCATGTATTTTACTGTTTATTCATTATTACACACTGTTTAAAAATACCATTGGATGTACGCTCTGTATTGGTATGCAACAAATAAAAAGGTACCATTTTTATTTTCTGGGAACACAAGTAGCAGACTTTTCCAAAAACAGATTTGTTAGTCCCTGCAATCAAAGTCCTGCTTTACAAAAACTAGCACTTTATATTAAATTTGCTCACAGTATTTAACCATACAACTAAATAATTTCTGAAAATCCATAAAATAGAAAATTAATGTAAAGGTCACTAGGCTATCAGAAGAAAAAGTGACCTTTGATGCTGGAAATCATTGGGGATTTCTCCAGCTCTGCATAGATATATTATGCAGTGCTTTCCTCAAGACATTTTAATACTAAGTGTGGGATTTAAAAAAAAATAAAAGCCACACATGAATGTATTTATCTATATAAATCCTTTATATCACTGTAAGACTACTGAAGTGAAAGACACCGATGAACAGGACAACATATCATTTTCCAAAACAAAAGTGAATTATAAAAATGAAATTCAGTATTTTATTAAATATACTGAATACTGTTCTATCATTTTATCAGTCTCCAGCAGAAAGCTTACTTCAAAAGTGGAAACAGGATTTTCAGGATTTTGCCCCAACCACAACATCCTCAAGAATCAAGGAAAGGAACAATAGGATTTATTATATATCACATCAAATATACACTTTGTTCGCTTGCTAAATACTTCCTTTTATCTTCCACATTCTTACTCAAAGTAGAAAGAAACATTTAGTGTAAACCAAAAAGCTTTTCTTTTTTTTAAAGAATGAACCCAATATTGAAGTAACATCATCTGTTAGTCAGCTGACGTTAGTGTTCTTTTCCACAACAGTTTATTTCCAGTAGCCTCATTGCTTACTCAAGCAGCAGAGAATTGTTTCTCCACTGTCCCCATTTTAGAAAACATGATGCCTATGACAATCTCCAACTATATAACTAGGGATATCTAAATAGTTACGTGTTTTTGTCTCAAATCAAAATTTTGCAGGAATCCTTTGGGTTTCTATGAACCGCTCACTACAGTAAATTTTGTAAAGTGTCTTTTTATATTGTTCTAATGGCAGAGGTATTTGAAGAAATTTCAAAATACCTCTCCAGTTTGACACATTAAATAAATAGGTATTGCATATTAACACACTTCTATTGACAGTGATATGACAGCAATCAAGACAAGCTTTAGAAGTGAAGATAAAACCAGTGTCAGTACAGTTTCCTTAAAAATACAGGTGAGTCCTCCTAACCTCCTTCCTCATTAATTCACAGTCATTAAAAGCAGAGTTCAGCACTTCAGCCAAGACACGGAGAATCAACTCTGTCAATTATTTCCTCCAGGAAGGGACCGACTTGCAGTAACAGCTTACCCTTACTGGTGAGAAATGGGATAGCAGTTACCGAAGAGAGGTCCTCATAATCCAGAGCGCAAACTGAAGCAATAGCACTCCACAGTGAGATGGGAGGAAAATAGATAAAAGAACAGTGGGCTTCAACTGCTTCATTTGCAAACTCCCTGCATGTTTTCCAGAAGCATGGCGCTCTCTATGACAAATTCAAGCACAGGAAAACCCTTGGGCTTTTCTAGTTACATTTTCCTTGCTTTTCAGGAATGGTCCTGGAATTGAAAGCCATGGAATAATAACCAAGCAGATTTAGTCAAAACATTTTGTGCTTTTCAATAGTTATGTGGAGTTTAGACAGCAAAGCAAATATGAATGGAAGTACAGGACAGCTAAATATGCTTAGGAGGAAAGAATAGTTAAAAAGATTTGTTTCACTTAGAAATGTTCAGAGGACTTATTTGTGGAAAATATGGTAAACACAAGAACTAGGGTTATCAGCTTAGTTCTTAAGAACCAGCACTTCAATTTTCTCCTTATGATTTTCAAAGTGTGAATGACCATGTCAAAGAAGAACATGAAAACCATGAATGAAGTGGCTGGAATAAAACTAGTGCCAGCGCATCTTACAGTACCAAGGAGTCCTGACCTAATCTTTAATCTTTTATACAAAACAAACCTGATCTTCAACTTGCTGCCATCAATAATTCACACATTTGCCAATTCTTCATATGGAAAATAAGTTTTCTTCTAGGAATTATTTCAGTGTGTAAAAATTGGTGAACTCAACTATACAGTAATCAAGTCCTTTCAAAACCGCACGCAAAACTTTCTTTAACCAACACATTAGGTCAATCTGCCCATGTCAGAACTACATCAACAAAGTCAGCATCTTGGTACATTTCTGACTGTTACTTCCTGACTGATGTTTTAGGTTACAAAGAAAACTCATTCAACCAAAGCTGTGAAACAGGAGTAACTAGTCTCAAGGTCACGGAAACTCTCTGTTAGTTTGTGGCCTGCTTTCCGTATGCATTTTTGCTGCACTGCATCACCGAGTCTTGCTTGCTACCGAACATATGACAAGATCCATGTGTTTTGCTCTGAGTGCTCTCTTCCTGTCCATCTTTCCTCAAGTCTCTGCCATTTATCTTGGTTGCTTGGTGCAATCAAATTTCCCATGCCCATTTATGCTAAGCTCATTAAACTGTTTTTTTCCCTCTAAAACTGATACACAAGCAAACTGTAAAAGCTTTATAGTTTTAGCTTGGCCATAACATCAGCTGTTGTACTATCACAGCTTCTAGAAAGACAAATAAATACCCAATAAGCTGTTTCGTTTTGTTTTGAATGTACAATTTCTTTAGTAATTGCCTACTGAGTCACTGGCTTCCTTTCTGTTAAACTCTTCTGTTGTTCACTCCAGCTCTGAGGGAAACTATAGAAGACAGTGTTAAATTCCCCTAAGTACCAGTAGGATCAGAACTTGACTCATAGTGTATGATCGCATATACATATAGAACTACTGTGAGAAGTTGGCTGTCAGCATTATGATACACGATGGACCCATTCACTACTCAGACTCATTTTATGATGCTGCTTGTGATACTTCCTCTGAAGTTAGTGAATTGAGGAACAGACAGAAGACAGTAGGTAGGCAATTATGCTGTAAAAGAGCTGATAATTTGGCCTTACTCAGAGCCTGAGTACTTTCTAGGAATGTAAAACAAATGATAGAGGAAAGATAAACGAAGTGCCATTGGTCCCACCCGATTCAGACAACCCTCTTTCCACGTCATTTTCTTGGGCCTTGGGTTCCCTATCAGTTCACATCTGTGCCATCAGAGCCATCTAGTCAACATGATGGTGGCAGAATTTAGCACCTAAATATAAGTGGGGGAATTTTGAAGGTTTTACTGTGGGTACAAGCTCAGCCAAACATTTAAATTCCTGCCTCTGTTTTGGTTTGGCCTGGATAAATGCCAGGTAACCACCAAAACCACTCTATCACTCCCCTCCTCAAGTGGACAGGGCAGAGGAAATATGATGAAAGGCTTGAGGGTCGAGATAAGGACAGAGAGAGATCACTCACCATTTATCACCATGGACAAAACAGATTGAACTTGGGGAGAAAACAGAGTTTAAATTATGACCAATCAAATCAGAGTAGCATAGTGAGAAATAAAACCAAATCTTAAAACACCTTTCCCCCACCCCTCTCTTCTTCCCAGGCTCAACTTCACTCCTGTTTCTCTCCCTCCTCCCCCCAAGCAGCGCAGGGGGACGAGGAATGGGGGTTATGGTCAGTTCATCACACGTTGTCTCTGCTGCTCCTTCCTCCTCAGGTGAAGGACTCCTCACACTCTTCCCCTGCTCCAGCGTGAAGGTTCCTCTCACAGTAGACAGTTCTCCACAAATTTCTCCAATGTGAGTCCTTCCCACGGGCTGCAGCTCTTCACAAACTGCCCCAGCGTGGGTCCTTCCCACAGGGTGCAGTCCTTCAGGAACAGGCTGCTCCAGCATGCATCCCCCATAGAGGTCACAAGTCCTGCCAGCAAACCTGCTCCAACATGGCTCCTCTCTCCACAGGTCTGCAGGTCCTGGCAGGAGCCTGCTGCAGTGCAGGCTTCCCACAGGGTCACAGCCTCCTTCAGGCATCCACCTGCTCCGGCGTGGGGTCCCTTCCATGGGCTGCAGGTGGGTATCTGCTCCACCGTGGACCTCCATGGACTGCAGGGGAACAACCTGTCTCATCATGGTCTTCATCACGAGCTGCAAGGGAAGACTCTCTGCTCCAGCATCTAAAGCACCTCCTCCCCCTCCTTCTTCACTGACCTTGGTGTCTGCAGAGTTGTTGCTTTCACATTTTCTCACTCCTCTCTCTCCACTGCCGTCTCACCCCAGTTTTTTGTTTTCCTCCCTTTCTTAAACACATTATCATAGAGGCGCTACCACAGTCGCTGATTTGCTTGGCCTTGGCCAGTGGCGGGTCCATCTTAGAGCCAGTGCGCACTGGCTTTGTCAGACATGGGGGAAGCTTCTTACAGCTTCTCACAGAAGCCACCACATAGCTCCCGCCCCTACCAAAACCTCACCACGCAAACGCATAACAGCCTCATTTTAAGGTATGAATACATATAAGCAGGATTCATTTCTTCCATTGATGTCATTAGCACGAAGTATGCATTGAAAAATGACCTGAATCTTTAATGGTAAAAATGATCTGAGTGAAATCCTGGACAATAATGAAAAAAATCCCAATACATTTCAAGTGGGGACAAAATGTGGGTTTTTTTCTTTTAAACATGTGCATTTAAAAAGAACTATGGCACAGGACCCCAAGATCGTTTCTGCACAATTTCACACAACACTTGTGTGTACAGTGTACAACAGCTTAATTCCAGGTAATCGTTCTTCTTCGAGATGGATATTATTTCTCCACGTTTAAAGCATCAGGCTGCAATCTTTTGTAATCCCAGCAGAGGGCAATATAATTAAGCCATTTTTAAACGGCTTTTCAAAGCAATTGCTGTACAAGCTCCTTGAGCATGCCGCAGGTTTTGTTGTTGCTGTGGGTTTGGGTCCTCATGCCAAATGTTTTAATATTAAAACTGCTTTTGATCCCAGGAAGGTTCATACTGTTTATTTCTCTTTTACTGCCCAAAATGCATGAGTACATTCTGAATGCCTGAAAACATCTCTCTCCATAAAAAATCTGCACATTAATATGTAGCTTTAAAAAGATAGTCTCTGAGGTATCTCTTGAAATGGATTAATGGGCAAATTGGAAGCAAATCAATTGAAAGTACATGATGAATGTTATTAAATTCATTCTATGGCTTTGCTATTCACACACATTCATCGGTGCAGGCAAACACTCACGTACATATGAAATGAAACCTCACTTGCAAAGTAGAACTGCAGGGAAACCTGCACTGAGAACGAACAGTAAAGCATTATTTTAAAGTATGCAAGTTTATGGATCACAAGAGATCATGCAACATTTGTAAAGATTATCCCAACGATAAGGCTCTGTGGTTTTATTTACTGAAGTCTAGATACATTTAGACACTTAAGACTTCTTAGAAAGATAACCAAAGCTCTAAGACAAGAACAGAACAGCCACCTGGCAGATTTTATAAAATCTCAGAATACAATGAACTGTATTAGAGTTTTGTAATTCATGAAGGAGCAATATCCCCTACTGAGCATCACAACCAGTTAAGATAACACCAAGAACAGCTGGTAAGTCTGTCAATGTGATTTCCTTCTCCTTGAGTGCAAAGAGACAAGTATATGAAACAGGTGGAAAATATATTCAAAGTATGATTGGCACAGGGTCACAATAAAAGTGCCAGGTAAGCTGACTGCAAAACGGGAGCTTTAGTTATTTCTTGTCTAAGTTGTAACAAGACTCATTTGTGGATGGAAATGGGGAACATAAATTGATAATGCATTTCTCCGTATGTTTACACAGATTCCGTAAATGCAAAAAGAGCAGTCTTGTGCTAAAACTACTTCACAGCAGCATTAAAAAAATAAATGTTTGAGTTTTTCTCATCATTGCTTTTACTGAAAAGCATTTGGCATCTTCAGTTCACTGTGTCTAAAATGGCAACAGTATTTCTTGTATGCCTGTATGTCTGTCAATGGTTTGCGTAGCAAGAGGAGATTGCACGCTCTGCTGCGAGTCAAATGTTCACAATAAAAAGGCGCTATTTGGCTGCACATTCTGCAGTGAAAGAAGTCCCTTATGCTTTATTAATAGATACACAATAATATATACGTATATACTCTACCCAATACAATTCAAAGCTCAGTTGAGAACTTTCAACAGTTTTGTAATATAACCAGAAAACAGTAAAATACATCAAGAAACCAATCTTTTTACAACACAGAAAAACCCTTTGCACAAAAGGTTCTAATTTTCTAGTAGACCACAAAAATCTGAGGGTGACAGCCTTTACTGGTACGTCATAGGATACATAATACCATCCAGGAAACTGCATGCTGTTTCCTTGCATTTCCAATTCTTTTCCTCATCAGACTGAGAAGAAAGGCTTGTGAAGAGAGAACAGATACCTCCCGCTCCTATTTCACCCCTTTGAAGGTCACACAATCTAGCACCCACTTGCAACTGTAAAATGGCTTCTTTATTTTCATGGAGATAGCTATTACAGAAGCAAAAGTTTCTTCTATTCTCCTTTTATCTGTGAAGTTCTGCTAGCTTTTGTTCACACGAAAAAGCCAGAAAGGATTAGATGACTTGGTACATTAGAGGTTCATAGTGGGGAAAAAACCTGTTGTTTTCCTTGTACTGGAGAGTGACTGACAGGAAGATAAAATTACCAAAATGCTTATCAGAGTACCTCTGTAAGCCGCAGAAGTAACGCGCCTGAGAGTTAAAAGGTTTTTGATCTTTGAGAAATAGTGAAGCACTGAGGGAACAGCGAAGTTTCTACTCTTGCAGGTCTTTTAAAGGTGTAGCAGGTTAAACAAATATCTAACAGAAAACAAACCCCATTGATTTAAATTATCCTGCTTTGGGACAGTGAGATGGACTTTGTCTATAAAGATCCATATCTGTATCTTCCAGCTTGATTCTGCTTTGGTAAGATTCTAATTGAATAAAAAGTTTTGTTTATTTTCCTGTTTCTGGGATTCTCACAGTCTCTTTCTTTCATACAGACAGATACTCTAGTATGTGCGCAAACTGAGAACACCACTTAGCCTGAATCAGGGCATGTTTTTAATGAACCTTTTGGAAATTCGGTATCCTTCAGACCACTACCCTTCTTAGATAAGATTGCCATCGGTTAGCAGAGCCTCACATTTTTAAGGGTCATTCCTTTAGGAAACACAGCTAATTGTTTTTAGACAAAATACTTTAGATTTCAGTTGAGTTTGACTCTTTTGTTCCTAACATTTACTCTACGCTATTGGATACAACAAAGCTACTATTAGATTTGGTTGTATATACACAGGTATCACACAGGGATGATTAATGGTTTCTGTTCATGTGGCATTGCCAAAACTCCACTTTCCTGTGCCGTGCAGCAGCAAAAAGATGATATATTGCAAGGAGTTCAGAGTTCAGAGAATGCCATCTAAATTAATTACCAGTTTGAAGGGACTGATTCATCAAGCAAACTTGAAATAATTATATATGTACAGCTTTGTCTAAACAAGACCCGCTACAGGAGGATAAATGAATAGTCAAACACATATAAATACTTTAACATCAATAAAGTGATCTCAATTAAAAAGTCAGTATTTGCATATCTTAACAACACTGTGGCATCATAGGTCATGACATTTGCTTAAAATGAGATATAACTGCAGCCTAAAGGGTAGAACTATATAGAAATGGACTGAAAAAGCATCAGCTTAGCATTAACAAAATGGTGGTATAGTTCTGATTGGTAGTAACTTGCAGCTGTTCAAAATTAATGGTTACACAGCAGTGCCCCATGCTTGCAGGAACATTGCAAAAAGCAGTGGCTCCAACTGAATTTCAGTGGTATTAAGAATGAAACTTTACCCTCCTCCTCAGAAAGCAGCAGGGTGTACACTTTAAAATGCCATCCCATTTTAAGCATTTTGAAAAACACTTTGTATAACAAGGAGAAAATTCACTGGCAATTCAACGTGAACAAGGGCAAAACTTAAAAAAGTCTTTCAAGCTGGATGCCAAAAAAACCCCAAAAGCCCAAAACCTTAAAGAGCTAGTTAAAAGCTGAAAGATTTTCTTTTTTCCAGCTACAAAACACTGCTCCAAACTCAGACACATGAAAGTCGGTGGGAACACCTTTGCTATTATACTCAGTGATTTGCTTTTTTCCTGAAATAAAGTTTCACATATACATACTACAGTTTACGTATTTTTATTTATTAGCCTTAAAAATGTCATATATTTGTACACTGAACAAAAACGATATCTTACATCTGATAACAATCATCAACAATAATGGTAAGAACAAAATACACAACCCCTTTCTCAGGTCTCCCTTCTATTTTAAAGCATCACTTGAGGATGAGGTAGGAGAAGGAGACATAAAAGAGAAACTAAACAGGAGCATAACTTTCCACATGTTTAAGTACATCATCTCTTTTCAGATAGTTCAAAAACAAATGGTTAATGAAAAAATAAAAAGAAGCTCTAAACAGTTACCTGAGTAGTTTCCCCAGCACTGGAGTTTAATTCCATTCTCTGTGTGGTCACGGCTGCTCCAAATTACAGAACTAATCAGTCAGGCAGAGTCTCATGTGAGGCATAACCCTGTAAATACAATTTTTTGCCATTCCTAGCAGATGGCCACAGGTTTTGTGATGATCTGACCCAACAGTGCCACGTCCCAGGGCTGGACTGGACATGCCACAGCCCCAGCCAGACTGAGCTGTGATAACAGGCAAGTGACCATTGCCTCCCCTGCATTGTTAGTAATTGTTAAAGCATTTTCTGGACAGACAATAAACTCTGAGTTCCATATGTACATACGCACATATATATGGGATCTCACCTTTTGCTGACAGCAAAAGTTTGAACGTAACACAGCACACAATCATAAACACTCGTAGCTTTTATTCTTTTGCCCAAATGTTCTTTAAACTGCCTGATGACAGACACCTTTTAAATAGTTTTCAACCCCCTCCGAAAATAATAAAGCTTTGTCTTCCTCTCAAACAATCCTGATGTTTCTAGTAAGCAGTTTATGCTATGAATTTCCCTTCTGCATCAATTATTCACTGGAATGAAAGAATCTACTGGAGTGAAAGAATCCACCTCAGAGTATTCTTGCACCATCTGCTCTTTCATAGAGATGGCTGTCAAATCAGCTTCACTGAAATACTGAATTGCACAGCAAAAGTGTCATTCTTTTTTTTTTGATCTTCACCTGAGATTAGAATGGGGAAATCACAAAGGGTTCATCCGTATATAACTCCTCTCATGGGACTCCTCGAAGCGCATTCTTTTTCCTTTCCTTTACCAGTGCTGAAGAATGGCGTATTTGCTGTGATCCTTGTCCTTGCAGCAGTTACACGACTGAAGCCCGTAACATCACATTAGTAATATCAATAGTGCTTTGGCAGTAATTCTTTTAAACATCCAGAATATGGAGAACTGGGTCAGGGCAGGCAAAGTGAAATTTGCTTTTAAAGATTAAGATTAGTATGTTGTTCTTTTGGTGCATTTCAAAATGGACAGTTAATAAATTCTACCTCACAAAGGCACGGAAAAGATTGTGAAGACAGAAAATCTGAGGAAGAACAACTGCTGACAATATAAAACCACTCAGAATGTCTAAGACAAGGCAACATTATATGAAACACTCTGAGATTATGTCATGGTGTAAACTGGAGGAACAGCATTAGATAAAATGTAGAACAGACAAGTACAAGGCAAGGAACACTTGCAGAACTATTTCAACCATTTAAACACATTAAATTCGATGAAGCAACTGCCTATGGCACCTAAACCAAAATAATACTCTCCATGAGTGTTACCCATCGAGTAAGAACAGCATGCCACTAAACGGTCAAACTTATATCTGAATTATAACTCTGTAAAACTGAAGTAACCCTAACTAATAGCCCAAATAACCCCAATTACTGTGATTACATATCAATAATTGAGTAGTAACTGACCATAAGTATCCAACTAGCAATGACAGCTAATTGAAGATATCTCCCAACATACAGCAAGAGTATAAATATAAAATAAAATGATTTGGATGTTACTGAGATGAGGGAATTCTATGTAAGCACTAGTTTAATTCATTTCATGGGCCAAAATCATTCATTACTATAACTGAACAGACAATTACATAGGATATGCATTTTTTTGGGGGGTTTTAGCTGTTGTTTCTTGAATTCCAATAACATGGTTATTGCTACTATTCTTCAGGAGGCCTGTTGGTAAACACATTAGCTCGCACAATATATTTGACAGGGGGAAAAGAGAAAGTGTTAAAGAAAATCTTCCCACCCCAAAAACTAATCTCTTCGGTCCCCACTACCAACAGTCAAATTTGTTGTTCTGCCCTATCAGTGTTGCTCGTTTGATTGCCATTCTCCTTTCTGTTGAAAAGCTGGAGAACCCTTAAGTGCATTCCAGACCTAATACATCACACTCCAGTAACTCAGTCACGCAGCCATTTACAGTTTCACAGCCTGCACTGGCATTAAAATTCCATTCTTATTTCTGTGACAGAGGCTGTAACAAGAATAGGATTGGTAAACCAGGAAACCGTTATGATGGTGATTGTAATAGGGAAGGGGGGATGGGGGGGAAGTAATTTTCCCCTATTCTTGCACTCTAACGATTACACTTGTGCTCCTTGAATGATATGCAAAGAAATCAGTGATGTTGGAAAGAAGCAGTGATGTTGGAAGGAAGCAGCAATGTCTGAGAATAGTAATTTATAAAGATATCAGACTTCTCTTGAACATATATACATATGTAACCAAACTGACTTTTAATGAGCATACTGTATCAGAATTCATATGCAGTCAAAGTGTTAGTAATGTTAAATTTCTTCCAATGCAAATTCAAAGCAAAGCATCATCTGTGAAACTGCTGCAATGGAGCAGAAACAGGATGGGTATTTTTTTCCCCACTGCAATTTTCAGCTTTAATGAAGAAGCACACATTAAAAGCTGGTTCATAGCATTCCAAGATTCTTGGTAATATTGTAAGATTTATTAAAGATGATGTGGTATTTCTTGTGCCTTTTGTTCCAACTTTAACAGAATTATTTTCAGCCAAACAAGTAATTGGATATTATCTCTATATAATGTACTAATATACTGAGACACCACACTAACAAAAATCAACTTCTAAGAGAATCGAAGAAGCATATATGATAGACAGCTTTGTTACGAGTTGGACCAGCTCACGTAGCAGTCAGTTTTACCTCTATTAATGAACAATAAATCGACATTTTTTCACTGAATACATCTGATTTCCTTAGTGCTTCTTGCTCACATTTTCAGTTTACAGAACTTCATACACTGCAGTTCCTCACCTGAAACACAGCAGTGAATCAAATCAAGCATGACCGGATAAGTGTCTTCTAAATTTAAAAAACAAATCACGAACATCGCAATTTCCAGCAAAGCAGTTTCATTCATTTATAGTGTAGTTAGAAACATCTATTCTCCACTGGGTAATTAGGGGTATGAGTATCACAGAGGTGTCAGCTGTTCATAAACCTTAGAAATGCAACCACTCCTGCAAGTATCTACCACAAGCTGCAATCCTGATGAAATGCAAGATGTACATAAACATTTGACAAAACATGAAATTCAGTAAGCACCTTTTAATTAAGTACTGTAGTCAGTTTTTTTAGACTTCTCTTGATGGATTCCTTAAAAAGCTTCAAAACAGGAGTCACGAGAGTATCAAACTCAGTCATATGGAGAAGATCATGATACATGATTCATGTTTTTAAACCCTACAATCTGTAGTAGGATGCCTAGAGCATTGTTTTTGTGCATGTAACTAACTTAGGCCTGGATTTAGCTGGGATTCCTGAATTAAAAGCTGTTCTCCCTGTAAAATGAAGGAGCTTGATCAGATACATGCTTTCATAACACACCCCCACAACTCTGCAGAAGCAGTTAGCGTATCATCTAAAACGGGGTTTGAGCTATTGTCTCCCTACCTACATGCACACAGTCTAGCTCACAACTACTCAGATGATGGGTATTAGTATAGTCTGAGGTCTAGATACACCCAGATCCCACACATACAAAGGTCTCCTCCACTTCTGCAGGAGACATCATATTACCTACCAGTTTTAAGGTCTTCTAGAAGAAGCTGAGATTTTCTACGATTGCTAGCTTTTCTAGTGGCTGCTTTTGTCTTCCATTCCACGATGATTACGTTACTCATGCCTTGTGAGAATAACCTGAGTATCTGACAAATACTTTAGTATTTCTCATTAATGGGCAGGCTTTTATGATTCTGTTCTACATTATGATCTGTTATGTGTATGACATGAAAATCTTTTAGGATATATTTTCCCTCTACCAAAGTTATGCATTACCTCTCTTAACCTTAGTAAAGTTATATGCATGTATCTGAGAGCAAATCAGAATATATGACTGTGGAAGCTCTGTAATTAGAAAATTACAGTATTTTTAAAACCCAGAGGCACCATAATTAATTACTGTTCTGTATATCTTTGAAAGTTTTATTAATTTTTTGGTTAAAAGTGAAAAAAGTCATGTTTTTTACCACTTCAAAGCTTTGTGAGAGTATCTTAACTTTTTAAATAATTAGTTATCTCACCCAGGAATGACAAATTTTTCTAGGGCAAATACACTTTCTGCAGAAGTATGATAAAAGTAATGCTGTACCTTGCACATTTCAGTGCACACAGCGGGGCAGGGTGGGGGCAAGACATTTGAAATAAAGTATTTTTGTCATGGAAGATCTGTAATACTTTGCACTGCTTTCTTACTCTGAAATAATATTTTGATGCAATGCTAGTGAAGCTAATAACTGGCTTATTATATCTGATTTTGTTTGATTTTTGCTACATTTTTGATTACAGTCACTTTCACACTTTTATAAGAAAACATCAGCCTTGCAGAAGTCATCCTGAAATCTGAATTGTACTAAAACGAGAAGCAAGGAGAAAACCAAATGTCGGAAAGTACACTTCCTACCGTTCTGTAAATGGAGTTATTCTGTTCTAATGGCTTTCAATAACAAGACAACTTTTCATTCAATGAAACAAGTAACAGACTGATGAAGATAGATCATCAGAGAACGTCTGTATCCTCACAAATGCTGTTTCATACTAGTCTGTCAATTTTGTGCTCTGCAATTATTTAAATCTAAAAAAATATGCGATGAACACTTACTGATTGGTTTGGTGAATGAGCTAAAAAGTTGAAACACGAAGGAGTTGGGCATCTATATCCATAATATTGTATGTACTGCTTTGGAGCTGTGAAGAACTGTAGTATCTTGCCACATGTACTGACAAGGTAATTGAGAGCACAAAATAAGATAATTCATATATTATCACTAGAGCTTGTCTCCAGTACAAGATTCACTAAGCTGCAATGTAATATTTATGCTATTTTTGTAGATTATGGGTCAGTGCTTTCCGATTATATTACAAGCGGTTTAGAGAGATGCACAATACACTCTGAAAAGATATAAACCTGTCAGACCAGTTGCTTCTAAGGCTTTTTGACCAATATCAGACATCAAGATTGCAAATACTGCTCCTCTAAATATAATTTCTTATTTATTATGCTGTGCAATCAGATAAACACAGGCTTTGCTTCTTCTTTTCTCAAGAGAGTTAGAAAATTGAAACACTGGAAATTTAAACCAGAGTCTTTTAGGTTTATGCCGGCATTTTAATAATCACCTCACTGTATCTTAATATGTCACCACAAGGGGCAATTTTTCACCACACCACCTACACTATTTTAACATAAATCTCCCTTTCACATGCTTTATACCCCTCAGCCTTGTGCATTCACAAGTATATGCTAATGCATTCAACAGATATCCAGCCTACTGTTCCACTCTGCAAGATTATTACAGAGCTGCTCTCCTTCTTTGCCTGCACTTTATCTGTATATCTTCTAACACATATTTGGGGCTAATGTTGACAGATTTGGTGAATGTAATTGGTACTTAGTGAACTATGCAAATCTACTATCAGGCAGAAGTAATAACGCAAGTAGAATGTCCTTGTTTACCTAGACATCAATTCTAATTTTGCATTAAATGGGAAATAACCCTCAAGTTTTAAGTTTTCAATAAAAAATAGAACATGTAAATATTAATTGCATTCAAAATACTAGAAACTTCCTTTTCTTAGCTTTTTTCAGTGGTGTGTGTATCGGATTTACTTTTCCATTGAAATGGGAAGATATAACTGTTTCCCTCCAAGCTTCTGGTAGTTTAGAGCTATTAGAAATATGATGTCACTTTTTTCCAACGTTGCTTTTCTGGAACCTTATGGTTTGTTATTTTTGCATCATTTTGACTTTACATTTTCATCTGTGTACATGTAACTGTGGTGTAGATTAGGCCAGCTTCATTCCTGTAAGAAGCCACGATGAATTAGCTCACAGTGAACACGATTTAGCCTTTTAATTGTCTTTGACAGATGATTTCTATGTAGGACCAAAGATAAGGAGCAAGTCTTTTCCCCCTGCACGATCTTCTGTTACCAGTTATAACTTACATGAACCCTCTAATAAAGGTTATAATTTTCTTCACACATCCAGAAACACTGTTCTTAAGTCATCTCATACAAATAACCACGTAAAACTGCAAGCAGAGGACACCATACTCTTTCTTGTAAAGGTTATAGGGGCTGCACTGCTGTGCTGGAAGCTACACCGGAAGAACCCAAAAGTTCAGAGAAGAACACAGTTCTGTCTTTCTCACAGGACACACAGACTGGTAGTTGTGCAAAGGGAGCTTGCAGGTGTCATGATTTATAGCTGATTTTCTCAAAGAAGTTGGAAGCTTTTCCAGACACGTCTCACATAGGTTAAGATATCAACATGACTTCACAAACAAGTATTGAGATATGGAGATAAAAAAAAAATAAGAGAGTAAGGGCAAAATTTTACAGACTTTGGTTAAAGCTCCTCATCTACAAATACATCCTAAATGTAAGAAAATCCCTGACACAAAAATGAGGTGTTTATTACTGTAAAAATGTTTTATATAGACAAAGTTACCTTTTCTAATGCAGAGACGTTTTTTCTGGAAGATACCCTGCTGACCATAATCTCTTCTAGCCTCCACTCACCCATGTGAAGAAGAGTTCAGGGAAAATTAGTAGATGGTGGAAGAAAACCTTGTTAGTTAATGAATTTAACTTCCAAAAATGAGTAGCATGGCCTCTTTGCAAATAATTCAGAGTAAGATTTAAGAATTTTTTAAAGGCAAGGCATGAGACAGAACAATTATATATAGTTATTCAAATTATGTTTAATATTAATTGCACTTGGGAGCACAAATTGGACAAGTCTTATTTCAGAAAAGGCTGCAGGGCAAAACAGTGGAATATTCAGAAAAGCACTTAGAGGAAGAAGACTGTATATGTTTGCTGTTTTAAGTCCAGAGGAAAACATTAAAATATTTCTTCTGCAGATGAGATGAACCAGGACTGTCATAAGAACAGCCTGCTGACACCAACTCTTACTAAAATAAAAAAAAAATCCAGATATTTTCCATTTATTATGGGCATTAATCCAATATCTGTTTTGCACGCTGTTTTCGTTAAAGAGATAAACATCTTGTGAGTTTATAGGCTTTAGAAAGAGCCAGACAATACCCTCAGGTGGTTCTAAAGAATACATAGCAGCTCAATCAACAGTATTTTTCTCCTAGCATACTAAGTAAATATAAAAATTTATCCAAATAGGCAGAGAGATACAAGAAGAAAAGAAACTTTTCAAGTACTACTACTTCATCTTCTCTCTGAAGGATATTGGTTTATCAGAAAATTTACCCCAAGGTATTTTTAATGAGCTACTCAAAAGCCTTTTGTGAAAGAAAAGTTTAATACAAAGGCAATTTGTCTCAGTAATTTACATCTGTTTTCTATATACTCAGGCTGAATTCACTTAAATATTTATTCAGCCTTTATGCTTTCTTTTGTCTAGAAATACAGTGGGTTAAACTTATCTAAAGTGTAACTTTACTCAAAATCTGTATGGAAGCTGTATGTAAATTTCTTGTTCCACTATCTGTTCACAAAACACTTCCCAACTTAAACACTGTGAGGGAGCACACACACAAAACAACAATTTAAAAAATGGAACTGAGACAGAAGGAGAACTGCAGTAGGAAAACCAGCCCAGAAGAGATATTCCTGGCTCCCAGGACACTGTTCAGCTGATTCTCAAAGAAAACACTTAAATTTTTAATATTAATGCAGATGCACAAATTGGGCCATCTGGAATAAAAGCAGTAAGTTTATCAAACCTTGGTTGAAACAGCTTTTTATCATATGCCATATGGAAACTATTATACAACAAAACACCTGATACTTCAGTCATTTTTTATTCTATAATATACAGGTGTTTTAACATTCAGAATGTACAATCTGTCCAATAATGCATATGTATATTCACACTTCAAATGGGAATGTGGTCTGTGTAACTCCTAAAGAAACAGCTGAAATCCAAAGCATTCAAAACTACTACGGAGCATGCTCTTGTAAACATTGAATTTTTTTTTCTCCTTACACAAATGTCGTAAACATTTGATAAGAAACAGCAGAGTTTGTATTTGTTCTGAGCTATCACTATAAGCACACAAATACAAAATGTAAAAGTACTGCAATTACTTGATGTACTTCAATTAAAAATAGCTGCATTTCATTAACACACAGCAGTATTTTTAGAAAAAAAAGTAAAGGAACGTAGAGAATATTAAACCACTATTTTTCATTACTCATATTAAAAAGGCTTTTCGAGTCATGCCCCACACTCTGACAAAAGGATGTTACAGCGGTCACCATGATTCTGTGTTGAGCTTTCCTCTTGCATTGGCCCCAGATTAAATCACTGCTGCAAGACCATGATGTAAGATAAAAACACAAGTCCACAAAATTTGCTTCTAAAAGTAGGTTAATCACATTTTAATCGCTTCCAGAGTACAAAGAACACTAAAAAGATGTCATCTTTGTATTCTTCACATCTAGGCTGTAACAGACAAAAAGTAAAAACAAATATACTGGCCAACATGGAAGCTTTCTATTTTTTCCTGTTCTTTCACCAATAAATTTGAGAAAAGACAGCCACACAATACTAAGACAATTCAGCATCTTCGTATATTGCTCTGGATGTAGTAACTCTTACCAAGTTCAAGTGGCTACAATAAGACACAGCATTTCAGAAAACCATAGGAGACAGCTAAACTTCTTTCTGCTTTAAGCTAAGAACAATTCATAGGAGTCTGACCAATATAAACAGAGAAAGTTTGCCTAAGTATTGTTTGAAAAGAGGCTTCTTCGTATGAGGGAGGGATCTTCTGCACCTACAGAAAAAAAGATATCAAGCCCATAGTAGTAGAAGAATATTTTTGGAACCATTATTTATTAAACCATAACATAAATTTTAAGCAAAATTACCACGCTCCAAAAATTAAGAAAAAAACTAAGTCATGGTGAAGCATTAAGTCTTGTGTATATGCACGATAACTTAATTATGACAGATTGAAGGAGTTCCTCAGACAAAAACAAAAGTCACACAGATAATTTGCTAGCAGGTTATCATGTATAAACACATTTACAATTTATGATATAGCTCTATTCAGCTTCAAGTTTGCCCAAGGGAAATTTTTGAAATTTTGCAGCTTGAAGAAAACATAACAGTTTTCCATGCACGCACACTGTGAAACCTTCAAAAATAAGGTGTTGGTTTTGCTTTAAGCTTTATTTTGCATTTTAGAATTTAAAAGACGAAAAGTAATTTGTCTTTAAAATTCAGCAATCAATAAATCTGAATGGCCTAATGTTTGTCATGTTAAGTGGAAAAAGTCTCCAGTTCAGTTTTCAGTAAAACTTGGAATAATAGTTGATCAGCAGGATTAATTTTGCATTCAATATTATCTTAGGAAACTAATAAAGTTCAATTAACATTCTTAAACTGTTCCAGATAGAAATCGTAACATTACTGAGGTATAATCAAGATACATGGTTTAATAAAGCGCCAAGAGTAAGTGCCATGTTGTTTGGTTTCTTAACAAAGTACATTGTTTTAATAATTTATCCTCTGGAGTTTTTCAAATTTAGAAAATTTGGATGACATAAGTAGAAATAAAGTTAATATTTATATACTGCATTCTTTTAGTAAATAGAAACAAACAGAAAGGGGCCATCAAACCCTATATTTTTTGTCACACAAAGTCCTCAGTGTTCCATTTGAATAGCATGCAGCTGAAAATATTGCTAAGATTCTAGAGTCTAACACATGCCTTGTCATTATAAACAATGACTACTACTACAGTGCATTTGATATTGGGCAAAATATTTGAAACTTCTTAAAACTGCAAAAAAGGTGATTATCTGCAATCAGATCATGTATTCTCAAGAAAAGAGTACTAGGGAGTAGGACAACATCATCCGAGGTAAACAGAGAGCTAGCAACATATGCATACATAGACATGTCAGAAATCACTCATTTGCCAAGCAGCTGATTATCATAAAGAATGAAACGAAATGAACCTAGTCCATAATACTCCATAAATAAAAATAAATAAAAAATACCATAATAAAAATACCACTGAAAAGCAGATCTATAATGTAACACTTTGCAAAAAGATATACAGATACAAAAAGATTTAAGTCTGCGCAAGAAAGCATATTTGACTATTTGTTTGATATTAGATCATGAATGTCAAAGGATCAAAGATTCCAAAAGGTTTTAATGTGATTATAAAAGATCTGCCTTAAATACCATAGAAAAAAGCCAATTTCAAGCTGTTCATCAACAACACTGACTGTTAAGGGGTCTGCAGACATGTAAAAGCTCTGTCTGTAAGCCTACACATTAATATGAACATTGAAATGTAACTTTTGCAGTCTGCCTGGAAGCTCACATTTGATATTTAGACCACAAGACCTACTCTGAAAAAATGAATATATATGTATAATTCAGATTTACTTACTTACATAAAACAATCACTTTCTTAAACTAAATGAAATAATAAATTAAATCCCTACAAATTAGTAATAAAGATATTGATTTCATCTCTGGAGAGATGGTAACATATTTATGGCATTTAAAATACAACTGACCATGCACTGAAGTACCCCAAACAAACCTCTTCAAGCTGCTCTATTGATTTTTTTTTCTCATCTTCAGATAAGGCTTACTTCAGGGACTTTGTTCCAAGTCATTAAAAATTATTGGGCACTATTACACTATTTTCATCTTAATGGTTATCAATCAGCAGTTCCAGCTACCTGGGATCGATCAATACCCCAGTTTCAATTAAATTCTGAAGTCTTCCTGCCCAGAACTGGATGCTGGTCCCCCCCATCTGCCTTCCTGGTCCAAATCTGATGATAACAGTGTTACTTCGAATTTCATCCTTGCAATGCTCATTCATGCCGATGAAGCCAAGAACAGACAATTTTTCTTAACTGAGGCTAGTGACTTAACACATGCCTTTGCGTCTTCTGACCCGTGGGTTGGCTTAGTAAGGTGCATCAAACAACTCTTTTGGTGATCTATGTGTATGTTTTCTGACATCAGCAACTACTTCTTTTCACCACCTTGCAGTGCATGTATCTTTGCTTTATTTTGTTCTTTTCTGACCCTTTCAGCTTCTGCTAAAGAAACACTACAGTATTTTCCTTGTTTCTTCCAACAGGGGCCCCACCTGCTTTTGCTTCCTTTCCTACTTGTCCATAAGGTCTTGACTAATTTTAACATTCTTCACTCACCAGTGCTGGGATGTGATCATTTTCTCACCCTTGCACCTCTCTGACCCCAATGCATCCACAAAGACAATTAATAATGTCTAAAAATGGTTTCCACCTCTAATGCAGAGAAAGTCCTCGCCCTGGACAAGATTACAGGTGCCTCGCACCAAGAGAAGAGCCCTTCCGCTGCAAATCCAGTGCAGACAGAGCACCATAGTTCAACCCTTATTTCAACTCATAGTTTGTAAATTGGAGATATCTACTAGGTTGCATTTCTCTCAGGCATTTTGTAACAGCAGACCAAGAAGCCTTTTCTATAGTTTATTTAATATCTGCATTATTTTTGATATATAGTGATTTTGTGATCAGTAGAATACCATTAACTGTCAATACAACATTTGAAACTGAAAAATTCAGTGTTCAGGAGTTAATTCATAGACATGACTTTATACCTAGAGCCGAGTAGATTGCTAACTAAATTGCAAAAGTCAAATTAACTAACTTTGCTTTACATACCATTTTGTCTGCCAACTACAAACTGCTTACTCGAGTTCTGTTCTTATCACACAAATGTCCACAGAGGTTCTTGACTTCAAACTGCAGCCTACGCTGGAGTTGAGACTACATATTCATACATATCGCCTTGACTGGCTAAGCCTTTCCTATGTGACTGAGGTCTAACTCTAGGAAAGACTGCTGTTTTCACTTCATTTCTCAGTGCAGATAAGACTGCAGTATGAATAAGCCATCTCATCCAATTCTCTTCCAATAGTGCATAGCAAGGTATAATCTATTTCCTCCATTAGTTAAAACCTTTGCTGTTGTGCATTGTCTTTTGCTTACACGAGTGCAACATCTTTAGAAGGAGGAACCTGCATCTGTAAAAGCAGAGTGGCATTACTACAGAGATGCAGCTTCGCCTTACTTTCAGTTCCACTGTACTTGTCATACAGTGAGCACACAAGATAACAAAGGACCTGAAGCTTCACTTGTTTTCACAGAAACACTGATCGTGATAAAATCAGATTCACCTGAGCATATTTTAAAATTGTAGGTCCTGTATGTCCATCAAAACAAACCTGGAAGGCTTCTCAGAGTGCGACATAACATTTTAAAATTGCATCACATTGTGCTTTGTCCATAACAATCTTTTCAGGAATTCATTACTAATTTAAGTAATCCCTTTAGCTATACAGCGTAATTATTGTTTCTTTGTAAATGAATACCAGCTCTGCCAAATTCTCTTGGAAAAAAAACAGGAAGTTTCATAGATATTGGGAAAGAAAAACTAGAAAAATTTTTTTCCCAGATTTATCTGCCACTATATATCTCACCGTTAGGAAGGCTCTGAAGGAGACAACAAAATGGATTGGGAGGAGAAAAGCAAAATAAATATTGAAAAATTACAGCCTATAAGAAATATGCTTATTCTTTTTTATCAAGAGAGCTATTTGAATTGTAATGAGCTTTCTGTATATTTTTACTAAAGGTAGCATGCCTGTTTCTCCTCAATGCATTAAGAGGCTAGCACTGAAACTGAGGATTATCTCAAACTTTTACTGAGCTACTGAGCATTGGAAACATTTAATATCTTTCATAAGTTGTTTGGTGTCTTACTGGGTTAAGCCCTATGCAGGAATTAGCCATTATATAGGTGTCAAATTGCAGCACAATAAAATGTCTGTGTCTGGCTTGCCTAAACACAGTTACGGCTTACAAAGCTCACACTAGATGTTGCATGAGTTGGCATTTTCCCTTTGTGGTCCACAGCATTATTAAGGTAAGATATCAGAAGAACAGCAAAACATAGAACCCTACTTAGGTCTGTACACGTCATGAAAGAAAACAAATAAGAAAATACCAGTTTTATCAAGTTTACCATCATTAGAAGTGTGTGCTTACAGCATAAAATACTGTTCTGTGCATATGCATATATTACACCTTTTGTACCTGGCAGTACAATGACTAGGGTCATAAAAGCAACTGTTGTAATACAGCATACTCTGCAATGGCTCATACACAATCTGTCACTGCTTGCTTTATTTGTAAAGTTAATGTTGGCCAGAACCCTGGAAATATCATTTGCTTATTTGGAAAGTGTAATATGATTTCTAACTTACGCGCTAACTCACCAGGAACAACATAGCTTTTCTTCTCAAGGACATCTTCCCCAATAATGTAACACTTCTCAATAAAACCGTGCAAGTTGATTAGTGGGAACACGTCAGTTACTTAGGTCTCCGTTTCTGTTTTGCTCTGTTTGCATCTGGAGAGTTGTGCTGCCTTTAAGTAAATACAAAGCAGGAATAAAAATTCAGAGCCAATATCAACACGGTCATTACATCTAGATCCCTGCCACATCAGCAATACTGATATGTCATCAATGAAGTACAGCAAATGAAGTCGTCATTGTTGGCATCCTACCTTACCTTCAGCGAAGAAACAGACCGTGATTCATTTTCTCTGGGTTTTGTTCCATTCTTTGTCTCCTTTGTTCCGCATTTACCCGCAATCCAGAAGCTGACATAACAATGTACATTAACGTGGTAGGAAAATAACAACTCTTTTCATAAAATACTGTCAACATTCTTGCCACTTTTCACTGATTCTGGGTTTACTGTTTGTTTGGGTTTTTGCGGAAATTTTTTTTACATGTGAGGGAAGCTAGAACTAATGTATTAGTTTTAAGTATTCAGAAACTTTAAAAAAAAAAATCAAGCAGGAATCTTCATTCTTTCCCTCTAGTATTTAAATCAAAAAGCTCAGTACTTAGAAATACTTAATTCAAAGAAGAGATTGCTAACAAAACATAGAATGAAGGAATTTGTCACTAGTTCAGTTTTTGGTCCAACTGGTTGGGGGCCAACACTCATCACAAGAGAGTCTGTGTTCAGTGAAAGACAGAATGAGCCAATGTTTCTTTCTCCCTCTGCCCCAAATGCCTTTGATATGAGTATGTAGTATTTATCCTATTTGAATTAAGCTGATGCCTTGATAATCAAAAGCATTCTCATAACTGACACATACAGATCAGACAAAAGTCTGTCTTGCACATAGACTCTCTTGCCCTAAAACAGAATCAAAGAAGCTCGCAGTGAAACTGGAAGGCCTCCTCTGCTTCTCCAGATGCTGTCTCCTTGTGATTAACCACTGTGGCTCATTAGCACAAAGCTGCAGTGGTACCCAAGCACATCAATCCAGCAGCTCTCTCAAGCATTACAGGCATTCAAAAAGTAGGTCAACTTCTCTGATATTCAAAATACACAATTTATGCAATAGGTTTTTTATTATGTCATTGTCTGCTCTTACTATTGCAGCAAATGAAATATTTAGCACACAATTTATGCAAACTGGTACTGAAAAATCAATTACATGAGACTAAAGCATTTTCACAAAACTAAAGTGTTTTCTTTGAGGCTATATCAATGTACTGTAGAGAGAACCGAAAAGAGAGAACAAGTAAAACACAGTATTACCCACAAAGTGCAAACAAAACACAGGACTAATATAAACATTAGAAGAGTCATGACTTTTTGTAGTCTACAAAGCTACAGGTTTACTGAAGTCTTCATTTCACCAGAGTTGGTAGTTTGTTTCTAAAGCAAATTTTTACTCACATTTTCCATTGTTTATCTTGAAAGGTACCTGTCAACGTACAGTGATACACGTGACAAGGGCACTGAAGCAGTTCTGAATTCTGCACTGTATTATTTGCTGTCTTCAGCAATACTAGTTTCAAGATGGAAAAAAAAAAAATCAAAAAAAAACAAAAAACAAAAAACCCCACCCAGATCAAGCTCAAAAGTATTACACTTTGTAGTTAACTTGTTTAGTTTCGCTCATATTCCAGGTAAACTCTTAGAAATGAGAGGTCTGGAAGATCTAGAAATGCAAATCTTAAGTCTGCTTAACACTCTGGTTCCAAAGTTTTTCACAGAATAATTAGTATTCCAGTAACACATTCTTTGTGCTAAGTTCTCAGTTCCTTCCTCTGTGTGTTCAGCTGTGCTTGGAGAACAGTACGAAAGGAATATCTGTAGTCATAGCTGACACTGCTGTATTTTCAGGAAATCACTGTTGAGTGGTATTATAGCAGGACTGCTATTGGTCATGATTTTATCTGGTCACATATTCCTTAACAAGTGGAAACATACAAGTGTTTGGAACAGTTTCTAGTTATTTCAGAGTTCAAAATGGAATAAATGTTTAATGGGTTATTTTCAATTTATGAATTAAACTGATATAGGAGTATTGAAAATATAACATTTATATTACTAAATGTGTAACAAGTGATCTGAGTTATGTAAAATGTGAATTGAATAATGTAAGACTTGAAAATATCTGGTTACTTCCAGCTGCTAACAGTGAAATTCAGAGGGAGAAACACTTCCAATCAAATAAGAGAAAATCAGAATGGATGTTTCCTTTAATATTATCACTGAGCTCATCCTATGGTGTGAGATAACAAATACACTCTGAATATGTCACTATTTGATCTTGAAGGTTGTGTAGCGATTTCAATTATTCTCCCTTATCTGATGAAAGCATTCAAAAATTGCAGGAGATTTTTCAACTTGTCAGTCTCGTCTACATGGAAATGTTGAAGCATGTCCCCATAGGATGGGTTTTTCTCTGTGCTACAGTTGAAAATAGCTCTTTTGCTCTAACAGTGATTATGTCATTTAAGAATGATAACTTTGAGGAGATGCAAATACTCTCACCGTGACCAAAAATAACTTACATTTCTTCCACAGTCTAAGAGTTTAATTTATACTTAGTCTTAAAATTAAACCTTATATGCATCAAAACTTGTAAACATAATAAACATTAAACAATAACTTCTGTGAAGGAATTAGTGATGAATTAGTTGGTCAGATATCTAACTTCTACCAAAAAAGAAGAACAAATAAGTAGATAATATAGAAGAAGTTATTATTCATTGTTATACATTAGTTTTCAAATACCTGGCATAAGTTATTAATTTCAGCAAACAAAACGATCTTGATTCTGCCTCTCTTAAAATAAAAAGGGTCATTCCTCACAAAACTGTAATCTTAATGAAGATTTTAAACTTGACAAAAAGCTAAACAGAATGAGAATTACTGTAAAAGAAAAATGAATACCAGGAAAGTCCATGAGTGTCCATGCTTCACACTGCAAAATAATTCAATGTTCTTCCTTTTAATTCTAGTCTCTCAGCTTCTCAAAGTCTGTGCAATTAATTATGACCTGTCTGCCCCAAATATCCCCACACAGTTGTTGAATAATCATTCTTGGACAACTTACAAGATTTCACTATTACATTTATTAAGACTGAGCTTTGACTCAAAATTCTTCTGTATTATTCATTTAAAATAATTATTTATGTTGATTTCAAAAACCTGAAAAGATATGGAGGCATATTAAAATTTTTAAGCATGATTTAAAAATAAACAGATACTTATGAAAAACAAACTGTGTGTTTTAGAACACGAAATTATATTTAAGGCAAAAATGCAATTCTTTACTGAGGGAAACAAGGACTCTCTGAAGCATCCCTTAGGGTAAAGCAGTGTCCCTTACTAACACCTTATCCGTTATTAGGATTCTGCTTCTGTGCATGACAGAAGTACTGCCATTATCAGGACTGAACATTGAAAAGAGGCTTAACGTTGGAAAAGAGCCTGCTAGTTAATGTTCAAAATATTTACCTCTTTTCATAGTTTACTACTTACTATAAGAACAATATTCCTCTGTGTTTTGAGGATAAATGCACTAACATTTTTTTGAGAAGGAAAGTCTCTGGTAGAAAACCGTAATAACACAATTTATTTGAATTGCCTGCCATTCGGTGATCAAAACAAGAAAGGACCCATCCAGCTGTTCATGAATTGTACAAGACTCCAAATATTGGTTATTCACCGGGGTCACGACTTACATTCCATGCTCACTTACAGAGTAGCTATGTAGTTTCTGTTGTGAAAGAACTTAAAGAAAGGTACTTGCTTGGGTTCAGCCTCTACCCTTTGCCTGTTTGTCATGGATTCTAGCACAAAGTGAATTCAGCTACACTTTTACTGTGAGATATGAGAGTCTTCCACACTTCTGCTTCCAGGCATCTTTTAATAGCTACAGTGTTCATCTGGCGAAGCATTATGCCATAAACTGTCCCTCCTTCTCACCTTAACCATGCTATTGTTTAACGTACACTTTTCAACCTTAACCTACCCTACTCACGAAGTTTATTTTAATTGTAAAGAGATACATGAGCTCTTAAGAAATAATTGTATCAAGAGAAGTGAGATTTAATTTAAGAGTTAGAATCTAAATAACTTTTATGAACAAAATCAAACTATCTACACACTGTGTTCTTAGACCGGACTGGCAACACAGACCTCTTATTTCCATTCCATATATTGTCATTGGCTCCAGCAGACACATCTTGTACTAACAAAGAAGCTGAAATGAAGAAATAGATTACCATTTCTCTATTCTATAGAAGTATTGTGAAGCTTCACTGATTGATACTTACAAAGCATTTCTTTCCAATGACAGTTTCCCAGTATCTTAGATCACAGAACTTTATTCATTATTTACCTTGATCATTATTCCTCTAACACAAGATTTAGTGCCCTTTATAGATATCTTTAAATGGAAACCTTTAAATGTTTGCATTTTGAATACTATTAATAAATACATACAGACATGTTTTTTCCAGTGGCAACGAAAAGCTAGTAAAACTATTTTATAGTTCATATTTTGCTAATATTCTGCTCTCAGTAATTACAGTTCTGTAGTCTGTAATTATACCTACAGCCATTCCAAGGAGTTGGACTTAATTTTGGAGACATTTAAGAGATAATGCACAAATGTTAAACCTTAGAACTTAATATGAAAGTATGGTAAAGAAGTTTTTTCCATATGGGTGGAACATTCTATAATGTAAGGTTTTTTTCTGGGGGGTGTGGGGTTTTTCTAATGGGGATGAGGGGTGTCTAACTTTCCCCCCATCTTTTATTTCGCCTTCAAATGTTCCCATTAATTTGTGTCTGCTTTACATAGATACTCTGATAGATGTTCTTTGTCAACTCTAATTATCTAGAAAGTATTCCTCCAGGAACAAGACTACTTCAGTGAAATGGCCATTTATGTGTCTATTTTTAAGATACTGCTTAAGGTTAATTTTGTTTTGCTTTATTTTTAATGGTAGCTGTTTAAAAAAAACAAAACAAAACACTTCAAAGGCAGTATTTTAAAATATCAAAGTACCAGCAAGGACTACATGGACACTTAAGACAAAGTATACAATGCACTTACCATTTCTAGCCAAAAAAACATTACAGTCTTTATGTAACAGAAGAGTCTTAATTGTGTCTTTACCTGTCCTAGTCCTGAATATTGACTGCTGCTTTGTGTGATGTTTATAGGACTGGGGAGATGGAGGCAGGCATTTGGCTATGTGGCTGCAGATATCTTACTACTGCATTTGTTCTTTTCTATTATACCTAGAAATATTAGATTTAATATTATTAGTAAGAAATATTTGCATATATATATTAAAAAATAGCAAAGTTTCATACGAAACATTTTCAGACAACCACATAAGAAAATTGTATCAAATCAATATATAGTATTCATTAGGGGAAAAAAAAAAAAGGATGATCCATTTTTTACCTGGCTACAAACATCTGATTAGATCTCTGATGCACTAAATTACAAAAGTAAAACCAGCATAGATCTTCAACTGAAGATACCACTTTGCTACAGGCATCAGAACAAAGAAAATAACTGGCAGAAATAGCTGAAGGAGACAATATTTTTTATGGAGAGATTAATCTTTTGGTTTTGTGTCCTGGTAATAGAATCTTCAGGTACTGCATTATCACTTTGTTTATTAGTAGCAGATGCCTATCTAATGTCACATTTGACCTTAAATTTATTGCAAATTGTACCTACTGGATTTTATTTTTTAAAATGAAAGGCTACAAAAGATTCATTTTCTCAAGTTGAATTTATACATTAACAGTTATTGAAACTATTGTTGGGGAAAAAAGGAAAAGTTCTTATCAACACAGCATTCCTTTGTCATCATGAGCCCAAGGAGGGGGCTTAGATTAATCTGAGCAAAACAGAACTTTTAGAATATATATTGATTTTCTTCCTTTTTAATGCTCCCATAAATCATAATCATCATGTGCCATGCCTATGTGCCCTTGATTCTGCTAGCTATAATCTAATCTTATAACTCAAGCTCTCCAGAAAACATTTTTCTTTTTTTTTTCTTCTTACTTATGCATTTTCCACTGCATCTCCTCCAGCTCTTTCCCCCCACTTTCCCAAGAATATAGCTGATTGGAGTCACGACGATAGCATCTTCAAGGACATCCAAATGGATTGATAAATAGCAGGATTTGTGTGAACTCTAGGGTGCCTACACGCGTATTCAGCATGGCTTTTACAAAAGGTGGTTGAAATACTTTTTAAAAAGCTCTTTTTATATTTTTTTATTCACATACTGAAGTTTTTGTACACTTCAGACTAAACAAACCAATTAACAATCTGCACATCAGATTGTTGTACATTATTTCTTTTGGTCTGTACTTGAAACTGCCTATATCAACTACAAAACTACAAGTATTTGAGGGATTTAATCTTTTTTTTTATTTTAATAACATTACATTGTTCAGAAATGATGGCAATTATCAACAGGGTTTTGGCAATATAATGACCTTCCTCATGATAAGGTATCTTTCATTCCATAAAGACGAAAACAAACCCGCTATGCTCTATTGAATTAGACTCTCAGTAAAGTAGGGGCTAGACTCAATATTTAGCAGCCTTACTGTAGCGAACATTTTTATACACTATATTTAGGAGTAGAAAAAAGGGAAAAGCAGGACATGCTTAATCAAGAGCAGACTAAGACCATAACTTCACGAATCGGTACTTATCCCTTGACCTAACTGACTTTCAGGAAGAAAAAAATCGATGTCAGTCCTCTGTCCTTCCCTTCTGTGCCCAACTCCTGTCCAAAAGCCAGTGCAATTGCTGGAATACTCTCCTTCATCAGCCACCAGTACCGGAGTCTTCATTTGCTGTAATCTGAATTACCCTGACCGCAGGCAGACTGGGCAAAAAGCTTTGCCCTCAGATCCTGCACCTCAGTTTATTCAGTAACGTCCTTTACAGTGCTTGAGGAATCTGACAAACCAAAGGCTTATCACTGAAACTCATCTCAATTGAATAAGAGCAGTTTGACACCTTTCTTCTCACCAACTTTGAATTCTTTAATGGAAATATCATGACATTATCCAAAAGCATTCACTAGCTGAGCTGAATTAAGTAGACAGAAGCCAAAGACATCAACCCCACAGGAATTTGAACAGAGAAAAGGCTTCTAATTTATGTGGAGATTAAAGCATGACTTGCCGGCAAGTCAAATTGACCAAAACAATTAGGATTTGATTTTATTCTATTCTGCAGAGGTGCCATTACCTTTTCATCAGGCTACTGTGATGTTCAGTAGAGTATTGCTTTTTATTTTTCCCTTAGAATAACAATTGTTGCATTATGAGTTGCTTAAATATTCATTGAGGCTTGAGAGCTAGGAAAAGTCCCCAGACCAAAACTAAAATCTGATGAAGCTCCTTTCATTTTTATGGTAGTGTAATCAAAGATGTGGAAGAAAAAAAATCAGCCACCTGACTGCTAAAGTAGGGCAGAGCCACAATGCGAGCCCACACAGATCCACAGAATATTGTTTTCAACAATAGAAAGAGGGACATAATGAAAAATAATTATCTCTTACTTGTTCACTTTGTTGATTCATTTTCTAAAAAAGCTGAAACTGTTAAGTGAACATCATTTTCTAATTATAGATTATTAAACTAAATGGTGTATTTTCTACTGCCCTATGTTTCAAAGTTTATCTTCACCTTAAAAGCATACCTTTTTTTAAGATTAAAGAGGCACACTTCATTTAGTATTTCAGGCTTGAGTCTCCATCGCCTAATGTCTACTGTAGCCGTCTGCTTCAGCTAAGCCTAATACACTACTATTCAGGTTCAACAGCATTTGCAACTCGCTCTACACTGATAAAAAAACTACCCAAAAACCTGCACAAGATGTACTTAAAAGAGAATGAGAATGCTTATATGTAAAAAAAATTAATGTTCTGATAGTAAAAAGCCAGGCCACACATTCAGAAATGTTGCATTCTTGGCATACAAGAGCAATCTCTAACACTCAAGTGCTTTAATGATCAAACCGGTTTCTGTGCATATTGAGTTCTGTCTGCCAACTTCTTTGCATTATGTATTCCAATTTACACCAAATATATTTGCACATACAAGAAACATGATGACTTACAGGCAGAATTCAAAGTAGTCATGTATGTCACCCCTTTTCCCAGTTTTATGTCATCACAACTACTGACGAGATCGAAAACGCAGACAGGTGGACAAATCCAGAACATTACTAAGCACTCCACAATATGTGAAAGGGGAAGCGATCTACACAAGCCTGGAGTCAGTGAAGAAAATTACACTCTATTGTTTTTCCTCCCCTACTTTTTTATTTTCTTTTTTTTAAAGCCTCTACAGAAGAGAAAGAGGAAGGGGAGGAGGGAAAGGGAAGAGCAGCAGAGGATTAAAATGGCTAATAAGAGAAGAAACATTTAAGCAGTATTAGTCTCGAGGTTGAAAGGGAGCATTTTCTCCTCCTTCCACTCACATCCTTTCCCTTCTTTCTTTCCCTGATTTTTCCTTTATTCCTCCTCTCTCTCCTACACACAGACCACACAATCCAGGTCCAGTATACATCACTGACGCTGTCAGCTCCCATTACCTCCCCTTTTGCCCCAGTAAACCTTCTTCCATCAGTTAGTGGGCACGATAGCTCCGCTTCCATACTCTCACTTCCCATTTTGATCTCCTTTATCCCAGGGACAGAGAAGCAGAATAGTACACAGTCAGAGGACAGTCTCACCTCAGTGAGAACGCACTCATTTAAACCAGGCTAGCTAAAAAAAGCTAAAAAAACAAAACAACGCTAGCACATAACTGCATTTATATAAATCTTCCCAGTGTCACTTAAAACAGGGCTAGGGTATTGTTACCTCTTGACATCTATGAAACCCAGCAGATTGAGTCATTGCTTTGTTTTAAACATTTTGAGGTTTGATTGGTCATATATTTCACTTCTTTAGTAGTTCATAAACTTACAAACTAAAGGAAGAGCAAATGGATAGGTCCATCACAATTCAGTCTATAAACAAGGTGGGAGTACCTATGCTATAATTTACAGAGTATTCAAGACATTTAAAAGCTGACATTTCATTCAAATGACAAGGACTGTAATAACATGTGAAAATGGCAGAACATCATTCAGCTCCCATGCAAAGACTGCAACTGGATGAAGGCACGCCATTAATTTAGTCTCATTTGGCCATTTTCCTCCTCTCTGAAAGCAAACCATACATCTACACAATTCCCTCACCAAACACGACAGTTGGAAGAGGAAGAGGGAATTAACCAAAATAAGCCTCCCAAGGAATCTTTGAAAAAGATAATGTCATCCTACTGGAGTCCTCATTTCATTCCCATTAAGCAGATCATATACCAATTCAAATATTAAGAGCTTATATTTTCTTCTAGAGATATTTTAAAAAATCTGGAGTATTTAAAAAGGATGGCCAGATAGCAGTATTCCTTTATTAGACCAAAAGTCAGAGACAGCCTTATTGATCTGACCAAGTGTTTACAAAGACATCATGTCAAGACTAGAAATAGAATCCACATCTTATTTCACAGTATGAGGTAATACATATGCACTAGTAACATTTTCATGTAACTTCTCCACCAGGATATTAGATTTCTTAAAAAGCATCTGTATTAAAGACAATTAAGTTTGGAAATCAAACATCGAAAATTCAGGAAACAGGAGAACTGATGTTGCCAGTGCTTTTTTGCACTCTTTTGCCTTTTTTTTTCTCTTTTGTGTACGTTTTATGCTATATTTTATAATTTTAAGTGAGCAATGGCCTGCTACTTTTGGCCCCCCATCATGTATGTGTAAGACAAAAAGAATTTAATAAATACCTACTCACAAGATGGAACAGGTGTTAAAAAACTGTCTGTGATAATATCATGAAAGAAAATATACATAAAGTACATTTTAAATTATTGCTGGAGGTTACTTGAAAGCCTCCATTACCACTCTCAGACACTCACAGAGAAGAACATAGGCTACTAGGATTCCGTGCTACCAGGACTGCAGGACTGAATCTGAAAGTCTCAGGCATTAAACAGTTTCTCCATGCAGTTTAAAGTGTTAAAACTCAGGTTGCACTGAATTTAAATTCTGTCATTTCCTAACTCTGGAGAACTTGATTTCCCATTCTCACTTTTTAAAACGTATTTGCTACTGTCTTAACTTTTAAAAAAATGTTTAAAAAGCATTTAGACACCATGTCATATTTGATAAAATCATTTACAAAAGCCTGTAGAAGGTTAAACGAGCTGGAGATATGAGCTTGTTCAATGTGCCTCCATAAACTACCAAAAACCATATTCAGGATTTCAAATCCATATAGAATTTGATCCAAGAGGTAGTATCAAAGAGATGTTCTCTTTCAGAAGGAGAGTTTATTTTCCCCACTGGCAATATATGCTGCAGGCTAGATCTTCTGTATACACTTGTACACACCAGCTATTCTGTGCGTGACACCTTCATTTTTCCAACAGACTAGCATTTGCGGTCCTAGGGAAATCTCTGACCTCTGACACCTCCTCTCTCTCTCACTCCCTCCCTCCTGCCTGGGGATGCTGATGGAGGCTTCTCAGCGACAGCCACAGAGTGCATTGCACCCGATAACCCCTGCTGGCAGTCACAATCCTTTCTATGGCAGCTGCACCCGTAAGTGCAGCTTAGAAACGGTAGTAGCTCTGCTTGTGAAGCACCAAGGGCACATTCTCATTCAGGGCAGGGGGGATGCGTCTATGACAGGATAATCATATCCTCATCTCCCCCACCCCACCCCTTCCACATGCTGCTTTCATCTGTTTACCCAGCATTTTTGTACTTCTCTTTCTTATAGGCTGGATATACGGCAAAAAATTCTGAAGGGCTCTGAACTATGAAGCGCTTATTTGCAAAAAAAGTTATCACGAGCCACCAGCCACAAAAATTAAGCAGACTCCATGTCACAACATTAGCATATATAATAAAGATCTGAAAATTATGTTTAGATGGGCTCTTGCAGAGTTCATACCTGAATGAAGCTCCAAGCCTCTCCCACTGAAATACGCATTTTTGATGGAGAGGTATTTCACACCATGCCCAGAATCTTGACTCAAAACTACTACTGAAGACACAGTATAGCAGGATTGAGTATCAGTCATAGTTTGACACTCCGTTTTAGTATCTATGTTGTTTACCATTAGTATTGACCAAGCCTGGAAAGCACAAGGTGCAACTCATGTATAGAAATATCTTATGGTTTCAGATGGCTTGTATTTGAATATTAATTTCCCCATTTTTATTGTTCTAAAGCTTGAAAGCACAGTATTTATAGGAACCTCCCATGGTAGAAAAATAATGTGAAGTTACTTTAGACACTTTCATTCTAGCAAAAGTGGGTTTTTTGATTTTGTTTTTTCAAACCAGATAAAATTTGCACTCATTATAAGAGTTCCTCCTGATTTTCACAGGGCAAGGTAAAAATAATGTGTTCTTCACCTGTTATCCTTGTCTTTACATGGCTAAAATTTTCATACATCCTTGCAAAAGTGATGATGTGAAATGAAAGCAGTATCTCTCCAGCCAGCTTCTCCTGACAACTTCCTGCAACTGCTAGGAAAACAGTACATCTTATCAGCTGCAGTGTGTCCAGGCAGCATAAGGAAGATGAAGTAGAAGGAATTTCAAAATGATGAAATAAGGCAAAAAGATGTTCACATTGCTGTGGAAACGTGAACTCAATGGCTAGGTGCTAAGAGGGCTTTCATGGCACTGTGTTTGTGTACTAAGACAAACTTGTCTCGAAGGTAAAACAGAACTGTCTACGTAGTAGCAAGTCTAGTTTGATTGATGAGCGTTCCCACAATAGTTTATGTGTCTTCACGTAAGGAGAGGAACCATACGCATTCAGCATAAATAGGTAGAACGAAAGAGTTCAGTGTGTGTATTGGTGTCTCTTGTCTGTTGCCAAGAGCTGCATCTCTGCTAACAACATGATTGCTGAATTCTGCATACAATGAGAGTTCATAAAAATCCCAAAGCACCATTTACAAAACTCAACAGATACTAGTGTTCTGTCATTCCCTTTACCACTGCTAATGAAGGTTTTAATTCTGCTAGACTATGAAGTCATTCTGGGTACAGGGAGGAAATAAAAAAATGTTTCAATTCTGTTTTCAGTTCAGAGTTAGAAGGGGACCTGGAAACCCGCATGACAGAAGGGGCATGCCATGCTTCGAGGGAACTGTGAGCAAAAGCAAGCTATGCAACACCTTTTTATCTTTTGAACAAAGATAGGAGAGGAGTATATTGTAATGGAGGGAAGATATCAATGTTTGGTATCCCAGGTGATTAAAGAGTGGAAAACCCTGAAAAAAAAGAGAGACAGAAACAAATAACAGTAAAAGGCATACAGAAACTGAAAAGGAACTAAAAATCTGCAGAAATCAGCACTCTGTCAGTAAACATCCTGAACATATGTGGATTAAAATGTTCTAAAGGTAGATGGAGGTGAAAAGGACTGTTTTCCTGTTCAGAAATACACTTAATTATACTTCTTAAAATAAAACAGACTGCACTGTGCAGACAGACAAAGAGGTCCTAAAATCTAATGCTAAAGTTACGTGGCACGATTTCTGGGTAACTGGGGACATTCACTCCTCCTTTCTAATAAGGTGTGCGTATATGCAACATGAATAGCATAAATGCTGTCAATTTTAGACATGTCTTGATGAATATTTAATACCTACACGTTCCTTTGCACATTTTAATCAACTTGAAAATGACCAAACCTTTCGTAATGTAATTCTAAAGCAAAATGTTATTAAACTGAAACCATGGAAGACCAAGTGAACTATGAAGTCATATTGTGACAAAGACCCAAACTATTGACAGAATATTGCTTACCTCATGAATTATGCCTACTAGGTGTATTCTTGGTTGGTGGTTAAAACAATTTCAGTGTAATATTAAAACTGTAGCTTTTAGAAAGTTATACTTTAAGTTTCAAAGTATTGTTACGCAGTGGCCTACATTTTAAGCTATTCCAGGACACTGAACACACTCTAAGACACCTATTGTAGGACACTTTATACTTATGTTGTTTATTTTTAAAGATCTACAACAGTTAATGTCATGGTTTATAGATTCATGGAATCATAGGTTAGAAAAGACCTCTAAGAACATCAAGTCCAACCATTCACACAACACCACCATTCCTACTAAACCATATCCCAAAGTGCCACAGCTATACGTTTTAAACGTATCATCATCCAGGGATGATGACTCAAACACCTCCCTTGGCAGCCTATTCCAATGTCTGACCACTCTTTCTGTAAAGAAATTTTTCCTAATATCCGATCTAAACCTGCCCTGATGCAACTTGAGGCTGTTGCCTCTTGTTCTATCGCTAGTTACTTGGGAGAAGAGACCAACACCTGCCTCGCTACAGCCTCCTTTCAGGTAGTCGTAGGGAGCAATAAGGTCCCCCCTCAGCCTCCTCTTCTCCAGTCTAAACAGCCCCATCTCCCTCAGCCGCTCCTCATAAGACTTGTTCTCCAGACCCCTCACCAGCCTCATTGCCCTTCTTTGGACACGCTCCAGCAACTCAATGTCTTTCTTATTGTCTGTCTTGGGGCCCATAACTGAACACAGTATTCCAGGTGTGGCCTCACCAGTGCCGAGTACAGGGGCACGATCACCCCCCTACTCCTGCTGGCCACACTGTTCCTGATACAAGCCAGGATGCCATTGGCCTTCTTGGCCACCTGGGCACACTGCTGGCCCATGTTCAGCCGGCTGTCGACCAACACCCCAAGTTCTTTTTCTGCTGGGCAGCTTTCCAGCCACTCCTCCCCAAGCCTGCAGTGTTGCATGGGGTTGTTGTGGCCCAAGTGCAGGACCCAGTACTTGGCCTTGTTGAAACTCATACAGTTGGCCTCGGCCCATCGATCCACTCTGTCCAGATCCCTTAGCAGAGCCTTCCCACCCTTCAGCAGATCGACACTCCCGCCCAGCTTGGTGTCATCTGCAAACTTACTGAAGGAGCACTCGATCCCCTCATCCCAATTATTGATAAAGCTGTTAAACAAGACTGGACCCAAAACTGAGCCCTGCGGGACACCATTTGTGACCGGCCACCAGCTGGATTTAACTCCATTCACCACCACTCTTTGGGCCCTGCCATTCAGCCAGTTCTTTATCCAGCAAAGAGTACACCCATCCAAACCATGGGCAGCTAGTTTCTCCAGGAGGATGCTGTGGGGAACAGTGTCAAAGGCCTTACTAAAGTCCAGGTAGACAACATCCACAGCCTTTCCCTCATCCAGCAGGCGGGTCACCTCATCATAGAAGGAGATCAGGTTGGTCAGGCAGGACCTGCCTTTGATGAACCCAGGCTGGCTGGGCCTGATCCCCTGGTTGTCCTTCACATGCCCAGTGAGCACACTCAGGATAAATCGCTCCATTATTTTCCCTGGCACTGAGGTCAGGCTGACAGGCCTGTGGTTCCCAGGATCCTCCTTCCAGCCCTTCTTGTAGATGGGTGTTACACTGGTGATCCTCCAGTTGTCTGGGACCTCCCCTGTTAGCCAGGACTGCTGATAGATGATGGAGAGTGGCTTGGCCAGCTCCTCCGCGAGGTCCTTCAGCACTCTTGGGTGGATCACATCCAGCCCCACAGAGTTATAAGTTTCCAGGTGGCATAGCAGGTCGTTAACTGCTTCCTCCTGGATTATGGGAGATTTATTCTGCTCTCCTTCCCTGCCTTCCAGCACTGAGGGCTGAGTACTCTGGGAACAACCAGTCTGACTATTAAAGACTGAAGTGAAGAAAGCATTAAGTACCTCAGCCTTTTCCTCATCCTTGCTGGCAATATCCTCCCTCGCATCCAACAGGAGATGGAGACTCTCCCTTGCCTTCTTTTTGTTACTGATGTATTTGTAAAAACATTTTTTGTTGTCCCTTACAACACTGACCAGCCTGAGCTTTAGCTGCGCTTTTGACTTTCTAATTTCCTCCCTGCACAACCTAATGAGACCTCTGTACTGTTCTTGAGTCGCCTGCCCTTTCTTCCTTAGGTGGCAGACTCTCCATTTTTTCCTGAGTCCCAGCAAGAGTTCCCTGTTCAGCCAGGCGAGTCATCTTCTGGCACATGGGGACAGCCTGCTCCTGTGCCTTTAAGACTTCCTCCTTGAAGAATGTCCAGCCTTCCTGGACCCCTTTGCCCTTCAGGACTTTCTCCCAGGGGACCCTCTCAATCAGCATCCTGAACAGGCCAAAATCTGCCCTCCAAAAGCCCATGGTGGTGGTTTTGCTGGCCCCCCTCTTAACTTCACCTCGAACTGAGAACTCTACCATTTCATGGTTTAGCCCCAGCTGGCAACAAAGAACCACCTGGTCGATCTCTTACTCCCCCTGACCCTGGTGGGATGGGGAGGAGAATCAGAAGGAAAAGGCCAAATCTTGTGGGCTGGGACAAAAACAGTTTAACACAACAGCAAAGGGAGAAGAAAATAACAACAATAATACTGAAAAAAAGAATACACAGAAAGCAATCTTCACAGAATCACAGAATGGTAGGGGTTGGAAGGGACCTCTGTGGGTCATCTAGTCCAACCTTCCTGCCAAAGCAGGGTCACCTACAGTAGGCTGCACAGGACCTTGTCCAGGCAGGTCTTGAATATCTCCAGAGAAGGAGACTCCACAACCTCCCTGGGCAGCCTGTTCCACTGCTCCGTCAC
>Ga0065711_1028779_pt1 | contig 39251 bp, 43 predicted proteins | sample Hoacrofraction12_FD_59098 | JGI IMG/M metagenome (GOLD analysis project Ga0065711, IMG submission 59098) | Hoatzin crop microbial communities from Cojedes, Venezuela - Epithelial fraction 12 v2 (version 2) | ecosystem: Host-associated > Birds > Digestive system > Esophagus > Crop | place...
AAAAAAAAAAAAAAAAAAAAAAAAATGAAGTGCTGCTGGTTACATTTTTCAGGTACCTCTTGAAGCCAAAATACAATGCAAACTGAATTGGCTTGACAAAAGGCTGGCTGGAAGCTTCCAAATAGACAGGCTCCTGTGAAAGCATTTAATCTGGTATTAAAGCCCTGGCTGGTTTGAACTGCTACTTCCCCTTCAGATTTGAGCACCCCAGACCTCCAGACACAGTAATGCAATTTCCTCCCGTGCTTGGCGGCTGTGGTGGGCCCAGCCGGGTGAGTTACCCAGGGCAGTTCAGCTGCGTTACCCGCCGTAAGGAGACTCTGCCTTCAGGAAGGGTTCAGAGCAGGTGGGTGAAACCCTGCTGTCACTGGGGACATCCCCATGACTGGTGCTGGGGATGCAGCGGGTGCGTTCCGCCCTTGGCCTCGCTCTTCATCCTTGGGAGCTGCAGCAAAGTGGTGGGGGGTAGGAGAAGCTCCTGGCTGGCAGGACACCAAGAGCCAGACCCCACCATCCCCAGTGGCAGCGTGCGGTGCAGCTGTACCTCTGTACCCTCCTTTTGCCCTTAGAAACTCCTGGGACTCTCACAAGGGAGGCTGCAAAGAGGCAATGCGAAACACAGCGCGTGCCCATCCCCTGCCTGGCATCGGACTGGGCTCTCCCAGTTCGGTGCCTGGCTGTGACTCGCTGGTGAGACCACACACATCGGCCCCGCCGAGGACACAGGGGTGACATGGGGCTGACACACGTGACATCATCATGAAAGTGGGGGGCCTGGATGTCTCTGACACCCTGCTTTGTCCCCGCCGGTTCATTAGCGCCAGCGGCCGCTCGCTCTGACTCATCGCCGGGGCCGCGCACTAATTTCTCATTATTTACTCATTGGCAAAAGTGCTGCAGGAAAGGGCTGTGCGGCTCCGGGAAAGGTCAGGCTGCGGCTGAGGGATCCTTTATTTCTGGATGCTGTGGGAGCAGGCGTGTACCCTGCGTGGGTCTCGGGTCCCAGCTGGCCTCGGGGACGTGACAGCGTGGGAGGGAAAAGCCCTCGCCTCTCGGGTGCAGATCGCCAGCAGATGGTAAACCTGGGCCACCGCGTCGTCGCTCTTTAAAGTGTCTCGTTCGGAGTAGAGCTGCACTTGAAGCCAAGGATTTGCTTTCAAAATAACCCAAGATCTGACAGCAACAGTTCTCAGAAAGCTTTCTTTAATCAAAAAACACTTTAAATGGGTAGATTTGGGAGTTTCGGAAGCTCTTGCTGCTGTGCACATGCAGCTGTGTGTGTCTTCTTTGTCCCAGATTTTTATGAGGATTGTCTCCGATTTCTGGGTCAGAGAATTAAGAGATTTGATGTTATATTAAAAAAAAACAACACACCAAACCACATATGCAAAGTTAAATCCCGTGCAAAACAAAGCAGACGTGTGGGGGCGAGGGGAAGAAGCTGCTGAAGGACCGGAGAGTTTTGGATGAGCGTGGTGAGAAACGGCCTTTGACAACAGGTTTGTTCAGAGAGAAGTCCTGCCGTGACTGAGGTGGAGTAAATGCCGACGTTCACCGATGAGTGTGGTCTTCAGACGGGACTCTGGCAGTTTGGTTAGTCACCATGATTTAATAGAAAAGAACCCGATTAAATGTGAGGAATTTCCTGCGTCAGAATAAACCATGTGCACAGAAAATCGTTCTTCCAAGAAATCCGGAGATGATCTACAGCTCCTGGCGAGAACAATCCAAAGACGGTGGTTTGGGAAGTGGCAGTATATTCAGGATTTTTTTAATATTATTCTTTTCAAGAGAGAGTTTCTGCCTGTTGACTGTCAGTGGTCAGGCCGAGTTCTTCACACCAGCTGACATATTATTTCATCCTGACAATATTGATCTTTCGGCTGAACAGAAGCAATTTTACCTGTGTCACGGGAGCCTTGCTTGAAGGTGATGGACATGTTTGGATTATATCTTCTTGTCATTTAACAAACCCCAACTGGCATCTCCTGTGGTTCAGCTCCCAGCTGCTGAAGATCACCCAACAGCCCAGGAGCTGCCGTTACATCCCGGGTTTGCTCTGCAATTCAATTGTGTCCTGCACGGTCTGCTACACACGTCCTTCCGTAAGGATGCAGGACAAAAGGTTGCTCATCCAAAATACAAGTGGGAGATGAGCTCTGGACTGCTTCATCCACAGGTCTGTCTTGATTTGTGGGGGTTACCTGTCCTGCACCATGGTGGGGCCATTTAACCCCAGGGCCTCCATCCTAAACCACCTGGCTCTGGATTTTTCTGCTTCCCACCAAATGACCCTTGCTGGAGATGGCACATTACCAAGAGATCAAAAGGGGACTTCACGAGCTGCTGCCAGACTTTGGGGACCTTGTTGTCCAGGGAGCTTTTTTGATGCTGAGGAAGCAGATCTGAGCGCTGTGTTGGGACCAAGTGAGCAGCCAAGCCCTGGAGGGGACCTGAAAGGGATAAAAAGATGGAAAAGACAGGTGTGCGAGGAAGAGGTTCCCATGGGATGCCTTTTGAGAGGAAAGCCTGAAACACTCACCTGAGGAAGCATGCGCTTGATTGGCAGCTGTAGACTTTCCAAAACGCTGCAAGTTATAGGCTATGCTGCCTGACTTCCACTGTCTACGTATCAGTCAACCCTTCAGGAAGATTTGCTATTCTCAGTGAGATGTTGTCACGTGCAGAAATACTACTGCTGATGCTGTGGCTGAAGTGCATCTCAGGAGATGGATTTTCCTGTTTCCCTCAAAGTCGAAGCTGTGATTCCTGGTGCCCTGAGCTGCTCAGTGGCTCTGCTGGGCTCCTCCACAGCCACCCCAGAGGCAGTGCCTTCTCAAAGGCCTATAATTATCAAAAACCTGGAGGTCTGCTTGGCTGAAGGGTGTAACACACGAAAATGCTTCTTTTGCCTTCCTGTAGCTCCTGGGAATTTTGGTTATAGGATTCCAAGGAAAGCACAAGGAGCAAAAAGGTACCATGACTGCTAGAAACAATCCCACCACGACTCCAGATCTAATTACCTGTAAGCTCTGGAGCTGATGAATTCAGCCTTTGGCAAAGGGTGTCGGGTCTCATTTATCACTGAGCAAGAGAGAAACAGAGCAGTCTCTCCTGTTTTTCTTGAGCCCACCATGTGGGATCTCCTCTGGAGATACCACATCCACTCAACGTGAGTTATGTCCTAGCTGGTGCTTGGCTGAGGCTGTGCCTTTGACAAGGCACGTGGTAGGAAGCGTGGGGAGCTCCTACCCACCACGGGCTCGTTCCCAGCTTGTTACCTGTGTTTACTTTGTTTTTCCTTCTTCGCACTTGTAGTGTCCCTCTGGCACATCTGCCTACAGAGGGGCAGTCACCGATGCTGCTCAAGAAGCATCTCTGCGCTTTTGATAAATTCTCTGCATCAAATTGGCTTTTGTTTTTCTTGTTTGTTCTCCATTTTGTTGCTGCTCGGCAAATTCCCTGCTGCTCTGTACCAAGCCATGCTGTCTCTACCTTTGCATCTTTCATGTCAGCGATGCATTTTTGTTCAAAACCAGAGGAAAATGGGTTCACAAAAGGGAAATCCTTCATAGATGTGCTTGTGAAATGGCAATGTGCTTTGTATAAAGGCGCAGCTGAAGAGAGGTAGGTGGTTTGGGACTTTTGCCACATTTTGTTTGTGCTGCAGAAATGTATCCGCCACGCCTGATCAATGAGACTCCGAAATGAGGAATACTCTTGCATGGCCTCAGCCAGCACTAAAGTGTACGGCAATCTGGTTCTTCCTCCCGGGCTGGATGCATGTCGTATTTCATGACAGAATGACAGCCCCATCAGACAATCTGTTGCTGTTTTGGCATTTCTAATGCACCTTGTGGCTTGGTACGCAGTGTCCAGTGAGACCAAGATAATCTAGAGGAAATCAGCTGTCATGGTCCAGGGTCCCATATGGGCAGTGAATGGGGCAACAGTGATTTGAGTAGTCTTCTACAAGCTTCCGTGGCTTAAAAAAACTTCCTCAAGAAGGTACTAAAATTCTCTTTCTCTGCCTAAAACCCGGAGCACCAAACGCCTGATCTGCCAGGCTCTGAGGCACGAGGTGTAGCTGTTGACTGAGCAACCACCTTGCTCGCTGAAAGGTAACCTGAGCACCAGGTCTGTAATGGTCAGAGGCTTCCCTTCGTGAAGGGCACCCAGTCCAGCCTGGAACTGGGTGGCTTTCATGGGGTCCCTCCTTTGACCACCGCTGCAGCTCCCTGGGGTACAGCTCAAGGGGCTCCTCATGAGAGGCAGTGGCTGGGTCAGCACTTAGCAGCATTATAGATTTTGGCTCTTAAAAGCTGCTTTGCTCCCCATCACACCGTGGCAGTGCGGAGGGTCGCGTAGTGGAGGAAGAAGCACTTGATGTATTTGCTCAGAGTTGCAGTACGAACGGGAATGCTGCTGCGTAGGTGCTGGTGGCAGCGTGTGGGTGATTAGGCTGCACCTCAGCAGCGTCCTGGCAGCGCTGAGTCCTGTTGCTGCTCGTGACGCTGCTGGGAGCCAGAGGTGTTGGGCATCTGTGGGCCCTGGGCCCGGCCGGGACGCAGCTCTCCCCGGTGATGCCCTGGAGTGGCTTCTGCCTTCTGGACGCTTGCAGGTCTGCTGGCTGACCCCCAGGTGGGGGTAGGTGTGTGTCCCATGGGTGTGCTCTGCAAAGTGCCTCTGCTGAGCTGGGCCAGCCCTTTTCATCCACACTTCTGTTACTGGGGGTTTACTTTCACTGGTTGGTGTGGTTTAACCTGTCAGCCAGCAACCAAGCACTAGACAGCCGCTCGCTCACCCCTTCCCTTCCAGCAGGGTGGGAAGGAGGAAAGGACAAAAGGGGAAACTCGTGGGTTGAGATAAAGATGGTTTACTAAGACAACAAAGGAAATACCAGTACTAACAATAATAATGAATATGCAAAGCAAGCTATACACAATACAATTTTTCCCACCACCCAGTGACCAATTTGCAGCAAGTCCTCGGGCAGTGATTGTAGAACCTGGAATTCATGGGTTGTGTGGATTTTGTGAAACTCCTGAAAAAGATCGAACTGGAAAAGTTTGAACTCCCAGACAAGAGAGGATTTGAACTCACGGAGAAGAGAAGAGGGGGGAAAAAAGGATTCCTGCCCCCCGGGCCACCTCCATTCATAAACTGAGCATGACTGCCGTGCTATGGAATATTTCCACCGGCCAGCTTGGGGTAGCTGCCTGGCTGTGCTCCCTCCAGCTCCCGCACACCTCCTCATTAGCTGAACATAAGACACTGGAGAAAGTCCTTGATTTCTTAGCAACAACTGAACATCAGTGTTATCACCATTCTTCTCATACTAAATCCAAACAGCAGCTACTGGGAGGAAAATTAACCCTATCCCAGCCGAAAGCAGGACACGGGTCTATCTCTGTCCCTGCATCAGGGTTTGCCCGGAGCCCAACAGCGCAGCAGCTCCTGAGGGTTCATGCTCCCTGCCTGGGCTGCGCGCGGGGATGCTGGAGGAGATGGGTGACGGTGGGTGCCCCTCTGCACCCACCGGGCAAAGCCCATTCCCCTCCCTGCAGCCCCTCGGCGTTGGCAGAGCTGTTCCAGAAAATCGCCTTTCTGCGCAGAAGGGCTCTCTTGCAGGGAGCTCTCCTGGTCGATGTGCCCCGACCCCTTCCCTGCTGCCGACGGGACCCCCGCGGGAGCTCCCGGGGCCGGGGCCGGTGGGAAGGGGCCGGGGACACCCGGGCGTCCCCGTCGCTGTCGTGCCGGTGCCCTCTTGTGGAAACCGGGAAAATATCAGAGAAAACAGGTTGGTGCCGGGCTGGGTGCGGAGGTCTGAAACCCACCCGTGGGAGCAGGGCACGGGGCTGGGCTCTCCCCCCGGCTCTGCGCCCTGCCCAGCCCTCCGGACTGCTGCCCGAGCGCCTTTTTCATTGCCGTTATTAATAAAGGGTGAGGGGAACGGTGTGAACTCAGCCGAAGCCCTGGCACAGGCTGCCCAGGGAGGCTGTGGAGTCTCCTTCTCTGGAGATATTCAAGACCCACCTGGACGAGGTGCTGTGCAGCCTGCTCTGGGTGACCCTGCTTCGGCAGGGTGTTGGACTGGGTGATGCACAGAGGTCCCTTCCAACCTCGACCGTTCTGTGATTCTGTGGGAGGCAAGGGCTCCCAGCGTTCAGATTTCGCCCCTTGGCGCAGAATTTTGGTCGCTAAATCCCTGCGTGGCAGCAGTGGTCCGTGCTTGCAGGGGGTGAAGCTTGCAAAGCGTCTGCTGCGCCTCCTGGCTCTTACCCCGCCGTGGTGGCCGTTTGCCTTGGAGCAAACACCTCCATCGACAACTGCGCAAACTTTGACTTCCTTCTTGAAACAGCATCCCGCAGCACGGAGCCTGCCGGGTGTTGCCCAGAGAGGAGGCGCAGCCCCGCTGTCACCCGTCTGCGGTGGCCCTGCCCTTCTCCTCGGGAAGGCGGCACGCTGCTTCGGCCGCCTCCGGAAAACGCGCCCGTGGGACCGCAGTGCCGGAGTGCTGGCTCTTGCCTTCGCAGCCCAGCACCTCCCCTCCGTCGCACTCGGGCAGCTCCGGCCACAAAGGGCGATGACGAACATCTGCCCTGGAGCAAACCCGCTGGTGCCAAGCCTCTTCTGACCCTGCCAGCTGCCTTGCTTCCAGGCCCTTTTGTAATAGCTGGCAGAAATCATGCTATGCTGTGTAGGAAACGCCAGCCTGGCACCATCGGTTTGTTTTCCATCTTCTGGTCTGGTTTCCCAGCTCTGCGGGACCCTGGTGAGCCTTGTTCCCGTCTCCCACCTCCACTGCACCTCAGGGGCTGCTGCTCGGGAAGCCCCAGTCCCATAGCTTCCCCAAGTTTAAGTTCTCCTTATCTTCTCCATGTTTCCCTCCCTTCTCTTTTATTAATAGCCTCTTCCTGAAAAAACAGCTTCTGCTTTAAATTTCTAAAGAATTTTAACTATTAAAACCAACCTGTCTCCTCCGGCATTTCCCAGGCGCTTGGCAGCCGCTCTTCTTTCTGCACTTTCCTGGAAAGCCATGTCTACAACAGCCCAGCCGTCGTGGTGGAGGTCGTCGCTGCCAACCCGAGACAGGGGCTGTGTGTCGTCCGAGGTGAAAGGGAACTGGAGTTGTGGAAGCTTTGTGTCCAATTCATCCCGAGTCCTTGGGGTGACTCGCTGTCCCCTGTATCGTGCCTGTCTGGGTGACCACAGATACTCAGTTTTGCTTGTCTGTTTAGACGAATGGGTTCTCCAGGCAAGGACATCTGGTTTTTTTTGTAGCTCTGGGATCATCTCTCAGCCTCTAGATTATCTAGACCCATACCGTGTCTGAACCCTGACAGTCCTGAATTCATTTCCTTGTGGTGAGGGACAATATTGTATTTCTGACGTTGCGTACAGGGATTTCAGCCTTGGGAGTCAGACTCGTTCAGAGCCAGGTTTGAATGGGGACGAGGAGCTGAGCCCTTCCTCGCGTGCTCAGAGAGGCTTGGATCTTCTTCAGAGCCAAGAGGTACAACTGCAGAAATTTAATTAACGTTGCAAAACCCTTTAAAGCAGCGTTTCTGGCAAAATTGCCAGCTCCACTGTGCAAGCGGCTAGGATGTCTGAGCAGCCTCCACAGGGATCTGTCACAAAATAACAAACATTTCTTTGCCCGGACGGTTGCGAGGACAACAGAGGAAATTGATATGGCACGCTCTCCTCCTCTGAGGTAGCCTGGAACCCAAAAGAAAAAACTAATTGGCAGCCAGCTCCCAGCACATCACCTCGGCATGCTCCAAAGAGCTGGAAGGTGCTGGGTAGCAGCTGGGAGCGGGGCCGTGTGCTGGCTTGGGCCACCTGGGGAAGGCCATAGGATCTGGCCATCATTCGTGGGTGGTGAACCAGGGCTGGCGTGGAGCCCTGAGCAGGGGCTGGCGCAGAGGAGGTCACCTCCGTTTGCAAATTGGCCATATATTGTTTATAGCAAAAAAAAATGACCACCGGCAGCCATGGCTGAGCCTGGAGAAATAATAATAATAAAGGCAGTGGCAGCCAGAGTAAAATATGCACCCAGCTGGTTTCTCCACAAGGATGAGAGGGGCAGAGGGAATCGCTCAGTTGTAATCCCAAGACCTCAGTTTTTCAAGGACTTACAGGTCTCCATCCACATCATCCCGGAGGAGGAGCTCGTTCCTGGTGGGGCTCACACGCCGCGGGAGCAACATTGCTTTCTGCTGTGATCGTATCATCGAAGTCCAGACGGGACATGCCCAAGCCATCTGAAAAGGAGGTGACCAGAACCAGCCCTGCTCTGGGGACTGCACAGAAATGGGGGTGTTCAACTGAGGGATCGCTGCCTGTTCCCAGCTTGCCTCACCTTCAAGGCACATAAGGGTCTATCAGCCAGAAAAACAGGCAATTCTGGTCCTCATTAAGAAGCATGAAGTAAATTAGTGGTTTCCACGGTATCAAAACAGCTGAAGGAAGCTGGTGGACTCCAGTCTCCCCAGGCCTGACTTGCTGGCACGTGGCGGGGCTGGAGGTAACCTCGGCAAAAGCAGCAACCGAAGCAGCTGCAAACAAATCCTGTAAGGACTCTCCTGACATAAATAAACACGGAAAATAAATGATGTCCCCGGCACTCTGCCCTCGACTGATGGGAAACAAGCTGCGTTAACAGAGTAGTTCAATAACCTGGAAGAGCTTCAAAAGAGACCTTCTTGCCAGCCCCAGGAGAAGGGGGAGAGCTGCCTGCGAGCATGCCAGACAAGGTTATGAAATGTGGCAGAGCACGAAATGATGGGGTGAGAAAGTGCTCAAACTTGGAATTCTGAGTGATGATGGTTTTCCTACGAAGAAGAGCAGAAGGGAGAGGAGGTTTCCATAGGCAGTGGTGGATGTGCAAGGTGAGGGGCAAGGGTACCAGGTGTGTACCCTGAACTTTGGACCTGTGACCTGGGAAAGTCGCCTGGGTTTTCTGACTGTCACGTGAACAGTACTCATGCTTTCTGCAGGGGATTATGCTGGGAGTTAAGGTGAGGGCGCATAAAGTCTCATAGGGACTTCATGATGTAAATCCCATCCCCAAAGGTGCAGAAGCGGGTGCCTAGGCAGAGGGGGCTGCCAGGGTGGCTGCTCCCACCGTCATGGGTGGCTGTCCCGGCTCTTTGTGGCACAGAAAACCTTGAATTTCACCCCCAGCCCACCCTGCTCCTTCCTGCTTCCCACCGCTTCAGCCCATCTCCTGCTTCATCCTTTAATTCGACGGGACGGGGTGTTACCCCGGTATTCAGCGCTCGCTGAAAGCTTCCCTTACGGCAGCCTCTGGACGGAGCGGAGGGGTTGCCGGAGGGGTTACGGCTTCTTTTATGCAAACTGTTGCATTACTCCGGCTTCTCTAGAAAATTCCCTTTGTTCATTAAGCGACCTGTCTGTTAGGGCCCAGATGGCTGCTTTTCGCTCGGCTTTAGAAATCGCCTGCTTAATTTCCCTGGTGTCCTGCCAGCCCTGTGCCGGGGAGGGGGAAGGAAAGCATGCAGCAGCCACGGCGTCTAGCAGGGCTTCCCCGGCACTGTCCCTGCCCATGGGGACAGCTCTGGGCAGCACGGGGAGGAGTGAAACCAGCCACAGGCTGGTGGAGTGGTGGCTGGAGGACCCTTCCCACCCACTCAGGGTCTTCTGGTGATCCTGTTTCTGTCCCCTGCCCTACCAAAACAGCACGCAGGGGCACTCGGTCCCGGCGCTCACATCTCTGACTGCCTTTTCCTATTTCCTGCCTGGTGCTAATGCTATTTCCTTGTGTTTTGGATTTAACTCTTAACATTAACTCTTGATTTTGGTGCACTGTGCTTGTCATGCCAATGACCCATGCCTGTGGCCAGCATCGGGCACCCAAGGCATCCTAGGCATCACCACCCATGTGTCCCAGTGAAGGGCTGGGTACCCCAAAAACCCCATGCCTTCGGAGTCTGGGACAAGAAAAGCAGACAAGGCTGAAAGTAGTGCAAGTGTTTCAGGCGGTGGGGGAGTGCTGCGACCCTGGCTGGGGGATGGGGGGAGGCTTTGCACGAACCTGCCCTGCTCTGCTGTGGGTTCAACAGCAAGAAAGCCAGGCTGAGAATTTCCTCGGCGCTTGAGGAAAGGCGTGTTACTATCAGGCAAGGCCTAATTATTTTTTATATACTGACTTTAAACATGCAGCTCCATTCCAGAGAAATTGTTGTCTGGCAGGAGGGCCGCCATGCAAAAGCAGCACTCCGTCAAGGCGGCTGACAGCAGTGCCCTGCCGCGGAGGCTGCGGAGGCCACGCCGTGGGGCTTTGCTCACTCCTGCATTTTGCAGCCCTTTCTACTCTGCTCCTAAAGCCGCTTTCACACGAGAGGTTCCTCCAGGAAGGCAAGCCTGCAAAAGTTGCTTTGGTGACTCAACCCACACGCGCCTGTGTTGATGTCTTGGCTGGAGAAGGAGGCTCAGGGTGCACAAAAAGAAATCGCATCTGCACTTCGTCGCAGTTCTTTATCCCTCCGCTCCAGGTAGCATTGCAGATAAGCGGCCTCTTTGCTGAGGGGGTGGTGGAGGCTTTTGTGGAATCGATCTCTTGCTCATTTTCGCTGCCCTATCCACGTCGCAGGGCTGAGACTGCCAGTGCTGGGTGTTCAGGTGCACGTTGCTGTTTTATGTAGGAGGAGGAGTTTGGACCTGAGACAGGTGAGGGGTGTGTGTACTGCAAATGCATCCAGGGTCTGATGCACTGCCAAGGTGCCAGACACTGTCTCCCACCAGAGGAGGAGGTTCAGTAGGGGCCTCATGCTGCCAAACCCCTCTGGTCCCCCCTGCCCTTCTTGGGGGTACCACCTCCCCTCCGTGTTTCAGACTGCAGAAAATGCATCTTCTCCTGAACAGATCTTAGTGCAATCATGCTAAATTTAAAGCTCACCTTGGCAGGGCAGCCCAACTTATGAGTTCACTCATTCATTTTGTGTCTGAGAATCCCTTGAACACACCTGGGTTTGGATTAACCTCCTTCATCTCTTGGTCTACCCTTGTTGGCTGGTCCGGATCTCCGTGCCATTTTTCCTAAGAGAGAAGAGGATGCCTTGCTGACTTCCCCAAAAGGACTCTTGACAGTAACATTTCATAGCCCGGCGATGGGTGCACTTAATTCCTTTCCCCTTATTCCAAGGTAATTGTAGAAGTAAAGCCTCTCATGAGAGTGTTTGGCCGCAGTGTGGGCCAGGCTCCGGCACGCCGCCGAGCCATCTTCCCGCTGCCTGAGGTGTTAACTGGGGAGCTTGGGGGCTGCTGGGCTCCTGGCAGCACTGGAAAATAATTGCTGCTGTGGTTGAGTTACGGTGGGATGTTATTTTCAATACATTAAATTATGTTAAGTGCCTGAGTATATGCTCTTATTTAAGTATTTGTATAAATCCACCTGCATGCTTCAGTATTAGCTCTCATATATCCCCATCCCACCTCTGTGCTTGCGAAGGGAGAAGCGTGGCTTTCACCTGATGGCTTCTCGGTTTTCATTTTTGCTGAGCATACCTTCACCCTCGTAAAACCAAATGTTGTGGGCTGGCCCGACGGTGCCCATGCAGCGAGGCAGCGGCAGCTCCATGCTGCTGGGTCTCAGCAGCTGGGTGCATTTGCTGATAGGCAAAATTCACCCTTGCACAAACTAAATCTGGTTTCTTTCCTTCAAATCTAAGGCTGGTGACTGGTGGCTTGCTCCTGCTCTGCTGTGTGTAGGAGGCAAGTGGCTTTCCCTGGAAGATGCTTAGATCTGGGGTCTGCCCGTGACTCCATACAGTCCAGCGTAACGCTCCCTAAAGCCATCCAAAAAGATCAGCCACAGGGTTTGATGCAATTTGCTCTGGCCTTTTAAGGAAGTCTTTTACCTGCTCAGATCTTTGACCTCCCGCCCATTGCAACAGGCTTGCAGTAGTCTTCCTCCTTTAGTAAAAGGCTTAGAAATCCTCTGATATTATAGAAAAAAGAGCGCTGGTGGTTCCTTCAGAAGGGAGGCCAGGAGCTGGGCAGGTTTTCCTGGCATGGCTGGGTTTGCTGTGCTGATCAGCAAGGCAGGGCAGAGCCGGGGGTGCCCGGACCAGCAGCCAAGCCTGCACCGGGCAAACCTGGCTGTTGCCACCTGAACCGGGGAGCTGACCTCGGCTCTGGCAGCGAAAGCTCTGTCAGGTCTGCATTAACCAGCCGTCACCAGTGACGTGCTGTTCCCCATAGGTGAGCGGTGAAATAGCTAATGACTTCTGCCATTTGACAAATGTTTCCTGACACTGCCGGGGAGGTCATCGTATTTCCCCCCGAGCCATTTGTCTTCTCGTCCCCGGCATGTTTGCATTCAGACCGCGTCCTGCCATGCCTCGCTTTGCACAGCAGCCAGTGCCTGGGAGATGCTGCCTGTCCCAGGGTGCCGGGGGTAAGGGAGGGTTGGATTCAGCTCTGTGCGCGCCGTGTTTGGTGCTGTTCAAAATACCCTCTGAGCGCAGGCAGCTGAGAGAAGGAGGCTGTGGGAGTGATGCTGCTGCCTGCAACCTCAAAAACAACCCGCTGTGTGGGAGAAGAGCCCAGGGGATGGTGGGGCATGAAAGGAAACCCCCCTTGGTGCATGCCTGGCTCCCCTTGCTGCCCTTTTGACATTGCTGGAAACCTCCACTTTATTTCCAGAGTTGCTCCATGGGTCCAACAGCCTGGGCAATGCATCTGGCAGGTGCCATAGGTGATGTAGCCATTGGTCAAGCACTTTCCATGCTTTAATGGGGCCATGTTCCCACTCCCGCCCGTGCTTCCTCCGCTCATGGCAGCCGCTGTAGTGCTGAATAATGTACAAAATAGCTGCTGGGCTTCAAGGAGCTGCTGCTGCCCACAACGCTGCGCCTGTGCTGGGCTGGCTGGTCGGGTCCTGTGGGGCAGGGCACGTGCTGGGAAGGTTACTCCCACTGCCAATGGTCGGGCGGGAGGACAAGCAGTGAACCAGCAGCCTGGGCAGGTCGGCACCGGGAAGTCAAAGTCACCCTGTGCCCGGAGTGCATGAGCCAGGGCTGGGACCTGCTGCTGCTCCCGGGAGCAGCTGAGGTGCCCAGGCAGGAGCTGGCACTGCTGAGGTTTTGCCGGCGCAGGCTTGGGACTGGCAGCCTGGCATGGGTCCCCTGTCCTGAGCAAACCTCAGCTTTGAGTAAAGCATCCAGAACTGCTGCACAGTGGCACACAGCAGGAGAATTAGCTTTCCAAGCATTCCTGGTGACCGTCACTGGCGTGCTGCTGCCCATCTGCCTGTACACGGAGCCTGATGGAGAGTGGCAGCTGAAGGAATTCGCACAGAAGCAAAAATCCAGATCCAGTGAGCAATTCCCTCACTAACACCAGCATGACACGACTTCGCTCTGCTGAAGTCCCCCGGGCCAAGCCAGCGACCCGCACTGAAGGAGCATTCAGCGTGCGATGTTGTGTCCACTGGTCCCTGCACAGGGCACCGTGCTTCGCTTTGGACACGTCTTTAGCAAAAGATGGAAACCGTGGCAAGCTCCAGGCACTTTTGCCCAAGAATCGATATTTTTGCCCTCATTCTCACTTAAAACACTAACTTCAGCTGTTTAAAACAAAAGAAAAACAAGGCAATAAACAGAAGTCTCCAAGCGACCGAATAGCAAGACCTCGCAAACGAGAGCGAGTAAGACAGAGGAGTCTGGAATTTTAATGCCAGAGGAATTGCCTTTTTCTGAGTTTATTTCTCTGTGAAAGGGTGAAGCTGCTTCCTGCCAGCACAGGGGCTCCTTTCCCGGGGAGGGGACCCTGTGGTGCAGGTACCTGTGCAGAGGGCAGCAGGGAAAAGCAGGAGGTAGCCAAAGTATCCGTGAAGAGGGAAGGAAGGGCTGGATGCGGCCCCGCTGCGGAAGGGGCAGTGCCGGGTGGGTGCGGAGCCCAAAGGCATCGTTCCCAGTTTCCCTGGGCTTCGCTGCCAAAGGTGCAGAGCGTGGCGATGCCCAAAAAGCGAGTTGAGGCGTAAGTCTTGCAAGACAGAGACACGCTGCCAAGGAGAGCATCGCTGCTCAGGAAGCCAGGGTGTGTTGGAAACCGTTCTCTTTATTATTATTTTTTTCTCTCCTTGCTGTGCCGTGAGATGGTTGGTCTTTTTCCAAATCACTCCTACTCGGGTGGAGGGCTGGGGGGGCTGCATTTCACATTTCATAATCTGTGTGACTTGATTAATTTGGCTGCATGTTAAAACCTCATGAAATTGGCCAATTTTGCTGAGGTTTAAAATAGATTATATCCATCTCCTAACATCAGGTTTGCAAATAACCACTTGGCGGCTTCTTAAAATGTTAAAGATGGGGGATAGGTTGTACACTGCCAAGGAGAAGGCATATTTGAAAGAGATAATATGTCTTCTGTGTGAGCTCAAACGAGGAAATAGGTGTTTGTGAAGCTCTTTAAAGCATGGTTATGTCAAGAGCAAGAAGATCACATTTGTTTTTCATTTGTATGCAAGGTGAAGAAAGGACAAGCAATTTTTTTTCTTCTCCTCTGAACTCTTACAGTCTCTCACCGTAGAAATTGGTAATAATTGCTGCAAAATGACCCAACTGGGTCAAGGTCTAATTCTGAACTTTGAGTATCTTTCACTTGGTGAGAAATTCAAATGATTTGACTTTGACACCTTGGCAACCCATCACTGGAAGAAATGGAAATATGGAGAGTGGATGCCAGCTGCGAAGCAGCATCGATCCAGGCTGTGCGTGGCCGTGGGAAAGACCAGCCACTGCATTTCCCAACACCTAAGAGCCCTTTCCATCCATTCACCTTGGTTTTGGGTAATTGACTTTTGTACATCAGACTGGGAAATGCATTAGAACCTGTGTGGGTTTTTTTTTCTTTCCTTCTTTCTGGAAGATTTTCTTAGTTTTTAACAAAGAAAGGATAAGTTTTGAGTTGTGGGCTGTGGATGAACTTCGAACAGCAGGGCGAGGGTCCTCAGGATGCGCTGGTACGTGGCAGCGGTGGTGACCCTGCCGCCGGATGCAGCTGCAGCCATGGGGTTGGTGCAACATGCCGTGGAATGGGATGAGTTTTCTTCTGCGTATGTAGTGCCTCCCACAGAAACATGGACACCCGCTCTTGTAGGACGTAACCTTGTGTCCCCACTCAGAAACACTGCTCTGTTGACTGCCTCTGCTCGCCTGCCTCTCTGGGACAGAGGAAACTCCTATGTAATTATGACAGCTTTGATTTTGACAGCCCCAATTTGCCTTGCTGCCTTCTGAAGCTTCAGGGTTTCCTGGCAGCAAAGATAAAGCCCCTTTGCAAAGGCTGTTTGCTCCTGGGAGGGTCCCGGTGCTCCCACAACAGACGAAAACATGGGGAGGAACAGAGGGTGACATGTGCTGTGGCCATGGCACCTTCATCTGACGATCTCCGCTTCAAAAATGGGGAGTTAATCCACCCTGCAGCAACACCTCATCACCATGTGTAATGGGGCTGTGGGGCTGGAGGGATGGGGGCTATGATTTGGGATGTGTGTCAAGTGAGCAACCCTTTGGTGTTTGGGGATGGAGGTGGCAAGGAGCCAGCAGGTAGAAGAGCCTGCTCGCAGCAATTTGAAACACCAGCCGCAGGCAGGAGCCTGCCTGCATGAGGCTGGATTGGGCCCTTCACAGAGCGGGCTGGTGCAGGCAGTGCTGGGGGGGGATCCAGAGCACCCCCCTTACCGACATTAGCAAACACACAGGGTTTGTCTGTGGGAGGGATTTGGAGGAAACCCCTCATCCAGGTGATCATTCAGATGAAGCACCGCCTGCACTCCATTTGACACTGTCAGCTGCAAACATTTTGCCACTGTACGGTTGCACCAATTCAGGCTCTTGTCAGCACCCAAAATCACGATTGGTTTCCAGGTGTGGGTTTGTTAGCATTACTGGCAAAATCTGATATTACCTTGGAATATGTCTTCATTTCCCATCTTACTATAGAGCAGAAGGCTTGTGCAGCGCCCAGGCTGCCTTCCGCGTAGCGTGCGCAGAATTGGAGAACTCGGAGCGTAATCCCACAGCAGGGGGATGCACTCAGCCCCCTTTGCAGTGCAACAGAGTTGTCTCCTTCGCAGCTGCTCTCATGTCCTCCGCTTGAGCTGAAGGCGTAACAAGGGTGCCCCAGGGGAAGGGTTGGTGGGAGCTGGAGTGAGCTCTCGGCACCTCTCCTCGTCCACTGAGTAATGCAAAAATAATCTGGCTGAGGAGGTTTGCCTCAGTCGTGAGGAAGCAGAAGGGTACTCTGTGATGGCTATCAGGCCGATCCAATTAGTTAGCTTAAAAGCACTGATTCAGCAATCGGTAAAATATGCACATGTGTACTCTCTTCAATAATGACTAATTTATTCACATGCCTAAAACTCAAGCACCTGCTTAATTCCCACTGACCTCATTGGGTCTTAGACACAAATGCTCATTGTAGCAGGACCAGAGGAGAGCAAAAGAGAGAAAGAAAGAATCCACTACCATCTCCAGGTATCTGTTGTTTTAACCTATACATTTTTAATATAGTTTTACTGGGGGAATAAATACAATGAAGAAATGTAAGGTAAAAGCCTGGCTGAGTGGATGCCTGTGGTGAAAGTCTTCTCTCTTCTGTTGGGGGCAGTCATTGCATGGGTGGATTCATCTTTTATTTCATTTTATTGGAAGGAAAAAGGGAGGCATGTATATGAAAAATTAAAGTGTTGTGCTGCATACCTCGTGTAATTAGAAAAGCTGACAAACATCATTAGAAAAATCTATTTATTGAGCAAATGCTGATTGTGGACTAGGAGAACCAGTGGTATTGCCTCCTGGTATAGCTGGGAGGTGAATATCTCACTTTGGCTTTCCTGGGATTATTTTGCAGGGATGCTAGTGCTTAGCAGCTGCAATTGATGCTCAAGACCTTCTTCTTTGCTCTGTGTAGCCTGATGAGCTGTAACGACTCTTCTCCACCATAGATGCGGTGCCAAAAGACATTGGCAGGGGAATGTTCTTGCCCAGGCCAATCTGTACAGCTAGCTATGGGTCTCCAGGGCAGAGAGGACCATGCAGCTGAAGGTTTCTTTTCTTTCTGTCTGTGCAGCTCTCGAGTTGGTGTTGCAAACTCACTGGCAGGCTCTCCTGCCTTGGTGCATGCCAAAGACCTCTCTTATATGTTGATGATCAGCAAGAGATGTTCTTCTCATGCAAGCTCCCCAGCTACAGCTTCTGAATGAGCACGTGTAGCTTGGAGGAGCCGTATGTTGCTACCTTCTGGGTGCTCTGGTACAACATTAAAGTGTCAGATGCTGAGAGAGCTTTCACTAGCCTGATTCCAGGATTGCTGCTTTTGGAGGAGTTGGTGCCTCGTGTATTCAGTTATTTACAAGTAGTTTTGTTTGTGGCTGGAGTTGAGAATTTATATGTATATGTGAAATAAAGGTTTTCAATAATGAAATAAGGTAACAAAAAGATAAAGCCATTAATGCATAATAAAGAACATATAGTTATGCATCATTTTAATGTAGCTGCTTCAGAATCTCAATTAGCTTATTAGGCTGAGTAATCAGCCCCTGAAGCCTCTCCCAGGCCTGGTTTGCCTCCTGCTCTTGCTAAAGATGCCGCAGAGCCACCTGGAATGGGGCCCTGGCTGGTCCCTTGGGGACTGTGGTCCTGCCTCCCCCTTCTTCCCTAATTTCTGGGCTTGGAGAGTGGAACATTATATCACAAGGCAGAAAGGCAAAGTCTTAAAACTGCTTAATGATCTTTTTTATCGCATCCCTTCATCAGCGTATTCCTGGTTCCAGGCTTCAAGGTGCTTGCAGCGTCCTAAGGGTGTGCTGGGGGAGTTTCATGCATCCCCTTATGAGAAGCAGTAAATATTTCCTCCTTGTCTATTAACTAAGCTATTACTTGGCATGGTGTAGAGATCAGACATGGTACTGCAGTAGGCCAGACTGGGAATGCTTCCCTTCCTTCGGATACGAAGCTCTCCCTGCAGGCACGTAGCGTCGGGCATACTGGTGGCCAGGGATGGAGTTGGCTGTTGGGAGAAGCTGGACCAAAACCTCCTTAAACGCTGTCCTGAAGCATCCTGCTTCTGTGATGGAAAATGCAATGTTCTGCTACTGTGGAGCAGGTCTCCTGCGAGGGGTGCTGGGTGAGGGATCACGGCCCCACAGGTGCCTTGCTTGGGCAGAGAGACCTGGGCAGTGTCTGGTTGTGCTGGACCTGCTCGGCCCCTCTAACTAACCGAGGGGACAGGGAAGGGCAGCGTCTGAGGGTGCTGCTTTGGTTTTCCCAGGGGTGTCCTGGAGACTCCCGGTCAAAAAAGCCACAAAATGAGCTTGAATAACAGGATACTCAGCCAGCTCTTTAATTAAAAAAAAGTGGTTTTCACCACTTCTCCTGTTAGTCCCAGCTGGAGCCTGCACTGTGGTAAGTGCACAAATGAAAAACATCATCTCCTGCAAAGTTTTTGTTTTCCCTTGAAGGCTGAAGCCCCTGCAGCAGCCAGACCCCATGCAGGGCTGCGCTTCCAGTTTCCAGTACCTTAAGCAACATGAAAGACGTCACTTCTGAGCCTCCGAGTTCAGAGAGGATAATTTAAGCTTCTTTAACCTTTCCTTAGAAGATCCATTTCAAAAGGAGTCTTGCTGTAATGTCCACCCTTAAGTAGCATTAAAATGCACTTACACGTTCGGGCTCCAGGGAAGCTCCTGTCCCTGGCTGCTCCCCGCTAACCCACTGCCTCTTATTCCCCTGCCTTCGTCTGCCCAAGCAGCAGGGAATTTTTGGCTTTGCCTCTGCTGTCCTGAGGTCCCTGGTGCCGAGAGGGCTGGGAGCCACCTGGGCTGTGTGCAGGGAGCCAGCGCAGACTCCAGCAGCAAAGACAGGCGGGACCAGCTTGCTGAGATGATTTTCCTTGCTGTCCAGGTCAAGTACATCTTGAATTTATTCTGCTTCTAGTTGTTCAGCTAAAACTTTCTTACCCAAAGAGCTCGCTTGCTTTCTCCTAACAGTTTCAGTTTGCTGTGTGGTGGTGGGTTTGTTGTTGGAAATGCTCTTGTGCCAGGCTGCTCAGGATGGCAGGGCTCATCCCCAGTGCCTTGGGTGCAGGCAGGAGGATAGGTGCAGTGGGCGCAAAGGCAGCTGGGCAGGGAGCCGCGTGCCTCTTCATTGGTACCTAAGGCCCAAGGAATCGCGATGGTGGTGTAGGCAGCATCACTCGGGACTGCCTGGCAAGACGGGAGGATGCTGATGCTGCACGTAGGGCATTGCTGGAGGGGGGAGTAACGGCACCAGCGGCATTCCTGGCTGGCACAGCGTGCTGTGGGGAAGCACCCCACCCCCCCGACCTTGCAACACACCTGCTGCCTGCCTGCCGAAGGCTCAGGGAGGTCTGGGGGCAGCAGGAGGTGGTGGGCTCTGCATACGCAGCCGTGGCAGCGTCCGTGGAGGGTCAGACTTCCCCCAGTACTGATTCCCCCTCAAACCTGCCTTTGCTTTAGAAATTCTTCTAATGCAGCTCACCGCTGCAACTTTCTGTTTGGCCAGATCTTCGTCAGGGTCTGTCTGTCTTCTGCTCTTGGCTGACACTTACCTGCCCTTACCAAGCAGTCTCTGATGTTCTTTATCAGTGTGCAATGCTTTCTTCTTGTCCTTACTTCCATTTCCCAACCCACCTTGCATGCTGCTTTTCCACATGCCAGGCTTTGGGGGGTGACCCGGTGGAGCCTGCCCAACCCAGCACCCCGCTGAGCGGGTCCCCAAGCCACCTTATCTGTTGTTCACGCTCTGAGAGCTGGGAAGCTGCTTTAACGCTCTTTGTAGTACAACACAACGGTGTACAATATACTCGCTCAAACACAGAGCGAAGAAAAAGCCCATTAAAACGGGCCCTGGTGGGCTGGGGTTACCATGGGCGTCTGCCTGCTGCTGCCTTTGTGGTCGCAGCTTTTAATCAGATCAAATTGTGTCAGAGCAATCTGAATAGATTTTCTTCTGTTCCTCCCTCTCCATCCATCCGTCGGAGGATGCCTTTCGCTGACATGTTTGTACTCCCACCCAGTGCAAACTGTGGCTGGGGCTGGGGCTACGTCTCGCTGGGGCGACAGGTAACGGAGGAGGAAAGCGAATCCTCGGACGTCCTTGCCTGGGCAGTCAGATGCAGGGGAGAAATCCTGGCTGCTTTTGAGCTGTGGGAGTCTTGCCCCAGTTTCTAAGAAGTCGAGATCTCGCTCCTACTTTGCCTGCCCCATTCCTCCCAAAACCTGCCAGCCCATGAGGTGGCAAACTGGGAGCACAATGAGAAAAGATTTTGTGGCAGTGGAAGTGCCAGGTTGCACTCGGTGCTGTCCCTCCAGAGAAAGGCGGTTTATTGCCATGGAATTGAGAGAAAAATACTATCTTCTAACTTTAACAGCTATCTTCACTGTGGCAAGAACTTGGTTCTCAGCTGCCCATCTGCAGGGGCAGGTAGGGAGGAGAACCCAGTGCGGGAGCCAGCTGCTGCCACCGGCTCTGTCCCCGCTGGGTAGAGTGCTCCTTCCCGCCCGTCCAGCGAGCTCAATTAATCTGGTGTATTTTGGCTCCTGTTTGATTCTTTAGCCTCTCCGCTCTAGCAATATGTTTTTTTCCAAGTCAGTTGCAAAGAAACTGTCTCCTGCAAGTTTTCACATCATGTTTTCTCCCTGCTTCTCTCTGGAGCTCCGGCGTAAGCTCCGTGCCAGTGACTTTCCCTCTTTCTTTGGGTGGTTTGGGGAGAGAAAATTGTCTTTCCATCCAGCATGTGGCTGGGCTCATGCATCCGATGTATCAGGCCAGCGGTCGAGAGACGGGTTGGCTTGACAGCGAAGGATGCTGGCTCAGGCTGGGCAGGGTCCCCGTGTGCTGGTGGGAGCACGAGGCTTGGTGCTTCTTCTCTGAGCTCGTCCCATGAAGGGCAAATGGGCTCTTGGCTGCTGCCAGCCCTGTCTCTAACAGCCTGTGAAATGCTGCTTCTGAAAGGAAAACTTCCTTCCTGGCTGTTGTCAGTCAGTAATTAAGGCCTAATATATATGCACTGATTTGATTTCTTTCTTTTTTTCCCTCCATGCCATTATCTGACTTTGTATAGCTTGAAATATTCCTGATGGTCATAAAATTATCTTGGCTTTTTTAAAAGTCAATACTTGCTACTTAGTAAAACCATGAGCCTATGGGCTGGAAAAGATTCAAGTCTTGCTAGCTTAGCTAAAAGGCATTAATTCACGGAATATGTACATAACAATGCTGTCCTGACTTGTGGTGAGTCCTGCCTGCAAGATTTCTTCCCCTGTCTACAAGATAGACTTTGGACATCTTCTTTTATTGCTTTGAAAGCTCAGCCTGATGGATAGATTGTCCAAAGCCAAGCGAGGTCTTTGTATTAAAGCACGAAAAGAGACAGATCAAAATCAAGTGTTGGGATGACTGGGGTCAGTACGGCCTGGGTGAAGCCGCCCATCTCCGGGCTGTCTGAGAGCAGCAGCAGAGGAAGAGGCTCTGAGGTCTGGTTTTGGCTGCCGTGGAGTAACTTCACTCTTGCAGAAGGTCAGTTGTTTCTTCTCCTGCGTTTGTTTTGCTCCTGCAGTACTCGATTAGCGGAGGAGCCTCATGCTGCCCATGGCAGGGCTAGTCCAGGGGAGGAAGGAGAAGCTGAAGCTAGGGCAGATACCCTTTTTATTTTTAATTGTATGTGCAGGGGAAGGGGAGCCACACACCACCTGAATTTCCTTCTGACAGCAAATCCTGCCAAGCACCTACCACTTCGAAGCACCTTGCTACCCCTCTGTGTTAATTGCAACATGGCTGATGATGCTAAGTTCATTTGCACTCCGTGGCACAGTTCCATGGACCCTGCCTTGCGTTCCCTCGGTGGGTCAAGTGCTCCCTTGTTGGGCCAGGAGTGGTTCTGAGGGATTCCTGGCTCCAGCTCGGGCATGCCTGGGGCACGCTGGCCGCTCACCCAGATGGCTCCCAGCCCAGCAGTCGGGCTTTCCGCCTCGCTGGAGGGTGATGGAGCCTGGGGTATTGAGGAGATAGGAGACAGCAGCTGGGAGTGCTCAGGCACCCCCAAGAGATATGGGATGAAGGTTTCTGCTGGCTTCATTCCCTTCCTTGTCAGGCTGGGCTGGCATTTGTCCCCCTGCGCTGGCTGTGATGTCCCCACGTCTGCGAGAAATCAGGCAACGCAGCCCTCGATGGCAAAATCCAATCGACTTGCCTCACTGCATTGATCAGGATCACAAATACTTTTATTTGGGGATCCTCTGGGAGCCCGGTGTGCCTCAGTTTCTCTTCTTACCGCCACCCACTCCACCAGGCCATGGTCACTGAGCCACGCTAATGGCTTGTTTGCAAAGCAGAAAGGAGAGAAAAAAGATGACAAAAGGCATTCATTTAAGGAAATAAAAGAGAGAAAGAAAAGGGAAAGGCTCTTGCAAACCCTCACTCTTCCCACGCAGCCAGCTCTGACATAACCTCATTAAACACAGGCACTCAGCTGCATCGCTGTTCACAGAAACCTGGTTTCTTGCGGAAAATTCGTAGGACACTCACATGCAAACCCATTGCTTTTCCCAAGGGTCTTATAAATGGTGGCATTAAATACAGAAAAGGGAGCAAAACAAAGGCTACGAGGGGTTCGTTAACCATTATGGCCTGATGCGCGCTGGCAGGGAGCCAGCTGACAGTGTTGCTGCCGTGCCACCTCCCCAGCAATGCTCCATCAGTTGCAAGCGCCTCCCAAAAGATAAAGAATAAAAAAAAAACAGAAGTGTTTTAAAAAAACAGATTTTCAACAAAAGCATTGTTTTATTTTTAACCTGAGGCTTTAACCAGGAAAAAAGGCTAGACAATAATGCATAATGTAAAGCGCTGCTGTGAATAATTGCGGAGAGGCGTTGAGGTTCGGTGGCTGGGGCATCTCCCGGGACGCGGGGGACATGTTGCGCTGCCCGCGGTGTGACCTCCAGCCCACACCTCCTCCTCCCCATTTCCCTTTTGCCATTTCTCTTGCTGACATGGCGAGATCTCTGTGGGGGAAGGACGGGCTCTGCCTGTCTGCATGTGGCCTCTGAACACCCCTGCAGGACAGCAGCCTGGGAGCCAGAGATCCTATCGCTCACTGAAAGGCGCTGAGGATTATTATTTGTACTGTTGCTAGAAGAATGTTAATTTTGGTGCTGCTAGATTAAGCAATGACATAAATATGTGATGGGCAATCAATGTGAAAGCTTAAATTTGCATTGGCTTCGAGGTTTACATTTTGATTTCTTTGGTTATTTTACTAAGAACAAGTTTAACTCGGTTTAATAGCTTGATTGCTGAAATTGGCCTAATTACGTGTTGAAAGTCTCATCCCTTTGAGGGAGGGCTGTGTCCTGCCTCCATGGCTGCTGCTGTGGTTTTGCTCGGGGACAGCAGTCCGCTGAGGCGGGCTAATTGCACACCAGCAGCAGAACTGCGTGCACGGAGATGTCTGCGTCCTTGCTACACAAGAAGATAAAGGAGAACGTCTACATTCGTGGCTGTGGCATGTAGAAAAAAGAAAAGACACCCCCCCCCCCCCCGAACAGAACAAAGCTAGTTTATTATTGCAGCTAGGCAGGTCTCAGCATTGAACCTGCTTAAAGCTGTTCGAAAGCCCTCTGTGCTACCTTTGCATTCTGCAGGCGAGATGTACCCCAAAACATCTTGTGAAAGGCAGCGCTGGAGCTGTAGAAAGCTGCAGGTGTCTGGAAAGGTCAAATTGACTCGTTCCCTGTGTTAAAAAGGGAATAACACTTATTTACTGATATTTTTATAGCTCCCCTGTGCTCGCTGTTTGAGCATAGCAGCATTCTTTCTTTCCCAAGGAAAGCAGGAAGAATTGACATGTTGATAAGCAGGAACAAGGATTCACCCTGCTCTTTATGAAAAATAAACTCATCACCTGCGTTTCTGAGCAAGCTCCTTGTGTGGTCAAGGCAAAACCCTGAGCACCGCAGTCAGCAGAACCTGGTGTTTTGCCTTAGTCCCTCCAAGGACACATATGTCCTATCTTCTGGTAGGTTTTGTTGGCCTTTGGCCATCACCGCTTCATGTCCTTGAGGTCCAGGGTGCTGCAGATGTGGCTGCGCACAGCTCCTCCTCCCCGTGGGAAGGCATTTGGCTCCTTCTGGGGTATTGCCCAGCTTTGTGAGCTTCGGAAATAGATGTGTCGGCAAACTGTGGGCAGTTTGTCTCATCCAGCTGGCAGTACCTATATCTACTCTGCAGTTGCAGGATGATGCCGATTACCTTCCTGCGCAAGGTTCAGCAGGAGATGAAATTGTTCTCATGGTATTTAGGGCAGGAGACAGCAGGCCTGGACGATTGGCTTCCATATAGTTAACAAATGGTACTTGATATATACGTCCGAAGAGAACGGCAGCCCGCTCAGCATGCCGGGGCATGTCCCTGCTCCTGATGAAGAGCCGTCCTGGTGTTGCAAGGAGAGCAACTCTGCTCATGATGTGATACAGATGGTCACTTTGACATTTTCAATCAAATACATTGACAGAGTTTGTGTCGTGAAGCTGAAGCCGTCAAAATATATGGGCCTTTAAGAAAAAAAAAAAAGGACAAAACAAACCTGGTGTGATTAAATGTATCCAATTTACCAGATGGATTTTATGCTCTGCTGTGCAGGATGGTCTGTTCCAGGAGTTTCTCTGCATTTCATATTCTGCTTATGTAGGAATGTGAGACCTCTCCATTTAATGAGTTTTATTGATACCAAAAGTTAGTCTGTGTCACTGCTGCTGGAATCGGTCTCAGGAAGGGGGACCAGGGGATGAATTTCTACATAAGTCTTGTGAGCACAGAGCAGTGGCTGCCCGTAACAGGAGCCATCTGCCTCGTCTTGCCATTGCCACTAACACCCACAGCTGTCACAGGGGGTAAACGTACCTTTAGTGATGATTCCACAAGATAAATATGTCCGTCTTCCTTTATTGCTTATGCTATAAGGTTATGGTGTGAGAGGCAAAGCAACCTCGAGGGCTGGAAAGCGTGGCTGAGGGTTGAGGAACCCAATGGTAGCTGGGGTGGTTATATGGGATCCTTTTACCTGGCGCTCAGCATGGGGTATGTGGCTGGGAAGCTGAAACCCCTTAATCTCAATATCTGTCTGCACTGCAAATAGATCTAATAGGTATACAAAGCCTGGCTGTTTATGTGTAGAAAGGTGAAGGATGTCTCCAGCTGTGTCAAGCTGTATCAACGCCATGCAGAGGCCACAGAAGATTGGGGATTTTTTCCCATTAGAGCTTTTTCAAATATGTAAGTTTTATAATCTTTTTATTTCATCATTTGCCGCCCAGTGGGGGAGAGATGATCTCTGTGCATAAATGTGCCTGTGCCCAGCCGCGCTGGGAAGGGACGTGCAGAGACTCAGGCTGGAGGGTGGTGGGGAGAGCGGGCTCACTTATCACAAGCCCGGAGTGGCTTTTGATGTATAAAATCACAGGCACTGGCTTTAATTTGCACATCCCACGTTGTGTGATCAGGACCACAGCGAGTGAAGACATGCTGCTGTAATTAAGATCAGGGTTGGATCTGTGTGGTTGCACGGATGGCCATCATGCAGGGGAAAGGCTGGTCCCTGCCTAACGGCTTTGGGGTGCCGCTCCCCTCCGACCCTTCCAAGCCTACGTGAAAAATAACGCAGGGTTTCAAGGTCTGCAGCCTGGTGAGGAGAAGACAGCAGCAGCAGGGTGACCCTGTGGCCGTGGGCACATGGCACCGAGTCACCCTGCAGAAACCTGGGGTTGGGGGGCCTGGCAGATGTCCCAGGGATGCCGGTGCCCCCGGGGGACCCAGCTCCTGAAGGGGTTGTTTGAAGCTGCGTGGGGCTACGTCAGGACAGTCCGTCCTTCGGTGCATGGCTACCCAGTCCCCTGTCCCGTCAGACATGAGTCACAACACCTCCACTTTGCACCGTGTTCTTCAAGGGAACGTTGAAAGCCACCCAGATATTATTTATTATCTGCAGCCAGCACATAAAGCATCACCTCTGACTGAGTGACTGCCGCGGCCGGTACCATCAGTCACTGCAGGCACCTCCGAGGCTTCTTGCTGCTTCCAGTGAGAGCTGGGAATGAGGGCTCCTAATTAGGGACATGGTTGTGCACAGGCGATGCTCAGCCAAGCCCGGTCCCCCATGCCAAGCCTTGGTTTTGGGGGACACTGTGCAGAATGAGGAGCCCCTTTCCTTGGTGCTTCCCTGAAGTCTTCTGGCTTCAACCCCACTTACAGGAGCCTGGAGATGATCCTGAGCACCCGAAATGCCTATTCTCAATGAAACTCCAGTGCTGCAGCCTGCCGGGCTGCTGAGCAGCCCGCAGCTGGCATGCGGCTTCCCTCTCCCTCCAGTACATAGTCCTGAGCTGCCCCAAGCACAGCGGGGTCTGGAAAACTGGAAGATTCAAGCAAAATAGAAGATTTTCCAAATGGGCAAATTGTTGGTAAAATTTCAGCCAGGGACACTTCCAGGTTTGGAGCCAACTGGCCAACCTCTTGTTGTGAAATACTCCAAAGCTGGTGGGACCTTCTGGGGATGTTTCCAAAGCCACCCCGTGATGAGTGCTGGGGAGATGGAAGTTGTTGTTACTGCAAGTGGGATGCGGGGTTTGGATCTCGTTTTCCTCTGAACTACCTGGGCAGGACCTACATGACAGTCCTCTTGCCCTTCCATCCACCGGGTGCCCGCATCCCAGGGCCAGGCAGCGTGGGAACAGCCACTGTCCGCAAAGCACGGTTATGTGCTGCTGCCAGCAACCCAGCGCTCACCTCCTTTTACTGCCCCTGCCCCAGTTTCCCCACTGGTATAACAGGACCTGTGTGAGGTTCCTGAGCTATGAAAATGCTCCCGATAGCAGCAAAGGAGGGAATGGATAGTCCAGCCGCGGTGGTCTGGTACATACACAAGTAGTGCTGCATAATCTGGTATGGCTTGTAACGCCTGAAGAAATAACATTGTGCGTTGAGGTGCAGTTTTATCATTATTTAAATTAGCATTTGGGGCAAGGGGAGTGCTGGTAAAAGCAAGTTCTGCGTTGCATGGTTCAGCTCGTTTGCCAAAGTCAGGTACTGTATAATTGGAATCCCTCTGGGGAGGAGTATAATCTGTGGTTTTTTCTGGTTTCTGCTTTGTTCTGGTTGTTTTCTGCAGAACTGCTTTGGTCCCAGGTCGTGATTCAAACCAGCTCTCGCTGAAAGCGGAGTCATCCTGGTAGCCACAGGAAAATGCCCTAGACTAGTCGGAGCAGGTTAAATTATTCATTTTAGCCAGTTTGTTTCAATAATTAAAGAAATTTTGTCATGTTTTGCAAATTGTCCAACACTTAGCGGTGATGCAGGGCTTGCGGTGATGCAGGGCTCCTTTAGTTTTTTTTACCTGCCGCTGTTCAGTGGGTAATTTCTTCCAGTTTGGGGAGCCTGTGGGGTGCTCTTGAAGTACTTCTGCAGAATTTCTCGTGTTTGCACCTGAGGGCTGGTCACCTGAAAATTGTGATATTATTGCTTCCTTTGATTTAATAGCTTTGCTCGTGAACAGTAGGCTTCTTTTTTTCTGCTTGCCAGTCGCCCACAGCGTCAATAATTGTTCAAGACGCTTGTACAGCTAATAGAAACAGCCTGTCAACAAGAAAAGCTCATTGTGATACTGCTGTTTTAAGAAGATTGGGGGAAGCAGCAAAGCCAACCAGGTAGTAATTGTGTTGTTCCTGTAGTCACATAGATCCAGTGACAGGAGACGTAAGTGGGGCTTAATTGTCTCCCAAATGGATGCTCTATTTCACACCCCAGCACAGCTTCTGATTTACAGATTTCTTAACGTCACAGTATTTTCATTGCTAAAAACTAAATGGGAAGATGCAGCTAAGACCCGATATAAACGCTGCTGAGGTAAATACAGGGACTGCGACTGTTGTTAGCAGCCCTTGGACTAGTCCTAGCACAGAGCACGGTGATAACAGCGTTTGAATTCCCAGTCTGCGGAGGACTAGAGAATTTCTGCAGTCTCCTGAACAGGATATTGAGCCACGCTGAGAGCATATTTAAACAGGCAGTCTGTGTCCCGAGGTTATCTTGCAAACCAAGCCTACCTAGCTGAAGGGAAGCATGATGCTACAAGGGGGAGGAAGGAAGCCACTGATCTCTGAGCTAATGAGTGGAGGAGGGAACTGCAGCTGAGCTGATTTATCAAGGTAAAATGTTGTTGGCTGCTGTAAATGGGGAAACAGTTAAGCCATAACAGAGGTTCGACTCTGGGGTGAAGACTGAGAGCTGTGAGTGAAGACATGGATGGGCCAAGGCAACTGTGGTGTTACTGGTCATGCTGCAGAGAGAAAGTCAACTCTGGAGTCCATCACGGAGACGACACTGTCCTAATAAAAGATTCAATAAATGGAGTTAGCGAGAGATTTGTTTTGATGTATAGCGGTCTGTTCAGTTAGCTACCAGACGTGGTTTGTTTAATGACTGAAACCGAAAGAGCAGGAGCTCATCTCGCTGAGACCAGGAGAGAATATAGATTAACGCCGTTGTGTTCTCGATGCGTCATTGACTTTCCCTACGTACTGTGAGCAAACGTGCCGTTCGGGTCCAATGAGATGGACAGGCTCATTAAGCAAAACCAGGACCTCCGAAGTCACCCCCTAAGAGAACCTTGCTGTGTATTCTCACTTTGGTAAAGAGCAATTTGTACTTCTTTTAAAAGAATTCATCATTTTCTTGCTCATCTTGGTCCCAATCCAACTGGAAGGCGGGAGCATTTGCAAGATCTCTGCACAGTCTCTTTGGGTGATGTCAACAGCCTCATGTTGGATACTCGGGAGGCTCAGAGATTTTAATGTCTGAACATCTGTGTGCTGAGATGAACCAGACCCCCAGAGAGTGCATCTTGCAGAGCCTCCTCACAGCGTGCGGGCCAGGCGTCCCAGCTCCCATGGTGGAGAGCAGTCGGGGATCCTCCTGATGAGGGATTCCACTTGGGCAAGGGACACAGCAGCTGCCCTCCCTGCTCACCCTCCTCCTGTGTGGATGAGACAAGGTGGAGGAGCATGGGGAGAGGAGGGTCAAGGCACACCCTGTTCCCTCCGTCCATCTCCAGCAGATGTTTCCTGAGGAGCACAGTCCAGCTGGCTCTGCTCACAGCAGCCCCCCGGCATCTTTGGACTCCAACGAGCCTTTTGCAAAATCATCCAGGAAACCATGGACATTCCCATGTCCTGCGCCCAGAAAACCTTGAGTTTGCGAAGACTTGGCTCTGATTTTTCTTCATACAGAGAGGATGTAATTTCAGGGATGAGGCAACCTCTCACCATGATTTATTGCGCTGCATTGAGCAGGGAAACCTCTTCCCTGGCTACGTGTGGACAGTGGCCGGGTACATGGGGAGGAGAGTTCTCCGGGGCTTACAAATGCTGTAAGAACTGTGTCTGGTGACATTTAATTTAACCCCGTCACAGCCGATCTGAGGTTAGATTTGATGCAGCTGTTCCTGCAGGTGTGCTCAGAGCACACCCGTGGGTGATGCTGGGGGGGAAGGAGGTGCCGAGGGGATGTGCTCCCTGGCTCTGGGTGCCCGCTGACTGCCAGGCTCCAGCACGGAGGGGAGCTGGCATCCGGGAGGAACGTCTGTCCTGGGGGTTTGTGTGAGCTGTGAACGCTGCAGATCATCGTCTGCAGCCACTTCAAGAGCGGTGGGTGGTAGGTCTTATGGGTTCCAGTTGCTCTATGTCCCACACTGCAGCTGGGCTTTTTCCTCTACCCTGCTTAGCCACTGTCCATCCTACCCGGACTCATCGTTTGCGGCCATAGTCTGGTTCATCCTGTGTAAATGAAGCTGGAGCGAGCCTGTGAATTAACCCCACAGCCACCATGCTCCATGACGCAGGCGAAGCTGTGCACAGCCCGGGGACGAGCAGCACAGATGTTCCAAAGTGGATTTTAAAGCACATCCAAACTCTGCTGCTGATATTTGTGCCATAAGTTGCAATGGCAATTACTCATCATGCTTCTCAATGGGATAGAGTATTGGGGTTGTTTAGATCCTCTGGTGATGCTCTTGGCCTCTGGGCCCACCAGAGGACTAAAACTTGTCACATTTTAATTTTCAATGCAAGCACTGGCATTTTCCTTTGTAGTGAGCAGGGTTGGGTGTATTCAGGGAGAGCCGAAGTCCCAAGTTTGCTGTTCAGCACGGTATCCGACCGGTGGCATCCATCACTGGGACACGGTGCTGCCAGGGCAGAGCCTCCCCCGCCTGCCACAAACAGCTGCCAAATATGCCTGCACGAAAGGAGCAGGGTTATTTTCATAAACCATGCTAAGTGATGAGTTACGTGGTTTACAGCTATTTTTGCAGCCGTATAAAAGAATGCTAATTCAGTCATTTACCTAACTCGCCGTCACAGTTCAACAGACTATTACACGCCAGGACTTTCTTCTTCTCCTTCCTAAATAACTCACTGATGACAAAGGATGCTTCACTGCGACAGGCAGCATTATGCAAAACTAGGGCTGATTTTAAAACAAAAAACTATTCCCATTGAAACTCCTTTTTGATTGTCATGTGGCGTTTCAATTAGACACAAATTTTTTGCATTGTTCATTGCCTTCGAGTGGAAATTTTCAGGATGTGCTGGAAACTCTCCAGTGATTGAAGGCCTCCCTGAAGCCCTGGTATATTAAATCTCCACCAAGAAAAATACACACTTATGTTGAAAATATGGAATAAACTGTACCTTGTTTATATGTTTTGTCACTTTTTCTTACTCTGAAAAAAACCCTAAACTAGCTGTAGTAAACATTGTGCTGCGCTGTGCTGTTCTGCCTGCCTTCTATGGGTGGGAATTGATTCTTTGATCTTCAGTTCAAAGAGGTTGAAAACGCTGTTTCTGTGGTCTGCAGAGAATTTCCTTCTGCTTCTACAACATCTCTTGATTAACTCTGTGTTTCTGGGAAGGCTCTTGGTATCCATCCAACCAAAGAGATGCTTACACTTTGTGTAACATCTACCGCAGAGTGGATGAAGTTTGCTTCCAAATCACAACAGCTTTCTTCTGTGCCCACCTCGCCTGGTGGAGAACGTCATCCCCTGACGCCCAGGAGAGCGGTAATGTCAGCAGAGTCCTGCAAACGAGCGTTTGAGACTACAGGCAAGAGCTGATCATGTCCAACAAGACCTGCAGGCAGCCAAGTTGGCATCCAGTTGCTGGATGGGTAGTGAGCCGTGCCGGAGCAGAGGTGCTCTCTCAGCTGGATCTTCAATGACCTGGAAGTCCTAGGTCCAGTGTTATCAAGCGGTGTGCTCTGTCCCTTGCCAAGGGACCTTCTGTCTTCAGGACTTGAAGGCTGTGGCCTCTCTCAATGCCACTGTTGTTAACCTAATTGAACATTTAAGGCAAGGGGGAGGGAGAGGATGTCATTAGCAGCTGCATTAACTTCTACCCTGGATTCTGTGCGCAGCGTTCACTCAAATTAGATAGCTGTTTGGATTCCAGCGACTTCTCGGGTGTGAGCTAATGAAACCCATCCCGCGGTTCAGTGGTGGCGGCAACCAAACTCCTGGTTCTTATCCAAACTGCAGTGTTTTCTCCTAATGAATTAATCAGCTGATTGTGTGCATGCGATAGCTCATTAGAGAGGTGCGTGGCAACCTTTGGAAGAAAATTATTGGCTTTGCGTGGCCCGAAGGCTGTTACATCGCAGGAGCGCGCTCCTTGGAGTATTGCAGCACCATATGCATTGCTCTAATTAATGGGTGTTGTTCCTGGGGTTCTTTGATCTCAGGAAAATGACTGTAAAAATTTGAATACTGTAAACCTGCGAAAACTTGGAAGAAAAACTCAAGCAGCCAAAAGCAATTTCCCTTTAATCTAGTTTGTGATAGAGGTGTTTTTTTGTTTTATTTTTGTTTTTTTTTTTTTAATTTTAAAAGCTTCCACCCTATTTAATGGTAGCTACAGAGATAAAGTGAAGTGTAATTTGGAAATTAGTTCCGGGTGTTTGAGTTGTAGCTTTATTTTAGTAATCTGGGTCATTAATTTTGTTGAATACCGTGTTTGGATTTTCTTCCCCTGCATGTGCGAAGCGCAAAGCGTGACTGCACCCGGGGTATAAAGGGACTTCCAGCAGGAGAGGGAACTTTCAAATTCCTCTCTCCCCAGGGTGACCCTACAAAAACAAAGCCTGTTTCTCTGCAGTTATCTGGCGTGGACGGCAGGAGATGAGCGGTGGAGATGAGCGCTGGGGTGTTTTATGCTCCTGCTGCAGCCGGGGCCATTGGGGGCAGCAGGGAGGGACCTCATCGGGGCTGCCCCCGCCGGAAAGCCAAGGGCCACATTCAGGTCAGGGTAAGGGTTTCACCTCTGAGCCGTGACAGTAGCCTTTTTAAATGAATGAAAGCGACTGGTAGCTTGATTAATGAGCAAAGGTGCAGTTTGGCAAAGCTTTTCAAGGAATATTAATGAAAGGGATCTTTTGAGTGGAAAAAACATGCTTCTGCACAAGCCTTGGACTACCCTGAAAATTCGGAAATTGGGATATACCAGCATCCTCTCCATGCATGTTGCACGTCCAAAGAGTGTCTGGAGATGTGTTGTAAGTCACTGCGAGCGCGGCTTCTCGCTGCAAAGAGGCGTCTGGAGCAGCGCCGGTGCCCACAGGTGTCAGAGCCAACAGCCCTTAGGCAGAGCGCTGTGGGTGCTGCTCGCACCCCTGTCAACAGGGGCGAGAGTTTAAACCCAGCTTCTGCCTCCAGCATTGATGAGATGGGGATGGGGCAGGTCTGGGGGTCTGCAGAGGAGCTGGGTAGTTCTCTGCTCTGCTCTCCACTTGGCAACGTGTCGGGTAGAACAACATCCCTGAGCAGAGGGAGTGTTACAAACTCTGCAGGATTACAGCTGGTTTTTCCCCTGTATGTTTATGCAACCTTAAGAAAAAAAAAAAAAAAACAACCCTGATTTTCTGGGGGGCTAAGCTTAATATGGGTCATCATAATAATACAAGAGCAGGGAGCAGCACGGAACTGGCTCGAGTAGAGTTTTTCTGCTTATCCTGATTTCTGGTTTGCTGTTTATCCTGTTTATCCTCTTCTTGTTACCCTGAACTAGTTTGTCTTCTTGTAAATGCCAACCTACGACCCTTAAAAGAAAATCATCAGGGAGAAAACTTGCTGACGGAGTCTTTTTCTTTTTTCCCTCTGGCAGTTGAATAAGCCCATCAGCTTATATAATATTAATATTTGTAAAAGCAAACTTACAGAGCTCATAAATCTTCCATAAAAGAGGGACAATATCTACATCTATTTTATAATGAAGAAGGTAAGTAGGTTCTAGGACAAAAGGGTATTGATACAAAGGAAGTGGGTAGATGAAAGAAATGAAATCGCTACTTTTAGCTGAAAATTATCTCTGCATAAGTGATACCAGAGGCTTCACTGCTGCTGAAGCCAGTGTTTTGCTCTGGGTCATCGCTTGGCGCAGGAGAGTCCCAGTCCTTGGCTGCTGCCACAGCGGCATCGCTCCCTGGTATTCCATTCAAGTGGGTTAAGGAGTGAAAAAAATATTAAATTGAAGCAGGGCTTGTTGGCAGAGGAGAGGAGGACTTAATTAGCATTTTTCTTAACTTGGTGCCTTCTCCAAAAGTAAAAAAAAAGAAATACATGCAAAAAAATTCTGCAGTTTTAGATTGTTAACCATTTTTTAGGGCAAGAAGCAGGCTTTTCACCATTATACTATGCCACAGCAATGTAGGAACCCAGACAAGAAAAAACAATACAGCTTATTTTTAGCCAACTAAGTGAGCAATCTGTCTCCAAACACGCACACGGAGCAGCTCCATGGAGGAACAACGCTGCTGTGTCACCATTAACGCAGTCCCTTTTCAAAGGAGAACCGTGCTTGGAAGCAACTGCTTTAAAACATCTTTTATTTGGTACCACCCGCGGTAGAATGGGAAGGGTAAAATCAAACCATTTAAAGATTGTAGGGCTACATGGGAGGGAATTTTTTTTTTCTTCATTTCTTGAGTTGTGCTGTCTAGGGTGGCTGGTCCCGTGAGACCGCAGGGGATGGGGCACGGGCAGCACCCAGGGAGCCTCCGTTCCTGGCGCCTCGGTCCTGAGAGGTGAATGAGTTGCGATGGTTTTTCCCCACTGCCTCAGACGTGGCACAAATCCCACCATCCCACGTGGGGCAGGGTGGGTCTCCAGCCCTACGCAGGGACAGTGCTTTCACAGTAAACATACCAGCTGTGGTTTTTAAGCAGTACAATGTGCTTCTGCTCAGCCCTGAGCAGCATGAGGGCTCTTGCTGGCAGCTGTGTTTATCTGGTGTGGAGGAGGGGAGATGCAGACGGATGGTGCCTTTGGACACTTTCATCAGACATGCAGTTCTTCCTTCTTTCTTTTTTCTTTCTCTCCTGAGCACAAGGGGAAGCTTTTCATTCTGTATTGCTCAGTGGTGGAGCTGGATCAGAAGATTCAGCGTGGACTTGGCTCAATTCCTCCATCTTCCCCCAGCCCCATCTTTGGCAGCTCCCAGCACCAGAGGAGAAGTCCATGGTGTAGGTCCACTTTTGGAGATGGTAGTGAAACGCGTTGGCTGATCCGGCCCAGCAGCCCCCCACGGCTGGGGTGAAGCAGAGCAGGGGATGCACTCCCCCAGAGTTCCCAGTGTGAGCAGACAGGACCAGTAGATGGGAGACCAGAAAATACCATTATGAGTATTATATAGCTGAGGAATTAGGGGCCAGAAACACGATTCCCACAAAAACTGAGCTGGGATCCCATGAGCCCCAGACCAAGGTAGATAATCCAGGCCACAGCCTGAGTCATGTAGTGCAGCCACGCTCATTCCCAGCTTATCTCGGAGCTGGAAGATGGTCAGACATTATCTCAATCTGAACTTTTTGGTTGAAGCAGTTTTTTTCCTTTTAAAATAAGGAGATGCTGAAGTTGAATCTTCTCAAGGGATTAGGTCAATTCATTTAGTGCAGCACACTTTTAAGGAAAAGGTTTTATCGTGCCAACTCAGGCAAAAAATATGTTCAAAGAATTTTAGCATTCAGCCCAAGTCACTATTTCATTTAAGTATTTTAAGCTAACGAGAATTTGAAAAAAAATTTTTTTATTTAAAAAATAGTGAAAATAAGAAGGGAACATGTTGAAGTTATCTCAGTGGAAAATGTTTTCATATTTTTCATTTATGGAAGTTTAGAAGTTTAGCTTTTGTCCTAAATAAGGACAAGAAAATATCTGAAAAGCTTTCACAGGGCACACAGATAATTAGTCAGACGATTCCTGCTGGTCTTTCTCATCTACTAGTCCTGTTGCATTTTCCCTAATGAAATTTTCTTCCACAGCAAGGGCAGAATGTGAAAGTTCAATATTATGCATCAGCTTTGCTTACAAGGAGAGAGGAAATCGGCCAGAACCTGTATGCTGGAAAAGAGATGAATGAGAGCGATATCACAGAGGTCTATAAAATTATGGAGAACCTGAGTAAGGCAGGATAAACATGATGGTCTAGATGAAAAATCCCATGCAGGAAAATTGGTGCTTGAAAGGTAGATCAGGTGAAGGACTTGTGATATCTGCCCGTGCTTTCCATCTTTTCTCTGGGGAGCCCCCCATTTGCTCTGGGGTGTCCAGTTGTGTTTGTGTGTTTTCTGTCCCTTTGGGTTAAGAAAGAGCGAAGATCTTGCCCTGGCTGCAGCCAGAGCAGCAGGACCTGTGCTGGACCTCACCGTGCCTTTGTTTTCCCTGGCCTTTGTGGCCACATCCATCTCCAGGAGGGCCTGAGCAAAGCCGAGTTATGTACATCTCCGGCGTAGCATCGGCTCTGCTGTCGTTAGAGGATAAATGACACTGTCTCCACGGCCAGGGAAGAAACCAAATTAAACCCCACCATCCCCGGCAATTGATGGGCTGGCTGCCGAGCTCTGTGTCACAGCTGATTTCTCATGACCAATCAAGGGCGAATTGTATCTCTAATTTCTGTCACAAGTGGTTTTGCTATGCAAAGGGACAAACAGCAGCAGGGAGAAGAGGAGAGAGCACTTGGCCTTGCCTCCTTTACCCTGACGGCGAGGGAAGGCTGCGACGATGCTAAGGTGCTCCTAGCAAGTTGGTGGCTGGTGGAGTTGCATTAAGCAACAAGAAATGACCAAATAAGCTGCTTTCTCTGGCTGTAATAACACATCACCCTGCTAAAATAAGGCAACTGCGCAGGAGGGTGAGGAGGGAAGTGAATTGCCGGTGAGAAACCCGGCACAAGGACCACATTCCCCAGTGGAGAGCCGCACCACGGGTGGGGAGATCTGTTGTAAAGCTCTGTAAGCATGAAATCGTTTAATTGGGCTTGCTGGAGGAGGGCTGGGGATGCTGTGGCATTTGGGGTGGCTGCTGCAGGTGCCACTGAGCTCCGAGACATTCAGGTTGTAGCAATAAGCAGATACCGACCTTTGGCACTAATCTGATTGCAATAGATTTGTGGCATATTGACTGCGGTGGGACCCTAGATCAACATCAGTCTTCAAGAGGCTCAATAGATCAATATTCCTTTGATATCGATAAAGAAAATCGAGGGTGGGTGTTTATGGCATTCCCTGCATGCGGTGGTATTATTCTTTGCTGATCCTTCTGCTGAGGCAGGGGAGAGGGGCAAGAAGGAAGGTAAGAAGGATTTGGAAAGATAATTCCCCAGACATTTAAAAAGCAGTTGCAAGAAGGAGATTTATGACATTTTTTTCATCAGTTTTAGGCTGAAAAAAGGAAGATCTTCATAAAGATGCATTGTCCTTTGAAAGACAAATTCCTGTCAAACAGCTCTCTTGGTTTTAACAAGGCGCCCGTGGCAGGGGGATCGCTGGCACGTGGCCGTGTGTGCTTAGGCTTTGGCAAAGGGGGATGTGCGGGTGTTTCACAGGTCTCTGCTGCGGTCTGGTGGAAGAGATACCACGCCTGGCTCTAAATGTTTTAAGGCAACTGGTGGAGTGATAGTTAAACCAGGGCATGTGGAAATGTTGGAGAGGAGGGCACAGAAAGAAAAGCCATTTATTTCTCCTGTTAAAGAAACCAGTCAGTCCTGTCAGGGGCTGCAGGTGACTGAGGTTTTGGCTCCACCGTTCAGCCAGTCCTGGCATTTCTGTTGCTGCTGGGATGAGCGTGACTCTGCTGATTTTTCACCTTGAACAAATAATCGGAAGTTGAGAAACTTGTTACCATTATCAATGGGATTTTCTTAGACTGCTTTTTAAAAAATCCATTTATATCGTGTTTTTTTTCTAATTGATGAGGGCCGTCAGTCACCAGGAATGACTTTCTGGCATTGGGCAAATTTTAGAGGAAGTCTGTCACAGGATTTTCTTCTGTTCCTTGTCCCCGTACCCCTCCCTGTCATGGCTGGAGGGCAATGGCACCACTGGGAAATCACCGGGTCTCGCTGGGATGGCATTTTGCTTTGTGGAAGCAGAGACTACACAGCCGCAGTACTTGTGTTGCCTGGGAACTGGTGGGAAGGGACCAAGATGAGGTCCTGCTGTGGCCTCTGCAGAAGCGGCTTGGCGTGTTCTGTCTCCATGGCATTTTTCTCTGTAGGGCTCGGGTTTGTGTCAGCGCTGAAGTCATCCACCCCAGGTCTTGAATGACTGCATGGCTCGGGGTGGGGTTGGAGACTTCATGGTTGGGTTTGTTTCCATTCAAAATCCTGAAGTCATGAAGGTCAAGGCAAAACAAGCCACCTTCACGCCTTCAGGATGTATTGAGGTGACTTGGACCACAGGGATGTCCTGGTGTCCCAGCTCTTCTCCACCAGGTGAAGGGAGCCTCTCCCAGGCTGTCTGCGTCCTTAAAGCACTGTCATCCCAAAGCTTGACCACCCCAGCCATGCATGGACTGGAAAGCAGCAGGAGGTCACAGTGGGACAATTAATGTTGCAGCAGGTTGGTGGCATTGCAGCAGTGGCTGAAGGGACCTGGGAGAGCGGGTACAGCCCTGGCACTGGTGTGGAGATGTGGTGGGACTTGCAAAAGGCACTTGGCCTTGGAGGTGTTCCCCGTGCTGGCAGGAAGGAGAAAAGGTCCCCTCCTCTCACCCCTCCTGGGAAGATGTGACCTTACTGTGGTGCCTGTGGGGGACAGCAGAAAGTTTAAAGCCCAGCACATATGGTCAGAAAGGTCTGACCACGAGAAAGTTGGGCAAAACCCAGCTGCTCTGCAACCTTGGCTGGAGGTCAGCGAGCTCCCTCTGTTGGACTCAGGGACCCTCCCCAAGACCCCCCCATGGGCTCTCACTGGAAGTGAGGTCCCAAGGGAGGTGACATTGCCTGGCCCTCGCAACAGGCAATTTTCCTCCCCTCGCTGCGTTCAGCCCTGCAACAATTTTCCAGTAAGAGCTCCCAGTGTCTGAGAGGAGAACCAAAGGCACTGGTGTGAACCTCGGGCTGGGGCTCCGCTGCTGCTGCTGCCATCAAAGATGGTCTGCAGCCGGGTGGGAAAATTAGATGTCACCCTTGGAATGCGTGAAGGTCGATGGATCCCATTACTGAAGTGATGTGTACAGATCCGTCCTGACGCGCCCATTTGTTAGCGGGGACCACGCAGTTCGATGGGGAAATTGCGTATAAACACATAAATGGGAAAAGGATTTCCAAGCGGAACGGGTGGGACCTTCGGACCATCTTTCCCAGCGATTATTTTTCCTTCCTTTCCTTTTCTCATTCCTCTCCCTTCTCCTTGTTACACAGGACTGGCTGACGAAATTTGGGTATCTGCCTCCTCCGGACCCCATCACAGGACAACTACAGACGCAGGAGGAGCTCACCAAGGCCATCACTGCCATGCAACGGTTTGGGGGGCTCGAGGCGACGGGGGTCCTAGGTCAGTGGCCCACGATCCCTCCTCTTTCTGGTGCCGAGGGATGCAGGGATGGCTCCCTGTGGATCCGGGGAGGAGAAGGGACTTGGCGCTGAGTTGTGGAGTAGCATCACCTCCAGGAAAAGCTCACGCGGGCGTAACATACGGCCCAGTTTGCAGCTGCAAGAGTAATTACATGGCTCAGGTGCTTTGTTGCCTTGTGCTTTCAGGAACATGAGGCAAGCAATTATTTCACCAGACTCACACACCCTTGGGGTTCCCATCGTGCTTAAAATAGCTTAAAATAATTCCTGTTGTGTTCAAAAAAAAAGGGGGGGGGGGGAG
>Ga0065711_1002170_pt1 | contig 39243 bp, 35 predicted proteins | sample Hoacrofraction12_FD_59098 | JGI IMG/M metagenome (GOLD analysis project Ga0065711, IMG submission 59098) | Hoatzin crop microbial communities from Cojedes, Venezuela - Epithelial fraction 12 v2 (version 2) | ecosystem: Host-associated > Birds > Digestive system > Esophagus > Crop | place...
CGCAGGCGTTAAAACCGTAGGCATTTGCGGCGCAACGTCAACGCCTAAATGGCTGATGGAGGAATGTGCGGAACGCATCAAAAATATGTAAGCAAAAAAATCGACAGAAAAACAAACAAAAAATCTATCTCTAAAAACCACTAAAAAATCGCTCATTTTTCCGACCGAAAAATGGGCTTTTTTTTAACTGATTTCGTGTAAAGAAAATTTCCAAAAAACGCCGTTTTTTAACATATTGCACCCAAAATTTTAACACAATTTTAACGCACTTTCGTCGCCAAAAATTTCTTTGCGAACACAACTCAATGATTTTTGACCCTATTTTTCGTGCATTTTTTTGTTAAAAAGCGTGTTAACAAATGTAAATGATATGAGATAGAAAATTATCTCACGTGAGATAGAAATTTATCTCACGTGAAATAAATTCGTAAACAGCGCTTCCGAAATCGCAAAACTGGTGCAAAAAATTCGCAAAAAAGCCACTTTTTGCACAAAAACGCGCGAATTGTGCAAAAATTTTATTGCGAAAAATTTATATTTCTTGCATAATCATCCAAAATCGCGCTTTTTCGCGAAAATTTTTTGCATTTTTCCACCGCGAAAATTGTGTAAAGAAATTTCGCAAATTAGAGAAATTTAACACTCGAAAAACACCCCACTTTTTTGGTTCATTTTTCGGCGATTTTTTTGCACAAAAACCACCCATTTTTTTCATGCAAAATTCCATCAAATTTTTTGTGCAATTCGACACGCGTTTTTTCATCCGTAAAAATATTCTGCAGAAAAGGTGTGCGCAAACGGATAAATTTGGGATAATAAGTGTGAATTTTTGAGATAACAAAAGTCACTCTAATTGAGAGAGTTACAAATTTTCTTTTTATATTTGCGCACTTTTCATCCATTGCAAACTTTTATACGGCAAGCAGTTAGACGAAAGCAGATTGTATTTCTTCACCACTGCAAACAGAATTGTCGGACTAAACAAACGCCAAATGACGCAAGAAGAAAGAAAGACAATGAGCAGCGAGATTGAAAACAACGAATTGTTGAATTCAATGGCACTTGACGAGCAAATGTTTCGTCGTTTGGAGAAATTGATTGTCACCGACGAACTTTATCTTCAACCTCGTTTGTCGCGCAAAGAATTGATTGAGCGCACGAATATCCCGAAAAACAAATTTGCAGAACTATTCCGCACGTATGCGGGTAAAACATTTACAAACTTCGTGAACGATCTTCGGCTCACCAGAGCAGCAGAACAACTTGTTGCGCACCCTGAATACACAATAGAAACCATTGCGATGGAATGTGGAATGCCGAAGATGCAAACGTTCTATCGTGTGTTCGCAGAAAAATATGGCATGACGCCGTCAGCCTATCGCAAGTCCCGCAAAAATAAATAGCGGGATTTTTTTTGCCTTTTGCGCAAAATACGTTATCTTCGCTCCATCATCAAAAACAGATTTTATGACAGAAGGATTTCGCGTTCAGCAATATACGCAGCCAGTGAAGCGCTATTGCCAAACGATGGACTTGCAAAGCGATGAGCAACTCATCAAACGCTATCGCGAAGCACACGACAAACAACATTTTTGGAAAGAGATAGGCGAAGGAATCAAGCAAGTGGGCATTCTGGAGATGGAAATCTACATCGTGGACAACCATCTTTTCATGATTGTCGAAACGCCTTTGGATTTTAATTGGGATGAAGCAATGGCGCGTCTCGCTACCCTACCACGCCAACAAGAGTGGGAGGATTTTGTCGCTGCATTCCAGAATTGCAAGGAAGGTGCAACGAGCGATGAAAAGTGGCGAATGATGGAACGAATGTTCTATATTTATCCTTAAGAAACACGCAAACCGTCGCGCTAATCCTTTGCAGCGCGAAGATATTGCTTGTAGAGCCATTCGTTTTGCTCGTCGATAGTCATCTCGCTATTGTCAAGCAGAATCGCATCGTCTGCTTTTCGCAATGGCGAAACAGCGCGATGGCTGTCTATGTAGTCACGTTCTTGAACGTTTTTGAGTATTTCGTCATAGTCGGCTGCCATGTTTTTATTTTTCAATTCATCGAACCGACGTTGCGCACGCACTTCCGCGCTCGCTGTTACAAAGATTTTCAATTCTGCTTTAGGAAAAACAGTTGTGCCGATGTCGCGTCCGTCCATCACAAGTTGCTTCTTCTCGCCCATCGCTTGCTGCTGGCGAACCATCGCTTCACGCACGAACGGAAGCGTTGCTATAGGACTGACATTGTTTGACACGCGAAGCGAACGTATTTCACGTTCAACAAGTTTGCCGTTCAAATAAGTATCGGGACGTCCCGTTGATGCGTTGAGTTGGAACGTGATGTTGACGTTATTCATTTGCTGCTTCAAATTTTCTTCGTCTATTGTTCCGTCGCGAGAAATCAATCCGTTCTGAAGCGCGTACAACGTGACAGCGCGATACATCGCGCCTGTGTCAACGTAGATATAACCAATTCTTCGTGCAAGGTCTTTCGCCATCGTGCTCTTTCCACACGATGAATGTCCATCGATAGCAATGATAATTTTTTTCATAGTGAATTTAGAAACTATAGGCAAGGTTTACGAGAATAGCAGAGCTGGAAACGTGGTATTTTCCGTATGCAAGATTCAGATGGAAGCGCTCCAGATTGAGTCCAGCACCGAACGATAGCCCAGCGCCATGCGAGCTTTCTTCGTCTGTGTCGCGATTAGTAGTCATCTCGTCTGCACGTCGGAAATTGTATCCTGCGCCAATCCAGATTGATTCTGACAAGAGAACGTCGAGTCCCGCAACGACATGGTTCAGGAACGTGTAGTTCCAGTGATTCAGATCAACGAGAGTCATGTGCAATCTGAATGGAGTACGAACGAAACGCTTTGATACGCCAAGCTGAACGTCNATAGGCATTTTTTCGAACTCATCGTCGTAGGCTTTNAGTTGACCNCCAAGATTTTTGGCAACGAGCGAGATAGACCATTCGCGCTGTGGATCNTAATAATTAAGACCGAGATCGACGCCCATCGCGATTGAGTTATAGTCGCCGATGTAGCTTGTAATAAATTTGGCNGTGATGCCACCAGCGAGGCGGTCGGTNAACATATAAGAAAAGTACGCGCCAATCGCTAAATCNTTTGCCGAGAATTCGCCNGTTTGTACGTTATATTCGTCAACTTCTTTCATGTTTCCGTAGTTGACGTATTGTGCNGATAGCGCCACAGAAGCACGATCGAGCACAATCTTGTTAAACGCTGCNCTCGCCGCATTCATGCCCGAGAAATTCATATAGCCGAGATGCAACGTTTTGTCGCTGACCGACGATAGTAATGCTGGGTTATTGAAAATTAATGCTTCGTCATCTTCGATCATCGTAACGTTATCGCCGCCTAAAGCTGCTGCATGCGCACTGACGGGCAAGCGCAGAAAATTGTATTCCGTCTGACTTTCTTGCGCAGAAGCAATCGTTGCAACCAACAAAAACGCTAAAACAGCGAATGCTTTTATGTGGATTTTCATTCTATCGAGTAAAATTATTTAGTGAAAGATACTGATTTTTTCAAATATCTCATTATTTTTGTCATGCGTTACGCAATTATATAACGCAGAACCACGTGGTTTAGTATTTTTAATCCAACGTTTTTTGGAAATAAAAAAACTACATAGCGCCGAATTAGAGCATGAAAGCCGCACAGGATTCATGTTGGGAATCATCTTTTGCCTATCTACATTGTTCGTTTGCTTGGAATACAACGCCAATCCACGCTTTGGCGCTTCGGATGACGATGCATTGCTCGACGAACTCGCTGAAGAAATGGAGCTAATGCCCGACATGCCGATGCCAATGCTAATCCCTGAAATTGCAAAGCCTGAATTGCCGACGGTAATGGAAGAAGTTAGAGCGGTGGATGATGCAGATGAAACGCCAGAGACGCCACCTGAAGTTGTAACGCCCGAGATTGTCGAAGAAAAACCATTGACCGACGACGCTAATGTAGAAGAAATACTGCCGCAAGTGCCTATTGCAGAAGAAGAACCCATACATTTTCGCGTCGTAGAGCAAATCCCTGAGTTTCCAGGCGGCATGGGCGCTTTCGTAAGATGGCTATCTAAGAACATCAAATACCCGCCACAGGCTCAGAAACAAAAGATTAAGGGTCGCACAATCGTGTCTTTCATCGTTAATAAAGATGGAAGCGTTTCGGATGTCAAGATAGAAAAATCGGCAAACACGATGTTGGACAGCGAAGTGCTACGCGTTATGCGCACAATGCCACGCTGGAAAGCTGGCGTTCAGAACGATCAGCCTTGCAGAACAATGGTTGCCGTTCCGATTGTGTTTAGTTTATAAAAAAATCCATAAGAAATAGAATATGTTTACATCAGAACAATTATTGCAAAAGATTAACAATTACATTGCATCTCTACCCTATGAGCGCGAACCGCAATCACTTTACGAGCCAATTCGTTACGTTCTGTCGCTCGGAGGCAAGAGAATTCGTCCTATGTTAATGCTTCTCGCTTATAACTTGTACAAAGACGATCCTGAAAGCATTCTCCAGACCGCCTGCGCGTTGGAAACGTATCATAACTACACGCTCCTGCACGACGACTTAATGGATCAGGCTGATATGCGACGTGGACAGCCGACTGTACATAAGAGATGGAACGCTAACACAGCGATATTGAGTGGCGATACCATGCTTGTACTGGCGTATCAACGCATGGCGCAATGTTCGGAAAGCAAGTTAAAGGAGATAATCGACTTGTTTACGGAGACAGCGCTTGAAATTGGAGAGGGACAGCAATACGATATGGAATTCGAGACACGCACTGACGTCACAGAAGATGAATATATCGAAATGATTCGCTTAAAGACGAGCGTATTGCTTGCTTGCGCAACTAAAATGGGCGCTATTCTCGCTGACGCTTCAACGTCCGACCAAGATAATCTATATAAATTCGGCGAACAACTCGGCTTAGCGTTCCAGCTACAAGACGACTTCTTAGACGTTTACGGTGATCCAAAAATTTTTGGCAAGAACATAGGCGGCGATATCGTATCAAACAAAAAAACGTTCATGCTGATACGCGCGTATAACAATGCGAACGCGCAACAGAAAGCAGAGTTAGAATACTGGATATCGCAAAAGAATTTCGTAGCGCAACAAAAGATCGACGCAGTGAAACGCGTTTACAACGCGATTGGCATAGATCAGGCTGCTAAACAGCTGATTGCGCATTATTTCGATGAAGCAAAGCGCTATCTTGCAGCAGTAAAAATTCCTGAAATGCGTAAAGCAGAATTGCAGGAATATGTTGGACAGATGATGAATCGCAACTACTAACGATGCAACTCATTGACACACACACGCATCTCGATGGCGCAGAATTCGAGAACGACTTGCCAGAAGTGGTAAGCCGTGCGATAGAAAACGGACTCATTAAAGTATTCGTGCCAGCCATTGATTTGCCATCGTCGGAGCACGCTCTGCAACTGTCGAAGCGCTTTCCACACTTCGCGTATGCGATGATAGGATTGCATCCTGAAGAAGTAAAATCGGATTACAAAGCAACACTGACGCAGATACGCCATCTGATAGACGAAAACCCATCAATTATCGGCATCGGAGAGGTGGGATTGGATTTTTATTGGTCGCGTGAATTTGAGAAAGAGCAGCTCGACGCTTTCGAAACACAAGTTCGGTGGTCGGTTGAAACGCGCTTGCCGTTGATGATCCACTGCAGAAAGGCGCAGAACGAGATGGTTTCCATCTTGAAACGCTATAAAAGCGAACTCGCTGGCGGCATTTTCCATTGTTTTACTGGCAACGAAATCGAAGCCAAACAGCTGCTCGAATTTGATAACTTCGGGCTCGGCATTGGCGGTGTACTGACTTTCAAAAAAAGTTTATTGCCAACCACGTTGCCCGCTTGCGTGCCTCTCGATCGAATTGTGTTGGAAACCGACTCGCCTTACATGGCTCCAGTGCCGCATCGCGGGCAAAGAAATGAGAGCGCTTTTGTGGTTCACGTTGCCGAAAAATTAGCCGAAAGTTATGGCACGTCAATCGACGAAATTGCTGCACGCACAACAGCCAACGCTTTGCACTATTTCCCTTTAGCAAATGAATCGTAAACTACTGATATTTCTACTTTTAACAATTCCATTCCGCTGCATCGCCAACAGCAATTCAGTGGAAGACAGCACGCGGAATATAGGCTTTACAATCTACAATGGACCAACTTGGGTGATGAGTCTCGACAGATACCAACGCAAATGGCAAAAAACGCATTTTGCTTACGCGATTGGTGGCGAGATAAACTATAGCGCTGTGCCTTCGGATAGCGATGCTTTCGCTGCCGATTTTCGTTATCCACGAATCAGTTTTGGTGCAAAATATAGTTTCAATCATGGCGTTAAGATGCACAAATCGCAAGACCCCGATTGGGGATTAGCGCAAGAGGTTGACTACGATTCACAATTGGGAAATAGTTTAGCGATTTACGGTCGTTTTGAACGTGCATTCTTCCGCCGAAGCAAATGGTCAACATCCTATTCCTTAGCAATGGGAACTGCATATTCGCATCGAAAATATAATAAAGAGAACAATATCGATAACGAATTGATTGGATCGCGATGGTTAATCTACTTTGCGGCAGGATTACATGCAAGCTATAGAATCGCGCCCGACTGGATTTTGAAAGGCGGTGTAGAGTTTTGGCACATGAGTAATGGCGCTTTGAATCGCCCAAACAAAGGCGCTAATTTTATAGGTCCCACGCTCGGCATCAGCTACGAGCCATTCTACGAGGAAACAATCATAAGCAATACGCCTGCATATAACCCACCTTTCGAGCCATTCTTCTACACTGATTTTTCTATTGCATTAGGAGCAAAAACGCTACACGAAGATTGGCAACAAACACAGTTTGGAACGCCATACGGAGAAGCGGACTATAGAACCGACAAATTCAAGAGATACGCTGCTTACGCATTCTCCGCCGATATTATGTATCGCTACGCGCGACGCTGGGCTTCGGGAATTGGATTCGATTTGTTTTATGGTACATACGCAGACCACTGCGCCGAAATCGACGAAACCAATGGATTAGACTTGAAACACAGTCCATGGTCGTTCGGAATTGCAGCAAAACACGAAGTATTCTACCACAATCTCTCGCTCGCGATGGCGGTTGGCGGTTATCTTTATCGACAAATGGGACAAAATGCAAAGGATATCGAACAGCCGTTCTATGAACGCATCGGTCTGAAGTACACGTTCCCAAAACTCGGAGGCATGCATCTCGGCATCAACGTAAAAGCCCACCTCACCAAAGCCGACTACACAGAAATCGCTCTCGGCTATCCAATTCGATTGAATTGGAAGATTAAAAAGCAGAAATAAACAGAATAAAAACGTAAAGCGCTCAACCCTGATGTTGGTTCATTGGGATTGAGCGCGGAATGCTTGTGCGTTATGTTTTTGTGTTGCTTTGCGGAAAGAGGGGGATTCGAACCCCCGAAACGGTTTCGCCGTTTACACGCTTTCCAGGCGTGCCTCTTAAGCCACTCGAGCATCTTTCCAGAGGCGTAAAGCGATGGCAAAATTAGGTGTTTTATTCGGAATTCTGAAATAAATCGGCGTTTTTTTCGCGTGGAGCTATACGATAGCGCGAAAAATTACGTATTTTTGCATTGTCTGCTAAAACGCTGGATTTTTAATGATGGACAATTCAAATTCTGGTTTTATAGATCCCGAAAGTTTTCGCATTGATCGCGATTTTTCTTCCGTAACGGAAATTCCGTCGAATGGCTACAACGCGCTCGCGAAAGCACAGCGTTTTGGTAGGTGGATGATGCTGAAGGGACTGAAAGAAGAGCTTCGGACATCTGAGATTTACAAGATTTTGCTTCAAAAAGAGTTTAATTTGCTGGTCGATTTGCAGCATCCCAACATCGTTTCTGTTATCGATTTCGTTGAAGAATCGCCCATCGGCGAGTGTATTTTGATGGAATGGATTGACGGAACCACGCTCAAAGAATGGCTCACTCAGCCACATAGCGACAGGGAAAAGCAGCGCGTCATCGACCAACTGCTGAACGCGCTCGAGTATGTGCATGGAAAACAAATCGTTCATCGCGATTTGAAACCGTCGAACATTATGATTACGCGCAGCGGACAGAACGTTAAACTCATCGATTTCGGGCTTTCCGACACCGATGATTATGCAATACTGAAACAACCTGCTGGTACAAAAAATTATCTCTCGCCAGAGCAAAAAAAGAAGTGGCAAACCGACGTCAGAAACGACATCTACAGCGTTGGTTGCGTGCTGCGCGACATGCAGATTGGCAAGATCTACGACCCTATCATCGAGCGTTGCGTTGGCGAAGAATGTAAACGCTACTCGAATATCGACGAACTACGAAAGGCGCTCGAGCGCAAGCGTCGGCTGCCGCATCTCTTTACAACCATCGCGCTGCTTGCTTTGCTCGCCGTTTTGGCTTTTCTATTTTTCTATAGCCAACACGGAAATATGCAACGCATGCAACAACAAACCGATTCTATTGGACAGCAACTTACGAATATCAAGGAATACCAAACGCTTCGACTTGGATCGCGAATGGGAAGCAATGGAAGGCTGGTTTTTAATGGTTTGGAATACGATGTTCGCAACAAGACTAACGCAGCTGTTGATATGCAACCAGCAACCGATTTGCCGCAAGTGCTGATTATACCTGAGCAAGTTACGAACGGAAATCGCGCGATTCCCGTCACGAAAATCTATTGGCACGCTTTCTGGAATTGTGAAAGAACGGTGCAAGTCATTGTTCTACCAAAAACAATCACGCATATCGCCGACGGAGCCTTTGATGGCGGATTCGGCTATCAACTGGATAGATTCGAAGTTGATTCATTGAACACCGCATTTTGCGCAGTTGATGGCGTACTTTACACGAAAGACATGCGCGAATTGGTGAAATATCCTTCCGACAAAGGCGGAACGTCTTACCGTTTGCCCGAATCGGTCAGCATTATACGTGCAGGCGCATTCGATTACGCGCACAATCTGGAGCGCATTTACCTGAACGATTCTTTGAAAATCATTGGAAACTACGCTTTTTCTAATTGCAAAAATTTGGCAATCCTGACGTTGCCGAAATCATTGCGTAGCGTTGGCGAAGAAAGTTTCGTGAATTGCATCAAGCTGCCAAGCGTTTTCATCGCTAATCCAATGAAATACGTCGGTATCTCAACCATCGACATCGATTAAGCACACCTTATTATATATATACGCGCGCGACTGAGGCTATCGGTCGGCGCTTTTTGTTTTTGTTGCATAAGAAACAGGGTCGGATTTCGTTAAAAAGCGTAAAAAAGAGAATGTTAAAGCATCTTAAAATGCATAAAAAATCACGCGGTAGAAAAATGAGATTTTAGAATGAAAAATGTGGTTTTTCGACGAGTTTTGCACACAACAAAAAAGTGTGCAACGAAAAATTCGGACAAAAAACGACGAATTTTTGCGCAAAATGGCTGATTTGTGCAATTTTTTCACGCAAAATAAAATTTTAGCGCGTCGTTTTACGAAAAAAAAAGCGCTGTTTACAAATTTATTTCACGTGAGATAAAATTCTATCTCACGTGAGATAATTTTCTATCTTATATCATTTACATTTGTTAACAGTTGATTTAACAAAAAATTCCACGTAAAACGCGCAAAAAACTGACGTGTTTTTGGTCGGTCGATGAACGAGATGCGATTTTGTTTCAATTTCGCGCGTTAACGAAACTTAAATTTGCATATTTATTCCACGTTTTGCATAAAATTTTTGCACGCGGTTTAACGATTTTTTGCATATAGAGTCGCTTGGCGGTTTGCAACGAGGAAAAATCGCGCTCGCGTGCGCGGTTCTGCTAATAAATTACAAAAAAATGCGTTTTTTTGCGTTGCGTGCGCGTTTTTTCCTACTTTTGTCCTCGTAAAGCAACATGTTTTTTTGAAGATGAACACATTTTTTATTCATAAGCCATTGAACGGCGTTCTCCGTTGGGCTGTTGCAGCTTTGTTTTTCACGATGACTTTGAGTGTGCAAGCACAAACGGCAGAGACCGTTTCTGCGCCAGCCGATTCTGTTGCAGTTGCAATAGACGAGGCGATGACGGATAGTGCTGCCGTAGATGAGCTTGGCGCGCTGGCAACGATGGCAGAGAAAGGCGGATTTCACAAGGCTTTGAAAACCAAATTCATTGAAGGAAATGCCGGTTTTATGTCGCTTGTAGCGCTCGCGCTGGTGCTTGGTTTGGCGTTTTGCATAGAACGCATTGTTTACCTGAGTCTTTCTGAAATCAATGCTAAGCAATTCATGGCAGATTTAGAGCAAAAGATCGATGCGAACGACATAGAAGGCGCCAAAAAACAGTGTCGCGAGACGCGCGGTCCAGTGGCATCGGTTTGCTATCAAGGTTTGATGCGAATAGATGACAAGCTTGTAGATATCGAACGCGCTGTTTCGTCGTTCGGAGAAGTGCAGATTGCGAAAATGGAGAAGGGTTGTTCGTGGATTGTTTTATTCATTGCCATGGCTCCTTCACTTGGATTCTTGGGCACAGTCATAGGTATGGTGATGGCGTTTGACCAAGTTCAGATGGCAGGTGACCTTAGCGCGACCGTCGTTGCAGCAGGTATGAAAGTGGCGCTTATCACTACGATTTTCGGAATTATCGTTGCGCTCATCTTGCAAGTGTTTTATAATTACATTCTATCTAAAATAGACCATCTGACAGCCCAGATGGAAGAGAGTGGCATTGCTCTGTTGGACACAATTAAACGGAATAAAGCCGAATAAGTTATGCCAAAATATTCTACAGAAAAGATTGCGCATCTTATTTTTATTGCAGTAGCGATTGTTGCTGCGCTGATTTTTGGCGCGTTCTATCTTTTCCGCTATCATACTCCCTATCTTGACAATCCCGAATACAATGCACCAGCGTTGACAGGCTGGGTGATTGGTTTTATGTTGCTGCTTGTTTTGATTACAGCGCTCGTCACTTTGTGGTCGGTTCTGCGTGGACTGAAACGCCATGAGACAGGCGACAGCAACGGCATTCCTGTGCGTCGCATCGCTTGGGCAACGAGTCTTGGCACTGCCGCATTGCTTGGGATTACTTTTTTGTGTGGATCGTCGAAAGGTTTGCTGATCAATCAAAAAATCTTCGACGACACATTCTGGTTGAAAACAGCCGATATGTTCATCGCTTCGTCGGCAATTCTGATTGTCGTTGCGCTCGTTCTGGTTGTCGTTAGCCGCATTTACGCTTATAATTTACGCAAGAAAGCATGATACGTCGCCGCAAAAAATTGGCAGTTCCAACACTTGACACGACATCGACAGCAGATATCTCGTTCATGCTGCTGATTTTCTTTCTCGTAACCACATCAATGGATACCGATAAAGGCATTTCGCGACTGCTACCTCCTGCGCAAACCGAACAGCAACAGCGCGTGACGGATGTGCAAAAAGACGTTCTGCTGCAACTGGAATTGACCGATAAAGACGTGTTGCTTGCCGATGGCGAAGCGATTTCATTGAATGAAGTAGAACAACGCGTGACGACGCTGGTTCAGAAAGCAGGCAAAGAGCACGTCATCTCTATCAAAGCCGATCGCAACAGCACTTACGACGCTTATTTTCGACTGCAAAACGCCATCGTTTCAGCCTATCGACAACTGCGCGATGCGTATGCTACGAAATATTTTGGCAAGAATTTCGATCAGATTTCTAATGAAGAACAGCGCGAAATCGTTCGTCGAGCGATTCCGCAACGCATTGCAGAAACCTATCAGAAGGAGGGAGAATCATGAAACGCAAGCTTCGCAAAACGCGCACAGTGCCTCGCTTGAACACTGCAGCGCTTCCCGATCTTATTTTCACTGTGTTGTTCTTTTTTATGATTGTGACACACATGCGAAGCGAGCCTCTGAAGGTGAAATATCAGCTGCCTAAGGGTAGCGAACTGACGCAACTCGCCAAGAAATCCAATGTTTGCTACATCTATATCGGTCGTCCGCTGACGGGAAACGATCGCAATAGAACCGTCATCCAACTGAATGGCGATTATGTTTCAGTAGATGAAATTGCTACTCGACTGGAAACGTTTCGCCAACACATCGATAGCGACGAGGCAGACGCGATGATAGTGTCGCTAAAGGCAGACAAGGATACGCCAATGGGACTGATTACCGATGTCAAGCAGCAGCTTCGCAAAGCCAACGTGTTGCGTATCAGTTACAGTGCAGCAAACGACAAACCGAAAACAGAATAAATCGAATAAAAACAAACCTATATGAAAAATTTTCTACGTACAACTTTTCTGCTGATGAGCGTGCTTCTCTTCAGCGTTTCAGCCAACGCCATTCCTGCTAAACGCGTTTGGCAACAAATAAAGCAGAGCGATGGTTCGGTAATCACCGTCATGATGATTGGCGATGAATGGAATCACAGTCTGGTGACAAGCGATGGACTGACCGTTCAACGCGATAGCAACGGCGATGTATATTATACCGTTTCAGGCAAGCGCTCGAGCGTGCTCGTTCACGATGCCGACGATCGCGATGCCAGTGAAATTGTTTTCGTTCAAGCGCAAAAAAGCAAGATGACGCTTGCTTCGAAAGAAGTAAACAACGCCAGTCGCGCAAAAGTTCGCGCAAAAGCGAATGCTATTCGTAAAGCAACGCAAGTCCCAACCACAGGAACGCCAAACGTGCCGATTATTCTTGTGCAATATACTGATAAGAAAATGTCGAACACAATGGCTACTTTCGAATCGACTTATACGGAAGTTGGTGGCGTAAGTGCCTATCAATATTTTGTTGACCAATCGAATGGCAAATACAAACCTAACTTTGTGCTTTTCGGAATCTACACGTTGTCGAGTTCTCGCGCAACATACGGCGCCAACGATGCTAATGATTACGACAAGGGTTTAGGTAAAATGGTGACCGAAGCCATCAATCTGGCAGATGCCGATGGTGCAGATTTTTCGATATTCGACAACGACGGCGATGGCGAAGTAGATGTAGTCGTAGTGGTTTATGCAGGCGTTGGCGAAGCGCAAGCAACATCCATCACAAATTCTGTATGGCCTTGCCAATGGAGTTTAAGTGATGCACATTCGTATAACTCGAGCGATGGAAATGGAAGCTTTACAGTTGACGGCGTAACTGTTGATAAATTTGCCGTATTTAATGAAGTTAACGGTTCATCTGATAGCAGTACGAAAATAGATGGCATAGGAACGTTTTGTCATGAGTTTAGTCACTGTCTTGGTTTACCAGATTTCTACGAAACAACCTATAATAACGGATATTATGGCATGGGAAGTTGGTCGCTAATGGATTACGGCAGCTACAACAATGATGGATATACGCCAATCGGATACAGTGCTTACGAAAAGAATTTCATGGGATGGATCGACTTGATTGACCCTACAGAAAATACTTACTATACTTTGCCGATTCTAAATCAAAAGAGTGAAGACACAGATAAGGCAGTTAAAATCGTAAGTGACTTGAATAGCAACGAATACTACATCATCGAAAATCGCGCTCAGCAAGGATGGGATCAGTATATACCAGACGAGGGATTGCTGGTGCATCACTATACGTACGTAGCGAGTCGCTGGGAAGAAAATTCTGTTAACGATAAAGCGCTACAGCTTGCAACTATAGTTCCAGCTGACAATAAACTCACCAGCGCTACAGAGGCTTACGATTGTTTTCCATATAATTCAAACGATTCTCTCACCGATAACTCATCGCCTGCCACTACATTAAATATGAAAAGCAGTGGTTCGCTGGCGTCATCTACGGGAGGCGCTGGCTCATTGAGTAAACCTGTGACCGAAATGGTTATCAATAGCGATGGTAGCGCATCGTTCTGGTATATCAAGGCTGCCAGTCAGCTCGAGACTTACGCGCCAGTTCTTACGGCAACTGCCGCAAGCGATGGTTCTATCGCTGCAAGCTGGACTGACGAAACACCTGCAGAAAATTTGTCAACCTACACATTATATATAAATAAGGTGCAAGATAATTGTTCAGATAAGTCATTGTTGCTTAGCGAAACGTTCTCTGGCGTTGACGCAACAAAGTCTTCTGATGGTAGTACAGATATTTCAGGAAGTTTAGACACGTATAGCGACAACGCAGGATGGACTGGCAGCGCTGTATATACCGCAATGTACGGTGGTCTTAAACTTGGAGCGAGCAAAAAACAAGGGTACATTACGTCGCCAAGTCTTGACCTTAGCGCAACAGGTGGTACAATTACCGTCAAATTCAATGCAAAATACTATAACAACGATAATAGTTCGGTTGTTGTTTCATGCGGAAGCGCCAGCCAAACGGTGTCTTTGAGCAACGAAGCAACCGATTATACCGTTGTGCTTTCTGGTGTAACAGCTTCGTCTGGACAGACAGTTAAATTGAGTGCGACTGCAAATAAAAAACGCTTCTACCTCTACAACGTTTACATCTATAGCGGAGACGTGAGCGGAAGCAGTGCACCGCGTCGAGAAGTCAGCGAAGAAGGCGACTCAAGCAGCAGAACAGTGAGCGGAATCACTGAAACGAATTATACAGTTGATGGACTTGAACCTGGAAATTACGTCGTGAGCGTCGTAGCGCATTACACTGACGAATCAACGCGCACAAGCAACATCGATAGTGTATCGATTGGCATTCATGTCGCCATAAGTTCTTGCGGTTACGCAACGCTCTACTACGGTAACTACGATCTCCAGATTCCTGAAGGCGTAACAGCCAGCATCGTCACAGCAGCCGACGACAACGTTGCAACGCTTGAGGCAATCGAAACAGTCATTCCAGCAGGCGAACCTGTGGTCATTAGCGGCGCGGAAGGCACATATACGTTCTATATCGCATCGTGTGTCGATGTTGAAAAGTCAACATCCAATCTTCTTCGTGGTTCAGACGAAGAGCAAACCTATAACAACGCAGATTCAGTTTATTACATGCTTTCTGAAAAAGATGGCGATAACATCGGATTCTACTATCAAACCGATGACGGTGCAAGCATAACAAACGCAGCGCACCACGCTTATCTGCCGCTACAAAAGGATTCGGCTGACGCAAAAGGTTACATTATAAACGGAACGCCTACGGGAATCGACGCTATCTCAACCGACGACAACGCCAGCGCAACCATCTACACCATCTCTGGCATCCGTCTGAACCCCGCAACCAACCGTCTCCCGAAAGGCGTTTACATCATCAACGGCAAGAAAGTCGTCATCCGCTAAAGCCTTTCACGAGAAACGAAAACCTTTCTCGACCCAATAAGGTCAGAAAACAATAAACGGCAATCGCATCTCGCAGTTGCCGTTTTTCTATTCCCCTACCCTAAATCTGCACTTAAGGCTCTGGGGTTGCCAATTTATTGACTTATTTGTATATTTATAATTGTTTTATTTATAAATTTATGGTTGATTTATTTGCAAATTACGTGATTTTTAATATTTTTGCACCATGTTTCATTTTAAAAGTGGCGCGCACCACTTAAAAATACGGCACAAAAAAATGGACAAACCTATTTACAAAAATCAATCTTCTGCTCAAATAATTAATCGAAAAGAGGTAGAAGTAACTGCACCTGACGGAGAAGTTTTTACAGTTCTATGCCAAATTGGAGCATTCCTTAACGAAGAAACTCAAAAACAACAATTATTCGAGTTGGAATCCTTGTTTGATAAAAATTTCTCCGACAACAAAGAACAAATGATTAACAATATCTGGCGTGACGCTATGCTTTTCGGCATTGCTGGAGGAGTGATTGGGATTAGTACAGGAACGCGCCACGAAGATAGAGCAAGGATTGGCAAACGTATTAAACAACTTCGCGAAGCGCGTGGCATAGAAGGTAGAGATCTGGCACGCCTTGCTGGAATTGACGCAGCTAATCTTAGCCGAATAGAGAACGGGAAATATTCTGTTGGTTTAGATATATTATCGAAGATTGCAACAGCGTTAGGGAAAAAAGTTGATTTAGTTGACCTTTAAAAGACCATCAAATCTATGATTAATAATATTAGAAGGGAACAGCATTATGCTGTTTCCAAAAGTGGAAAAGTGTTACATATCGAAGAAGCACATGCGAATGGCGAAGATTGTTTCTGTCTTTACTGTGGTTGTAAGTTGATAAAAAAATGTGGAAAGCTTCGCGCTTGGCATTTTGCACACGATACACATTATGGAAACGACGTGGCAAAAAATTGTTCTTACGAGTCCTATCTCCATTCTTTAGCAAAAAAGCGTATAAAGAAATGGTTTGACGAGTCAGAATCAATCATTCTTTATTATAAACAGCCTTTTGTTTGCGAATTTCAACACGATTGCAAATGGAAATACTCTGAAAATGAATGTATAGAATATAGAGAAGAATCGGTAAATCTAAAAGATTGCCTAAAGGAGTGCCGAGTTGAAGAAACGGTTTACATTAACGGCAATACGTTTAGACCTGATTTATATTGGATAAATCCGCAAAAGCCTGAAAATAACATCTTTATAGAAATAAATGTTACGCATGAATGTACAGAACAAAAGATTGATTCTCAAGCACGAATCATTGAATTTGATATTCAATCAGAGGAAGATATAGATAATATTATCAATAACGAGATTAGAGAAAGCGATAAAGTAAGATTTTATAACTTTAATCCCTCGTATAAAAATGATGAAGAAATGCCAGCCAAATATCGCCTTCTAAAATTCTTTTATTACAAATCAGGAAAAGCATACGCAGGTTTTGATTGTAATTGTAAGACTTATAAAGATAGACGCGAGAGTTCTTTGTTGGAAGTTACTATCGAATATTTTCCATATCTTTATATAGATTTTCCTTTTAAGATAATAATGAACGAGGATGGTACAATTAGCGCTTCATCTTCTCGTCTTTATAATTGGGGTATGGCTATAGCAAAGAATAATGGATATGATGTTCGAACTTGCTATATGTGTAAAAACTGTGCATATAATAATACAGAGAAATTGCTTAGATGTTCATTAAAATCAAATCAAGGATGTAAAGCAATTTATGCTGTTGAGTGCGAGAATTTTTGCGAGAATCCAGAAATTTATAAAAAAAACATGCAAGACTTTATAGACTTTAAACAAGATACCGTCGTGGACATATGGAAAAAATCTTAATGTAAAAGAGATTTTTCTTCCACTCTTTTCTTTTTCTTACAGCATGCTTTTAAATAAAAATTTGTCGAAAACCATCGTCAAAATTTGTGCAATTCGCGAAACCAAATCACTTTTTCAGCGTTTTTCATTTGACAGTTAAACTTTTTATACTATATTAGTCCCGAAATTAACATACACGAAAAACGAATGGATAGTGACGCTAAACATCGCAAATTATCATAAACTAAAACATATTGCTATGAAACCTAAACATTTATTTTATTTCATTTTGATTGCTATTCCTTTATTATTATCGGGATGTCAATCGCGTGAAAAGAAAGCTAAAGCCATTGCCAAGAAAGCTGTTCAGCAGATTCTAACAGACGCTTCCAGCTATGAACCAATGCTAACGCAAGTAGATAGTGCTTTCTCTACCATCTATCTTGATCCTGAAGCCGTAAGAGCCGCTTATGCTTTAAATGATTTGAATTCGGAAGAAGAAGCTTTGAAAAGCGAATACAATAGCGAAAAATCTTCTGCCGCTATTTGGTCAGGTCCGTACATGAGTAACTTTGGCAAAGAAAACCTTCGCCAAGCTAATGAAAAGATGAATGAGATTTCTGAAAAGTTGAAAAAAATATCAGATAAGAAAGCAAAACAAGAACAAATCATTAAAGATAGAAATAAAAACGTTGATCCTACGAAATTTATTGGTTGGTTTATAACACACAGATTTAGATGTGCGAATGGATTTGGCACAAAACTCATTCAGGATGTGGGCTTTCTCGTAGATGAAAACATGGAAAATACGCTGATGGCTTACGATCTTGACGAAGATTCAGATGAAGGAATAGAAAAATTGAAGGCAATCATTGATGACGTAATTGAAGCAGAATAAAATCATCAAAGCCTTAAATAGAAACGAAATAAAAGAGAGGGACTACAATCAAGTGCCCTCTCTTTTTTATTTTTTCATATGGGAGAATCTGCAATTTTGCGCGTTTCAAAATTGGAAAATGTGTAAAATTGCGCGTTTTACAATAGGTAAAATATGTAATTTTGCGCGTTTCAAAATCCAAAATTGTGTAAAATTGCGCGTTTTTGAGTAATAAAAATATGTAAATTTGCGCGTTTTGCAAAATTATTTCCTATATTTGCGGCGTAAATTTAATAGCGATGGTAGATAAAAGAACATTAGAATTTATCCTATCCGACCAGCAGGAGGAACTGGAAAACAGGAAAAAAGAATCACTTTGTCACAGAGTAGAAGAATCTCTCGTGGATATGCAAAGCCCTCAAGCACAAGTGGTTATCGGCGTTCGCAGGAGTGGCAAGTCCACTTTATGCTATCAGGCGTTGTATAACGCTGGATTGAGGTTCGCGTATGTTGATTTCGATGACGAACGCCTATACGATTTGAAAGCAGAACAGCTGAACGACGTTTTGGAAGTGCTATACAAAATTTACGGAGACTTTCATTATCTTTTTCTCGATGAAATACAAAATGTTGCTGGATGGCATCTTTTTGTGAATAGGATGTTGAGAAAAAAAATGCATGTCATCATCACAGGTTCGAATGCCAAGCTTTTGAGCGGTGAATTAGCCACGCATTTGTCGGGTAGAAATAAGGAAATACCATTGTTTCCCTTGTCTTTCAAAGAATACTGCACGCTCAAGGGCGTTGAAACAGACAAGAAAACCACCAAAGCCGAAGCTTTTCGCAGAGCTGCTTTCGATGAATACATGCAGCAAGGAGGCTTTCCAGAACTGCTAAACATAAAAGATAATAAATCGTATGTGCAAGATTTGGTGAACGATATATTGAAACGCGATATCGAACAGCGTTACAAAATCAAACATAAAGCGGCTTTTGAGTCGCTCGCGCACCATCTTTTGAATAATACTCCAACGTTTGTCGTTACCAGAGAACTTGCAAAAACGTTCGATTTCAAGTCAGAACACACTGCAAAGAACTACGTTGACTATCTAAAGCAAGCATATATGCTTCTCGGCATACAAAAATATTCTGCTAAAAGCAAGGTTCGCGTAGCGCAAGAAAAGGTTTACGCCATCGATGTTGCGATGATGAATCAGCGTGATAACGCTTTCGCAGGCGAAAACTTAGGACATAGACTTGAAACGCTCGTACTTATCCATCTGATGCGCAAGTGTAAGATGCAGGGATTGGATGTTTACTATCTCAACGAACGGTCTGGCGAATGTGACTTCGTTGTTTGCAATGGTCGCACAGCGGTTCAGGCTATCCAAGTGTCTTACGACATCAGTGCAGAGAAGACTCGCAAGCGCGAAATAGCTGGATTACGATTGGCTGCTGAAAAGACAAGATGCCAAAACTTGCTTCTGCTGACCGATTACGAAAGCAATACAATCGAAACTGACGGACATACCATCAAAATCCAACCTGTTTACGAATGGTGTTTGGAGCTTGGCGTGTGAAATGCACGCCATTTTTTTGAAAGTTTCTGTTGAAGAAAATTTTATTTTATGTGGAAGCGGAGAGAAAAGAATTTTTATGCAGAAATGTTTTGCATAAAAATGCGGAGGGAAATGCGAAAAATATGGACAGAAAAAGCGTTAAATTTAACTTAAATTTAGCGTTTCTTAACGCGAATTTAACGCAACAAAACGCCAAAAAGATTTTTTGTGGGCAAAAGTCGGCGTTTTTTGAGGGTGTTTTTTGCGCATTTTTTTGTTAAATTGCGTGTTAACAAATGTAAATGATATGAGATAGAAAATTATCTCACGTGAGATAGAAATTTATCTCACGTAAAATAAATTTGTAAATAGGCTCTTTACGAACGTAAAAAAGCGAGAAAATTTTCTGATTTGCGTGAAAAAATTGCACAAATCAGCGCTTTTGTGCAGTGATTTAACAAGTTACAACTAAAATTCACAAGTGTTAAACGCATATTTCTTGTAAAATAATTCAAAATCTCGCTTTTCGACGAAAATTTAACATTTAGAACACCGATAAAATTGACGCATGAAAAATCTTTACAAAATGGCGCGAAAATTGTATCTCGTTTTGTCGCATTTCTATCGCGTTGTTTTGCATTTTTATTCATTTTGGATGGCGGAAAAATTGGGCATGAAACAGGATTTTTATACGCGAAATTCCTTTTTTTATAAAAATATGTCTAAATTCGCACGCTGAAGCATGAAAATCCAATTATACAAACTTAATATTTACAAAACAAAATGAAACAACTATCGCGCTTATTCTTTTCAATCGCATTGCTTTTTGCGGTTTGCGCAACGAGCGATGCTGTTCCTGCTAAACGCGTACTTCAACAACTGAAACAATCGGATGGCACGACCGTAACGATTATGCCTATCGGCGACGAGTGGCGTCACGGATTTGCAACGACCGATGGTTTGACCGTCAACTTAGTGAACGGCAACGCTTATTATTGTGTAGCAGGCAAGCAAAGCGACGTTTTGGCGCACGATTTGGCTGATCGGTCGCAAGCAGAACAAGACTTTATCAACGCAAACAAGCAACAGATGCGTCTCGATGCACAAACGAGCGACGCACCTCGTCGCGTGAAGGCTGCAGCGCCTATGAAAGCGACTCAGGTTCCAACGAGTGGCACGCCTAAAGTGCCTATTTTGCTGGTGGAATACAAAGACAAAGCGATGTCGAACGATAGCGCTGCGTTTGTAAAACATTATACTTCGGGCGACAAGAGCGTGTACCAATATTTCTACGACCAATCAAACGGATTGTATAAGCCCGAGTTTGATGTGTGGGGCATTTATACGCTGTCGGGGAACCGCGAGTTGTATGGCGGGAACGTTAATGGACAAGATCAAGGCGTAGGAACGATGGTTGGCGAAGCAGTAGATATGGCTGCAAAGGCAGGCGTTGATTTCTCACAGTATGACAATGATGGCGACGGGTATTGCGATGTGGTTATAGTTGTTTACGCTGGCGTTGGAGAAGCGCAAGCTTCGAACACAGTTCCTGAAAGTGTTTGGCCATGTCAATGGAGTCTAAGTTCAGCGAAGTACTATAGCGATGGCAAAGGCGTGAGAACGTACAATAATACAAAGGTTGACAAATTTGCTGTGTTCAACGAAGTTCGTGGAAGTCGTGATTCAGGAACGACACTCGATGGAATAGGAACGTTTTGCCATGAGTTCTCTCACTGTCTCGGCTTGCCAGACTTCTATGAAACCACTTACGACTACGGATACTATGGTATGGGAAATTGGTCGTTGATGAATAGCGGTTGCTATAACGACGAAGGCGATACGCCTGTGGGTTATAGCGCTTACGAAAAGAACTTTATGGGATGGATAGACCTTATCAATCCAGTTCCAAATACGCAATATACGCTCGCAGCGATGAACAGTGGAACTGCAGCGAACGATCAGGCGATTAAGATTGTAAGCGATCTGAACGCAGATGAATACTTTATACTTGAAAATCGCAAGCAACAAGGTTGGGATGAGTTCATTCCCGACGAGGGTTTGCTGATTCATCATTATACTTATATTGCAAGCCGTTGGCAGGCTAACACAGTAAACAACGAAGCCATACAGTTGGCGACGCTGATGCCAGCCGATAACTCGCTGAGTGAGTCAAACGAAAATCTCGATTGCTGGCCTTACACGAGCGGACGACTGAAAAACACTGCGTTTACTAATACATCCAAACCCGCTTCCACGCTGAATCTGAACGCAGATGGCACGTTGGCGTCGTCAACTGGTGGCGCTGGCTCGCTGGGAAAACCAGTTACGGAAATCGTTCTCAACGACGACGGAACGGTTACGTTCTGGTACGACAAAGGAAACACGACAGCGGTGAACGCAATCGAGGTAGATGAAATTGCAGAAGATGACGTTATCTACACGCTGCAAGGCATCCGCATCAGTAATCGCAATCAATTGACGAAAGGAATCTATATCGTTAACGGCAAAAAGACTGTGATTCAGTAAGTTATTTTTAAGCAATAAAACCATAAAATAAATCCATCAGATTGGCGTCTGATGGATTTATTTTTTTAGTTCTTGCGGAAAACGATTTTATTTGCTCATCGCTTTGTATTCCATTGGCGTGCAACCCGTACGTTTTTTGAAGAAACGCGAAAAATGTTGCGGGTACTGGAAGCCGAGATCATACGCGATTTCGCTGATTGGTTTATCGCTTCCGAGAATCATCTCGCGGCCTAAATCTACTATTTTATCCAGAATATATTGCTGAGCCGTTTTTCCAGTAAGTTTTTTGATTAAGTCGCCAAAATAATTCGGTGAGAGACAAATTTTATCCGCAAAATATTTTACCGTAGGCAGTCCATTTGTGTGCACCTCGCTGCCATTCATGTAATCGGAAAGCAAGGATTCGAATCGCTGAAGAATGTCGCTGTTTACTACACTGCGCGTTTCGAATTGCCGATCATAGAAACGAAGACAGTATTCCAGCAAAAGCTCGATGTTTTTCACGACAATTGCGCGGCTATGTTTATCTAATTCTTCTTCCGATTCAGTCTTTATTTTTTGCAGACAATCGACAATGATTTCGCGTTCACTATCACTCATGTGCAAAGCCTCGTTCGAAGAATACGAAAAGAATGAAAAGCGATTCATAGAGCGCCCAAGTGCAGTTCCCTTGATCAGCGATGGGCTGAACAGAAGGGCTGTACAGCGCGGTCGTTTACCTGCATGCGTTTCGCAACTCACCACTTGACCAGGTCCGATGCTGACAATTGTGCCTTCATCGTAATCATACGTGGTGATGCCGTAACGCATTGTGCCGCATTTGATATGCTTTAGAAACATAGCGTAAAACCCGAAGTTGCAAACGCATTGCACTGGCGTCGTCGCTTCATCTAACTCAACCACAGAGACAAGCGAATTGTTGTTAGTTAAGCCATATAGGTCGCAGTAATCATCTGGACCGTTGAGCTTAATGATTTTATCTATGTTTTCCATCTTGCGAATCATTTTTGTAGTTCGTTAATCCACGAGCGTAGTTCGTCAACCGACGGATTTCCATTCAGTACACTACCCTGCTTCCACGTTGCATTCGGAGCAGAAACAGCGAGTTCGTTGTGCACGTTCGTTATTTTGCTGCCGCCAGACGTTGCGAAAGGAATGAGAGTCTTGCCTTCAAGATTGTATTGCTCGAGGAATGTGTTGATAATTGTCGGTGCTGTGTACCACCAAACGGGGAATCCGATATAGATTACATCGTATTGGTCGATGTTTTCTACGCGATTGGCGATTGCAGGACGTGACGATTTGTCTTTCATCTCAACGCTTGAGCGACTTTTGTCGTTGTTCCAGTTGAGGTCGGCTGCTGTGTAAGGTTTTTCGGGCTCGATCTTGAACAAATCAGCTTGTGCAGCTTCTGCCAGCGTTTTAGCGACTTGTTCGGTTGTTCCAGTAGCAGAAAAATAGGCAACCAGCGTTTTATTTTTTTCGTTTGTCATTTCAGAAGATTTTTTTGTGTTATTGCATGCGCTTAATGTCATAGCCAGCATTAAGAAAATGGGTAATAAACGGATGGTTTTCATGTGTTGAAGATTTTGAAGTGGTTGAATTTATTTCAGATTTTGTGTGTAAAAATCACAGATTTTATCGAACGGGATAATTTGTTTTTGGTCGTAGAGATCGCAATGCGTTGCGTTAGGAACGATAAGCAACTCTTTGTTGTCGCCTTTCAGCTGTTTGAAAGCGTCTTCGCTAAAGTAACGCGAATGGGCTTTCTCGCCATGGATCATCAGAACGGCGCTCTGTATTTCTGGAGCGTATTGCAGTAATCGTGTATTCATCAACGACAACGCTGAAGTAACGTTCCAGCCTTCTGTTGAGTTGAGCGAGCGCTCGTGATAGCCGCGTGGCGTTTTGTAATAAGCGTGATAATCTTTTAGGAATTGTGGAGCGTCATCGGGAACAGGGTCAACTACTCCGCCAGCACGTTTAGGTGTGCCAGTAATGTAGTCATCTGTGCGTTGCTTATTCAATTGTTGGCGCAACAGATAGCGTGCCTGCTCGTCGTTTGCATCGAAATAACCGTTGGCTGTTACGCGACTCATATCGTACATCGTTGAAGTAACAGTCGCTTTTATGCGCGTGTCGATTGCAGCAGCATTCAATGCAAATCCACCCCAACCACATATTCCGAGAATTCCAATCTTTGCGGAGTCAACTCGTGCATCAGAAATTAGAAAATCTACTGCAGCGCTGAAATCTTCCGTAGAGATGTCGGGCGAAACCACGTTTCGCGCTTCTCCACCGCTTTCACCTGTGAACGAGGGATCGAACGCCAGCGCGATAAAGCCACGAGATGCTAATTCGTTTGCATAGAGACCCGAACACTGTTCTTTGACAGCGCCGAACGGACCGCTAATCGCGATTGCTGGAAGATGGTCAGAGGATTTTGTTTTAGGCAAATAAAGATCGCCAACGACTTCGATGCCAAAACGATTCTTAAAGATAACGCGCTGTCGCTCAACGTTGTCGTTGAGTTTGAATGTATAGCCAGACGCGTCTTGCTTGTTTGAACAACTAATTGTAACCATAATCATCAATAATAAATATAAAACCTTTTTCATAAACATTGATTTTGATGTTGCAAAAATAGTTGTACAAAAAAAAACAGCGGCTACCAATTTTACGGATTTATCTACCCGAAAAAAGGTTTCCGCTGTTTTGCGAATTTTATTTGTCGATATCTACGATTTGATAATTCGTAGAACCCAATCCTATCTTCTCTGCATGCTCGATGGTATGCAGTCCATGACGACTGTTGATGCGTTCGATGAGCGGTTGGTTGTTGTCTCCGCGTTTTGCTTTGTGGTTGAATACTTTGTCAACGCACGCTTTATCGAGCGCTACTGGGTCGAGACTCGCCATGATTCCCATGTCTTGCAATTCTGGTTTAGCAGGATTGCCATCGCAATCACAATCAACAGACATGTTGTTCATTACATTAATATAAATAACATTGCCGCTGAAATAATCGTGCACGCCTTGCGCAGCCGCAGCCATTGACTCTAAGAATCCATCTTGGTCTTCTATGTGATTCCAAGCATCAGATACGTCAGCGGTATAGCCAGATGAATGAATATATGCCTTGCCCGACGATGACGCAACGCCTATACTCTGATTCTTAAGCACGCCTCCGTAACCGCCCATTGCGTGTCCTTTGAAATGCGCAAGATTGATTAGGAACGTATAGCGCGCGAGATGGTCGCCTACTATGTCATATTTCAGATGACGATGATCGCGAACGGGAATTTTCATTTCACCAAATTCGTCCATCAAATCCACTACAAAAATCGAGTCGAAGCCATGTTCGTGAATCGTTTTCCAGTGCGCTGCAGTTGAGTTGCGTGTTCCGCCGTATGCAGTGTTACACTCTACAATCGTGCCATGCACTTCTTCAACCAGATTGCGTATGAATGTCGGTTTCAGATAGTGGTTGTTGCCGCCCTCGCCTGTGGAGATTTTCACAGCAACGCGCCCTTTGGCTTCAACGCCAAGTGCTTTGTAAATCTTAACTAATGATTCTGGCGAAATTTCGCGTGTGAAATAAACTTTCGATTGTGCAAAACTGCCAACAGAAAGCATGAAGAACGCGATAAAAAATAGGATTTTTTTCATATTAGTTACACCTTATTATATTTATATATACGTTTAACCGCAGTGGAAGAATTGTTGAACAAGTTGCGCAATCTTCGCGTTGTCGCTCTCTTGCAATGTGTTTTCATCGTCGAACGCGCGCAACTGGCTGATAATGCCATCAATCATCGCGCGACTGAACACGCCTTGCTCTTCGAATACAGCGCGTTGCTTTTCAAGACATGCGGCACTTGCGACGCAAGATGTAGGCAACTGACGAAGCTGATTCAGTCGGTCTTCATTCGCTTTGTCGTGAATATTGACGTCAACATACGTTTTTGCAGCAATATCGAGCGCGTTTTCCATTTCGAATCCATGACGACAAGCAACGCAAAGACCTGAGAGAAGTTGGTAGATATCGGCACTTCCGTCAGGCGAACGCATCTCTACGGTTTGCTTTTGTGTGGTATCGAAATCTGAAGTTGCTTCCAACGGATTTGTTTGATGGCACATATCAACGCCACTCGTCCATCCAAGAGGCACACGCACGAGAACGGATCTGTTGCGGTCGCCCCAGCAAATATTCGTTGGCGCTTCCTGATGTGGTACAAGACGGAAATACGATGTTGGATTCTTGTTTCCGAACGCTGTAATAGCAGGAGCCAAATCCATCATACCAGCAATAGCGCGACGAGCTGCATCACTGAGTTTGCCGTTCTCGATCATCTGATTTTTATCTCCTTTCATCATGCGCATGTGGATATGCAATCCAGATCCCGCTTTACCAGTTGTGATTTTCGGAGCAAAGGTTACGTTCAGTTGTTCACGATAAGCAAGATTGCGAATCACCCATTTGGCAACCATCAACTGGTCGGCTGCTTCGCAAACTGGCACAGGAAGAAATTCTATTTCATTCTGTTCGTAAACCAAATCATCTTGCTTGAAATTTCCAACTTCCGAATGTCCATATTTAATTTGCCCACCTGCCTGTGCTATATAGTGCATACATTTTGTTCGGAAGTCGTTTGTCTTAGCGTAGGGCGCTGATTCGTGATAGCCGTGCTGGTCGATGGCGGGATAAACGCCTTCAGATGGACGAATAACGTAATACTCTAGCTCGCCCATTGCATGGAATTCCATTCCTGTCGTATTGCGAAACGCTTCTGCTGCTTTACGAAGCGTATGCTCGGGAGCGCTCTCCAGCGGTTTGCCGTCTTTATCGAAGAACGAGCAAAGCAGACATAGCGTCGGAATTTCTGCAAACGGATCGACGAAAGCAGTGCTATAGCGTGGCAAAACATACAGATCGCTCGAGCTGGCTTCGATAAAATCGAACAGACTTGAACCATCTACGCGCTCGCCGCACGTGAGAACCGTTCGCAGATATTGTTTATCGGTGATGACAAAGTTGAGCGTTTTCAATTTACCATCACCACCTGGATACATAAAGTTAATCATTTGGATTTCGTTTTCTTCGCAAAAACGAATGATGTCGTCTTTCAAAAATTCCTGTGGCGCCTTCTGAAGATAGGCAACCACACGATTCGCGTTCATAGCGAGTTTCTCGTTTTTCATAGTGAGTGTATAATTCGTTATTAGGTTAGTTTACTTTTGTCGCGAAGATAGAGAAAAACCAACGTAACTCCAAATTTTTCGGTCATCTTTCTTCGACACAATGGCAGATTTCGTGTGGATTGGCATATTGTTTGCATCTTTTTGGATAGAATTTTACATGAAATAAAATAAGGAGGACTATATAATGACATTCGACAAATTTACAATTTTAGCGCAAGAATCGATACAAAGCGCTATCGCTTTTGCAGAACAGAATGGGCAACAAGCAATCGAGCCTATTCATCTGCTTGTAGGAATGATCGAGAAAGGCAGAGATACAATCGACTTTCTCGTGAAAAAACAAGGCGCACAGTTAACACAGATTGAGAACGCAGCAAGACAGGAAGCGCAACACTTGCCACGCGTTAGCGGTGCACAGCCTTATTTCTCTCAACAAACAAACGACGTTTTCAGCACAGCACTCAACGCTATTCAAGCGTCGGGCGACAGTTTTGTTTCGCTCGAACAAATGTTGCTGGCTATTCTTTCGACAAATTCTTCCGCAAGTCATATTTTGAAAGATGCAGGTTTGACGGTTGACGGAACAGCAAAAGCTATTAAGGAATTGCGCAAAGGCAAAAACGTAACAGCGCAAGAGGATGACCAGAACTATCAAGCGCTGAACAAATACGCACGCAATCTGGTTGACGATGCGCGCAAGGGAAAACTCGACCCTGTGATTGGGCGCGACGAAGAAATCAGACGCGTGCTGCAGATCCTATCTCGACGCACGAAAAACAACCCAATTCTGATTGGAGAACCTGGAACTGGAAAAACAGCGATTGTAGAAGGACTTGCTCAACGTATTGTTCGCGGCGACGTTCCAGAGAATCTGAAAAACAAACAAGTGTATTCGCTCGACATGGGAGCGCTACTTGCTGGCGCAAAGTACAAGGGAGAATTTGAAGAACGACTGAAAAGCGTTATCAAAGAAGTGACTTCCAGCGACGGAGAGATTATTTTGTTCATCGATGAAATACATACGCTTGTCGGAGCTGGTGGAGGTGAAGGCGCAATGGATGCAGCGAATATTCTAAAGCCTGCACTTGCGCGCGGAGAGCTACGCGCTATCGGCGCAACTACACTCGCTGAATATCAGAAGTATTTCGAGAAAGATAAGGCGCTCGAGCGTCGTTTTCAGACTGTAATGGTTGACGAACCTGATGAGCAGAGTGCCATTTCTATTCTACGTGGATTGAAAGAGCGTTACGAGAATCACCATAACGTACGCATTAAAGACGACGCCTGCATTGCTGCAGTTAAATTGTCAGAGCGTTACATTAGCGACCGATTTCTGCCAGATAAAGCCATAGACCTTATGGACGAGGCTGCTGCAAAGCTGCGTATGGAACGCGATTCAGTGCCAGAAGAATTGGATGAAATAGAACGACGACTGAAACAGTTAGAGATAGAACGCGAAGCCATTAAACGCGAAAAAGATGAAGCGAAACTCGCAACGCTCGATAAGCAAATTGCAGAGCTAAAGCAGCAGGTTTCCGATTTTCGTGCTAAGTGGGAGAACGAGAAAGCGTTGGTTAACGAAATTCAACAAACGAAACAGCAAATGGAACAGCTGCGTTACGAAGCTGAAAAAGCAGAACGCGAAGGTAACTACGCGCGTGTCGCCGAGATTCGTTATGGACAGCTCAAGAGTTTGCAGGACGAAATCGACAGAAAGCAGAGACAGCTCGCTAATGAACAATCACGCATGGTGGTTGAAGAAGTGACAGCCGACGATATCGCTGAAGTAGTAAGTCGATGGACAGGAATTCCAGTTACAAAGATGATGCAAAGCGAACGCGAAAAGCTGCTCCATCTTGAAGAAGAGCTGCACAAGCGCGTTATTGGACAAGACGACGCCATCAAAGCAGTGTGCGACGCCGTTCGTCGTAGCAGAGCAGGATTGCAAGACCCTAAACGACCAATCGCTTCCTTTATCTTTATCGGAACAACTGGCACAGGAAAAACTGAACTTGCTAAAGCATTGGCCGACTATCTCTTTAACGACGAAAAAATGATGACGCGAATTGATATGTCAGAGTATCAAGAAAAATTCAGCGTTACACGACTTATCGGAGCGCCTCCTGGATATGTAGGTTACGATGAAGGCGGACAGCTCACTGAAGCAGTAAGAAGAAAACCATATAGCATCGTTCTGTTCGACGAAATCGAAAAAGCGCATCCAGATGTCTTTAACATACTGTTGCAAGTATTGGACGATGGACGTCTAACCGACAATAAAGGCAGAACTGCAAACTTCAAAAACACTATTATTATAATGACTTCTAATCTCGGAAGCGACTATATCCGCGCACGAATGGCAACACTTACCGAGACCAATCGACAAACTGTTGTCGAGGAGACACGCAATAAAGTGATGGAGCTGCTGAAACAGAAAATGAGACCTGAGTTCCTGAATCGTATCGATGAGACTATCATGTTCCTGCCGTTGACAAAAAACGAGATTGCACAAGTAGTAACCTTGCAACTCAATCAACTGCAAAAAATGCTCGCGCAAAACGAGATCACCATTCAATGGACTGACAACGCAGTTGCACTCATTGCCGACAGAGGCTACGATCCTGAGTTTGGCGCGCGACCAGTTAAGCGCGCATTGCAACAACTTGTGCTCAACCCGCTTTCAAAGGCAATTCTCGCAGGCGAAGTTAGCAGCGAAAAACCAATAAAAATCGATGCCGAAAATGGTGAAATAAAATTCGAATCCTAAACAACCAAAAATGGCGAAATCGGTGTTCAAAAAATGCATGATTTTGAAATAGGTCGTTAAGAAAACTTTACAACTTTTCACAATGTTAAAATGCGAAATTACTTTACACGCATTAACATTCGTTTACACTTGACCGACCAAATTTTCTTGCACGTTTTTCGACCCGATTTCGCCGTTTTTTTGTCCCAACTCAACGCACGAAATGTTAAAATGATAGAATTATGCAAAAAATATACGCGTTTTTAACATTTTTCCGCGTAAAATAGCCAATTTTTGAACGCAAAATTTCGCGAAAAAGCGTTTGTTAAAAAAACTAAACAGTATGAGATAGAAAATTATCTCACGTGAGATAGAAATTTATTTCACGTGAGATAATTTTGTAAACAGCCTTTTTGCGTCGATATTTTGTACGAAAGCCTCAAAAAAGTCGCATTTTTTGAACTTTTATTTTTCGCGAGAAAACTTTTTAACACGAAAACTTTTTTTTCGCGACCTCATTTTACGCGAAAAAATTGCGCGAATTTTAACATTTCAAAAACGCCATTTTTCGCACCAAAAATTGGGTCAGAAAAATCGCTTTTTTATGCAAGAATTTTAAGTTTTTTTGCTTTTCAATCATATTTTGCGATAATTTTATTATTTTCGCCCAATCAAGACGCTGAAAATCTACAAATTCTAAACACATATTTCTATGAACGACAAACAGAAAATGCAAGAAACGCCATCTCAACACGAGGTGACGCGTTTGCCTGAGAATGCCTTCCGACCGCTGAACGACGGAGAGGAGTACGAACCCGTAATGAATCCAAACGCGGTTTACCCAGAAGTCAATGGCTGGTCAGTGACTTGGGGAATTCTGATGGCTGTTCTCTTTTCTGCTGCAGCAGCCTATCTTGGTCTGAAAGTGGGACAGGTTTTTGAAGCAGCTATTCCTATCGCTATCATAGCCGTTGGCGTTAGCACTGCAGCTAAACGAAATAAGGCATTAGGCGAAAACGTAATCATCCAGAGCATAGGCGCGTGTTCGGGTGTAGTGGTTGCTGGCGCTATCTTCACCATTCCTGCAATTTATATATTGCAAGCAAAATATCCGGACATAACAGTTTCGTTTATGAAGATATTCTTGGCGTCGCTACTTGGTGGAGTTATCGGCATATTGTTTCTCATTCCATTCAGAAAGTATTTCGTTAAAGAAATGCATGGTAAATATCCGTTTCCAGAAGCAACTGCTACGACTCAGGTGCTTATCTCTGGCGAGCAGGGAGGTGCTCAGGCGCGTCCATTGCTTATCGCTGGAGTTGTAGGAGGCTTATATGATTTCATAGTTGCATCACTTGGCTGGTGGAATGAAAACTTTACGAGCAGAATTGGTGACTTTGGAAATTTATTAGCTGATAAAGCGAAATTAGTCTTTAAGATTAACACTGGCGCAGCAGTGCTTGGTCTTGGTTACATCATTGGATTGCGCTACGCTTTAATCATTTGCATCGGTAGTGCAGCGATTTGGTGGATTTTTGTACCATTACTGTCGTTGTGTTGTGGCGACATGGTGTTGAATATGTGGAATCCAGAAATCCAAACAGCTGTTGGAGCGATGTCGCCTGAAGAGATATTTACGAATTACGGTAAGAGTATCGGCATAGGTGCTATCGCTATGGCTGGAATTATAGGAATTATCAAATCATGGCCAATCATTAAGAGCGCACTTTCACTCGCTAAACAAACAACTAAACACGCTGAGGACGCAGAGCATGAAACGAAGCGCACAGATCGTGATCTTTCGATGAAAATTATCATTTGGGGATCTATTGCAGCTATCATTGCCGTTTTTGTTTTCTTCCTTTTAGGCGTGATGGACGGCAATCTGTTGCACGCGATTGTGGCAGTTGTACTTGTAGCTGTTATCGCTTTTCTTTTTACTACCGTAGCCGCGAACGCTATCGCTATTGTTGGCAGCAATCCTGTTAGTGGAATGACATTGATGACGCTGATCTTGGCGAGCGTAGTGATGGTTGCTGTTGGTCTGAAAGGGCAAGCTGGAATGGTAGCAGCACTCATTATGGGCGGCGTTGTATGCACGGCGTTGTCGGTTGCTGGTGGATTTATTACTGACTTAAAGGTTGGTTATTGGCTTGGCACTACACCGAAAAAACAGGAGCAGTGGAAATTTCTTGGAATTCTTGTCAGTGCGTTGACCGTTGGTGGCGTGATGATGTTGTTGAACGCGACTTACGGATTTAGTAGTGGTGACTTAGCCGCACCGCAAGCGAATGCAATGGCGGCAGTCATTGAACCGCTGATGAATGGCGTTGGTGCGCCATGGTTACTCTATGGCATTGGCGCGCTAATTGCAATCATTCTGACGCTAATCAAAGTCCCTGCACTTCCATTTGCACTCGGTATGTTTATCCCGCTGCAACTTAACTTGCCACTTCTCGCAGGCGGTTTGCTTCGTTGGTATGCAACACGTTCGAAAGACAGTGCAGAAACGCAGCGTCGCGATGAGAAAGGAACGTTGATCGCAAGCGGTTTCATCGCAGGTGGCGCGCTTATGGGTGTTGTTTCAGCATTGTTACGATTCGGTGGCGTTGATTGGGTAAACAAAACATGGCTCGCGAATCCGATGTCTGAAGTGCTTTCGCTCGTAGCTTACGTGCTTTTGATGCTTTATTTCATCAAAGCGGTTCGTAAACGTTAAGCAATAAAATCTGAAAAATAGTAAAGCCTTTCTGCAAACGCAGAAAGGCTTTTTTGTTTTTTACACCTTATTATAATATACGCGCGCGTTAGAAAGCGTCAAAATAGTGGATGATGGGTCGCATGAGTGGAGATAGCGCGCTGGTGCGTCCATATCGCGTCGTCTTTGCATAGGTTACGGTCAGCGTTCGTTGTGCACGCGACATCGCTACATACAACTTGCGCGCGTCTTCTGCATCTTTCTCGACGTCGCCCTTGTTCAATGGATTCGGATAACGTTGATCGGAGACGTCGAAAACAATGACATTGTCGAATTCCATGCCTTTCGCCTTGTGTACTGTAGTAAGAATAAGATGCTCGGTCATCACGATAGCATTGTAGAGATCGGCTTCTTTGAGCGTATTGAGTTCAAGTACGCAGCGGTGGAGGTCGTCTTTCAACGTCGAAACGCTGAGATTGTCGTAGAATCGATAACGAATATAAGTGTAAAGATAAGGCAATTTTTCGATAGGTTCGAATGTTCCGTTCGCCATGAGCGCGCGATAGAATCTGTCCATCTCTGCAATAAGTGGCAGTTGCATAGCGTCGTCATCGCGAGCGACGTTCACTGGAATCTCAACTTCATCATATAGATGCGCCATTGCTCTGCGCCAGAGATTTTGATAGCGCGACGCGAGCAGCGTTAGACGTGTTTTCACGCCGCGTTGCTGCAAGAAATCGCGCTGTTGCTCGGCAATTTCGGGCGCATCGCGTTGCAATCGAAGCAGCAACTGCACTGTTGCTGCCACATCTGCATCAGCGAGATGCGCATTTTGCCCTTCTAAGTGGAGTACTTCAATGAGATGCTCGAGCGTGAATTGATGAAGGTATTGATAAAGCAAGCGACTGAGCTTCAGAGTATCGAAATAGAGCGGGAAAAGTTGCGTGAAATCTGTTTCATTCAGATAACGACGACAATTCGAACGCATAATCTGATAATCGTATTCTATGTTATGCCCAATCAGCACGCAGTCTTTTGCATAATCCAAAAAGCGAAGAATGGCTTCGTCGGGCGACAAAAGTTCGTGTTTATCCAGTTCATCGAGCAACGGATTGCGTGCGTTTCCAACAATTTCTGGTAGTGGTTTATCAGACCGAATATATACACTAAATTGCGAGTTTTCAATGATTTGTCCATCGCAAACCTTCATCGCAGCAATCTGAACCACGTCATCGCGCAGCACATCGAGTCCAGTTGTTTCGGTATCGAACACGACGCACGTTTGCGTTGCGCATGCTTTCAGAAATTCTTGCACGTAAGTCGTTCCGTTATAGCGTAGCGCGTCGCTTGGCAGTATCGCGTGATCGAGTAGCGATCGCACCATTTTCTGCGCTGATGCATTCTGCGCGTAAATGTCGAGCCCATGAAATAGATGCGCCCAAGCCATGAAATCGTGTTCGTTCTTCAAGATATTCAGATGCGCCAGCAACGTTTTCATTTCTTTTGTAGCGAAAAGATCTGTTCCAGAGAACTTAAAATGTTTCAGTTTACGTTCAATAAACATGCGACTCAACACGTCAGCGTCGTAGTTTGCTGAAACAAGAATGGCAGTCTTCTCGTGCGGAACGTCGTGACTGAATCCGCGAGCGAGTTCCACAACACTTTCCAATTCATCTTCAATCGTTTCGCTGCCAATGAGTTGCAATGCATTCGTAGGTTTAGGCGTTGCGATTTTCGCGTGTGGCAATAATTCCGTAGGAAGATGCAACTGCTCCGTAGCGTAACGATTGAAAACTTCCAAGAGATAAGATGGCGAGCGGTGATTTGTGGAAAGCGTGTAGATATGACCTTGACAGCGTTGTCGAAGCTGTGCAATCATCGACGATTTCGCGCCCATAAAAGAATAAATCGCTTGTTGCTCGTCGCCAAGATAAAGCACTGTCGCGCCCGTTGCTGTCAACGCGTCTATCAAAGCAAGCTGCAGCGCGTTCAGGTCTTGTGTTTCGTCAACCTGAATCCACGAGTAGCGTTTGTATTCCTTGTCTTTATCTTCGGAAAGCGCGTTGTATGTCAAAATAAGTAGGTCTTCGAAGTCGATCAGATGATTGTCCGCTTTATATTTCTCATAGAGACGCGCCACGCGCATCTTTTGCAACAAATTTCGGCAAACGACTTGCAATCCCATATCGTATGCATCCGTTTGGATAATATCGAGATATGTATCCGCGTTCTTGTACATATCCATCATGGTTTGCGGTGTAAACGGTGCGTTTTGTCGTAAACAAATTTGGCGCATCGCATGAATATCATCGCCATTCAAACATTCAGGATGAATACGCAACGCTTTAGGATGGCCGTGCGCCAGTTGGTTCATGAAATGCGATAGGAATACGGCGTGATTGTATTGCTTTCGCAATTTTCCATCGCGCATCACCGCCAATTCTTCGTGGTGATAGAATCGTGCGAGAATGCTTTGCGTATCTACTTCATCTATAATAGAAGTGTCGCTCGCTATAATATTGTTGGAAAACAAGAAGTGAGAGCAGAAACGATGTATGTTACCGACGAAAGCCTCGCGACTATTTTCGTCGTTCAACGTGATACCGATGCGGTCGCGCATTCCACGAGCGGCGCGATTGGTAAACGTAAGACAAAGCATGTCATCGAACGAAACGCCTTGCGTGTGAGCGCGTCGCATCCTTTCGGCAAGGATTTGCGTCTTGCCGCATCCTGGCGGTGCAAGCACGAGATGGTAACCTGACGCTGCATCCAACACGCGTAACTGACTTTCATCCCAAACTATTCTACTATAATTCGCGGAGCCAAGCATAGAGTTTTCGATGTTTCAGATAGGTTGTGTCGTGCATGTGTAGATAAGCCTCGCGCTCGAAGCTTAAGTTACGATACGCGTCCTTTAAGTTACGATACTGGATGATGCGTATAAGATATTCTGCTGTGTAAAGAATATAAAAAAACACGAAGAGCAGTTCCACCTGCTGTCGCGTGTGGATCTGCTCATGTCGTATTAGCGATCGCGTTATGCGTGTTTCTCTTCTGCAAATGATGATTCCAAAGAGATTGATGGCTGCATAGCCATGAACGGGAATATGTTTTGTTCGGATAACACGCATCGCGACGTTCAGAAAATGTGTATTATTTCTTTGGGAAGAGTGGATATTCAACAAAGGCTTCCATAGCTTCGTAGCATGCCAAGCCGAGTTGGTCGTACAGTTTAGCTGTTCCGCGATTTCTGTCTTCAGCACGCTGCCAGAATAGACGTTCATCATTGCCGAGGAAAGGCGCACTCTCCATCTGAGACTGGTGCTTTAGGATGGCATTTCGCTTAGCGCGAAGTTCTTCTGGGCTCATCGGCACGCACATCTCAATGTTTTCGATTTCCCATTCAGCCCAAGCGCCACGATACATCCATACGCGACAATCGTGGAGCCACTTGCAATTTTCGTCTTTCAGCAGTTGAAGAGCGGCAAGCACAGCATCCGTACATTTGCGGTGCGTGCCATGCGGATCGGCAAGGTCGCCTGCGACATAGATTTGATGTGGTTTAACTTTTTCGATCAATGCTTTAACGATTTCAACATCAGCGATGCTCATCGGAAGCTTCTCAATCTTTCCCGATTCATAGAAAGGCAGATCGAGGAAATGCACGTGATCGAGTGGTATCTTATTGAACGTGCACGCTGTTCTGGCTTCTCCGCGACGTATCAGCGCTTTAATCGTCAGTATGTCGCGTGTGTCCATATCGCCTTGCTGCTTGTTCTGAAGGAATTTCTTTATTTCCTTATATTTATCTTTAATAACTGTATCTTTCTCGTCAACGAATAGCTGATTGAATCCATTGATGAAGTGCATGAAACGCGTTACTTCTTCGTCGCCAACAGCGATATTTCCGCTGGTTTCGTAAGCAACGTGAACGTCGTGATGCTGATCTACGAGTCTGCGTATCGTGCCTCCCATTGATATCACATCGTCATCGGGATGCGGAGAGAATACAATAACGCGCTTTGGATATGGTTTAGCGCGCTCGGGACGATAAGTATCATCCGCGTTTGGCTTTCCGCCAGGCCAACCCGTTATAGTATGCTGCAAATCATTAAAGATCTGAATGTTGGCGTTATAAGCAGAACCGTAAATCGTTAAGAGCTCAGAGAGGTGATTCTCGTTATAATCTTTATTTGTGAGCTTTAGAATTGGTTTTCCTGTTTTTTGACATAACCAAACAAGCGCTGCGCGCGTTAACTTATCGGTCCATTCGCACGAAGTAACGATCCACGGATAGCGCAAGCGCGTTAGCTGTTGTGCTGCACCTAAATCAACAAACGCTTGCACGTTGCTGTGTGTTTGAAGATACGTTGCTGGAAGCGTATCGCTTAGGTGTTGCTCCGTCATTTGCTGGATTATCGATGCTTTTTCTTCGCCCCACGCCGTTACTATAATGCGTTTAGCGCTCAAAATGGTGCTAATGCCGACGGTAATTGAGCAAGGTGGAACTTGCTCTTGCATCTGGAACGATAGCGACATCTCGTCACGCGTCAGCGGATCGATGAGAATCAATCGTGTTATAGATGAACGCTGACTGCCAGGCTCGTTAACGGCGATATTACCTGCACGTCCGATGCCGAGAAGTGCTATATCTATGCCGCCAACCTGTTGCATTGTTTCTTCATATTGACGACAGTGCTTCGTAATGTCTTGCTGCGCAATCGCGCCGTCTGGTGTATAGATATTTTCTGCTTTAATATCCACTTTGTCGAGCAGTCGTTCGCGAAGCTGGCTTATTGCACTAACGTTGGAAACCGTTGCATCCTGATCGCCGCGCTGCTTCAGCGGATAATATTCGTAGGCATTGAAAACGATAACGTTCGCAAACGAAAGTTTTTCTTCGCGATGACGGCGCACTAACTCAGCATAAACGGGCGTCAGAGACTGTCCTGTGCCGAGCAACATAACGTACGGCTTCTTTTTCTTAGCGCTTTGGCGAATGGCTGCTGCCACTTCGTCGGCTATTTCATTGACTGCCTCGTCTTGTTTATCGTAAACGCGTGTCGGAACCTTCTCTAATCTGGTCAGAATTGATTCTTCTACGGCGCTCTTTGGATGATAGAAAGCTTCAGGGACTTGGTTTAGAACAATTTGAGACGTTAAATGTAAATCTACTTCTTTCGATTTCATGTTTTATTCTCCTTCAATATCTTTAAAATAACGATAAGTTGCAACTTTAAGTTCATCACATGCAGGTTCATCGCATACGATTATGCCATGCTGGTGCATCTGTACGATGCTAACTGGGCATTGTTGCGAAATTGCGCCTTCAACACCGCCAGCCAGTGCACGTGCTTTATGATGGCCGTTGGCAAGAATCATCACTTCTTTTGCCGCCATCACCGTTCCTATTCCTACTGTAAGCGCTTGGCGTGGCACTTGGTTGACGTCGCCATCGAAGAAGCGTGCGTTTGCGATGATCGTGTCATGCGTCAGCGTCTTAACGCGTGTCTTTGATGTTAATGATGAACCAGGTTCGTTGAACGCTAAGTGGCCGTCGGGTCCTATGCCTCCAACAAAAAGATCAATGCCTCCGTAGCTCTCGATTGCTGCTTCGTAAGCTTCGCACTCGGCAACCAGATCCGTAGCGTTGCCATTCAGAATGTGGATTTGCTCGTTTGGGCAATCGATATGGTCGAACAAATTGCGTCGCATGAATGAATGATAACTCTCGGGATGCGATTCGGGCAGACCAACGTATTCGTCCATGTTGAAGGTTACCACGTGACGGAACGATACTTTACCGCTTTTGACCGCCTCGACAATGTTTTTGTACATTCCTTCTGGTGTACTACCAGTGGGAAGACCTAAGACGAAAGGATGTTCTGCTGTAGGTGCAGCCGCATTGATGCGACTGATGACGTGGTTCGCTGCCCAAGCAGATAGGGAAGCGTAGTCTTTCTTAATGACCAATCTCATAAAGCCAAATCTGTTTTTTATATATTAATAATGTGTATTTACTGACCGCGAAGATAGCAAAACTATTTGAAAGCGAAAAACGAATGGGAAATAAAATCAATTCGCACGAGAGAATTTTAATAAAAAAAAAGCGTTGGTTTTAACTCATGTTAATGAATGTAAAATCTGACGTAAAATTTTGCGGTGGTCTAAATGAAAAATTTTCGCGAAAAAATGAGATTTTGGATAGTTATGCAAGAAATATAAATTTTTTGCGTTGAAATTTTTGCACATTTCGCGCGTTTTTGTGCAAAAAGTGGCTTTTTTCTGAATTTTTTGCTTGTTTTTTGCGTTTTCGGAAGCGCTGTTTACAAATTTATTTCACGTGAGATAAATTTCTATCTCACGTGAGATAATTTTCTATCTTATATGCTTTAGGTTTTTTAACAGTCGATTTAACAAA
>Ga0065711_1028780_pt1 | contig 39236 bp, 60 predicted proteins | sample Hoacrofraction12_FD_59098 | JGI IMG/M metagenome (GOLD analysis project Ga0065711, IMG submission 59098) | Hoatzin crop microbial communities from Cojedes, Venezuela - Epithelial fraction 12 v2 (version 2) | ecosystem: Host-associated > Birds > Digestive system > Esophagus > Crop | place...
AACAATAGTAGATACCATGGAAGGCTAAAGCTTTTAGTATGAGTGTTGCATTAACTATATACTCTAACAGAGTTATCAAGGAATATATATTGCCGCAGGATGCGGACAGCATATTTAAGGTTCACATAGACCATAGTTTTTTTGAAATAAAAGAAGATATTACCGCTTTGCTCGAAAATATTTCGGGCAAGTGGTATTTTAAAGTATCAAGAAATGAATCAACTTTTAAGTTTGAAAATTACAATTCTGAAAATCTAAATGTAGGAGACGTTATAACAATTCGCACAAGATACGGCGAAAAGATTGTTGTAATCGTAAATTCTTTGGAATTTTCTTTTTTACCATACCAAAAATATCTGATAAAGGGCAAGAATAATATACTAATCGGAACAGATGAAAATTCTGATATTGTATATGATATTCAGATGACAAATCATATCGTATCCGGAAGCCATTGCCAAATAACAAAAACGAGGAATGAAACATTTCTGGAAGATTTGAGTACTAACGGAAGCTTCGTTAATGGGCGTAAAATCTCAGAAAATAAAGAATTGGAATATTTGGACTGTATTGATATATACGGCCTTAAAATCATATACCTTGGAGATATTATTGCTGTGTCCGGAAATATCAAGGACGAAAATATAAAACTAAAAAAATTGTCTGCAAAAGGAATTTTTGAAAATTTAAATGTGCATGGAAATGCCATGCAAGGAGACGGTAACAAATCTCTCTATACCATATATCACAGGCCTCCGAGGAATATGAGGAGACTTAATTCCGGAAATGTCATAATCGAAAACTATCCGTTTTCACAGAAGTTTGCAAGAAGAATACTTGGAATCACCAAGAAAAATTATGACAGATATTTACAAAATACAAAACAAAATATACAAAAACTATATGATGAAAATACTCAAATATTGAGAAGCAGATACAAGAACTATGAATTTGATAAAATTTTTAACATTCCGGATGATTTATGGGTGAAAAATAAGTCGCACAAAGACTTTTGGCTTTGCAGAATCGGTATGGGAGATATACCTTTTCAAGTAAAAATTGAGACAAAAGAAAATTTTTTGTATGGAAATTATAGCGACAGAGTTAAAAATATTGAAGATAGTTATAAGACACTTCGAGATGTTCCCATCTGCATAGATTTCGATGAAAATAGCAGGGTAGGGCTTGTGGGAGATATTGAAAGCTGCGGTCAATATATTTTGTGCTGTGATATAGTTTCGCAAATAGTTCTTCAAAATAGTTATAAAGACGTCAAACTTGTTTTTTTGCTGAAAGATAAAACAGGATTTAATGATGGAAAATGGAGCTACGTGTATTGGCTTCCTCACGTCTTTATGACAGGTCAGGATAATAGATATGTTGCTTTCGGAAAAGAAGAAGTTGATGAAGTTTGTTACAGACTTCTGGATAGCCTTAGATGCTATGACATAATAGAGGAAGATAAAAAGAACTATTTTTGCGTAATAGTGGAGGATATGTCGCTTATAGATGATAATCCTTTGAAAAAATATCTTTTTGAAAAAGACTACGAAAAATACATAAAGACAATTGTTTTGTCGGATAATGTGATGAATCTTCCGAATGAATGCAATATTGTTGCGGAAAAAAGTAAAAATTTTGAAGGAATATATAGTGTCAGAGAAGGAAATTTGAATGGACATAATGTAATTTTTGACAAAATGACGCCCAAAATGGTTTATGATATAGCAAAAAAGATATCACAAGTTGAAATTGAAGATACTAATATAAAGGGAGAAATTCCGAGAAAAATATCTTTTTTAAAACTTTTTGATGCAAATAATATAGAAGAACTCGACTTGGAGGAAAGATATAAAAGAAACAAAACATATGAAAATATAAGTGCAATAATTGGAGCAAAGGCCGGAAATAATAAGCAGATTCTGGATTTAAACGAAAAATTCCATGGTCCGCACGGACTAATTGTCGGAACTACAGGAAGCGGTAAATCAGAACTTTTAAAAACTCTTATTTTGTCTTTGGCTGTCAACTATTCTCCTGATATGGTGAACTTTTTCCTAATAGATTATAAAGGCGGAGCCATGAGCAGGGCATTTGAAAAACTTCCGCATGTGGTCGGGAGCATATCGAATCTATCAAGTGATTTGCTTGTTCGTGCTATGCTGACAATCAAAAGCGAAAATAAAAAGAGACAAATTATTTTTGCCAAAACAAGAGTAAGTCATATAGATGAGTATACAAAACTTTATGAAAAGGGATTCGTTCATCTTAAAATTCCGCATTTGTTTGTCGTTATTGATGAGTTTGCCATGCTGAAAAAAGAAAATCCGGAATTTATAAATGAACTTATAAGTGTTGCGAGAATAGGGAGAAGCCTTGGTGTTCATCTTATTTTGGCAACGCAAAGCGGGCGAAATGTCATTGATGAAAATATTATAAGCAACTCAAGATTCAAAATAGCATTGAAGATGCAAAATGAGAGTGAAAGCATAAATGTGCTTGGTAAAAAAGACGCAGCATATCTGACTGAAAACGGGAGAGCCATACTAAAAGCCGGAAATGATGAAGTATATGAGGAATTTCAAGTATCAATGTGCAGCATGGTATATGACATTGAAGAGACAAATCAAAATGTTAATGTTCAATTTGTGACAAGCCTTTTGGATGATGATATAACCGGCAGTTTTGCAAGTGGACAAAATACGATGCAAAAATACAGAAAATTCATTCGAGAGCTTATTCTGAATAATGATTTTGAAAGCTTCGTCGGTTATGAGAATGTGCAAAAGCAAAATTTGAAAGACATTAATGAAATTGTAAGCAGTAGACTATGTGTAGAAACATATGATGTTACAGATAATAAAATAGACAAAATAATAGAGTATGCAGAGAAAAATAATATAAGAATACCGGTAATAAGAGAAAAAAGCCTTATTGAATATATTATCGAACATATAAACAATGTATGCCAAAAGCTTGAAATCGCAAGACCCGATAAAATATGGATGCCGGTTTTGACTGATGACATAATTGTAAATGATTTAAAGGGATTCGATAAGCTTATAGCAAATCGAAATCTTTTTTCGAAAACTAAGGTAAAAGCCTATGTTGGACTGATAGATGATCCTTATAATCAATATCAAATGCCATTTGTTATAGATCTAAATAAATCTTATAATATGGCGATTTTGGGACAGACTATGAGCGGCAAGACAACTTTTTTACAAACTTTTGTCTATAGCCTTTGCAAATCTTATACAAAAGAAGACTTGAAAGTTTATATTATTTCAAACGATGAAAAGGCATTTGAATCATTTAAGGACTTTGAAAACGTCATAAAAGTTATGAGTCAGCCCGAAGAGGATGATATACAAGATGTGTTAATGACTATTCAAAAACTTTTTGAACAAAGAAAAAATAAAAAAGAAAACGAATATAGCGATAGAATAGTTTTTATCATAGACGGATATGAAACATTCAAGGAACTTATGGGGCGTGAATATGATGATGTTATATACAAAATTATGCGCATGGCACCGAAGGCAGGAGCAAATGTTATTCTAAGCGGACAGATGTTTGGTATGGGATATATACCTACAAAGCTTCAAATGGCAGTGCAAAATATAGTAGCGCTAAAATTAAAGGACAGGTCTTTTTATGTAGATGCTTTTGGTATATCAAATATAGATGTGATGCCGGAGCGAAATGTAAAGGGACGAGGAATTGCTCTATTCGATGACAGAATTCTCTTGTTCCAAACAGCCGTTGCAGAATGCATTGATGAAGACAATAGAATGACATTTATAAAAAAAGAAGCACGTAAATTATGTGAAGATAAAGAAAGCAGAGTTTGTGAAATTGATGAAAACTTAAATGATATTCAAAAAGCTCAAATTGCAGATGCGCGTATCGAAAATATAGATAAACCAAAAAGCTTTGTAATAGAACTTTCAAAGACGTATACCTATTATATATGCGGATCTAAAAATACAACTGACGACTTTGCGAAAAAAATACTTATCTATGCTTCAAAACTTAGTAATACAAGAAGTTATATAGTGGATTTCGATAACGATAAATTGACATATGATGAAGAAAATTACATAAATAATTTTAGGGATTTTGAAAGCTTCTTTAAAAAAATATGCGACGAATATAAGAAAAGATTTGAAGCATGCAAAAATGGAACGTGGTCAAATGATAGCATGGATTTTGATGAAATTTTTATTTTGATAAAAGATTTACATATCTTTGAAAAAGAAATTAAAAGTTTCAGCAGTCCAAATAAAAATTATTACAGAGCTTTTTTGAATCTTCTTGAAAAAGGAAATGGTCTGAATATTTTTATTTTTGGCTCATACGAAAATAAAAATATAAGTAAGCACGAGAAAATAATAAAAGCTTTTAGAAAAAGAGGCCTTGGCATGAATTTGGAATCTTCAAAAACGGTTGATGTAAAAATTATATAAATATATTTGAAATACTTAGGCGGTAATAGATGATTTTGTTTTATGTGCTGATAGTAAGCAGCAAAATAACGAACCTTTTAAAAAAGAATATACCTGAATTTGCAGCATATTTTACTGACGCAATGTGGAAATATGTTTATACAAGTGATGCAGATATAATTTATGAAAATATGAGAAATTATGATGGCATAAACATAGTCACATGGGATGGAAGCGGACTAAAATTCGGTAATCTGTTTGAAAATGCAAAAAGTATAAGCGATAAACTTACGACAATATATCTTGTGAGAGATAGTTCGAATCCGCTTATACTCATGAAGTCAGGTATAAGGCCGGACATTGTTATGAGTATTTTTCTTGATGATAATGAGATAATAAATATTTACAAGAATCTTATACAAAATATTAAACTTTCGGAAAAAAAAGAGAAATCCGAATATGAATTCGAATCAAATATGACGGATTATAAAGTGGATTTTGACGAAATATTTTTTCTGGAGAGTAGACAAAAGAAAGTCTGGCTCTGCCTTGAAAGAGCAGAATATGAGCTTAATAAGAAAATGGAAGATGTAATGGTAGATTTTCCGGGGAATTTTAAAAAGTGTCATAGGAGCTATATCATAAATATGAATCACATCAAAAAGATAGATTATGATGATAATAGTATACTTCTTGAAAATGATATGAGAATTCCGATGTCAAGAAAATATAGGAACGAATTAAGAAACTTATGAATATAAATAAAAAATACATTTTTACAAGAAAAGAACTCGCAATATTGCTGATGCTAAAAGGCGTAAGTAAACTACCATCACTTAGGCTTATTTGCGACGATGATACTGAGTTTGAAAAAGAATTGTCATATTTTATAGCAAAACTATATAAAGATAAAATAATAGATTATGACAAAGAAAAAATCGTGATAATGAGTGAAGTAGATGATATTTTGGAGATTATAAAGAAAAGTGAATATGTTTTTTGCCTGACTCCAAATAATAAAGATATGCCCCAATATTTTATGTATAAATCAGGTAAAAAAATTGCTTTTATAGAGAATACGATAAATTCAGAGGATATGATAAATTTATTTTTTATAAAATATTGTGACATTGATGAATTTTTGGCGGATGAGTACAGACTTGGTGATATAGCGATGCTTGAAAAAGATAAAAGCAGTTCATATGTTAAGTTGTTTGATGAAGGCAAAAGAGAACTCGAATATCTAAAAAGAAATGCTGATGAAACTAAACTATCTGAAGCTGATTTTGAGCTTATATTTGAAATTGATTATATTACATGCGATGACGAGATGATTTTTCTAAAGAAAAAATTGTACAGAAAATCAATGTATTACTTCGTAATCGAATATGACAAGAGAAAGGAAGCTGAAGTTATGCCTCTATATAGGCATATATGGGATGTAAAAAAATAAGAAAGAGGCGAATATGATACTTGTTGAAATAGGAGTTGCCGCAAATGATAAAAATTATCAGGTGAAAATAAACGAAAACGCCAATATAAAAGACATTATAAACGATGTACTTTGCGTCATAAGCAAAAAAGAACATATAGCATTTGAAAATATAGATGATTATGAACTTTTTGGCGTGGATGTAAAAAAAGTCTATGACAAGGAAAAGACAGTAGCACAGCAAAACATTAGTATGGGTGATAGGCTTGTTATTATATGAGGAAAATATATGAAAATTGATACAGACGTACTCTTATATGAAAGTAAAAGAAGGAATTTAATATCAAAAGAATTGGAAATAAATATAGCTGAACTGGAAGATATCAGCCGAAAAATAAATGAAATATTAAATGACGATGAAATAAAACAAAAAGTATATGATGCGGTAAAGGAACTAAAAAAAGATTACTATTGTATATTACAAGGAAGCGTATGTTTAAATAATATTGCATGTATATATGAACAAGCAGAAGATGATATATGCTCTAAAATTGAAAACAATGTGCAAAGCATAAAGAAAAATGAAAAGGCAGTTATGAATGATTTTTCCAAGATAAAAGATGAATATCTAAAACTTCTGGGTGCAGAGGAAAAGTAATAAAAATAATATATCAAGTGAGGATGAAAATGGCATATATAAAAATAGATACAAAACTTCTTGAAGAAGATATTGAAGACATTAAAAAGCTTGCAACGGGAATTAAAGACATTGGTATGGCAGACGAATTAAAAGACTACATAGAAAAACTCGAATATGCCCAAAAGAGATATATTTTGGCAGAGGAAAGAGCAAAGAATATTATAAATAGTTTGTATGTTTTTTGAAATGAAACAAAAAAGAAAGGTCATATAAGAAAATATGGATAAAGATATAGAGAATTTGGAAAATATAAAAAGCTATGCAAAAAAAATGGGAAATTATTGGAGAGGTGAAGCGTTTAATTTGTATATTGATGAAATATATGACATAGTGGAAAGTTTTACAAGCGATGGTGAAAGAACCAAAAAACATACAGGAGATACGATTTTTCTTGAAGATGGATCATTTGATCCTGAGATTTTGTAAGGGAGATTTTATGGAATACGAAGATAATATATCCGAGAATGATAAATTAAAACTTCAAATGATACTTAAAAAGCTGGAATATATAAGCGATAGTTTGAAAATATCTCTTATAAGCAATATTAATGATAGCATAGAGGAGATAGAGAGGGCATATACCGGCGCAAATGCTGATTTATATATGATGAAAGAAGAAGAATTTGCACGTAAAATCAGAAAAGATATTCAAAATATCGATGATATATATTATATATTAAGGGAATATATTAAGAGAAAAGAGGATTGAAAAATGCTATTAATATGCGCAATTATAGCCGCTTTGATAATCATATTTATTTTTAATTTGATAAAGGTAAATGCAAATAAAAAGTACGATGATGATATCTGCGATGAACAGATGTATGCGAATGTCTATACATATGTGGAAGAACCGGGCGATGATGAAGAAAGAACAAACTCAACAACTTGTATGCTTGCAGATTCCAAAATAAATATTACACTGCATATATTAAATGATTCCGGAGATGAGATAACAATAGGCCTTAGAAATTCTATTACGATAGGAAGCGGTAAAAGTTGCAATCTTCGTATAGCCTCATCTTCTATGAAAAGCAAGCATGCAATACTTGAAAGAAAAAATGGCAAGATAGTGCTTAAACCTTACGATAGTAGCTGTTATGTTGCCATAAATAGCAAGAAAATAGTGGATGAAGAATATATTTTCGATAGAGCATATTTGGAAATCGGTGATTTTGATTGTTTTGTATCATTGTAAAAACAAAAAAATAATTTTTTTTGAAAAAAGGCTTGCATACTGAGCGCAGCTATGCTATTATGAACGAGTTGCAAATGCCGGTGTGTCGGAATGGCAGACGATGCAGACTCAAAATCTGTTGTCCGCAAGGGCGTGCGGGTTCAAGTCCCGCTACCGGCACTAATCACGAAAACCAGTAACTAAGCAAAAAGTTATTCAAGAATGCTTAATTACTGGTTTTCTTTTGTTTTTAGTAAAAACAAAAAGTTCACGATATAAACAAAAAATATAACAAATAAATATAAAAATGCTCACGAAAATGCTCACGAAAATTGATTAAATATCTTTAAGTACGAACAAAATAAGTAATGGAAACTATTAATCAATAAGGTTATCAAGATAGTTGTTCGTTATATCTGTAAACTTCTTAGATTTATCATCCAATATATTCCTATATACAGCTTTTAGAGTAGTATCCGTTTTCCATCCTCCACGTTCCATAATATACTGATCAGGTACGCCGAGCGCATGCATGATTGATGCTGCATAATGCCTTAAGTCATGGAATCTGCATTTCATTCCTAACTTGTCTCTAAGTCTCATGAATCTATTGGTTATCTGAGCAGGATTCAAGGATATAACATTCTCATCCGGAAGGCCTTCACCAAGAGACTTAATAACATGTTCCGGAAGGACAACAGTTCTGATGGATGATGAGTTCTTTGGGATATCCTTGTAAATCCAACAGCCGTGTTCGTCTCTGACGATATCGGAATGAACGTATACAGCGGATATATCTCTCTTGATATCTCCATACTTTAGAGAAGCTATCTCGCCGCGTCTGAGAGTTCCGATTGACGCAAGCAAAATTGCCTTCCGTAGTTCCGGATCGGCAGCAGAGATTAGTGCTTTAACTTTTTCATCATCGGGAATATTCCTTTGAATCACATTTTTCTGCGGCATGGTTACATGGAACTTTTTATCGGGGAGATACATTGAGAGGGCAGCAGTCAAAAGTGAATAAGCATTTTTAACAGTTTTAGCAGAATGGTCAAGTGCTATGATTCCAACAAATGACTGCAAGTCTTTGGATGTAATCTCATTTATATCAATGCCGCCTATACTGTTATAAAGATTTTTCTGCATTCCTCTGTATCCTCTGATTGTGGCAGGGGATAATACAGGCGTCTTAAGATTTATATATTCTTCGATAGCTTCGGCTACAGTCTTTTTATCTTCGGCTTCTTTGCGAGTGAGAGCGTATTGAGACGCGAGGAACTCAGCTTCTCGCTTTGTGCCCGCAGTAAAAGATTTACTGATAGTTTGACCATCCTCTTTGATGCGCACTTGAACACGCCAATTACCGGATGGAAGTTTTGTTGCTTTTGCCATAAATTACTCCTTGTTTACAAAATCTGAGGAGTATATAATTAATATAAGTCTGATATATTACTACTCCTCTTATTATGAATATGAGGCAACCGCTTACTGTAAAAAGGTACTCCTTTTCCTTTCCTCTACAGTAAGCGGTTTTCGTTATGCTTATATAATTACATGATGCCCAAACGAGTTTTCAATGCCTCTTGTAATACTTGCGAGAAATTTACATCTGCCGAAAGTGCAATTTCATTTAACCATTCAGGAATAGTGAGAGTTTTTTTAACAGCTTTGTTATTATACATTTTTTGATATTCAAGTGTATCGCAAGCAATATAATTTACAAAACTATTATCATCAATCTTAAAGTCTGATGGTAAGCTCGGAGCTGGAATTTGTTTCTGCTTGGATTCGTAAGAATATAATGTCAAAGCCAAAACATCTTCAGCCATATAAAGCGCATCGGTCAAATCATCGCCTGTTGTATAGCATCCTTCCAAGTCAGGAAAAATGACTGAATAGTTACCTTCTTTTTCTTTTGTAAATAAAGCCGGATATGTATACTTCATACTAACCTCCTAAAATATATGTCTGATATTTTCTATATCGTCAACATCTAATCTGTCATAATCGCCATTTCTGATATGCTCGACTTCATGCATATAAGTCCTTGCAATATCAGTATATGATTTATTGGAATTTAGAACAATTGTGTAAAATGGGAAACCATCATCTGTTAGCTTTGTAAAGCCGCTTACTGATGCAGGAAGCGGCAACATAATAACATTAAAATCATTCATAGAAATCCCTCACAAACAAAAAGCAAAATAACATTTTTCATACATTTTGTACGAGTTAGTTATCATTTTTGCTATTGAAGCGGTCTAAAAGGTCTTTGACGAACTGAATATCTTCCTTTTTGACATTTCTTGATGCATCGAATAGAACCTTGTAGTCGGGGTTGTCAAAGAGAAATTGAGCAAGTTCGGCGCTGTCTCTGTTGATGTAGTAGGGCGTATCGGAAGAATCATCTTTACCTGTTCGAAGATATTCTTTAGTAGTTCCGAGTGCATCGGCTATCTTTTGCATCTTTTCATCTTTTGGAGTGGAACGGCCACTCTTCCAATCAGAAAAAGTAGAACGAGTTAGTCCACACATCTTGGCAACTTCTGCATCTTTTAATCCTAACGAATCCCTTATTTTTGCATAGTCTTCATACATTTTTGTACCTCCGAAAAAAAGTTGTAAAATCCGTACAAAAATATATTGACAAGTACGAGAATCAGTACTAATATATATACAGGTGGTACGGAAATCACTACAAAATAATAATTACAGCCAAAATTATTATAACTGTTTTCCGTACGCCTTACAACATTAAAGGAAGGCGACAGATATGTATGAAAAATATGCAAATCTAAGAAGCAACGCGAATGTTACAGATTCACAGATAGCAAAAGCTATCGGAATAACGCGCTCGACCTTCTCTGACTGGAAAAGCGGAAGGTCAAATCCGAAGTTCGAAAAGCTGAAAAAGATAGCTGATTACTTCGGAGTTCCTGTGACTTACTTTTATGAAGATTGAAAGGAGCTAAATATCAGACTATGGACACTAATCTCATTGCGGGCTACAAGTCCGAGAGACAAGTGAACGAGTTCCATGCAATCATCATGTACTATGCCGGTAAGAAAGGCATCCACAAAAAAGGGGACATTGAAAAACATATGATGATATCGCATGCGGCGTTTACCAAATACTGGAAAGAGCCGTGGAAGTTCACTTTAATGCACATGACTCAAATATGTGATTACTTAGACATTCCAACAGAGGAAAGGGGAAAACTATTATGACAACACTAACAAGAGAAGAGTTTGAGGAAAAGGTTAATGAATGGTTCGCGAGCCCGAAAAAGCTCGATAAGAGTATCAAGGTCAGATTCAACGAGAAGATGGATTTTGAGATTGAATCATGCAACTGTGAAAACGATGTAGAAGAGCTTGCAGGTCTTTTTCTTGGATTTAATTTAAAGCTTGAAGAGGTTTGCAAGCTAACCGGAAGAAGTAAAAAAGAACTCATGTTTGCACTTAAAAAAGTAGCTGGTATCAAATAAGGGGAGAAGTCATGAGAGGGAAGAGAGTATTTGTTTATGCCGCATCTCTGACGGCAATCGTGGGAGTTTATTATGCGAGTGCTGCTATCATGGGAGAGGATAGTAAATCAAATTATTGCTATGCCGAAGCTGAAAGCATTTATATCGTTGGCGAAGATGAACTTGCATCATCAAGCCGCTCGTTTGAATCAGATCTGATTGATTTGGATACCGATATGGATTTAGAAAGCGATTCGGCAGCAGAATCTTTTTTTACCCAAGAACAATTAAATATTGATACTGACGAACAGATTGAAGATGAGATTAAAGAAGCAGAATGGGAACTGCTCGCCTGCCTCGTATATGCTGAGGCAGGTAATCAGGACGACAGAGGCAAAGAACTTGTTGCTGATGTTGTTCTGAATAGAGTTGATTCACCTCTTTTTCCTGATTCAATCGAAGAAGTTATATATCAGGACTATCAATTCTCCAGCGTTCTTGATGGAAATCTCGATAAAGCATTCTATCTCGTAGATCAGAGCTGTTACGATGCAGTATCGAGAGCGAGAACAAGACGTCTTGATAGCGAGATTCTATATTTTACAGCCGGAAGTTATGGCGAGTATGGAGTTCCTGCTTACAAATACGGAGACCATTATTTCTGTTATTAAGGTTAAAGGAGAGTGCGATGCTTGTAATATGCCCGATGGGGAGCGCCGTGCAGAGAGAGGTAAGTAACTTAAAAGGTGAAGATTTCTGCAAAGGAAGATGCGGCAAATCTTACACAAAGTATGAAAGCATGTATATATGTTTGGAATGCAGAAGACTATTTCTAGACAAGGATACGAGGGCAGAAAAATGACAATTGGAACAGCAAGACAACTAATATTGTTTCTCATGAGCCATCAAGACGACTTGATAACGCAATATAAGCTTACAGTTGTTGGCAAGAATGCAAAGAGAAGCTTAAACGCAAATAGTTACTTTCATGTGTTGTGTGACAAGTTATCAAAAGCAATAGGCCGCAGCATGGCATTTACAAAAAATATGCTAGTCGGACGATATGGTGCAGTAGAATGGCTCTCTGAGGGCGAATATTTAGTCTATAAGACAAATGCGCCGCCTGAGTACATGATGGAGCAAGAAACGCCTCATACAAGGCTTATAAAGGTGACTAAGGAAAAAGGAAAAGAAGTTTACTTTTACGCAATATACAAAGCTACAAGAGATTACACAGTTAAAGAGTTCCAGCGACTGCTTGAAGGCACGATTGATGAATGCAAAGAGCAGGGGATTGAAACAATGACTCCTAAAGAAATTGAAAAACTTCTTGCTAAATGGGAGAGCAAATCGGAGGATTAAAAAAACATGGCAGAATCAAAAAGATTTTACTGGCTAAAGCTTAAGGATGATTTTTTTGAACAGAAAGAGACAAAAAAACTCAGAAGTATTGCAGGCGGGGATACATATACTTGCATATATCTTAAAATGCTACTCAGAAGTCTAAAGAGTGGCGGTGTGATGTGTTATGAGGGATTTGAAGATACTTTCGCAGAAGAAATTGCACTCGATATCGATGAGGGTCCCGATGATGTAACAGTCGTTTTACAGTTCTTGGAAAAATACCATCTAGTTGAATATAGCGAGAGCGGAAGTGAATTAAAACTCACAGCTACAGAAAACATGACTATCTCAGAGGGTATGAGTGCCGAAAGAATGCGCAGAATGCGTAAAAAAGAGGATGCTCCAAAAATTGAAACGTCACAATGTGACGCACATGTGACAGAGCGTGACGAAAATGTGCGCACAGAAAATCACATTGTTCAAAAAAGTGGCGAAGAGATAGAGAAAGAGATAGAGATAGATAAAGAGATAGATAAAGAGATAGATAAAGAGATAGAGAGAGATAGAGATGCAAGAGGAAGAGAGAGTGGCACATCTGACGATGTGTGTGAGACAAAGTCTCACGAAAAGACTTTTGCAGATGTTATTCCGGATGATTTACCAAATGCATCTAAGAGAGCAGAGCTAAAACAAGTAATAAATGCTTGGAATGATTTGGTGCCTTATGGTATACAACCGGTTAAAAGCATTAAATCATCATCCAAGAGATATAAGAGTTTAAATGCAAGGCTAAATGAGTACGCTCTAAGGGATATGCTAGATGCAATTAACAATATCAAAAATAGCAGGTTCCTAAGAGGGCAAAATTCCAGAGGTTGGACTATAACGTTTGACTGGTTTGTTCTTCCGAGCAATTTTATCAAGGTTTTAGAGGGCAACTATAACGATAAGCTTGCAGATACAGCAATGAGCGGGGCTTATGTTGCAGGGAATAATGCTACAAGAGATGCGCCGCACATAATCGGCGGAGTGAACTATTCAGGGCTTAATCAGTTCTTACAAGGGGGTTCGTAATGACGAAAGAGGAATTTGCGAGGATAGTAGCGGCAATATTATCAATGTTTCCGAAATGCGATTTGAACTCAGCTCAAGCAGTAGCGCTTTGGTACGAGCTTTTAAAAGACTATCCCTACAAGGCAGTCTATGAAGCCACGCTTCAATGCTTCAGGGAGAGTAAGTTCGCACCGATGCCATCAGACATCATCGAGAATATTCGCAGAAGATACGGCAAAGAGGACAGACCAAATGCCATGGAAGCATGGAGTCTTGTGTACAAGGCAATATGCAATAGCGGATATCATGCAGTCGAAGAGTTCGAAAAGCTTCCCGAGCTTGTTCAAAAAGCAGTCGGAAGTCCTGAGAACTTAAAAGAAATGGCCTGTATGAGACTTGAAACTGTTGAGAGCGTTGAGCAGTCGCATTTTATCAAGATATACAACATCGAATGCCAAAGGAGGGATATGGACAAAGAGCTGAATCCAAAGTGGCTCGTAGAAAAAGTTAATGAGCAGTTGTTACTGGCAGAAAACGATAGTCAAAAGATTGAAATGCAAGGAGCTTAAAACATGAATAGCATAATAGCAGTCGATGAGGAGTATAGATGCTTTATATGCGGCAGTACAGAGCATATTGAAGAGCATCACATCTTCGGAGGGAGCAACAGGAAATGGTCAGAGGAGTACGGCCTTAAAGTACACCTGTGCAAGCACCACCACACCGGAGACATCAATGGAAGGAGCGAAGCGGTACATTTCAACGCTTATGTAATGGACTACATGCACATGATAGGACAACAAGAGTTTGAAAGGATTCAGAGAGAGCAGGGACTTAGCCAAGAAAAGGCAAGAATAGAGTTCCGTAGAGTGTTTGGTAGAACTTATCTTTGAGAGGAGGATAAAACAATGCAAATTTCTTACACAAACCAAAGAACTGTAGTAAACAGATTCGAGGATCTGAAAGCGGGAGAGGTTTTTAAAAGCCAAAATTTTATTTACATGAAGATTGTAGGAAACAGCTGCAGTGCAGTTAATCTTGAAACGGGCAGCAGAAAAGGGTTCAGACCGAGCTCATACATCACAAAAATAAATGCAACATTGCAGATTGAGAGGGAAAGAGCATGAACAAAGTTATTATCATGGGGAGACTTACAAGAGACCCCGATGTTAGATGGACACAAGGACAAGAGCAAATGTGTATCGCAAGATATACGTTGGCAGTCGATAGGAGAGTAAAGAAAAGGGAAGAGGGGCAAGTTACAGCGGATTTTATAAGCTGTGTCGCGTTCGGAAGAAACGGTGAGTTTGCTGAGAAGTATCTCAAAAAGGGAACCAAGATTATCATTTGCGGAAGAATCCAAACAGGAAGTTATACCAACAAAGACGGTATCAAAGTCTATACAACGGATGTAGTAGTCGAAGAACAAGATTTTGCAGAGAGCAAACGTGAATCAGACGAAAGTCAAAACCCAAATAACGAGTCAAGCGGTTCGGCAGCAGATGATTTCATGAACGTACCTGATGAAAGCGAATTACCATTCGATTGATGACAGTAGATTTTCGATTCTAGGCGCTTTTGAACATAAAAACATATAAATGTCCCAAATGATGTTTAAAAGCTCTTAGAAACGAAAATAGAGAGTGAGAAAAGGGGATAAAGATGAACATCGGAGATAAGTATATTGGTGTAGTACAAAATATCAGACTGACAGCCAACAGACTTAAGAGCGAGATTGAAGTATTTGAGAATATAGCAACATCAACTTCAATCGCTCTGCAAGAGAAAGTTCAAACATCTCCAAAAGGCGATGCAATTCCGAGGGTAATAGCTGAGATTGAGGATAAAAAAGAGAGCATTGAGCAATTAAATTACATAACACTCGAACTTTTGTCCCAAATGTCTATGCTTATTGGTAAATTAAGCTCGGAGGCAAGCCAAGAAGTCTTAATATCGAGATATATCAGGATGAGAAGTCATGGAATGGCATCATATGAGCTCGGAATATCAAAAAGGCATGAAGTAAGAGTATTTGGAAGAGCAAAAATGCAACTTGAAAGTTTAAGCGACACAGTAGTCTATAAAAGGCTAAATGATGAGCTTGATGAAGTCACGGAAATACTAAAAAACATGAAATGAGGGAGAGGACATGAAGAGAGGACAAGAAGAGTATTTGAATTTTTCAAGACAAGTAGCACTTAGAGAACTCACTCAAAAAAGAGATGTAATCGAGCGAAATGGGCGAGCGTACGTAGTAAGTACGCTCCAAACAATTGATTACGGATGGGAAACAATGATTTTTGAGCTAATACGAGAGGATGATTTTATAAGACTTGGTGAGTCGATATATGAGGATCATTATGTATCAGAACGTGAAGCATATGCATCGCATGACTGGCTTGTAAAAAATTGGGAGGTTGAATATGAGAGGCGTGAAAGATAATACGGGTTTTTACTCAAATATCGGAGTAGATGAAGAAATCAGAGAAAAGGTTTCCGTAGGCGATATAGTAAAGTATATCGACATTGAAAACAAGAAAAAAGTCGAAATTGAAGCTATAGTTATCGGCAAGTATGTCAATTTTTGTATGCTTGTCCCAAACAGAAGATACATAGACGAAAAAGCGAAGAAATCGCAAAGATTTTGCAAACTATACAGAGACTTAATACTAGACTAAGAGGCAAAATGGAGACATTAAAAGAGACAATCATAATTTTGATAATAGCAATGATAATGCACATAGCGATAACAGTAATTGTATTTTTTACGGATATACCGGAGGATATGGATGAAATACAACGCAAGAACAAAAAGCTGTAGTAAATGCACAACTAAACTTCTGATGGAGCTTCAAATAAACAATGCAAACAAGAAAGTAAAAGAAGCTCAAGAAGTATCAAGGATAGCAATGCCGCTTACATTTGCGGCGATTGCTATTGGAATATGGGAAGGAGAGAAAGAAAAGTCAGTTCCGGAAGATGAGATTTTTAATGACATCGAAGATTTCTTTGCCAGAGCGAATAAAGTTCTGGATGAGAACGAAGGAAAAGGGATAGAACTGATAAAAAGATGCAATGAGATAACAGGAATTGAAATTGTAGCTGAAACAGATGTGGAGGAATTAGAAAATGCCGACCAAAGAGGAAATTGAAAAAATGCGTATTGAGATTAAAAAGAGAAATCAAAAAGAGTGTTCAAAAGCATATAAAATATTAAATTGTTATATTCAAAGTAGAGGAAAAGACAAAGATATAGATTTGCTAAATGTGATAATTGAGCAAACTGAGATTTTAAACGAAAGTATGTATGATACGCGTATCCAAAGAGTTATATGCATGGAAGAGATGGCAGAGCTTCAAAAAGAGATATCCAAAAACTTGAGAGGAAAGCAAAACAGAGAAGAACTTATTAAAGAAATGGCAGATGTTTATATATGCCTAGAAAATCTTAAACACATATTTGAAGTGGATGATGAGGAATTTGAAAACAAGATACGTGAAAAAGTAGATAGAAACGCAGAAAATGCATATAAACAATGGATAATGTCGAATTTGAATGTGTAATTATACAGGAACGCTTGATGAGCCAATATTAATCATAAAAATAAAGTGATAAGGAGACAAACATATGCAGACCGTCTGTCAGAACAAAGAATCGTTAAAAGTGATAATGAAAACTTCGAAAAAGATGGATGAATTACTCATGGATATGGACGAGGAAGTTTATAGTATTTTGGAAAGTGAAATGTTTGCAACGCCAAAAAAAATAGTAGACAACAAAGAACTTCAGAATCATTTGATGTTTATGCGCGAGGAAATGTGCAAAATATGGGATGAGTGCAAAAAAATCAGAGATTACACGGAATTAAGTAGGATATATATAGATGAAGTGGAAAAAAGAGAGTCTTAAAGGCTCTCTTTTTAATTAAAAAAGGCAGCAGATGATATAACAATAAAATCTCAAAAGGCAGCAGATGATATAACAATAAAATCTCAAAAGGCAGCAGATGATATAACAATAAAATCTCAAAAGGCAGCAGGCAAATAGATCTGATTACATGGTCGTTTTTGTAATAAACTTGCAATATCTGTAATAAAATGTAAAGAAAAAAGTTTTTCAAATAAACAAAAAGTACATTATATATATAAAAAGTATTATATATATACCCAAAAAATAAAATTTTAAACAATTAAAAACACGTTTAAACTCAGCAGGCACAAGGCTTTTAAAGATTTTGAAATAGTTAAAACTCTTTAACATGTCACTAGTATGTCACTAGTATGTCACTAGTATGTCACCCCCTCAATGCAATAAAGTGTATAATGACGAAAGAAAAATAAGTAAGTGAATTTCTTTCGAATCTTATCCTCTCAAAACGGAATAACCCCCTGTACAAAAGAGAAGTCTTCCCCCCGTGGGCTTCTCTTTTTCCGTAGAAGGAGACTATATGCAAAAGAGATACCGCCCCGACAAAGATGGAACCCACAGGGCGCAATTCGATAAGAATAAGAAGATAATATTAGCAACGCAAGAAGTATGTGCGATATGTGGTCAGCCTGTTGACAAGAGTCTTAAGTATCCACATCCTTTATCGGCAACAATAGACCATATCATTCCGGTCGACAAAGGAGGCCACCCCTCTAACATCGACAACCTTCAGCTTGCTCACTTCTCTTGCAACAGAGCAAAGAGCGACAAGATTTTGATGCAAAATGCATCGAAAGCAGAAAAAAATAAGCAAAACGCAGCCATAAATAACAGAAATTTGCCGCTGTCGATGGACTGGACTAAATATCGTGCTGAAAATTAAAAAATATAGGGGGTATGGGCCCGCGCCGGTGTCGTCCCGACACTCGCGCCGTCACTGTGAGAATTTTCGCGAGCATATTTTGAAGTAAAAGGGAAAAATTAAAGAAACAAATTAAGGAAACAACTAATTATCGTGAGATATCGGGTATTTGGGACAAAATGAAAAAAATAAACAAACAGATTGAAAATAACATAGTAGATGAGCATTTGAACGGCTCCAGCATCAGAGACATTGCCAAAATTACAAAAGCCAGTAAAAACACGGTTTCAAAGTATGTCAAAGAGGTTGAAGATTCGCCTTGGATGATACAAATAATAAGTCAGGCAAAAGACTTTGGAGTGTACCAAACAGAGAATTTAAGACTTTATAGATTGCTTTCGGATGTGCGAGAGCAATATGACGCATGCAAAAAAATTTACGAGAAGGATGGAAGTATTCCGGTGCTCACTCAGATAAATAAAAGCGGTGAAGAGTACAAAGTCAAAAATCCGCTCGTAACAACAATGATTGACCTCCGTAAGCAAGATTTTGATATATGTCAAAAACTTGGCTTTTTACCTGATACAAGTAACAATGCAACGGACACTCCGCAAGAAAATAAGCTTGAAGCGATATTAAAAGCAATTAATGAGGATTGAAAATGGCAAAAGGGATTCAATATTTAAGGCAAAAGTTAGCAATTAAGCAGATAAGAGTAAGAACTAGATATAGTTTTTATGAAATGAAGAATCTAACAAAAGATTTTGGGATATCTACTCCGCCCGATTTGAGATATTGGATGGGTTCGCTTGGATGGTGTGCCAAATCTGTAGATTCACTTGCAGATAGGCTTCAATTTTACAAGTTTGCTGATGACAATTTTGATTTAAATACAATATATCAATTAAATAATGCAGATACGCTGTTTGATTCGGCGATTCTTTCGGCTTGTATATCATCATGCAGTTTCATATATATACGCGCGGATGAGAATGGTTATCCTGCGCTTCAAGTAATTGATGGTTCAAGAGCTACAGGAATCATCGAACCAAGGACAAACATGTTGCAAGAAGGCTATGCAGTTCTGGAAGAGGATGATAATCATAATCCTACGCTTGAAGCATATTTTGAAAAAGGCCTTACAACATTCTATCCAAAAGGAGAAGAACCTTATTCGGTTGAAAATCCTGCACCGTATCCACTTCTTGTTCCGATTATTTTTAGACCTGACGCTAAAAGGCCATTTGGACATTCGAGGATTTCAAGAGCTTGTATGTCAATTCAAGGCTCTGCAATCAGGACGATTAAGAGGTCAGAGATAGCTGCAGAATTTTATTCGTATCCTCAAAAATATATAACAGGACTTTCACAAGACGCCGAGAGGATGGAGAAATGGAAAGCAACAATGTCTTCACTTTTGACATTCACAAAAGACGAGGATGGAGATAGTCCAACAGTTGGAGCTTTTAGTCAAGCTTCAATGTCTCCTCACACGGATCAGCTCAAGATGCTTGCAGGTCTTTTTGCAGGAGAAACAGGGTTAACACTCGATGACCTTGGATTTGCTTCCGGCAATCCGCAAAGTGCTGATGCAATTAAAGCATCACATGAGAATTTGAGACTCATCGCGAGAAAGGCTCAAAAGAATTTTGGAATAGGATTTCTTAATGCAGGATATCTTGCCGCATGTATAAGAGATGATTTTCCATATGAAAGAAATCAGCTTTATATGACACATGCAATATGGGAACCCGTCTTTGAACCGGATGCATCGCAACTTGGAGTTATAGGCGATGCAGTTGTTAAACTCAATCAAGCGCTTCCAAACTACCTTGATGGAGAGTCAATAAGACAGCTTACAGGAATCGAAGGAACAGTATGATATGGAGTGAATTAAAAGCAGAATTTGATAAAATATATAATTCCGATTCATTGTGCATCGAAGTTCAAGAAAAAATTGAGAACGGAACATTAACATACGCCAAGGCGAACGAATACGCGATAAAGATTGGTGAGAAGATGGCTAAGTTTTTAAATGATAATAATGCACTTCCGGAAGGAATAAGCTATGAAGAAGCCAAGAGCATCCTGACAGATTCTCTTGGCTATTCTTATAAATTAGCATCGAACGCGGCATGTGCTGCACAAAAGAAAGTTAATGATGATGCAGAAATAGGGTTAAATGCAGTATCACCAAAATATCAAAAAGATAGAATTGATGGACTGGCTAAAGAAATCTCGTCAAAAGGATATGCCAATATTAAAAATTCTGTCGATGATCAGATTGTAAACTTTACTCAGTCGGCGGTTGATGATACAGTTTCTGTTAATGCATATTTTCAAGCGCATTCGGGGCTTAGTCCTAAGATTAAGAGAATTGCTGAGTTTAGATGTTGCAAGTGGTGTAGTAATCTTGCAGGAACATATGATTATCCTGCTCCGAATGATGTTTACAGAAGGCATTCAAATTGCAGATGCACAACAGAATTTGTGGCAGGCAAGAAAAAGCAGGATATTTGGAGCAAGAAGATAATTCATGATGGCAGCAAGACGGCAAAGCTAAGAAAAGAAAGCCCAATATCATCAAAAGTTAGATTTAAGACTCAGGAAATGCCAAGAGATGAATATATAAAAGCTGTAAGCTTGTGGGATAAATACGAAGAAGTTAAAATACATTACGAAGGTGGGAAAGAAAGACTTTATGAAGAGCTAGATAATAATTTGACTTACGAAGAGAAAATGAGTGCGACTATAAACAAGAATGTTGGTAACTACCGTTACACGGCTTTGCATAAAGGACATAATCAGTATAAAATTATCAAAGAAGTACCGCTAGATCCAATAGAAAAAATGTTCAAGGAAGAATATGGAGAGTTATATGAGCAGTTATTTGGATAATTTTGATAAAGATGATATTGAAAACATAAAAAAGATAGCACTGATACTAATGGAAAAATACGGCGATAAAGATTTTAATAAAGGCATAGCCGTAAGCTTAACTTCAAAATCAGAAATAGAAAAGATGTTAACATTTTTAGAAATAAGGCAGAATATTTCAAAAAAAGACGTGCTAGAAAAACTAGTAGAAATAATTGGAGAAAAAGGGAATGGCTAAAGACGATTACAATGTAATCAAATTTAAAATATTAGTTTATTTATATGCTTGCGCTAAAAGAAAGTTAGTATTTGATGAAGTTGCATTTAAAAAAGCAGCTGGAGATATAAACGAAGAATATTTAATGTATATCCTCAGGAATATGCAAGATGATATGTACATAAAAGGCCTATTATTCGTAAAAGCGTGGGGAAATGAATATATTCTCGCAAGTTCACTTCAAGAAAATCCGCCAGAGATTACATCATATGGTATTGAAGAAGTAACAGATAATGACCGCACAGACAAAATAAAGAAAATGCTTATTGAAAGCGCAGACATAATAGCAAGTCTAATAAAGATTGTATTGTAACATCAAGCATCTCGAAAGAGGTGCTTTTTTAATGCCAAAGTTCAGGAGGTAAAACGCATATGCGCAGGACTAGAGCACCTGATAAAAAACTAAATAGCAAATAACGGAGGTGAGCACATGACGCGAAGAGGCCGTCAAACTCCCACAAAATCCGTTATTAAACCTTATACACGCACAAAAGGCACTCAAGCAGTAAAATTATATTCCTTAATTGGAAAAAGCGCGCAAGAGTGGCAACAATTACTTGTATATGATATTATGGCGGTCGGTGATGATGGCTTATGGGTTCACAATGAGTTTGGCTATTCGGTTCCAAGACGAAATGGTAAAACAGAAGTAGTCTACATGAGAGAACTTTGGGGACTTTTTAAAGGTGAGCACATAATGCATACAGCGCATCACACATCAACAACACATGCATCTTGGGAAGTACTCACGTCTTGGCTTGATAAGATAGATATTGAATATAAATCTATAAAAGCCAAGGGGCAAGAAGTAATCTTTATTCCTGCGACAGGTGGAAAAATTGAGTACAGAACAAGAACGGCCAAAACAGGCCTTGGTGAAGCTTACGATCTTCTTGTTATTGACGAAGCTCAGGAATATACAACGAGCCAAGAATCAGCAATTAAATATACAATATCAAGTTCGAAGAATCCGCAATGTATAATGCTTGGAACACCGCCGACAATGTATAGTTCCGGTGATGTATTTGAGAAATACAGAACAGATACTTTATCCGGTGAAAAAGACGGAGCCGGATGGGCTGAATGGGGCAATTATAATGAAAATGCAGATATAAATGATTCGGAATGCTGGTATGAGGCAAATCCTTCACTCGGCTATATTCTCACTGAAAGAGCAATTAGAAGCGAAATAAAAGGTGGGGATGATGAGGTGCTCGATTTTAGAATCCAGCGACTCGGGATTTGGATGAGCAGAAATCTCAAATCGATCATATCAGAAAATGAATGGAATTATCTGCAGGTTGATAAACTTCCTAAGCTTAAAGGTAAAATCTATGCAGGAGTTAAGTTCTGCAATGATAAAGAACATGTCTCGATGTCGATAGCTGTCAAATGCAAAGATAGCGAAGATATATTTGTTGAATGTATTGATAGCAGAAATGTTAAGCAAGGTAACAAGTGGATTATAGATTTTCTTTCGGCAGCAGATATTGATACAGTCGTTGTTGATGGCGAGAATGGCCAACAGCTTCTTGCCGAAGAAATGAAGAAAAATCATTTAAAAAAGCCGTTGATTCCGAAAGTAAGTCAAGTAATAATGGCGCATACGAAGTTTGAACAAGGACTTAATGAATGTACAATAAAGCATGGGAATCAACCGTCAGTATTGCAATGTGTAAGCAACACAGAAAAGCGTGCAATCGGTTCAAAAGGTGGTTGGGGATACGATACTATCAGAGAGGGTATAGATATATCAATTCTTGATAGTATTGTTCTAGCTTATTGGTGCTGTAGCGTGTCCAAGGATAAGAAAAAACAAGAAATAAGTTATTAAAAGCATTCCTATATCTTAGGAGTGCTTTTTAATATTACGGATACCAACCGGTTAAATGGGAGAAAGGGAACCACAATGTCAGATTTTAAACCAATTGAAACACAAGAAGAACTGGACAAGATTATTGCTGAAAGAGTTGCAAGAGCAAAAGCTACAGTTGCTAAGGAGTTTGAAGGATACCTTAGCAAAGAAGAATATGAAAAGCTCTTGAATAACGCAAAGCAAGAATATGAAAACAGTTCTAAGAAACTAAATGAAACTTTGGAAGAGCTAAAGTCGCAGAATAAAAAATACGAGTCCGCTTCGGTAAAAGCGAGAATTGCGCATGAAATAGGTCTTCCGTATGAAATGGCTTCTAGACTTACAGGAGAAACAGAAGAAGAAATCACCAAGGATGCCGAAGCTCTTAAAGCAATATTTGGAGATGGTAAACCTTCGAGAAAAGCTCCTGAAGCCAGTAGCGAACCACTCGCAACAAAAGAAGGGCGCGAGATGGCGGCATATAAAAACATGCTTAAGAAGATGGAAGGAGAATCATAATTATGGCAACACAGTCAATGGGAACAATGTTTCCGCAGGAATTAGTAGAAGATTTGCTTAACAAAGTAACAGGGAAGAGCTCAATCGCAAAGCTCGCAACTCAGAAACCTATAGCATTCACAGGACAGAAAGAGTTCACATTTTCAATGGATAACGAAATTGATATCGTTGCAGAAAATGGAGCCAAGTCTCATGGTGGTATTACAGTTGCGCCTGTAACAATCATACCAATTAAGTTTGAGTATGGCGCTAGAGTATCGAACGAGTTCATGTATGCATCAGAAGAGAGAAAGATTGATATTCTCAAAGCATTTAATGATGGATTTGCAAAGAAAGTTGCAAGAGGTCTTGACCTTGCCGCATTCCATGGCGTAAATCCAAGAACGGGTAAAGCGTCAACTGTAGTTGGAGAGAACTATCTCGATAAGAAGATAGAGACAAAGATTACATATAATGCAGATACTGCAGATGAAAATCTTGATGCCGCAGTTCAGGCAGTTGAAACAGCTGATGGTGAAGTAACAGGTATTGCACTTGCACCAAGCTTCACATCAGCAATGTCAAAGATTAAGGTCAATGGCGTTGTTCAGTATCCTGAGTTTAGATTTGGCGGTAAGCCTGATTCATTCGTAGGAATGCCGCTTGATGTAAATAAGACTGTATCTGACATGGACGTTACAGACAATGCATCATACGGATATGTTGGAGATTTTGCAAATGGTCTTAAGTGGGGCTATGCAAAAGAAATTCCGTTCGAAGTAATCGAATATGGATGCCCTGACAACGATACAGAAGCAGGTGACCTTAAAGGACACAATCAGGTATACCTCAGAAGCGAAGTATATCTTGGCTGGGGATTCCTGCTTGATTCGTTCGCAAAGATTTGCACACCTGCAGAATGATAATAGGAGGAGAAGCATGAAGTACCGTAATAAGAATAACGGTCGCATCTTCGAAACAACTTCAGTACTTACAGGCAAGGTTTGGGAGAAGATTCCTTCTCCCTCCGAACCTGTTATATCTCCTGAGATAGAAGTAGAAGAGGAGCAGGAAGAAGAACTCGAAGAGCAGACCGAAAATGAAGGAAAAGAAGATTCAGAAGAATCTGAAGAAAAAGAAGAAACTAAAAAAACAAAAACAAAAACTGCTAAGTCTAAGAAAAATTAAGGATAATAATATGGCTTATTTGACTCTTGAAGAATTTAAACAAATAACAGGCATGTCTCTTACAAACGAGCAAACAGAAAGAGTAACTGCTCTCATTCCCATAGCGTGTTCGGAACTAAATGTCGAAGCGTCAAAGTATGGGAAAGATATGAGTGAGTTTTGCGAAGACGAAGATTATTTAAATCTTGTAAAAGAGATACTTTCTACTGCAATAGCAAGATATATAAGCACGGAAGCTTCAGCATCTCCGATGTCACAGGTATCTGAAAGCGCGCTTGGGTATTCCTTATCCGGAACGTATCTTGTCCCGGGAGGGGGCTTGTATCTTACGAGCGGCGAAAAGAAAAGACTAGGACTTCTTAGGCAAAAATATGGCGTTCTCGACATGTGGGAGGCTAACGATGGGAATGATTAAGGGAATAACTATAAAGCTTATAACGCTTGTCGAAGATGGGACTGATGATTTCGGTGCACCGACATATACTGAAAGCTTTGAAGAAATAGAAAACGTTTTAGTCGGAGAGCCTACAAGCGACGATATCACGAGCGACATGGATATGTATGGTAAAAGGCTTGCTTTTACTCTTGCGATTCCAAAAGGCGATACTCACGAGTTCAAGGATCAGATTGTCGAGATGGATCCGACAGGGCGTGAAGAAAATTTTCAAAGATTTAGAGTGTATGGTGATATCACATCAGGAATAGAATCCATGATACCTCTCTCGTGGAATAAGAAAGTGAAGGTTGAAAGATATGAGTAATGTCAAAGTCGTTCTTAACCGCCAAGGCGTTAAAGATATGCTAAAAAGTGATGAAATGATGGCGATTTGCAAAGAATATGCAGATGGTGTTGCAGAGCGTGCCGGAGACGGTTATGAAGTGTCCACATACAACGGCCGTACAAGAGTTAATGCTCAGATAGCACCAAAAACAGTTCAAGCAATTCGCGATAATATGAAAAATAATACACTTTTGAAGGCGGTGAAATGATGATTGAAAAGACAATAAGACTATATCTTGAATCTGAACTTAATATTCCGGTTTATATGGAGTCTCCTAAAGATGCTCCAGAAGAATTTATTCTTTTGGAAAAGACTTCGAGCAGTGAACGAAATCATGTATTGCATGCCACACTTGCAATTCAGTCCTATGCATCTTCAAAGCAAAAGGCAGCAGAACTTAATGAAAAAGTAAAAGACATACTTCGAACTTCAAGAGATTATTTAGACAATGTATCTGCATCAAAGCTTAATGCTGATTACGATTACGCAGATACAAGCAAGAAGAAATACAGATACCAAGCAGTTTTCGATTTTACTTATTTGGAGGACTAAGAAATGGATAAAAATAACACTTCAAATGTTGCAACAGGTAAGCCTAAAGTAGGCGGTGCAATATTCAGAGCTCCAAAAGGAACAGCACTTCCGACATCCGCAACAGCAGAACTCGATTCCGCATTTGTGAACATGGGCTATATTTCAGAAGATGGCTATACAAACAATAATACGCCTGAATCAGATAATATTAAAGCTTGGGGCGGCGATATTGTATACGTTTATCAATCCGAAAAGAGTGATGAGTTTGGTATGACATTCATCGAGTCTCTTAATCCGGAAGTGCTAAGGGCTGTATACGGAGATTCTAATGTAACAGTCAGCGATGATGGTGATATTACAGTAAAAGCCAATTCCACAGAGCTTGAAGAGTGGGCATGGGTTATTGACACGGTTCTTAGAGGTTCAACTCTTAAGAGAACTGTTATTCCATGTGCAAAAATTACTGAAGTTGGTGAAATTACATATGCCGATGAGGATCTTGTAGGATACGAAACAACAATTCAGGCAACTCCTGACGAAGATGGAAATACTCACTATGAATACATTCACAAATCATCATCAACAACTACAGATACAACAGCAGATACTACAGACACAACTGATGGAGACTAAGTATGATTAATGGAAAGACAAAAGACGGATTCGAATATATTTTAAGTGATGCAGCGCTTGATAATATGGAGCTTGTTGATGCTTTAGAAGAGCTTGACGAGGGTAATACGCTTGCGGCGGCCAAAGTCATAAGTCTTCTTCTTGGCAAAGAGCAGAAAAAAGCGTTCTATAAATTTTACAGAACCGAATCAGGTAATGTTCCTGTTGAGAAAGCGTGCACTGTACTTAAAGAGATATTCGAAGGCGCTGAAGAAACAAAAAACTCTTGACCCTTTCCGCAATTATACAGGTAGCCAAAAATGAACTCGTATGTGATTTGGCACAAGTTTATGGCATTTTTGATTATAAGAATATGCCCGCAAGATTAATAGCTACACTTGCAATAGGTCTCGAAGAAAATTCGAGAGTTATGAAGAAACTTGCAGGCCAAACATATAATTTGCAAGAAATGTTACTTGCGACAATTGCTGATAGATTGTCGCTTTTAATTTATATGCAAAGAGGCGATAAGAGAGCACCAAAACCGGAACTTTTGACAGAAATTCTTGCAGGAAATAAACACAGCAAGAAAAAGACGGAAGTTACAGCGTACTTATCGCCTGATGAGTTCGAAGCGGCAAAGAGGAAAATCTTGGAGGGATAAATATGGCTACAGAACTTGCACAAGCATATGTACAAATTATTCCTTCAGCGCAAGGAATAAAAGGAAAATTATCAAATATATTAAATAACGAGGCATCAAATGCGGGCAAGAGCGCAGGAAGTCTTTTAGGTAATGGCATAGGCGATGCATTAAGTGGTACAACAGGAAAAATATCAGCTTGGACTGTTGCGGCAGGTAATCTGATAGCAGATTTTGCAGAAAGTGCGGCCAGTAAACTAGCTGATATCGGCAAAAGTGCAATAAGTGCAGGAGCTGATTTGGAACAGTCCATTGGTGGTATTACAACGCTTCTAGGAAATGATGGTAAGACTGTTGAAGATTATTATCAGGCAAACATACAAGGCGGCATGGATGCAGTAGCGGCAATGAAATCGGCGCAAGAGGAATTTAATGCATTTGCAAGTGTTGAAAACAAAGTTTTCGATAATGCAAATAAGGCATTTGCTACTGCGGGAGTATCAGCAAACGATTATATGCAAAACATAACAAGTCTTGTTCCTGCACTTAATCAAGTAATTGATGATACAAGCGTTGTTGCAGATATTGCCGATACGGCCATGCAAGATATGTCGGATAATGCAAATAAGATGGGTACAGATTTAACATCTATTCAGAATGCATATCAAGGTTTTGCAAAACAAAATTACACTATGCTGGATAATTTGAAACTTGGTTACGGCGGCACCAAAGAAGAAATGAAAAGGCTCCTTGAAACAGCAGGAGAAATTGACAATGTTGATTATGATATCAGTAGCCTTGCTGATATTATTACGGCCATACATACGATTCAAGAGCAAACAGGAATAACAGGAACAACGCTTCAAGAAGCTCAAACTACAATGTCGGGCTCGATGTCAATGCTATCTGCATCTTGGCAAAACCTTCTCGCAAACATAACGCTTGGTAATGATGTTACTGAATATATCAGTGCTACTTTCGAATCAGCAGGCTATGTAATGCAAAATTATGGTAATGCTATAAAAAATGTTTTAACCGGAATACCTACTGCAATATCGCAAGCATTCAGTACTATTGATATTGGAGCAGGAATTGCAAGCAAAATAACAAGCGGAATAACAGCAATACAAGAAATTTTACCTCTTTGGGTAAGCGCCGGAGGTCAACTTGCAAGCGGTATCTTTTCGGGAATACAGCTTGCATGGCCGACAATTATGACGAGTTTTACAGGTTTAATATCAACGATTTTGCAAGCTATTACATCGCATGGCGCGGAAATTATGACGGGCGGTGCAAATATCATTACATCGCTTATGTCGGGAATATTACAGAATATTCCACAACTTATCCCTAAAGCAGTCGAAGCGGTTGGAAGTCTTGTAAATGGATTTACGCAAAACCTTCCAAGAATAGTTGAAAGCGGTATATCAATGGTTTCATCGCTTCTTACAGGTCTTGCAAATGCACTTCCAAGTTTAATACCTATGGCTCTACAGCTTATAGTTTGCATCGTAAATACAATTATAAGTTCACTTCCGCAAATTGTTCAAATGGCCGCAAACGTTGTTAAAACGTTCGCAACGAGTTTTGTCAATTCACTCCCGCAGATAATTACAACAACTTTGAAGCTTGTAAGTTCTATTTTGCAAACGTTAATTACTAATTTGCCAAAGTTTCTACAGGCAGGTTCGAACTTGCTCAAAGAAATAGTAAAAGGTATTTTGTCATATCAAGCGACAATGCTTATGCAGATACCAAAGATTACCGGAAGCATTATCGAAAAGTTTAAAAGCGTTGATTGGGCGAGTGTAGGTAAAAATATCTTACAAGGAATAGGAAATGGTATCGCCGATGCAGTTACAGGTCTTGTCGATACGGCTATTAAAGCATGCGGTAAGCTTGTCGATAGTGTTAAGTCATTCTTTGGAATTGCATCGCCTTCAAGGCTTATGGCCAAAGAAGTCGGAAGATTCATTCCGGAAGGTATGGCCATGGGTATCGACAATTCGCTCGATAGTGTCAAAAAGTCGATGGCAAGAGTTAATAATGCAATACTAAACGGCACGGATTTTGATAGTTCTATAAATGTAAGCGGAAATGCTTCTTATGGTAGCGGTTTTACTCAAAATATTACTATCAACTCTCCGAAAGCTCTTAGCCCATCTGAAACGGCTCGCCAAACGAGAAATCAAACAAGAAGAGTTATATTGCAACTAAAAGGAGGGACCGCATGAATAGAAAAATAACATGCAAGAACGAAGATGATGTTGAAATTATCTTTACCTCTGACTTTAGCCCATTGCTTCTTATGGATGCCGATGGGCTTTATGATGTTCAAAACAACGTAACGACTTCCGCTAATACTATGATAAATGGCTCGACTTATCAGGGCTCAGTTCAGAAAGAGAGAAACATTGTTTTAACTGTTGCAAGTAAGTCTGACCATCAGGGAAACAGAGAGCTGCTTAGAAGATGTTTTAAATCCGGAAGTAAAGGAACGTTGACTTATGAAGAAGGAACTGAAAAGAGACAGATTGGTTATTATGTAGAAAGCATAGACCCCGATTCGAGAGAACGAGTAAGGCAAGCGACAATAAGTCTTATTTGCCCTGACCCTTTTTTCGAAGATTTGACAGATACAACGAAAGTTATGGCCGGATGGGTAGGAGGTTGGACTTTTCCGCATAAATTTCAAAAGGAAGGCGAGCCTTTTGCTAAGAGACAGACCGAAAAGCTTCTTGTTATCGAAAATTATTCAGCTGCAGATAATATTGGGCTTACTTTTACTTTGAAAGCTGTCGGAGATGTATCAAATCCGTCTTTGAAGCATGTTGAAAATCAGCAAACAATAAGCATTGGGTCTGAGAGCAATCCTTTTTCTATGGAAGCGGGAGACATTCTTACGATCACAACCGGAACAAATAACAAACATGTATATTTCACGCATGATGGCGATACCGAAGAGATAAACGAGTATTTAACGGAAGATTCCGAGTTTATTCAGTTGTCTCGCGGAACTAATACTTTAGGCTTCTCAGCAGATGCCGGAGAAGATTATATAACAGTAACAGTATCGTATAGGCTTAGATATTCAGGAGCATAAAAAATGGAAATAAGAGTATACAATGCGGAGCTTAAGCTCCTTGGAATAATCGAAAATCAAACATCTCTCATATGGATTAGAAAATTTTACGAGCCCGGGACTTTTGAACTGCACGCTCCTGTTACGGAATATAATCTCAAACTTCTTCAGGCTGGAAATATTATTGCCAAAAAGAAAGGCGGTCTCGAAGGCGGGGTTATCGAAGATTTGAATATTGAAGAATCAAATACAGAAAATGAGATAACGGCTAAGGGAAGATTTTTATCATCCTATATGGATAGGCGTCTTATTAAATCAACATTTAGCTTTTCCGGTAAGGCAGAGGTTGCGATGAGAAATATATTAAGCAATGCGGCTTCAATTCCGCTTGTCGAACTTGGAAATTTGAACGATTTTGAAGAAACTGTAAGTTTCCAAGCAACTTACAAAAATTTGCTTACTTATATGACAAAGCTTTCGAAAAATTCAAATATCGGTTTTTGGTTTAGACCTGACTTTACCAACAAAAAAATATATTTTGAGACTTACAAAGGAAAAGATAGGTCTAGGTCTCAGGGCATAAATAATAAGGTTGAATTTTCAGAGAGCTATGCGAATTTAAATGAAGCGATTTACAAATATAATGACCAAACTTATAAAACGGTAGCATATGTTGGCGGATCGGGCGAGGGATCTGATAGAAAATATGTAACAGTTGGAAGCGGTGAGGGCCTTGAACTTCGAGAAGTGTTCGTTGACGCGAAGGATATTCAAGAAGATGAACTTACAGAAGAAGAATATGAAGCGGCGCTTATTCAAAGAGGGCAAGATGCTTTAAATGAAGATATAATATCCACTTCTTTTGAGTGCAAGACCGGAGCTGATATCAATTTTACATACATGGTCAACTACGACCTCGGAGATATTGTTACTGTTAGGAAAAAGAATTGGGGTATTTCTGAAGATTTGCGTATTACGGAAATACAAGAAACATATGAATATGGCGCAATGGTAATTGAACCTGTACTGGGAGACCCACTTCCGGAAACAGTAGATTGGAGTGATTGATATGTCATTTTTAGACCATGCATTTTTTTATAATGACGAAGATGGCGATAGAGAATATGACGCAGAGTCATTTGAATACTGGCTAAAAAAATTCTTTACATCAGGAGTTTTTGAAGGCGAGTTTCAAGTGACGGCTGCGGGAGGAATGATTGTAAATATAGGCGGCGGTTATTGTAATGCTGATGGCAAAGTTAAGTTTGAAGCAAGCACGCTTTCGAAATCAATCGAGACTGCAGATGCAACCTATGACCGTATAGATACGATAGTCATGGAGAGGAATGATACTGAGAGAGATGTTACTTGCAAAGTTGTTAAGGGTTCTCTTTCGTCAACACCTGTAGCAACAGCACCTGTAAGAGAAAATGGAATCTATCAATTAGTGCTTGCTCAAATATACGTTGCGGCAGGTGCAACGGAAATAACAGATTCAGTAATTACCGATACAAGAACGGATACTGATTTATGCGGAATTGTAACAGGTACAGTTACGAATTATGATTTTGACCAGTTTAAAGTTCAGTTTGAGGCTTGGGTATCCGAATATAAAGAATCTGCAGAAACAGATTACGATTCAATCCATGATACAATGCAGAACTATTCTGATACGCTCAATAATTTTTTGGCTGAACTCACGTCAAAGGCAGAAAATGAGCATTCGGAATATACAGATTCGCTAAAAAGTTACTTAGACAGTATGGAAACATCTTTTGATGATTGGTTTGCAGAAATGAAAGGACAATTATCAGAAGATGCTGCAGGTAATCTACAGAATGAAATCGATGATAACGAAATAGACTGCATTTTAAAGTCGGGCTTTGCAAGCGGTACAAGCGTCAAGTCTTATGCGGATGGCGTTAAAACATTTACAGAAACAGAAAGTACATCTACAAGTACAGATTCAGATGGAAACGTAACAACCACAGGTGGCAGATATATTACAACAACCATCACAACAAAAGATGGCCAAAAGACTATTACAAGGGCGCTTTACACGCGAGCAGGTACAGAGATAGCAAAACAGATTTCAAAGAAGATATCAAGCGGTAATTGGTCAACAACGCTTGAAAAGAAATAATAAGGGAGGAGAATATGGCAGATTTTATTGTGATCGACGAAATTACAAACGGTCTAGTCCTTGGAGCTGTTCCCAGAGTGTGCCCGAAAATCAGCGCCGTAGCAGGTGATAGTAAGGTTGCGATATACGTGACGGATGCATCCGATACGGTTATTGATGGGCAGACTTTGGTAACGGTAGCAGGAACAAAGGTTGTGTATAAGACGAGCGGATATCCGACAAGTCCTGATGATGGTACGGAGGTATTTACAAGTACGGTAGGGCAATATCAATCCAGCGGATACGAATTAAGTGGCCTTGATAATGAGACCACTTATTATTTTGCTGCTTTTACGGTATCTGACCATGGTATGTACTGCCTAGTAAGTGCTACTGCTAAGGCTACTCCTACAGAACAGGAAATAGCTGATATTACGGTTAGTTATCCTAGCGTTGCGACTTTGGCAAGTCTTGGAAGCGGCGTTGCGTCAGAGGTTACTTTGGTTGATGCAACAAGTGGCGAGAGTCAGTCAGCAAAGATTGACGGGGCTATCGGTAACGTACAGTTCAATGTGGCTGTAGGAAATAGTTATTATGTAAAGTCTCAGTTGCAGACTTATACTGTATCGGTTGTAGACGGCAAGATTGTCTATACATACACAGACGTTGATTACTCGCTTTTAAATGGTTATGGCTACATAGCTACAGAAAAGTCTGATACTTATACGGCAGAGCAGGGTAACACTCGTGAGATAGCGATGGATTTAACTCGTGGTTTTTACATGGGTTACGATTACGACCAAAGCGAAGATGACCCTGAATCAAGTATTACTTATCCGAAAGGGACTCTTAATGAGGGATACGAACCGTTTCAGATGGATTTATCAACAGGCACTCCTGACTTTGGTGGATGGGCTGATAATGAACTGTTTAAGCGTTTCCGTCCGGTAATGCTAAATTTTGACGGTACTGTAGCTTACGAGCTTGACCACAACGACCATACCAAGCAGATAGACGGTTCTACAGCATCCGATATTTCGGATTTAACAAAAAATATGAATGCGATGGTAGAAATTAAAAAAGTCTACTGTAAGCGCTCAATGAGTGGCAATATTCAGTCGTTCCGCGTGTCCGATATTAAGCTAGATGCTACTTATTATGCATATCTATGGATTGACGAAAATGGAGATGAAAAAGATGTTGTATTCCTTCCAATGTTCGAAGGGTATGTTAATAGCTCGAAGCTCCGTTCAGTTTCAGGTGTTAAGCCTACATCAGGTACAACCGGAGCTAACGAGATTACATATGCTAAAAATCTTGGTGATGGATGGAATATTTGTGATTATGCAGGCAAAACGCTTATTGAAGATTTGTTGTTCATGATAGGCAAGTCTACAGATGTTAAAGCGCATTTCGGGCATGGACATTTGTCCGGCGGTACTCAGGCTTCAAATCTGCTTACAAATGGCGGTACTACAGACAAAGGTATGTTCTATGGCAGAACAGCTTCCAACAATACTTATGTGAAAGTATTTTACATCGAGAATTTTTGGGGCGATAGATGGGACAGAACAATTGGTTGTGTAACCGATGCAAATAAGCATGTACGGGTAAAACTCTTCCCTCCATATGACGAAACAGGAAGCTATGATGATACTTACACAGATTGCGGAGTAGTTGTAAGCGGAACAGGTGGCGGCTACATTTCTAAAACAACATATTCCGATGAAACCGCAAGAAACTTAGATACTGTAAGCGGAAGCTCACAGACATATATTCCATCAGGTGGATGGTTTAAAGCGTCTTGTTTCCTCCTCTGGGGTGGTTCGTGCGATAACGGTGCGCTTTGCGGCGTGGCTCGCGGCTTGCACAGTGCGTTCTCGGACTCCGCTTGGGACATTGGCGCGTCCCCATCTTGCAGATAACCTTTTCTTGCAGGGGATGATGGGGGTGCAACCCCCGTCCCTCAAATTTTGTAACTAATAACAAAAGATAGACAGCGGCTTATGCAGGCAAGTTTGGCGTGCCTCCTCTGGGGTGGTTCGTGCAATAACGGTGCTATTTGCGGCGTGGCTCGCAACTTGAACAATGCGTTCTCGAACTCCAATTGGAACATTGGCGCGTCCCCCTAAAACTTATCAATGTTGGAACATTAACCAATGCCTGCATATAGTCGTACAGCACAGGCCTTTGAAATAAGGCTTATCATTACTGGAAATTAACTCGATGAAGGTATGACTTAGTAGCATAGAAACAGCGAAAAGTCATAAGAGGATAAGATTTAATGAAAACATATAGAAAACTTTATGAAAACATGACGGATTTGCAAGAAATCAAAGAAGCTATGAAAGAAGCGGCAAAACATAAAACTAAACGCATGGATGTTCAAAGAGTTCTTGCAGATATTGATAAATACGCCCTCATCCTTCAAAAGATTGTTATGGAAGAAAGTTTTGTACAGAGAAAAACTAAAGAATGTATTATAGTTGACGGTTCAAACAAGAAAACGAGAACAATCTATAAACCTAAATATTTTCCTGATTTGTGTATGCAACATTTAGTAGTTAGACAGCTCGAAAGAACTGTTTTAAAAGGACAGTACTTTTACTCACATGGAAGTGTTAAAGGAAAAGGTCTTAAACTTTCAATTAAAACAATTGCTAAATGGTTGAATAAGGATAACAGAAATACTAAATATTGCTTAAAGCTTGATGTAAGACACTTTTATGAAAATATAAGTCATGATGCTTTATTTAAAAGACTTGAAAAGTATATCAAAGATACAAGGTTTTTGAATCTTATAAAAACCATAGTTAATCCTTATAAGGGTTTACCGCTTGGTTTTTATACATCTCCTGCACTTGCAAATTTTCTGATGACCGAAATCGACAATTTAATAAAGCATGAATTAAAGGCTAAATATTACCTTAGATATTTGGATGATATGTTTATTTTTGGAGCTAATAAAAAGAAACTTCACAAAACGTATTGGATTTTAAGAGATAGACTTAGGAATGTTGGTTTATGGTTCAAAAAGACTTGGCAAGTTTTTAAGCTTTGCAAACTTGGTAGAAATGGCAAGGGTAGAGTTTTACAAGCTTTGGGTTTTAGATTTGTGTTTTATGGCAAGGTTAGAATAATTCTTAAAAAGCGATGTTTGTATGTACTAACTAGATGCGCAAGACGTTTTAAGTTAAAGAAGCTTGAAAGAAAGCGTATAACAACGCATGAGGCATGCGAGATGATGTCGAGGTTTGGAGTTTTAAAGATTGCGGATGTATACGGATTTTATGAGAAGTATTTTAAAGGTTATGTGAGCAAAAGAACTTTAAGAAAAATAATATCAAAGAAAGGGAGTGCATTATGCAAAAGAGAGTTGCTGAATCAAGCGAGTATCCGAAGCTTTTTAGATACGCAGGCGATAAGTGCGTAGTTGTATCTGATGTTTCGGAATTTGAGCGAGATGGGAATACTTTTTACGAGTATACCGAAAATGTAATGTCGAAAACTGAATATGAAGAGTATCAAAATCAATTACAGATGGCTAAGAATGAGGAAAATGCTGAGATATTGCTTAATCAGATGAACATAATTGATACTCAGGCAGGTCAGGATGAAACGCTTGCAGATATTTTGCTGTCAATCGAAGGAGGTAGCGAAGAATGAGCAGATTATATCGTACTGTAAAGAGATATTATGATTTGGGCTATTATGACAATGACGATGTAAAGGTCTTTGTCAGACGTAGTAGAATAACTGTGGAAGAGTACAAGCTTATTACGGGTGAAGATTATGGGGAATGATTATTATTTGTTCGATAGGTTGAACGAGATAATCAGGATTCAGAATGAGGTTATTGACGAGCTGTATTTGAGGCTTTGCGTGCACGAGAGTGCGGATGAGATGGGCGAGGTAATAGTAGCTATGGACAATATATCAAAAAGACAAAAAGTCTTGGGAGACTAACATGAAATTTACACCGGCAGAGATCAGTTCTTTTATTATCGCAGTATTCGGGCTTTTGCTAACTATACTAAATATATTAGATAAAATAGCGCAAGCAAATGAGCGAGCCAAAAAGCCCGAAATAGAACAAAATCAAAGGATAGGAGCGGTCGAAGCAAGGATGCAAAGCTTAGAGTATCAAACAGAAAAGAAACTGCAAGAATATCAATCATGGCTATCGAACGATAATAAAAAAATAAAAAGTTTGGAAGATGGCCAAGAAGCGTATGGAATTGCGCTTTTGGCAATTCTAAGCGGAGATGAGGAACAAAAGAAAAATGCATATGCAGAACTTAATAGATACCTCACAAAAACAAAATAAAAAGTCTACGCTTGATATATATTGTATTTTTTCAATAACAGTATGCATTATCTATACGATTATGCATACTGTTATATTTTTGACTACAGGCGATGAGATGGACACATTAACTACATGCTTTTATGGTCTTTTTGGCGGTGAGCTTTTTATGTGCTGCATGATAAAAAGATTAAAACTAAAAAATACAAATATCAAGATGGATGAAAATGAACAAATTGCGCCCGCGCAAAAAGACGATGAGGAGATATGCGGATGAACGAAATAACTTTTATTATATTAAAAATTATTATATCTATATCAGTAGTAGCTATTACCAAATATATACTTCCTTGCTTAAAAGCATACTTTGTAAACAAGGTCGATGCAAGAGTTAAGGAGTTTATAGAGCTGTCGGTAAGAGCGGCCGAGCAAACTATCAAAAAAACTGCAGATGAAACTTCTGTTGGAGAACTAAAGAAGGAGACAGTTATATCTGCGGTAACAAATTATTTAAATAGGCATAACATAGAAATGTCATACGACCAACTTTCGGACATGATTGAAGCGGCCGTATACGAAATGAATAATAACAAAATCAGTCAGGAATAAAGATGCTTCGAAGCCGTATAAAAGCGGATTTTAGAAAGGAGAAACTTTGGCCACACAAACACAAATCAAAAATTTTATAAATGAAATAGCCCCAATAATTCAAAAATACGCTAAAGCTAAAGGCTATAAGGTTGCAAGTCCGATTATAGCGCAAGCTTGCATTGAGTCGGCATATGGAACATCGAGTCTTGGTTGTAAATACCATAATTACTTTGGGATGAAATGCGGATCCGGCTGGAAAGGAAAGAGCGTAAATCTAACAACAAGAGAAGAGTATACTGTTGGAACGCTTACGACAATAAAAGACAACTTCAGAGTATATGATTCGATGGAAGAGGGAGTCAAAGGATATTTTGATTTCATCAGCTCCAAAAGATATTCTAATTTAAAAACGGCCACGACATACGAAGAGTATTTAGAGTATATAAAAAAGGATGGCTACGCTACATCAAGCAAATATGTTGATACAAACATGAAAGTAGTAACTAAGTACCACTTGACAAATTACGATAATTTTGGAAATATAAGCTTAGAAATTACAAAAATAAACGAAAATGTCAAGTACACGATAGGGGAAACATATACACTTCAAAATACGATGTATGTAAGAAAAGAACCCTACGGAACAAAACTCACACAAAACGAACTTACAGTGGACGCAAAAAAACATGCTGCTAAATCTGCAGATGGATATGCTGCACTAAAAAAAGGAACTAAAGTTACTTGCAAAGAAATTGCAAATAAAAATAATGCGATTTGGATGAAAGTCCCAAGCGGATGGATATGTGCAATAGGCATATCAGGGAAAGTGTATATCAAGTAAAATGCTCACGAAAATGCTCACGAATTAAGACAAACGGCATAAATAAGTGCTTTTTTAATGGGTTCAAGTCCCGCCACCGGCATTTTTTAATCCGGTAAATTAGCAAAATGATTGCTTTTTTTACCGGCCTTTTTGTTTGAAGATATAAATTCAATTAAAATTTAAAGAATTCATAAACGTTTTTTTTTGCTTCTTGTAAAACTTGTGAAAAATTAATATTTGCGTCAAGTTTTTCATATATATATATCTAATATTTCTCATATTTTTTACCGATAAAACATATGGTAAATTACAAATAAACAAAAGTATCTTAAAATTGTTTCTTGGAGGAAAATAAAATGAGATGCAAAAGAACGCCTATTGAAGCAATAGTAGTAAAATATGAGCTTGGTAAGGGTATGGAAGATGGATTCGAACCTTTTTCTGATGTTGTTACAAAAGGGTGGTTCGTTACTGAAAAACTCATCAAAGTAACAAGAGAAAACGGACTTGTTGTTTGCCCTTACATAAATCATAGAAGAGGCAGAACGTTCGTATGCGTTGATGATTACGTTATTATTGATGATGACGGAACCAAACACGTATGCGGCGAAGACAAGATTTTTGACAGATATGAA